>Ga0209399_10001434_pt1 | contig 12464 bp, 10 predicted proteins | sample OV2TP3_FD_184130 | JGI IMG/M metagenome (GOLD analysis project Ga0209399, IMG submission 184130) | Hot spring microbial communities from Beatty, Nevada to study Microbial Dark Matter (Phase II) - OV2 TP3 (SPAdes) (version 3) | ecosystem: Environmental > Aquatic > Thermal springs > Hot (42-90C) ... | reverse complement strand
GCCGACAACGAGCTGGTGTTCGGCGCCAACCTGGATTCCAAGTGGGACCGGGCGATGGGCAAGATCGGCGTCAATCCGCTAATGCTGTCCGACGACGCCGGCCACGCCTGACGCCATCGCTGTTACCCGATGTCCCGTCCGACAGGAGCCGCCGGGCGGCGCGCTCGAGCGCCCGCATGCCCGGCGCCGGGCCGATGCCGGCCAGCGTCGGCGGCGAGTCCATCAGCCGCGTCGCCACCCGGGCGATGGCGGCGCCGTCGACGGCCTCGACCCGGGCGACGATCTCGTCCACCGGCAGCGGCCGGCCGAAGACGATCATCTGGCGGGCCAGCTGCTCGCACCGTGACGACGTGCTTTCCAGCGACATCAGGATGGTCGCCTTGACCTGGGCGCGGGCGCGGGCGATCTCGTCGCCCGGCGCGCCCTTGGCGAGCTTGCCGATCTCGTCGAACACCAGCGGCACCAGTTCCGACACCTGGCCCTCGCCGGTGCCGGCGTAGATGGCGAACAGCCCGCCGTCGACGTAGGAGGACAAGTACGAGTAGATCGAGTAGGCCAGACCGCGCTTCTCGCGCACCTCCTGGAACAGCCGCGACGACATGCCGCCGCCGAGCAGGGTCGAGAACACCGAGGTGGCGTAGAAGTCCCCGTCCTCGTACGCGACGCCCTGCATCCCCATCAGCACGTGCGCCTGTTCGAGGCGGCGCGATTCCCTGAATTTGCCGCCGACGTAGCGGGCCGGCTGGCGGCGGGAATTGGTCAAGGCCGGCAACGAATCGAAGGCCGACGCCGCCAGCTCGGCCAGGCGGTCGTGGTCGAGCCGCCCGGCGGCGGCGAACACCATGTTGGCGGCGCCGTAATGGCCTCGCATGTAATCCAGCAGGCGCCGGCTGTCCATGGCGCGGACCAGCGCCGCCGAGCCGAGCACCGGCCGGCCGATCGCCTGGTCGGGGAACGCGGTCGCCTGGAAGTAATCGAACACGATGTCGTCCGGGGTGTCGTTGGACTGGTTGATCTCCTGGACGATGACGTCCTGCTCGCGGGCGAGCTCCTTGGCGTCCATCACCGAGTGCTGCAGGATGTCGGCGATGATGTCGACCGCCAGCGGCAGGTCGTCCTTCAGGATCTTGGCGTAGTAGGCGGTGGTCTCGCGCGCCGTGTAGGCGTTGAGCTGGCCGCCGACGGCCTCGATCTCGGCCGCGATGGCGAGGGCGTCGCGGCGCTCGGTGCCCTTGAACGCCATGTGCTCGAGGAGGTGCGAGATGCCGTTCAGTTCGGCCGGCTCGTCGCGGGCGCCGACGGCCACCCAGGCGCCGACCGAGACGCTCTCGACGGTATCCATCGCGTCGCTGGCGACGCGGAGCCCGTTGCCGAGCTCGCTGACGCGGACGCTCATCGGGCAGCCCTCATGCGGCGGCCCGCGAGCGGGCGCGCTCGTGGACGTGGCGCTTGACGGCGGCGGCGTCGTTGGCGAGCACCGCGCAGCGTTCATCGCGCGCCAGCAGGTCCTTCAGCCGCTCCGGCAGCGCCGGCCGCGCCCCGGTTGCCGCCTCGACGGCGTCGGGGAACTTGGCCGGATGGGCGGTTGCCAACGCCACCATCGGCACGCCCAAGTCGCGGCGCCGGGCGCGGCCGGCGGCGATGCCGACGGCGGTATGCGGATCGACCAGCACGCCGGTCTGCTCCAATACCGCCTTGATGGTCTTCCGGGTCGCCTCGTCGTCGAAGCGGGCGCCGTCGAAGACGGCGCGCGCCGCCGCGAGGGTGCGCGCCTCGACGGTGAAGCGGCCGGATTTCCGGAACCCCTCCATGATCGCCGCAACGCGGGCGCCGTCGCGGCCCTCGAGGTCGAACAGCAGGCGCTCGAAGTTGCTCGACACCTGGATGTCCATGCTCGGGCTGATGGTCGGATGGACCTCGCCCATCTGCATGGCGCCGGTCTCGAAAAAGCGGGTCAGGATGTCGTTTCGATTGGAGCCGACGACGAGCTGGCTCACCGGCAGCCCCATGGCGCGCGCCGCGTAGCCGGCGAACACGTTGCCGAAGTTGCCGGTCGGCACGGCGAAGGCGACCGCCTGCCGGGGCGCCCCGAGGCGCACCGCGGCCCAGAAGTAATAGACGATCTGCGCCATCACCCGCGCCCAGTTGATCGAGTTGAACGCGGTCAGCCGGTGGCGGTCGCGGAATTGCTGGTTGTTGAACATCGCCTTCACCAGGTCCTGGCAGTCGTCGAAGGTGCCCTCGACGGCGATGTTGTGGACGTTGGCCGACAGCACCGTGGTCATCTGCCGGCGCTGCACCTCCGAGATGCGGCCCTTGGGGTGGAGTATGAAGATCTCGATGGCGCCGCGGTCGCGACACGCCTCGATCGCCGCCGAGCCGGTGTCGCCGGAGGTGGCGCCGACCACGGTCACCCATTCGCCGCGCGTCTTCAGCACGTGGTCGAACAGCGGTCCCAGGAATTGCAGCGCCATGTCCTTGAACGCCAGGGTCGGGCCGTGGAACAGCTCGAGCAGCCACTCGCCGCCGCCGAGTTCCTTGAGCGGCGCCACCTCGGCGGTGTCGAAATTGCGATAGGCGCCGTCGATGATGCCGGCCAGCGTCGCTTCGGCGATGCTGCCCTTCATGAACGGCCGCATCAGCCGCAGCGCCAGCTCCGGGTAGGGCAGGCCGCGGAAGCCGGCGATCGTCGCCGCATCCAGGCGCGGCCAGGCGTCGGGCACATAGAGGCCGCCGTCGCGGGCGAGGCCGCCCAGCAACACGTCGTCGAAGCCGAGAGCCGGCGCCTTGCCGCGGGTCGAGATGTACTTCACCGCCAACGCTCCAATTCGGGAATCGGCCCAGCCTAGCGCCGCCACCCGGTAGCGGCAACCTCGCCCCCGGTCGCGGCGGGCATCACGGCAGGTAGCGGGCCGTCAGGTGGCGGATGAAGAGCTGCGGATCGAGCGGCCGGCCGCTGGCTTCGATCAGCAGCTCCCGCGCCGGCATCAGCGAGCCCTTGGCGTGGACGTGGGCGCCGAGCCAATCGGTCAGCGGCTTGAACCGTCCTGTGCCGATGCCGTCCTCGATCGCCGGGTCGGCGCGCCGGGCGGCGTCGAACAACTGCGCCGCGGTCATCGCGCCCAAGGTGTAAGTCGGGAAATATCCCCAGGCGCCGTCGTACCAGTGGATGTCCTGCAGGCAGCCCTCGCGGTCGCTGGGCGGCGTCAGGCCGAGCAACCGTTGCATGCCTTCGTTCCACGCCGCCGGCAGGTCGGCGACCTTCATGTCGCCTTCGACCATCGCCTTTTCCAGGCGATAGCGCAGGATGACGTGGGCCGGATAGGTGACCTCGTCGGCGTCGACGCGGATGAAGTCGGGCCTCACCCGGGTATAGAGGCGGTAGAGGTTGTCCGGCTGCCAGGCCGGGCCGCCGGCGCCGAACGTTTCGCGCATCAGCGGCGCCGCGAAGGTCAGGAACCTCCGCGAGCGGCACACCTGCATCTCGATCAGCAACGATTGGCTTTCGTGGACGCTCATGCCGAGCGAGTCGCCGACCGGCTGGCCGCGCCACGCTTTCGGCAGGGCGCGCTCGTAAAGCGCGTGGCCGGTCTCGTGCAGCACCGCCATCAGGCCGGAGGTGAAGTCGTCCTCGTCGTAGCGAGTGGTGATGCGCACGTCGTCCGGCGTGCCGCCGCAGAACGGGTGCAGGCTGACGTCGAGGCGGCCGTGGTCGAAGTCGAAGCCGAGCAGCTTCATCAGGCGGACGGCGAGCGCCTCCTGCTTGGCGCGCGGGAACGGCCCGTCCGGGGTCAGCGGCGCGCCGGCGGCGGCCTGGCGCTCGAGCACCCGGGGCAGGAACCCGGGCAGGAAGGCCTCGAGCGCGGCGAACTCGCGGTCGACGTCGGCGGAGCGGCCGTCCGGCTCGTAGTCGTCGAGCAGCGCGTCGTAAAGGCCGAGGCCCTGCTTTTCGGCCTTCGCCTGGCCCGCCTCGCGGACGCGCGCCAGCAGCTCCTCCAGGTACGGCCGGATGAGGGCGAAGTCGCCGGCCGGGCGGGCAGTGCGCCAGACGGTCTCGCACGCCGATTCCGCCTTCGACAACGCCACCACCAAGTCTTCCGTGAGCGCCGTCGCCTTGATCCAGCGCCGGCGCATCTCGCGCACATTCGCCCGCTGCCAGGCGTCGAGCCCGTCGACGGCGTCGGCGGACGCCAGCAGCTCGCCCGTCTCCGGCGCCGTCAGCATGGCGTGGCGAACCGCCTTCAACTCCGCCAGCTGCTCGGCGCGCGCCTGGGCGCCGCCGCGCGGCATCACCGCCGCCAGGTCCCAGTGCAGTACCGCCTCGGCCTCGGCCAACGCCGAGAGCCGCTTGAAGCGCTGCTCCAACTGCTGGTACGGCGTGTCGGTCACGGCACTAATTATAAGCTTTTCAATAGGTTACTGGTGAACCGGCGGTGCGGGCGCGAGGCCAAGATTAGGACGTGCCGGCGGCCTCGGCAAACCTTGGCGCGGGGGTTGACTGTAATGTTATAACATATCAATACTAACATCAGCCGTTCAGCCGATTTCCAACCCAGGTCCCGTCCGCGATGCCCGCCGCCCGCCGTCCATTGTCCGCCATGGCGATCGCCGTATTGATCGCCGCGCACTTCTGCCCGGCAGCGCCGGCTGCGGCGTCGGGCGCCGCCGGCGCGGCGCCCGAGGTGGTCGCCAGCATCGCCCCGCTGCACTCGTTGGCGGCGAGGGTGATGGACGGCGTCGGCCAGCCGCGGCTTCTGGTGGCCGGCGGGCTGTCGCCGCACACCTATGCGCTGAAGCCCTCCGACGCGAAGGCGCTGGCCAAGGCGCGGGCGGTGTTTTGGATTGGCCCGGAACTCGAACGGTTCCTCGAAAAGCCGCTGGCCGCGCTGGCCGGCGACGGCCGGGTGGTGCGCCTCGGCAAGGCGGACGGCGTCCGCATGCTGCCGGCGCGAAAGGCAGGGGCGTGGGCCGAGGCCGATCACGACCACGGGCACAAGCATGGCGACGACGATCACGACGAAGTCGACGCGCATCTGTGGCTGGATCCCGGCAACGCCGCCCGCATGGTCGAGGCCATGGTCGGCGCCCTGAGTCGGATCGACCCCGACAACGGCGCCCGTTACCGGGCGAATGGCGAACGGACGCTTGCCGCCCTGCGCGGGCTGGAGACCGAAATCCGCGCCGCGCTCAAGCCGGTCGCCGCGGTTCCCTACCTGGTGTTTCACGACGCGTTTCAGTATTTCGAGCGGCGTTTCGGCCTGACCGCGTTGGGGGCGGTCTCCGTCGGCTCCGAGCGGTCGCCGGGGGCGCGCCGCCTCGCCGAGTTGCGGCAGCGTATTCGCGACCGCCGCGCCATCTGCGTCTTTACCCAGCCGCAGTACGAGCCGGCGTTGGCGACGACGGTGGTCGAAGGCACCGGCGCGCGGATCGGCGTGCTCGACGACTTGGGCGCCGGGCTTGCGCCGGGGCCGGGCCTCTATGACGAGTTGCTGCGCGCGCTGGCGCGATCGCTGGTCGACTGTCTCAGGCCGGCGCGGGGGTGATCAGGCGGCCGGATAGAACAACAGCCGGTCGGCGAGCAAGGCGACGTGGATCAGGAACAGATAGAAGATCGAAAAGAAGAACATCGGCCGCGCCCGGCTGCCGTCGTCGTCCCGCCATACCCGCCACGCATGGCCGGCGAAGCCGATGCCGAGCGCCGCGGCGACGACGCCGTAAAGCGCGCCCGACATGCCGATCAACACCGGCAAAAAGGTCGCCGGGATCAGCAGCGCCGTGTAAACGAGCATCTGTCGCTTCGTCTCGCGCTCGCCGGCGATCACCGGCATCATCGGCACGCCGGCCGCTTCGTAGTCGCCGCGCCGGAACAGCGCCAGCGCCCATGAGTGCGGCGGCGTCCACAGGAAAATGATGGCGAACAGGACGATCGCGCCGGGCTCGACGCCGCCGGTGACGGCGGCCCAGCCGATCACCGGCGGCAACGCGCCGGAAACCCCGCCGATGACGATGTTCTGCGGCGTGCGGCGCTTCAGCCATACGGTGTAGACGAACACATAATAAAGAATCGTGGTCGCCAGCAAAGCCGCCGCGACCGCGTTGACCAGCCACGCCATCGCCGCCACCGACACCACCGCGAGCGCGGTGCCGAACGTCAGGGCCTCGCGCGCGGCGAGCCGCCCGGCCGGCAGCGGGCGATTTTTGGTCCGGCGCATGATCTGGTCGATGTCGCGGTCATACCACATGTTGATGGCGCCGGCGGCGCCGGCGCCGAGCGCGATGCAGATTGCGGCGGCGATCATCGCCGCCGGATCGTGCTTGCCCGGCGCCATGGCTAGACCGACGACGGCGGTGAATACCACCAGCGACATCACCCGGGGCTTGAGCAGCAGCGCATAATCGGCGACGCGGAACCGCGGCGTCGCCGCCGGCGCGTCGGCCGGTGGCGCGCCGGTATCCGAATGCTTCTCTGACGTGGCGGTCGCCTCGTTGATCACGCGCCGACCTCGTCGGTTCGCAACATTTCGCGGCAGGGTGTCGTCTCTATATAAGGCACCGGCGGGCTGGCGGCCAGACCTTACGGCCGCCTCAGCAACGCCTTCGACACCATGACGATGAACATCACCCCGCCGATCACCGCGATCACCGCGCCGATGCCGAGCAGGTAGAGGCCGGCGGTGGCGGCGAGCCCTTCGAGCCCATCGGCGGCGACGGCCTTGCGCGGCGCCCCGTAGCCGCCGGCCCAAAACAGTCCGAGCGCGTGCAGCAATTGGCCGATGCCGTAGAGCCAGATCGACCACAATACGGCCTTGCCGGCGGCGAGGGGGCGATCGAGAACCGGCAGCAACAGGCCGAAGAAAAGGCCCATCAACGCCAGATTGATGCCGCCAGCGACGCCGTGATAGTGCGCCGGCGTGCGGGTGTCAGCGCCGTCGACGAACAGCCCGAGGGCGCCGCCGACGGCGAATACGGCCATCGACAGCATCAGGCAGTGGAACACCGGCGCCGACCACGGCAGTCTCTCGGCGGCGGCGCGCCGCACTGTCGCCGCGGCGCCGGCGGCGACCAGCAGGGCCGGCGGCGCCAGCAGATATTGCAGGTCGGTGAAGGCCCGCTTCTGGGCGTCCGAGAACGGTTCCAGGAAAACGTACAGGAACGGCAACGGCAGGGCGGCGAGCACCAGCAGCGCCAGCGCCGCCGTCATCAGGCGCGGATGGACGAGCGGCCGGCCGAGAGCCAGGCCGCCGAGCACGTACCAGGCGCCGAGCATCAGCGCCTCATTCACGAACTGCAAGGCGTGGCCGCCGCCCCAGAACAGGTCCTCGTTGAAGGCGACGGTGATCGGGGCGCCGTCGCCGGCGGCGAGCTTCAGGCACGCCAGCGCGAAGCACGCCAGCGCCAGCAGGTACAACAGCCCGGCGGCGCCGGCCGCGAGCGTCACCGGTTCCAGCGGCCCGCGCCGACCGGGCAGGTTCGCCAGCAGCCGCACCACCGCCAGCGCCACGCTGACGGCGAGCACTGCCAGGCCGCCGTAATACAGCGGGTCGATGATCACCGGCAGGTAGTTGTTGAGCGACGGGGCGCCGCGATCGAGCCACGCGGGCACCAGCAGCATCGCGGTCGCCGCGGCGGCGCCGGCGAGGGCCGGCGCTCCAAGCCATCGCCACCGCGGCCGACCGGCCGAAAGGCGCAGCGTCGCCAGGGTCGTCATCGCGCCGAGCACGCTCAACAGCCAGACCACGAACGACATCACCACGTGGATGACCAGGCCCTTTTGGAAGAATGCGACCGGCCACGGGAAAACGTGCGCGGCGCCGGGCACGCGGCTCACCGCCAACAGCAGCGCGAACGCGCCGGCGACGGCGAGCGACGCCATCGCCAGCGCCGACCAGCAGCGAATCTCGCGCCGCGCCGCGGCCGAGGCGGCGGCCTCGGCGATGCCGGCATACAAGCTCCAGCGCTGCTTCTGGGCCGGCGCGAAGCGCGCGCCCTCGGAAGACGCGACCCGGGCGGGGTCAGACGGGGACATGCGGATAAAGATGCACCGCCATCACGTAGACGACAACGCCGGATACGCCGACGTACATCCACAGCGGCCAAGTCCAGCGCGCCAGCCGGCGGTGCTCGGCGAAACGGCCCTTCAGCGCCCGATACAGCGTCGCCGGCACCAGCGGCACGATGGCGATGGCGCCGAGGATGTGGGCGACCAGCAGCGTGAAATAGACGGGGCGGATCGCGCCTTCGCCGCCGAACCGGGCAAAGCCGGAATTCGCCTTGTAGACGACGTAGACGACGAGGAACAACGCCGAGACCACCAGCGCCGAGATCATCGCCCAGCGATGACGCCGCCGGTCGCCCCTGCGGATGAACCGATAGCCAACGCCGAGGCAGACCACGGTGGCGCCGTTGAGGGCGGCGATCACGTGCGTCAGGTCGTGGACGTCGAGCATGCGAGGCCCCCGGATGGAAAACCGGCAGGGTGGCCGGCGATCAGGAGAACTTGACGATCACGGCGACGTACATGAATACCGCGAAGGCGAGAAGAATCGCACCCAAGACCCATTTATTGACGGTCATTCCGCCCCGTCCATTTCCCCTGCCGCCGGCCGCCGTCGTCACCGGCTGGAACCCGACGCCGTGGCGCCCGGACGGCGACTCGCGGGTTGCCGCCGGCCGGGAATATTTGCGCGAAATTCCAACCCGCTAGCGGCCATTGCCGAGGCTTAATATATCTTCATGTTAATTAAAATAAGTATTAAAAGGGACTCTTGCCTGACGGCGGCCTGACGGATAGAAAGAACCCGGAGATCGGGGATTCCCTTCGCTCTCGCGGCATCATTGGGATGTGTGGAATGCTGAAAACGAAAAAGTTCGTGGCGCCGGGGCTGGCGCTCGGCGGCGCATTGGCGGCCGGCGACGCCCTGGCGGGGCAGGGGTTGCCGAAACCGTGGCAGATGTGGTTCCAGGAGCCGGCCTCGCCGGTGATGGAAAAGATCATGGAATTCCACGACCTGGTGTTCGCGATCGAAGTGGCGATCGTGCTCCTGGTGCTCGGAATCATGGCCTACATCTGCGTGCGCTTCAACCACAAGGCCAACCCGGTGCCGTCGAAGAACACCCACAATACGCTGCTCGAGGTCATCTGGACGGTGATCCCGATCATCATCCTGGTGGTCATCGCGGTTCCGTCGTTCAAGCTTCTTTATTTCGCCGACAAGATCGAAAAAGCCGACATGACCCTCAAGGTCACCGGCAACCAGTGGTTCTGGTCCTACACCTATCCCGATCACGGCGATCTCCAGTTCGACAGCATCATCGTCGCCGCCGAGGACCTGAAGCCGGGACAGCCCCGGCTGCTGACGGTCGACAACAAGGTCGTGCTGCCGGTGGATACCAACATCCGGCTGCTGTTCACGGCCAATGACGTGCTCCACAACTGGGCGGTACCGGCGTTCGGGCTCAAGCTCGACGCGTCGCCGGGACGGATCAACGAATCCTGGGTGCGGATCACCAGCGAAGGCGACTATTACGGCATGTGCTCGGAACTGTGCGGCGTCAATCACGCGTTCATGCCGATCCACGTGCAGGCGGTGTCGAAGGCGAAATTCGCCGAGTGGGTCGCGGGCCAGAAGAAAGCGGCCGCCGCCGAGCGCAACGACAGGACCAAGGTCGTTCAGGCGGAGAAGCCGGCCCAGTGAGGTCCGGCGCCTGCAAGGTTTATTGAAAGGGTTCAACAATGGCTTACCAAGCAGCGGCCGCGCACGGTGAACACGAGCATCATCCGACCGGATGGCGGCGGTGGCTCTATTCCACCAACCACAAGGACATCGGCACGATGTACATCGTGCTGTCGATGGTGGGCGCGGTCCTCGGCGGCGGCATGTCGTTCCTGATCCGCCTCGAGCTGATGGACCCCGGCCTGACGTTGCTGCACGACCAGCAGTTCTACAACGTGCTGGTGACGGCGCACGGATTCCTGATGGTGTTCTTCGTGGTCATGCCGGCGATGATCGGCGGCTTCGGCAACTGGTTCGTGCCGCTGATGATCGGGGCCCCGGACATGGCGTTCCCGCGCATGAACAACATCAGCTTCTGGCTGCTGGCGGCGGGCTTGCTGCTGATCACCATTTCGGTGTTCGTCCAGGAGGGCCCCGGCACCGGATGGACGGTCTATCCGCCGCTGTCCAACATCGAGTACCATCCCGGCGCGGCCGTCGACTTCGGCATCCTCAGCCTGCATCTGGCCGGCGCGTCCTCGATCCTCGGCGCCATCAACTTCATCACCACCATCTTCAACATGCGCGCCCCCGGCCTGACCATGCACCGCATGCCGCTGTTCGTGTGGGCGATCCTGGTGACCGCGTTCCTGCTGCTGCTGGCGATTCCGGTATTGGCCGGCGCGTTGACCATGCTGCTCACCGACCGCAACTTCGGCACCGCGTTCTTCAAGGTCGCCCAAGGCGGCGACCCGATCCTGTGGCAGCACCTGTTCTGGTTCTTCGGTCACCCCGAGGTCTACATCATCATCCTGCCGGCGTTCGGCATCATCAGCCAGGTGGTGTCCACCTTCGCCAAGAAGCCGGTGTTCGGCTACCTCGGCATGGCCTACGCCATGGTTTCGATCGGCTTCATCGGCTTCATCGTGTGGGCGCACCACATGTTCACCGTCGGGCTCGACGTCGACACGCGGGCGTATTTCATCGCCGCGACGATGGTCATCGCGGTGCCTACCGGAATCAAGATCTTCAGCTGGCTGGCCACCATGTGGGGCGGCTCGATCGAGTTCAAGACGCCGATGCTGTTCGCCATGGGGTTCATCTGGCTGTTCGTGATGGGCGGCGTCACCGGCGTGGCGCTGGCCAATTCCGGCCTCGACCTCGCCTTCCACGACACCTACTTCGTGGTCGCCCACTTCCACTACGTGATGGCGATCGCCGCGGTCTTCGGCATGTTCGCTGCGTTCTATTACTGGATCGGCAAGATGTGCGGCCGCCAGTACTCGGAGGTGCTGGGCCAAATCCACTTCTGGACCTTCTTCGTCGGTGTCAACGTCCTGTTCTTCCCGCAGCATTTCGTCGGCATGGCGGGGATGCCGCGCCGCATCGCCGACTATCCGGACCTCTATCACGGCTGGAATTACGTCTCCAGCATCGGCTCGTTCATCACCACCGGCGCGACGCTGTTCTTCTTCTTCGTCATCTGGCGCACCTTTACCGCCGGCCAGAAGGCCGCCGCAAATCCGTGGGGCGAGGGGGCGACGACGCTCGAATGGTCGGTGGCCAGCCCGGCGCCGTTCCACACCCACGAGGAACTGCCGGACATGCATGGGCAACCCGCCGAATAGCGATAACCGGCGGCACGGGAACCAACCGATGGCCAAGGCCCGCACCAGGAACGGCATCGTCGCCGCGGCGCTCGTCGCCGTGGTCGTCGGCATGGTCGGGCTGAGTTTCGCCTCGGCGCCGCTTTACCGGCTGTTCTGCCAGGTCACCGGCTTCGGCGGCACGCCGAACGTGGCGGCGGCGCCGGATGCGGCGAAGGCATCCGAGAGGACCATCGCCGTCCGCTTCGACGCCAACGTCAACCCGGCGCTGCCGTGGACGTTCCGGCCGGAGCAGCTCGAGGTCCAGGTGCGGCTGGGCGAACCGACGCTCGCCTTCTACAAGGCGATCAACCAGGCGGACCGCGCCGTCACCGGCACCGCCACCTTCAACGTCACGCCTTACAAGGCCGGTATCTACTTCTCCAAGATCGACTGCTTCTGCTTCACCGAACAGCGCCTGGCGGCCCATCAATCGGCCGACATGCCGGTGCAGTTCTTCGTCGATCCGGAGATTTTCAAGGACCCGACTACGCGAGACGTGACCGCGATCACGTTGTCCTACACCTTCTTCCCGGTGGAAGCCGAGGAATCGAAGGAGACGACCAGCCAAGTCGTCGCGCCGGCTTCGGCGCCGCCGACCAAGGGCTGACCCGACGACAGGCCGCCGACAGGAGAGACGGATAATGGCAAGCGAGACGGTGAGGAAACATCCCTTCCACATGGTGCAGCCGAGCCCGTGGCCGGCCGTCGGCACGCTGGCGGCGCTGGGCATGGCGACCGGCGGCATCTGGTTCATGAAGGGCGGGCCGATCTACGTCTTCCTCGCCGCGGTCGGGCTGTTGATCTACGCCAGCTACGGCTGGTGGCGGGACGTCGTCGCCGAGGCCCGCAACGGCGTCGACCATACCGACGTGGTGCGCCACGGGCTGCGCATGGGGATGGTCTTGTTCATCACCTCGGAGGTGATGTTCTTCTTCGCCTTCTTCTGGGCGTTCTTCAATTCGTCGCTGCCGCTGATCGCCCGCGGGGCCAATGCAGTGTGGCCGCCGGCGGGCGTGGTGCCGCTCGAAACGTGGTCGGTCCCGTTCCTCAACACCCTGATCCTGCTGACCTCGGGCGCCACCGTCACCTACGCCCATCACGC
>Ga0209399_10001433_pt1 | contig 12472 bp, 18 predicted proteins | sample OV2TP3_FD_184130 | JGI IMG/M metagenome (GOLD analysis project Ga0209399, IMG submission 184130) | Hot spring microbial communities from Beatty, Nevada to study Microbial Dark Matter (Phase II) - OV2 TP3 (SPAdes) (version 3) | ecosystem: Environmental > Aquatic > Thermal springs > Hot (42-90C) ... | reverse complement strand
ATGATTTCAAGGGCTTTGTCGGCGGCTGTTCGCTGCGCGTCCAGGATGAGCGATGGCTTTGCCATGTTATGAAACGTCGTCCACCATTCCTATCTACAGCCGTTTTATAACATAACCAGCTTGGAAGAGAAAGGGCGTCCGCAACCTCGGCTGATTGGAAGCCGAACACGCCAAACCGCCTAAAACGGGCTTGGCAAAAATATAACCAACTGAAATACAAACACATTCCATGCAACACTGTTGCAACACCGGACCATGCAGCACTTCCGCCCAATTATGCTAGGATCGCTGCAAGGTTGGAGTTGAAGCGGGCAAGCACCCCCGGGCCGGACAGGCAAAGATAGACCAACCCACTGAAAAGCCACGGGTCCTCCCTGGCATACAACCTATGCTGGCATCATCAGCTCAAAAGATCGCTACCGACAGCCTGAAAATTTGGGTTACCACCCGGTTACCAGTTACCACCTTGTGGGGGCGCAAGCCTTTGATTTGCGCGCCTTTTGCCGTTTCAAAGGGTGGTAACCGAGGGTGGTAACCGGCCCCGTCAGGTTACCAGTTACCACCCCCCAGGTTACCAGTTGAGGTTACCACCTTCTTTGTGGTTACCACCCGCGCCAGTTGCCCGCGAGTTGGTGCCCCTGGCCCTCGGCCCAATGCCTCATGATGGAATCCACCCCCCGGTTCCTTTTCCGTCAGCGAAGGGCGCACCGCTTTTTGTGGTCGCGCCCCATTCCAGAATTCCCCGGCGGCCACCGGGGATGAGACGCGACCATATGCGATCCGAGCTTCCATCGGGTCCGGTGGTCGCATTCGTGTGACCCCCTGATTCGCGTCCGGGGCGTGGCCGCGCCGGACCCGATGGAGACCGACCATGACAACTAAAAAAGAAGCGACCCAGATCGAACTGCCGCCCATCAATCTGGAGATCATCGAGATTACCCTGGTGGGCGACACCCCCCTCATCTCCCATGCATGGTCCGAGAAGGCCAAACGCGAGATGCTGGGTAAACAGATGAAGGTGGCCAAGCCCGCCAAGGAAGCCAAAGACCCCTACGAGGACTTCCGGCAGAGCCTGTACCGGATCGAGGGAGGCGGGTACGGATTCCCGTCGGTAGCCTTCAAGGCGGCGGCAGTGACCGCCTGCACTTCGGTCGCCGGCATCACCAAGGTCGCCGCCCGGCAGGCATTCCACGTGATGGGCGAGCAATCGGCGGTACGAGGTGCCTTCAATGGGGCGCTGATGCGGATGGATCTGGTGTGCATCCTGGGTTCCGAACCGGAGATGCGCGAGGACATGGTTCGCATCGGCATGGGCACCGCTGACATCCGCTACCGAGGGCAGTTCTGGCCTTGGTACGCCACCGTGCGGGTCCGCTTCAACGGCAATGTGCTAAGCGCGGCGCAGATCGTCAATCTATTCAACACCGCAGGGTTCGGCGTCGGCATCGGCGAATGGCGTCCCGAGAAGGACGGCCAGTTTGGCATGTTCCATGTGGCGACCGCAGCGGAGATGAGCAGTCTCTTGAAAGAGGCTGCCTGATGCGTAGGCCGGAATATGCCTGGCGGGACGGCGCCCGCCTTCAGAAAGGCGCTCGCGTGTCGGCCCAGACGGTCGGCGCGCGGCTGGAACGTCTGCGCACCGAATCCGGGGGCGAATTGGTGCCTGAGTCCGTGGTGGCGGATGCACGCGATCCGGCTTCTCCACTGCATCCACTGTTCGAGTGGGACGAGGCAGAGGCGGCCCACCAGCATCGTCTGTCCCAGGCGCGCGCTCTTATCCGTGCAGTAGTGGTGCGCTACCGCGCCACGCCCGAGGGCGGTTCCCGGAGCATCGTCGCATTCGTCAACGTGAAGAAAGGCGAACGCCAATATTACACCGCAACAGCCGTCGCGATGTCCGATCCCGGACAGCGGAGCATTGTGCTCCGTCAAGCCTGGGAGGACTTCCAGGCTTTGCGGCGACGTTACGCCGATCTTTCCGAATTTGCGGCCCTGTTTGCAACTCTCGACGAAATTGAGGCGGCCCTCCCGCCGCTGGCTGCGTGACTCAACATTGGCGTGGCATGGCTGTTGAGGCTTGGCGAGGCAGGCGAGGCCCGTTCCGTCTAGGATGGCGTGGCGAAGTTAGTCGGGGCAGGCATGGCGTGTTGAGGTTTGGTGGGGTTGGGCACGTCGAGGCCCGCTTCCTTTGGAAAATCCGAGTAAAAATATGAACGATCTGCGCTTTCTGCCTTCTGCAATCGAGCACTGGCCGATCGAACGGCTGCTGCCCTATGCCGCCAACGCTCGCACCCACAGTGACGAGCAGGTGGCGCAGATCGCAGGCTCGATCACCGAGTTCGGCTTCAACGTGCCTTGTCTGGTCGATGAGCGCGGGGTGCTGATCGCAGGCCACGGCCGCCTGATGGCTGCCAGAAGCCTTGGGTTGGGTGAAGTTCCGGTGATCAGGCTTTCCCATCTGTCCGATGCTCAGGCCCGCGCCTTTCGCCTGGCCGACAATCAGATCGCCCTCAATTCCGGCTGGGACGATGCGATGCTGGCCGCCGAGCTTGAGCGCCTAAACGAGGACGGTTTTAATCTTGGCGTTATCGGCTTCTCCGACGAGGAACTGGAAGCGCTGATGGCCCCCCTCGATGATGAAGGTGTAGGCCGGGGTGACGGTGCGGACGAGGACGAGATTCCCGAACCACCTGCCGATCCTGTGACGCGACCAGGCGACTTGTGGCTGTTGGGCGAGCACCGGCTGCTCTGCGGCGACGCCACAGTAGCCACCGACGTCGAGCGTCTATTGGCTGGAGAAAAACCCCATCTGCTCGTCAGCGATCCGCCATACGGCGTGTCCTATGATCCCGGTTGGCGCAATGAGGCTGGCGTCTCGTCCACCAGCCGCACCGGTAAGGTAACCAACGATCATCGCGCCGACTGGCGGGAGGCCTGGGCGCTGTTCCCCGGCGACGTGGCCTATGTCTGGCATGCCGGTGTTCATGCGCGCACTGTTGCTGAAAGTCTTGAGGCTTGCGATTTTCGCATTCGCAGCCAGATCATCTGGTCCAAACCACGCTTCGTGCTGGGACGGGGCGATTACCATTGGCAGCATGAGCCTTGCATATATGCTGTGCGAGAAGGAGCCAAAGGCCACTGGCAGGGTGCCCGCAACCAATCCACCGTCTGGACCATCGGCCATGACGGTTTGGAAAACGAGGCAACCATTCACGGCACCCAGAAACCGGTTGAATGCATGCGCCGCCCCATTCTCAACAACAGCGCCGAGGGGGACAGCGTCTATGAGCCGTTCTGCGGCTCGGGCACCACCTTGATCGCCGCCGAAACCACCGGTCGCATTTGTCTTGGGATCGAGATCGATCCCCGTTATTGCGACGTCATCGTGGACCGCTGGCAGAAGCTGACCGGCGGCAAAGCGAAATTGGAATCCGACGGAAGCATCTTCGACGATCTTGCAGCCAAACGAACTTCCGCCTGAACGGACATGCCTTGAATGATCTGGCTTTACATCCCGCCTGCTGTTCTGGCGAACGGGCAGGACGGCCCTTGTTCGGCCTGTCGCTGTGCTCGGGCGCCGGAGGCCTCGACCTCGGCTTGCACATCGCCGAACCCGGATATCGCACTGTGGGCTATGTCGAACGGGACGCCTACGCTGCGGCCATCCTCGTGGCACGGATGGAAGATGCGGCCCTGGATCAGGCTGTTGTCTGGGACGACCTTGCCAGCTTCGACGGCAAGCCTTGGCGCGGCGCGGTGGATTTGCTCTGCGCAGGCTATCCGTGCCAGCCATTTAGCATTGCCGGAAAGCGCCGGGGTGCCGACGACCCCCGCCATCTCTGGCCGCATGTCGCCCGCGTCATCGGCGAATGCCAACCCCGATTTGTTTTCCTGGATTATGGGAAGACCAATGATATGTGAAGTCCGCAGCGGCGACATCGCTGTCGCCGCTGTGTTTATCGTAGAAACGCTTTACATAATATTACGGCTTTCCCGCCTTCTTCAGCATCGCCATGAGCTTGTCAGGCACCTTGAACCGACCACGTGTCAGCGTTGGCGCGGACGTCTTGGTGAACGACTCAAGCTTTTCTGTTGGATCGGCTCTCAGGTAGATTTCGGTGCTCTGGATGCTGGTATGACCCAGCCACAGCGAGACCTTGCGCACGTCTCCGGTTGCCTGCAAGGTATGCATGGCGCAGGTGTGACGTAGGACGTGAGGCGTGACGTGTTTTTTGGCGATGGACGGCTGCCTGATCGTCGCCGTGACGACGTGCTTGGCGAGAATATACTTGAATCCGTAGCGGCCCATGGCCTTATCTGTGACATTGAAAAACAGATCGCGTCCGCTATCGTTTGGGCGGATGGCCAGCCAGGATTTTAGTGCTGCCGCTGTTTCTTTCCACAACGGCAGCACCCGCTCGCGTCGTCCTTTTCCCATGACGTGGATACTGGACGGTGGGTGGCCATTGAGATCGTCCAACTGCAGCGTCACCAGTTCCGAGACCCGCAGGCCCGCGGCATAGATCAGGTGCAGCATCGCCCGGTCTCGCACACCGGATGGCTTGCGCGGGTCCGGCGCATCGAGCAGGGCCTGCAACTCGTCCCGGGTCAGGTAGTTAATGAGCTTCTGATCGGCCTTTTTCATCGGGATGGCGTGAATTTGCCGCGACTGGTCAAGACAGGAAACCAGCCGATACTCGAGGTAACGGAAAAAGGCGTGGATGGCGGCCAGACGAGCGTTTCTGGTTCTGGCGGAATTTTTTCGTTTCTCCTCTAGATACTCAAGGAAAGCAAGAACCATCGTTATATCAAGATGCTCTACTTCGAGCTGCGATGGCGTTATCTTCAGTCTTTGCGCTGCAAACCCGGCTAGGAGTAGAAAGCTGGTGGCGTAGGCGTCGCTGGTGTGATGGCTCGCACCCCGATCACGTGGAAGATATTCGCGCAGGAATGAGCTTAAATGGGGGGCAAGCGCGGTCATGGAACATCCCCCTTGTGCATTGTCTCGGCTGCTTGGGCAATCTGTTTCAAGAGGATCGGCGTCGCCTCCAGATACCAATACGTGCTGGTAACCGCCATGTGGCCAAGATAGGTGCTGAGCGCGACCATGTGGCGGGCCACTCCGTCACGATCGTGTCCGCACTGTTCCAATGAGTGGACGGCGAAGGTGTGCCGGAGATCATGGATGCGGGGACCGCGTCGGCCAGACTCCTCCTTCAATCCCACCGACCGGGCCAGTTGCAAAAAGACCGCCTCGACCGCCCCATATGCCGGCGTCTTGCCGGATGCCAAGATAAAGAGGGAATCATCGTCCTTTTTGTGCCGCTTGCGTACGGTTAAGTAGACATCAAGGGCCCGGCGTGTCGTCTCATGCAGAGGAACGAGTCGGCTCTTATTAAACTTCGTCTTGTGGATGATGAGGCCGTCCTCGGTGAGGTCGCCGTATTGCAGTGACAGAGCCTCTGATATGCGCAGGCCTGTCGCCGCGAGGAGCCCAAACAACGTCGCGTACATCACGGGCCGGATCGTGCCTTGCGGCGGCAAACTGGCTGCGGCCTGCAACAGCAGGGTGATCTCGTCAGCCGTGTAGATGTGGGGCGCCTTGCGCCCGAACTTGGCGGACCCGAGCGCGTCGGGAGGTGGCGCCTCATGACAGGAATCCTCGGCATTGACCATCAGGGCGAAACGTCGCACCAAGAGAAGCCGATTGCGCCGCTGCTGCGGCGACGATGCGAGAATTGCCCACGCCAACACGGTTGCAGTACGCACCACCTCATCACCCCGCGCATCGGCAAAGGCCACGAAACTCTTCAGGATACGTGCCTCATGAAACTTGTACCCTGTTGCTCGTCGCAGCTCTACGTACGTCATCATGGTGTCGTTCAGCATGGCAGGTCTCCCGGCCAGGGCTGAACGACCTTTTGCAATGTGGGAATATCCACCTTGGCGTAGTGAGCGGTGGTATCGGCCGAACGGTGGCGCAGGATAGTTCCGATGGCGTCGAGCGTCGCACCCGCGCGAAGCCAAGCGGTGGCTGCAGAATGTCGCAGCAGGTTGGCGCCCTGCGACGGGGTGTCCGTGATCCCGGCCCGTTTCAACGCCCTTTTTACCACGTTCGAGATTAGGTTGTGGCGATCAATGGGGCGATAGGGCGCTCTCGAACGCAGGAATATCCGATCGCAATCAGTGGTCTGCCGTACCTTGGTCAGGTAGACAAGCAGTGCATCTCCCGCATCCTGGGGAAGCGGCAGACGGATCTCCCGCCGGCCCTTTCCGCAGACCAGCAACGTTCCGCCTTCCCAATCGATGTCGCCAAAGCGCATCATCCGAATGTCGCTGGCCCTCAGACCAAGGCGGGCCAGCAGAAGCAGAATCGCATGGTCGCGAATGCCGCCCGGCGTCGCCAGATCGCAAGAAACGATCAACTTCTCGACATCGTCGGAGACGAGGTAGCGCGGCAACGCCGACTGGCGCCAGCACGCGACGGTCGGAACGGCATGGTCAAGCCCAGGCTGGCATGCTCCCCTCGCCACCAGGAATCTCAGATAGCCCCGGAGCACCGACGTCATGGACTTGACGCACGATGGACATCTCTCGGCTTCCTCAAGGATGACACGGCGGACAAGGCCGGCATCGTATTCAGCCGGATTAGGCCCGAGCGCGGAAAGTAGCCGCTCAATCCTGCAGCGATATGTGATGATTGTGCTCTCGGCAATGCCACGGTGGCGCCGGAGCCAGTCTAGGAATTCGGCCCCCCGCTTATCAATGGGCTTTGCGGGAGGCGATGTCGTCGGTAATGCCAATAATGGCACGACACCGCTTTCTGTCAGAAAGCGAAGAAATCGATACAGATCCCTCACGCTCACGGCCGACAGGGGCAAGTCGGGCCGCTTGCGCGGGCGTGGGCATTGGCACCGATGGTGAATGAATTGCTCGATTGTGCCGCCATCAATCTCGGTTGGAGCAATCTTGGAATGGGCCAGCCACACGGTGAAGTGGCGGATCGGTAACAAACAGGTGGACACGGTTGCCGGTGTGTGGCCGTAGGCGATCAGGTCGTCCGCGAATGTCCAGAGGAATGGCCACAGCGTTCCGGGATCCATACGGCGCGGATGCCCCGGCGAATTAGAATATGGCTTTGTCATATCAGTCCTCTTCAGTACGCGATACCACAACGGCATCGCTGGAGGACGCATTATTATGTGAAGCAAGCTGGGCCGCACGTACACACCAAGATATTGAGATCAAAACTGAAACTGGCTGTCGCCGCTGCGGACTTCACATATCATTGGTCTTCCCATAATCCAGGTTATGTGACGCGTCACATAACCTGGAAAACGTCGCCAATCATCTCAACCTCGGTTATCGGGAAGTCCGAGGCGAGTTGGAAGGCCTGGGTTACCGAGTTACGGAAGGACTCTTTACGGCGCAGGAAGTCGGCGCAAGCCACAAGCGTGAGCGTCTCTTCGTCGTCGGCGTGGCCGACGCCGAGAGCGAGCGCCAACGAGAACCGGCAGAGCAAGCCGACGCCGTCGCAATCAGCCGGACGGCACGGGATGAATCTCTCGACGGTCGCCTCCAACTGGCCGACGCCGCGCGCCTGCTCGGGAAAACGCTCCAGCGGAGCCAACCGGACGGAAATGCTGCGTCTGTGGCCGACGGCCAAAGCTTGCGACGGCAGCAAGCCGAGCGCGGGCAAACGCAAGGCGTCGGACTTGACGGAAAGTGCCAGGAGTTGGGCCACACCTTCAGTGGCGGATGCCACGGGTGGGCGGATGCGCCGGGGCGGATCGCGCTCGAACGAGCTTCTGCTCAAGGGACAGGCGGCTTTGTGGGCGACGCCCCAAGCACACGATGCGCAATCTGCCGGGAATCCGGAACGGGTGGGCCGCTTTGGAACGGCGGCGGGTGGCAGGAATCTGAACGACGAGGCCGCCTTGTGGGCAACGCCTGCGGCCAGGGATTGGAGGAGCGGGCAGACGAGCGCCGCCACAATGTCTCGCAACAGCCGTCCCCTGAACGAACAGGTGGTGAATTCGTCTTCCCGCCCGGACCCGGCGACGAAACCGCCTGGGCGCGATATCTCGAACAGCGCCCCGACGCTCAACCCGCGATTCGTCGAGGCTCTGATGGGCTGGCCTTCCGGGTGGACCGGCTTCGACTTTGCGGCAACGGCGTGGTTCCCCTGGTTGCGGCTTATGCGTGGCGAACTCTCACGGCTCGTCTCGGCGTGTGAGCCATGAGGCAGTCACGGCACATGTCGCTTGTCGAGTCCATCGCCAATGTCGCTGTCGGCTACGGTATTGCAGTGACGACGCAGGTGATGGTCTTTCCGCTGTTTGGAATCCATATCGGCCTTGCTGACAATCTTCGCATCGGGGCCGCATTTACCGTCATATCTATCTTCCGCAGCTACGCGCTACGTCGGTTGTTTGAGGCCCTGAGGCTCCGATCATAAAATGATCAGAACGCCTGAATCAAAGCAATCTCATGATCCGCTTATGTCGTTGATGTCGTGGCCGACAAGAGCGTAACTGGCGTCACCGCAACGGAGAACGCCGATGACCAAACGCCGCGACAACAGCAAAGCCCTTGAGGCCTTCGTCATTAAGAAGGCCGAGATCGACCAGATGCTCGAACGCCTGCAAGCACTCAGCGACGAGCATTTCGAGTGGGGTCCGGACGAGATCGGCTGGGGCCATGTCGGAACGCTCGGTTACTACGCCGAGATGCTGAAGAGGGTCACGGATGCCGCCTTCAAGGAGGGCGAACATGCCGCATGATGAGAAATCGCCGATGGCCAACACTGAGATCGAGCGTCTTCGCGCCGCCAACGCTGAAATGCTGAAAGTTCTGCGCGCCATTGATGTTGCCGCCGCCGAGATCGAGGCGACCGACGGCCCCGCCGACGACCGCGCCATGTGGGCTGCCATTTACGAAGCAAGGCGTTTCCTTGGCGCCGATTCAAAGACGCAACCACTTGGGCGTCCTCAAGGTGAGGGATGACGCCATGACGAACGACACGATCCTGCCGAGCGCAAATATTGAATGGGGCATGTGGGGGACCAGCACCAGGAACGGCTACGATGCCGAAATGTGCTGGCAAACCGCCAGCCGCTTCCTGGCCGCCACCTTCAAGCTGAAACCCGAACAGGTACGCGACCTGCTCGACCATCGCTTCGGACGCCATCTGGCCGACGATCTGAGTTTCATCCCCGGCGGCCCGGCCAATGCCGAGATCATCACGTCGCATCTCGCCGCCCGCTTTGCCCAGCCCGCATGGCGCGACTGGGTGCGGATCACCCTGAAGGAAATCAAGGCCCGGTAAAACACCTTCTCTCCACCAGCCCCGACCGGGTTCGCCCGGCGGCCCCCGGACTTGATCCGGGGGTCGGGGTGGTAGGGGCGCGGAATGGTCCGCACCGCCGAAACCCGAAGGAAACCGCCATGACGTTGAAGATCAAACTGACCGCCACCCAGCAATCGCTTCTGACGGCCGCCGCCGAGCGCGATGACCGCATCGTCATCCTGCCCGCCAATCTCAGGGGCGGGGCCGCCGTCAAGGTGGTGGACGGGCTGCTCAATGTTGGCCTCGCCAAGCGCCGGGGCGATTATCTGGTGGCGACGAATGACGGACTCAGGGCCGTCGGCGTCGAGCCGCCCAAAAGGCAACCCGGTGCGGCTAAAGCGCAGAAGGTATCGGATGGTGCTTCCGCGTCCCGCCCTTCTCGCGAAAACACCAAGCAGGCCCAACTGGTCGAGATGCTGAAACGCCCGGGGGGTGCATCCATCGCCGAGATCGCCGATGCCTTCGCCTGGGAACACCATACTGTGAGGGGCGCTATTGCTGGCGCTTTGAAAAAGAAGCTGGGACTGACCATCACCTCCGAGAAAATCGACGCGCGGGGTCGAGTCTATTCCATTCGCAGCGAGGCTTGAGCCATGAGCAAGAAACCCGAATACGTCGTCCATCTCATCGAAAGCCCAGCGGGACAAGCGGCTCTTGCCGTACAGAAGCTCAGCACGCGCGACCTTGCCCGCGCCATCGCCGAGTTCCAGAAACGGGAAGGCGTCAGGATCGGCACCCTGATCGGCGTCAACCAGAATGGCTTCTTCGGCTCGGCCCGAGAAGGATGGCGGCCTGATCAGCCGGACGCATTTTCCGGACCCCTGATCAACATCCCCTGGGTCCAGATCCTGGAACTCCTGAACGAAGTTCCGGACGGCACCACGGGGGAGTTCCTGGCCTCGGGCGGCAATCAGCATTGAGGTTTGAGCCATGACCGAACGTGCCAGAATTATCAAAGAGATCGCCAGCAAGGTTTTCGGACTTGAGACGCTGGAGACGCGCCATCAGGACAGCCTCGATTTCCACGACATTTCTGTCTGGTCAATCAAGGATGCCCTGGAGGCCGCTTACGAGGCGGGCCTGCAGACGGGCAAGGAAGCAAAACGATGAGCTCCCAACTCCGTCTCCGGGTCCGGCCCTCCGCCGCCCTTCTGAAGCATCCCATGTGGTCGGAAACCGACTTCGCGTATCTGCGCGGACGGGGCTACACCAATGCCCAGGTTCTGAAATTCTGGGACCGCGACCTGAAGTTCGGCGCCAAGCCGGTCCGCTGGCGTCCCGATAACTGCAAGTACCTCTCTGCCTTCAGTCGCGTCGTCCGCCGCTGAGACCAAACGCCATCGCCACGAAACCGCCGGGGATCTCCCCCGGCGGTTTTTCTTTGCGGCGCCACTTATAAGGTTCTTCGATCCATGATGTCCGTCCGCGCCTATGCGCGCCAGCGCGGTGTGAGCCACGTCGCCGTGCTGAAGGCCATCCAGACCGGGCGCATTCCGCAGGAGGTCAACGGAACCATCGATCCGGCAAAGGCCGACGCCGCCTGGGAAGCGCACAGCGATCCCGCGAAGCGCCCTGCCGCGACACCAGCAGACCAGCCCCTGAAGCTGACCAAGCCAACAGGCCCGTCAGCGACGGCACCCTCCGATCCGCCTCCGCCGCCCGGCATGTCTTTCGCCCAGGCGCGCACCGCCCACGAGATCGCCAAGGCGCAGCGCGCCCGCATCCAGGTCCAGCGTCTCAAGAGCGAGATGGTGGAGCGGGTCAGCGCCATGAACCTCGTTTTCAAGCTGGCCCGCCAGGAACGCGACGCCTGGATCAACTGGCCCGCCCGCGTTGCCGCCCTGATGGCGGCGCAAATGGGTGTCGAGGTTTCAATTGTGCAGAAGATTCTGGAGACACAGGTTCGTGCCCATCTCGAAGAACTCAGCGACATCCGTCCAGATTTCCGATAAGGCGGCTGGGCCTGCCCTCTCTTTCGAGGGAGCGGAGCATATCCTTAGCGCTTGGCAGGATGGGCTTAAGCCCGATCCGCTGCTCACCGTGTCGCAATGGGCCGACAAACATCGGATGCTGAGCAGCAGGGCCGCCGCCGAGCCGGGGCGCTACCGCACGGCGCGCACGCCTTATATGCGCGAGATCATGGATGCGTTGTCGCCGGGACACCCGGCCCAGCGCGTGGTTTTTATGAAAGGCGTTCAGATCGGCGCCACCGAAGCTGGAATCAACATGATCGGCTTCGTCATTCACCAGGCCCCCGGCCCCATGCTGGCCGTCCAGCCAACGGTGGAACTGGCCAAACGGGCGTCTCGCCAGCGGATCGATCCCCTGATCGACGAATGCCCCAGCTTGCGCGACAAGGTTCGCCCATCCAGGGCCAGGGATTCAGGCAACACGGTGCTGTCCAAGGACTTCGCGGGCGGCATCCTGATTCTGACCGGGGCCAACAGCGCCGTCGGCCTGCGCTCAATCCCGGCGCGTTATCTGTTCCTGGACGAGGTGGACGCCTATCCCTTGTCCGCCGACGAGGAAGGTGATCCGGTGACGCTGGCCGAGGCCCGCTCTCTCACCTTTGCCCATCGACGCAAAATCTTTCTGGTCTCGACGCCGACCATCAAGGGGATATCGCGCATCGAGCGGGAATTCGAAGCCAGCGACCAGAGGCGCTTCTTTCTGCCCTGTCCGCATTGCGGCGACTATCAGTGGCTCAAATTCGAGCGCTTGCGTTGGGAAAAGGGACAGCCGGAAACGGCGCGCTATGTCTGCGAAGCCTGCGAGCAAGGCATTGCCGAACATCACAAGACCGCCATGCTGGAAGCGGGCGACTGGCGGGCCACCGCCACGTCGGCCGATCCGCTGACCATCGGCTTTCATCTGTCGGCCCTGTATTCGCCGGTGGGCTGGCTCAGTTGGGAGCGGATCGCCCGCTCCTGGGAGGCGGCACAAGGCTCCGACGAGGCTATCAAGGCATTCAAGAACACCATGCTGGGCGAAACCTGGACCGAAAGCGGCGAAGCGCCGGACTGGCAGCGGATCTATGACCGGCGAGAATCCTGGACCAACGGCACGGTGCCGATGGGCGGCTTGTTCCTGACCGCCGGGGCCGATGTTCAGAAGGACCGCATC
>Ga0209399_10001426_pt1 | contig 12501 bp, 11 predicted proteins | sample OV2TP3_FD_184130 | JGI IMG/M metagenome (GOLD analysis project Ga0209399, IMG submission 184130) | Hot spring microbial communities from Beatty, Nevada to study Microbial Dark Matter (Phase II) - OV2 TP3 (SPAdes) (version 3) | ecosystem: Environmental > Aquatic > Thermal springs > Hot (42-90C) ... | reverse complement strand
GAGAAGCACAGCAGGTAGTCGTGCGAGTGCGCCACGAACAGGCGCTCGATGAAATCGTCGTCCTTGGTGGTCGCCGCGGTCCTGCCGCGCCCGCCGCGGCGCTGCGCGCGGTAGTCGGCGAGCGGCTGGCTCTTGACGTAGCCGCCGTGCGAGAACGTGACCACCATGTCCTGCGGCGCGATCAGGTCCTCGAGCGCGATGTCCTCGGCCACCGTGACGATCTCGCTGCGCCGCGCGTCGCCGAACTCCGCTTTGAGGCCCGCCAGCTCCTCGCCGATGATCGCGGTGATGCGCGCGGGCTTGCCCAGGATGTCGATCAGGTCGGCGATGGTGCGCATCACCTCGCGGTACTCCTCGCGGATCCGGTCCTGCTCCAGCCCCGTGAGGCGCTGCAGCCGCAGCTCGAGGATCGCCTGCGCCTGGTCCTCCGACAGCCGGTAGCCGTCGGCCTTGAGCCCCGCCTCGGCGGCGAGCCCCGCCGGGCGGTACTGCTCGTGCGAGCCCGCCACGCGCTCGAGCATCCCGCGCACCAGGTCCGAGCGCCAGGGCCTCGCCACCAGCTCGCGCTTGGCGTCCGCGGGCGATGGCGCGCGCTTGATCAGCTCGATCACCTCGTCGACGTTGGACAGCGCCACCGCGAGGCCCTCGAGCACATGGCCCCGCTCGCGCGCCTGGCGCAGCAGGTGCACGGTGCGGCGCGTGACCACCTCGCGGCGGTGCGCGATGAACGCCTCGAGCAGCTCCTTCAGGTTGAGCACGCGCGGCTGGCTGTCGACCAGCGCGACCATGTTCATGCCGAAGCTGTCCTGCAGCTGGGTCTGCTTGAAGAGGTTGTTCAGCGCCACCTCGGGCAGCTCGCCGCGCTTGAGCTCGATCACCACGCGCACGCCCTGCTTGTCGGACTCGTCGCGGATGTCGGAGATGCCCTCGAGCTTCTTCTCGGTCACCAGCTCCGCGATGCGCTCGAGCAGCGCCTTCTTGTTGACCTGGTAGGGCAGCTCGTCGACCACGATCGCCTGGCGCGTGCCGACCTCCTCGACGTGGGTGCGGGCGCGGATCACCACGCGCCCGCGGCCGGTGCGGTAGCCCTCGTGCACGCCCGAGACGCCGTAGATGATCCCGGCGGTCGGAAAGTCGGGCGCCGGCATGAGCTTGATCAGGTCCTCGATGGCGCAGCGCGGCTCGGCGAGCAGCCGCAGGCAGGCATCGACGACCTCCGAGAGGTTGTGCGGCGGGATGCTGGTCGCCATGCCGACCGCGATCCCCGAGGAGCCGTTCAGCAGCAGGTTCGGCACGCGCGTCGGCAGCACCGTCGGCTCGCGCTCCTTGCCGTCGTAGTTGTCGACGAAGTCGACCGTCTCCTGCTCGATGTCGGCGAGCATCTCCGCGGCGAGCCGCGCCAGGCGGCACTCGGTGTAGCGGTAGGCCGCCGCGTTGTCCCCGTCCACCGAGCCGAAGTTGCCCTGGCCGTCGACCAGCGGGTAGCGCATCGAGAAGTCCTGCGCCATGCGCACCAGCGCCTCGTAGGTTGCGGCGTCGCCGTGCGGGTGGTACTTGCCCAGCACCTCGCCGACCACGCGCGCGCACTTCACGTAAGGGCGGCTCCAGACGTTGTTCGCCTCGTGCATCGCGAACAGCACCCGGCGGTGCACCGGCTTCAGGCCGTCGCGCACGTCCGGCAGCGCGCGACCGACGATCACGCTCATCGCGTAATCGAGGTACGAGCGCCGCATCTCCTCCTCGAGGCTGACGGGCAGGGTCTCTTTGGCGAACGGTTCCATCACGGCTCTTCTTGGGGCAGGCGGGACGCGGCCGCTTGGCAGCGGAAAAGCACCACGAATTGCGGCCCGCATTTTATCACGCGCGCACTGCGCACCGCCGGTTTTTATGCTTTAATTGCAGCTACTTCAGTCACGCGCGCGAGGGAGGGACTGCGGTGAAAACCAACAAGCTGATTCTGGTCGCGGGCTTCGCCGCGGCCGCGTGCGGTGCCGCCACGCTGGCGAGCGCCCAGGGCTACTGGACCGGGCCCGGCGGCGCGGTGTGGAAGAACTCGGCGGGCCAGTGCTGGCGCGCAGGCTATTGGACGCCGGCGATGGCGACCGCCGAATGCGATCCCGATCTCGTGCCGCGGGCCGCGCCCCGGCCGCCGGTGGTGACGCCGCCGCCGCTTGCACCGCGCAAGCCCGCGCCGGCCAAGCCCAAGCCGCCGGCCAAGCCCAAGCCGCTGGTGCTGCGCTCGACGGTGACCTTCCCGAGCGGCGGAGCAAAGCTTGACGACCGCGACAAGTCCAGGCTCGATGCCGACATCGTCAGCAAGGCCGGCGCGGCGGGCGCGATCAAGTTCATCAACATCGACGGCCACACCGACCGCATGGGCTCGCGCCTGTTCAACCAGAAGCTTTCCGAGCGACGCGCCAACGCGGTGAAGGCCTACCTCGTCTCCAAGGGCATGGACGCCTCCAAGATGGAGGTGTTCGGCTACGGCCAGACGACGCCGGTGAAGAGCTGCCCGGACACGAAGGATCGCAAGGCGCTCGTCGCGTGCCTGGAGCCGAACCGTCGCGTCGACGTGGAGTTGCAGGGCTCGCCAAGATAGGAAGCGGCGTCGCCTCGGCTGGAGCATCGCGCAGAGCCCCGCCCCGGCGGGGCTCTGTTTTTCCGCCATGAGCGCCGGGCAGCTGATCGCCGCGCGCTGGGTGATCCCGGTGGAGCCCGCCGGCACGGTGCTCGAGCACCACGCGGTCGCGGTACGCGACGGCCGCATCGAGGCCGTGCTGCCGCGCGGGGAGGCCGCGGCCCGCTTCGCGGACTACGCGACCGAGCAGCTCGCCGAGCACGCGCTCGTCCCGGGGCTGGTCAACGCCCACACGCACGCCGCGATGTCGCTGATGCGCGGCATCGCCGACGACCTGCCGCTGATGCGCTGGCTCACCGAGCACGTCTGGCCCGCGGAAGCGCGCCACGTCTCGCCGCGCTTCGTGCGCGACGGAACGCTGCTCGCCTGCGCCGAGATGCTGCGCGGCGGGGTCACCTGCTTCAACGACATGTACTTCTTTCCGGAGGCGGCGCTCGAGGCAGCGCTCGCGGCGGGCATGCGGGCGGCGCTCGGCATGATCGTGGTCGAATTCCCCTCGGCCTACGCCGCCGACCCGGACGACTATCTCGCCAAGGGGCTGGCGCTGCGCGACCGCTGGCGCGGCGAGCCGCTCGTCTCCTTCTGCCTCGCGCCGCACGCGCCCTACACGGTGTCGGACGCCACTTTCCGCAAGCTGGCCGGGATCGCGGGCGAGATCGACGTCCCGGTGCACATCCATCTGCACGAGACCGAGGACGAGGTGGCGCGCTCGCTCGCCGAGCACGGCGCGCGGCCGCTCGAGCGGCTGCGCCGCCTCGGGCTGCTCGGGCCCGGCCTCGTCGCGGTGCACGCGGTGCACCTCGCCCCCGAGGAGATCGCGCTGCTCGCGCGGCACGGCGCCTCGGTGGCGCACTGCCCGTCGTCCAACCTCAAGCTCGCGAGCGGCTTCGCCCCCGTGGCGCGCCTCGCCGCCGCCGGCGTCAACCTGTCGCTCGGCACCGACGGCGCCGCCAGCAACAACCGGCTCGACCTGTTCGAGGAGATGCGCCTGGCGGCCCTGCTCGCCAAGGCCGTGGCGCGGGACGCTGCCGCGCTGCCGGCGCACGCGGCGCTGCGCGCCGCGACGCTGGGCGGAGCGCAGGCCCTGGGCCTGGGCGAGCGCATCGGCTCGATCGAGCCGGGCAAGTCGGCCGATCTCGCGGCGGTGCGCCTCGCGGGGCCCGCGCTCGAGCCCTGCTACGACCCGGTTTCGCACCTCGTCTACGCGGCCGGACGCGCCGATGTCAGCCATGTCTGGGTCGCCGGGCGGGCGCTGGTGCGCGACGGCGAGCTGGCGAATCCCGCGTTCGCGGATTTGGACACCCGTATCAAGTTGTGGCAGAATGCCCTCAGGTCCCGTCCAGGGTCTTGAATTAAAAAATTATTTCGTAAGAATCCAGAGAGGGGAATCGCATGCGCAAGAACCTTTGGATGCCATTGCTCGCGGCGGCCGGCGTCGCGCTCTCCGCCGCATCCGCCAACGTAGCCGCGCAGACCTCGGGCTACTGGACCGGGCCCGGCGGCGCGTACTGGAAGAACAGCGTCGGGCAATGCTGGCGCGCCGGCTACTGGACGCCTGCGATGGCGGTCGCCGAGTGCGATCCGGACCTCGTGAAGAAGCCCGCGCCGCCGGTGGTGACGCCGCCGCCGCCGCCCGCGCCCAAGCCCGCGCCCAAGCCCAAGCCCAAGCCGCCGGTGAAGCCGGTCGCGGCCAAGGTGACGCTCGCCGCCGACGTGCTGTTCGATTTCGACAAGTCGGTGCTCAAGCCCGCGGGCAAGTCGAAGCTCGACGACCTGGTGGCCAAGATCCGCGGCATCAACCTCGAGGTGGTGATCGCGATCGGGCACACGGACTCGATCGGCAGCGACGCCTACAACCAGAAGCTGTCGGTGCGCCGCGCCGAGTCGGTCAAGGCCTACCTCGTGTCCAAGGGCGTGGAGCCGAACCGGATCTACACCGAGGGCAAGGGCGAGAAGCAGCCCGTGGCGTCGAACAAGACGCGCGACGGCCGGCAGAAGAACCGCCGCGTGGAGGTCGAGGTCATCGGGACGCGCAGGCCGTAATCGTTCCCCGACCCTGAAAAGCCCCGCCCCGGCGGGGCTTTTTTGTTTATGGCGCCCACTGCCCGCAACGCCGACCCCGCCGAGCTCGCCAGGTTCGGCGCGCTCGCGCACCGCTGGTGGGACCCGCAGGGGGAGCTCCGCGCGCTGCACCAGCTCAACCCGCTGCGCCTGGCCTGGATCGAGCGGCTCGCGCCCCTCGCCGGGCGCGAAGTGCTCGACGTCGGCTGCGGCGGCGGGATCCTCGCCGAAGCCATGGCGCGGTGCGGGACGCGCGTCACGGGGATCGACCTCTCGGAGGAGACGCTCAAGGTGGCGGAGCTGCACCTCCTCGAGAGCGGGCTGCAGGTGCGCTACGCCCTTGCCTCCGCGGAGGAGTTCGCACAGGCGCACGCGGGGCGGTTCGACGCCGTCACCTGCATGGAGCTGCTCGAGCACCTGCCCGACCCGGCGAGCACGGTCGCCGCCTGCGCGCGCCTGGCGCGGCCCGGCGGCAGGGTGTTCTTCTCCACCATCAACCGCAACCCCAAAGCCTATCTTTTCGCGGTGATCGGCGCGGAGTACGTGCTGGGGCTGCTGCCGCGCGGTACGCACGATTACGCGCGCTTCATCAGGCCCTCGGAGCTCTGCGCGTGGTGCCGCGCCGCGGGGCTGCGCGAGCTGGAGCTCGCCGGCATGCGCTACAACCCGGTCACGCGCGAGTACCGGCTCGGACGGAACTGTGACGTCAACTACCTGCTGTGCTGCGCGAACGATGGCTAGCGGCGCGGTGCTCTTCGACCTGGACGGGACGCTCGCCGACACCGCGCCCGACCTCGCCGCCGCGATCAACCGCCTGCGCCGCGACCAGGGCATGGACGACATCGCGCTGGAGCGGGTGCGCCCCTTCGCCTCGGCGGGTGCGCGCGGCCTGCTGCACGCGGGATTCGGCATCGGACCCGGGGACGCCGAGTACGCGTCGCTGCGCGAGGCCTTCCTCGAGCACTACCGGGAGCGGACCTGCGTGCAGACGCGGCTCTTCGCGGGCGTCGCCGAGCTCCTCGCCCACCTCGCGGCGCGCTCGATCCCCTGGGGGATCGTCACCAACAAGGCGACGCGCTTCACCGACCGCATCGTCGCCGCGCTGCGCCTGAGCCCCGCCTGCGTCGTCTGCGGCGACACGACGGCGCATACCAAGCCGCACCCGGCGCCGATGCTGCATGCCGCCGGGCTCCTGGGCATCGCGCCCGGCGACTGCTGGTATCTCGGCGACGACCTGCGCGACATCCAGGCCGCGCGCGCCGCCGGGATGCGGCCGGTGGCGGTGCAGTGGGGCTATCACCACCCGGAGTCCGGGAGCCCAGGCTCCTGGCAGGCCGACGCGGTCATCGCGCGGCCGGGGGACTTGATAGCGGTGCTCTGAAGCACCATATGGGATAATCGAAGCGACGCACCGAATACGGGGGTGACCCGGTTTCGACGCGGGCGTTGAAGCAGCGCAGGGCATGCCGAGGACCAGAGCCCTCGTAAATCCATCTGGAAACACCATAAACGCCAACGACGAGCGTTTCGCTCTCGCCGCCTAACACCGGCGAGACGCTGCACTAGCCTGCTGATGGGCTAGGCCCGGGCAACCGGGTGCAGCGCCATTCACATCAGCCTCTCTCCGGGGCTTGGCCGCTTGGCCCCGGGGATCCGTCGAAGCGGCTGGCCGAGCGTCAGCCTGCCGGTGGGCGGGCGCGAGGCGAGATCCAAACCACCAGGCTAAGCATGTAGTCCTGACTGTGGAAGGCTTGCGGACGCGAGTTCGACTCTCGCCACCTCCACCAGAATTCAGGGAAGCCTAGCACCACCCTAGAAACTTGTACGAGGGCACGCAGTCTCTGCCTTGCGATGCACCGGGACTCGCTGCGTCAGGCTTTGCGGTCCCGGGCTTCGCCGGCTCGGCCATCGCCGCCTCGAGCTCGTCGTTGCGATCGATGAGCACGGTCTCGCCCATCACGACCACCACCTTGTTCGGGTACTCGTAGCCGGTGCCCTTGCTGTGGTCGATGAGCGCGCCGACGCCGCCGCCGAAGATGATGTTGCCGAACATGCCGCCGTGCGCCCGGGAGATCAGCTTCGCGAGCCCGGACGGCGCGCCGTCCTTGCGGCACTCGACCTGGATATCCTCCGAGCCCCGGTTCACGATGACGCTGCCGGGCGTGCTGACTTTCCACAGCCCTCGCGGGCTCTGCAGCGTGCATTCCACCTTCTCCAGCGGCTCGCCGGAGCGCATCTTGGTGGACACCAGCACGCTCTGCATTTCGCTTCCGGTGATGGACGCGCAACCGCTCGCGAGAAGACCAACCGCAATCGCGGCAATCGATGCTTTCATCATGACCCCCCTCGGACGATGCTGGACCAGTTGCTTCGCCCTCGTCAATCGCGCCCGACGCCCGGCACCCTGCTATCTCAATTCGAGATTGGACGGCGGACAGCCTGTAGCCTGGACGCAGCCTCGCATTCACGACCATCCCCATGAAGACCTTCCTCGCCCTGTGCTTCGGCCTCCGCGGCGAGCTGCGCGTCTCGATGAAGGCCTGCCGGCTCTCGGGGGTCGGGTGCAGGCGCTGGTCGATCTGCTCGCTGTGGATGCGCCCCGGCGCGAGGCAGTTCACGATGATGCCGTCCTTCGCCACCTCCACCGACAGCCCCTTCGCCCAGACGTGCACGCCCGCCTTGGCGGCGTTCGCGGCGTTGACCGCGCGCGGCTCCGAAGGTGAGGACGCCGAGCGAGAGCTCGGAGACGCGCAGGCCGCTCGGGCCGAAGAGCTTGTAATTCATCGGTCGCATGGCTGGTAGCATAGCGCGCCGCTGCTCCCCATGCCCCTCCCCCACGGCCTGCGCGCGTTTCGCCACCGCGACTATCGCCTCTACTACGCCGGCCAGGGCACTTCGCAGATCGGCACCTGGCTGCAGCTGATCGCGACGAGCTGGCTCGTCTACCAGCTCTCGGGCTCGGCCTTCATGCTCGGCCTCGCGAGCTTCGCGCTGCACATCCCGTTCCTCGTCCTTTCCCCGATCGCCGGCGTCTGGGTGGACCGCCACCGCAAGCGGCGCGTCCTGATGGTCGTGCAGTCGATCGCGCTGCTGCAGGCGCTCGCCATGCTCGCGCTGGTCGCCTCCGGCCAGGTGCAGGCCTGGCACCTGGTCGCGGGGAACCTGGTCTACGGCCTGGTGAACGCCTTCGACGCCCCGGCGCGCCAGTCGATGCTGGTGGAGCTGGTGGGCGGAAAGGAGGATTTGCCGAACGCGATCGCGCTCGCCTCCGCGCTCATGAACGGCGCGCGCTTCGTGGGGCCGATGATCGGCGGCGCGGTGATCGCGGCCTTCGGCGAGTCCTGGGGCTTCGGGCTGAACGCGCTGTCCTACTGCGCATCGCTCGGCGCGCTCGCGATGATGCGCGGCAGCCCGCTGCCCGGGGAGCAAGGCAGGAGCGGGCTGCTGCACCAGCTCGCCGAGGGCTTCCGCTACGTCTTCGGGTTCCTGCCGGCGCGCAGCGCGCTGCTGCTGCTCTCGGCGACGAGCTTCTCGGTCACGCCCTACCAGTCGCTCGCGCCCTACTTCGCGCGCGACGTGTTCCTCGGCGACTCGGCCACGCTCGGGCTGATCGTCGGCACCGGCGGCCTGGGCGCGGCCACGGGCGTGCTCTACCTCGCCACGCGCTCCTCGGTGCGTGGCCTGCTCACGCTCATCCCGGTCGCCGCCGCGATCTCGGGCGCGGCGCTGATCGGCTTCGCCCTGTCGAAGTCGCTCTGGCTCGCGCTGCCCTGCGGCTTCCTCACCGCGATGGGGATGCTGCTCTGCGCGGCCTCCGTCAACACGGTGATGCAGACGATCGTGGAGGACCGCATGCGCGCGCGCGTGGTCTCGATCTACATCATGGCCTTCCTCGGCGTGATGCCGCTCGGCGCGCTCGGCTCGGGCGCGCTCGCCGAGGCGATCGGCCCGCCGGCGACGATCGCCCTGGGCGGCGCGCTCGCGCTCGCCGCCGCCGCGCTCTACCGCAGGCGGCTGCCGGCGATCCGGCGCGAGATCCGTCCGGTGTACGAGAAGCTCGGGATCGCGCGCTAGCGACTGGCGGCGATCAGCTCGGCGACCATCGCCGGCGTGTCGGCGACTTTCACGCCGGCCGCCTCGAGGGCGCGGCGCTTGCCCGCGTAGCTCCCGGCGGTTCCGGTGACGATCGCGCCCGCGTGCCCCATCTTCTTGCCGGGAGGGGAGGCGCGCCCGGCGATGAAGGCGACCACCGGCTTGGTGATTTTTCTTGCCTCCTCGGCCGCCGCCTCCTCCATCGCGCCGCCGATCTCGCCCACGATCACGATTCCCGTGGTGCGCTCGTCCGCATCCAGCGCGCGCAGCGCGTCGCCCGTGGTCGTGCCGAGCATCGGATCGCCGCCGATGCCGATGAAGGCCGACTGCCCGAGCCCGGCGTCGACGAGGTTCAGGCAGATGAGCGTGCCCAGGCTGCCGCTGCGGGAGATGACGCCGATGCCGCCCGGCTTGAAGACGCGCGTGTTGAAGGCGGGCATGATGCCTACGAACGCCTCCCCGGGCGTCACCAGCCCCGCGGTGTTGGGGCCCACGATGCGGCACTTGCCGGCCGCGGCGGCATGCATGCGCATCACGTCCTGCGCCGGGATGTGCTCGGTGAGCACCACCAGCAGCGTCACGCCCGCGGCGATCGCATCCTCGGCCGCGGCGAGCGCCTGCGGCGGCGGGATGAACATCACCGCGACGTCGGCGCCGCCGAGCTCCTGCGCCGCGTCGCGCACGCGCGCGAAGACGGGCACCCCGACGTGCGTCTCGCCCGCGCGCTTCGGATTCACCCCGCCGATGACCTGCGTGCCGTAGGCGAGCATCCGCTCGGTCCAGAACGTGCCCTGCTTGCCGGTGATGCCCTGCACCACGACCCGGTCGGTGCGCCGCACGATCATCTCGCGGCCTCCACGGCGGCGCGCACGGCATCCTCCATCTTGTCATGGGGCTCGAGGCCGAGCCGCCCGCGGATCAGCTTGATCGCCTCCTCCTCGCCCGTGCCGTGCACCGAAAAGAAGACAGGCAGCGTGGGCTTGAGCTCCTCCCACGCCCGCACGACACCCTCCGCCATCACGTCTGTGCGCGCGAACGCGCCGCAGAAGTTGACGATCAGGCTCTTCACGCCCGGATTGGCGAGCACCAGCGCGAGCGCCGCGGTCGCCTTGGTGTAGGCCTCGCCGCCGATCTCGAGGAAGTTCGCAGGCTTGCCGCCATGGTGCTCGATGACGTCCATCGTCGTCATCGTCAGGCCCGCGCCGTTGGCGAGCACGCCGATGTTCCCCGGGAGCTCGATGAACTTGAGCCCGTGCTCGCGACCGCGCCGCTCGAGCTCGGTCTGCTTCTCGGGCGCGCCGCGCCGGGCGAGCTCCGGCTGGCGGTAGAGCGCCGCGTCGTCCACCGTCAGCTTGCAGTCGAGCGCGAGGAGCCCGCCGCCCTTCAGGCGCACCAAGGGATTGATCTCGACGAGCTCGGCGTCCGAGCGCACGTAGATGTCGTAGAGCCGAGCGAGCATGTCAGCGAGCGCGTGGTCGCCCACCCCGTTACGGATGCGCTCCGGATCGGGCCCGTGCGCGATGTCCACCGGGATGCGCACGAGCGCCTGCGGCGTCTTCGCCGCGACCTCCTCGATGTCCATGCCGCCCGCGGCGGAGAAGAGGATGAGCGGCCCGCGCGTCGCGACGTCGTTGAGCACCGCGCAGTAGAGCTCCTCGGCGATGTCGGCGCGCTGTTCCACCAGCACCCGCTCCACGCGATGGCCGCCGATCTCCATGCCGAGGATGGCTTGCGCCGCCAGGCGGGCCTCGGCCGCGTTCACCACCAGCCGCACGCCGCCCGCCTTGCCGCGCTTGCCCGCCGGGACCTGCGCCTTGATCGCGCTCGGCCCGAGCCGCTCCACGGCGGCGGCCGCCGCCGCGGGGTCCGCGCACAGTTCGCCCGCCGGCACCGCGATGCCGGCGGCGGCGAGCACGCGCTTGCCCTCGACTTCCTCCAGATCCATCTACCGGCCGTAGCGGGCGTGGTAGGTGCCGAAGATCTCCTGCTCGGTGGGCACCTTCTCGGGGATCACGCGGGCGATGCGGGTGATGTTGAGGAAGTGGCGCCAGTGCATGTTGTCCGAGAAGCTGTTGCCGCCCCAGGTGCCGCAGCCCATCGAGAGCGAGAACGGCAGCCCGTTGTCGAAGCTCCCCCCCGTGGCGATGCAGTGCGCCTGGTTCACGATCACGCGCGCCACCGCCATCTCCAGGCCCAGGCGCATCACCTGCGACTCGTCCTGCGTGTGGATCGAGACCGAGTGCCCCCTGCCCTGGTAGTCGTAGATCGCCGAGGTGATGCGGAAGGCCTCGTCGAAGTCGCGCGCCTTGTACACGGCGAGCACCGGCGAGAGCTTCTCCCCGGAGAACGGGTGCGCGCGGCCGGTGCCGCTCTCCTCGACCATGAGAATCCTCGCCTCGCGCTCGATTCCAGCGAGCCTGGCGACGCGCGCCGCCGATTGCGCGGTCGCCGCCGGCCCGAGCTTGCCGCCCGGGAACATGAGCTTCTCCAGCTTCGCCTTCTCCCCGCCATCGAGCATCACCGCGCCGTGCTTCGCCAGCTCAGCGAGCAGGGAGTCGTACACCGGCGCGAGGATCACCACCGCGTTCTCCGAGGAGCAGCTGGTGGCGTTGTCGAAGGTCTTGGAGAGCGCGATCTTGCGCGCCGCCTCCGCCAGGTCCGCGCTCGCATCCACGATCGACACGACGTTCCCGGTGCCGACGCCGATCGCGGGCGTGCCGCTCGAGTACGCGGCGCGGATGTTCGATTGCGAGCCGGTGGCGGCGATGAGGTCGGCCTGGCGCATCAGCTCCTGCGTGGCCTCCTTCGTCACCGGCTCGTCGAGCAGCTGCACTAGGTCCGCGGGCGCGCCGACCTTGGCGAGCTCGGCGTGCGTGTAGTCGAGCAGCATCCGGGCCGTGCCGTAGCCCTTGGGCGAGGGCGCGAGGATCACCGCGTTGCGGCACTTCACCGAGTTGATGATCTTGTTGGCGGGCGTGGCGCCCGGATTGGTGGACGGCGTGATCGCCGCCACCACGCCGACCGGACGCGCGATCTCGGTGAGGCCGCGCTCCGGGTACTCCGCGATCACCCCCACCGTCTTCACGTGCGCGAGGTCGCGCAGGAGGCCGAGCGTCTTGCGGTGGTTCTTCGCGATCTTGTCGGCCACGTTGCCCAGGCCCGAGTCGCGCACCGCAACCTGGGCGAGCGCGCGGTTGTTCTCCGGCTTCATGATCGCCCAGCCGCACGCCAGCGCTGCCGCGTCGACGCGCTCCTGCGGCCAGCGCTCGAACTCGGCTTGCGCGAGCCGCGCGCGCCCGATCAGCGCCGCGACGGCGTCGCGCGCGCCGCTGCGCAATTCCGCTTCTCGAAATTTTGTGTTCATGTCTGGCTCTCCGCCGGGGATTGTACCCGGTGTAACATTCCTCTCATGATCCTGGACCGCCTCACGGTGCGGCGACTCGCGGTTCCGCTCACCGTGCCCTATCGCCTCGCGTTCGGGCCCGTGGAGCGCTTCGACACGCTGGTGGTGGAGTGCGAGTCGCGCGACGGGCGCGTCGGCCTCGGCGAGGCCACGGTGCTCACCGGCTATACCGACGAGACCATCGAGGACAGCTGGCAGGCCGCCTGCGGCATCGCCGGGCAGCTCGCCGGGATGGACGCCGCGACTGCACAGGCGCTCGTCGCCGGGCACGTGGCGGAGCGCCCCTTCACTGCGACCGCCTTCGGCA
>Ga0209399_10001425_pt1 | contig 12503 bp, 12 predicted proteins | sample OV2TP3_FD_184130 | JGI IMG/M metagenome (GOLD analysis project Ga0209399, IMG submission 184130) | Hot spring microbial communities from Beatty, Nevada to study Microbial Dark Matter (Phase II) - OV2 TP3 (SPAdes) (version 3) | ecosystem: Environmental > Aquatic > Thermal springs > Hot (42-90C) ... | reverse complement strand
GTATCGACAGTTTCGCGGGGTGTGGGTACGAAGCCCTTCATCGTTGCGCCTGTCCTCCTAAACGAAGCTGTTCGGCACGGTTGGTTTCTGGTTTATAGTACCTTACAATTGTCATCTCCGTGTCTGAGCCCCTTCGTTAACCGCAATATATCAAAAAACTTGGTTTAAGGTAGCTAAATTTATCTGCGTGGTAAGAGCATTCCCAGCGGTCGAAGGTCAAGTTTCCCGTCAAACAGATCCGCCAGGGAAGACCGTTTGATTTCCAAACCCTCGATGTAGGGGATCTCGCCCAGGCACGGGACTGCTGTAAGCAACAAAACGGCTTCTCGAGTGGTATCAGCGGCGAGAGAGGGCTGAGGCTCCAAACGGTTCAAAATATATCCAAGCACGCGAAGGCCGCGGCACGATGCATGTTCCAACGTCAGGAGCAGATGGTTGATAGCGCCAAGGCGGTTGGCGGCTACGATTAAAACTGGAAGCTTCAACAGACTGGCAAGATCGGCGTATGTGTAATGGGGTAGGAGCGGGACAAGCAGGCCGCCCGCCCCTTCCACGATCATGATATCGTGCTTCGACGTCAGCTCATCGTAAAGCGTCTCGATGAGGCCGACATCGATCTTAAGGCTGCTCCTCTCGGCGGCCACGCTGGGAGCAAGAGGCTCCTTAAGCCTGTAGGGGCAGATCTTCTCCAAAGGCTCTTCACAACCCGAGGCCTCTTTTAAATAAAAGGCATCCTGCGGAAAGAGCTTCCCATCTCTCTCTGCGCAGCCGGTCTCAACGGGCTTCATGACGCCGACCTTGTAGCCCGATTCCCGCAGCAGCGCCGCCAGCCCGCAGGCAACAAGTGTCTTCCCTACTCCTGTATCAGTCCCGGTGATGAAAATTCCCGCGCCCATTGGAATCTCGAATCAACGTCCCTCGTTTCCGTTCCTGTCATTCTGAGGCCGCAGGCCCAAGAATCTCCAGAAAATCGACACCTTTCACAGAGCCTGCCGTGAGACTTGTCACGGAGTCTACACTCAGCAGAATGAGATCCTTCGTTTCACTCATCAGGATGACAGGATGCGAAGGGCTTAGGGTACCTCCGTCTCATTACGCCATTTAACACTCAGGTCCTCCCACCTTGGATTCGCCGACTCGATCAGCGCTATCTTCTTTCTGCGTAACCACCCTTTAATTTGCTTCTCCCGGACAATGGCAGCTTGAACATCTTCGGTTGCCTCAAAATAGACGAGCCGAGTGATGTTGTACCTGGCGGTGAAACCAGGCACGAGTTTTTGCTTGTGTTCATAGACCCTCCGTTCAAGATCGTTTGTGACACCTGTATAGAGGGTCCGCGATTTGTTGGTCATTATGTAAACGTAGTACTGCTTCACCGAAGCCAACTGCGATTAGTCTGAGATTCTTCGTCGCTTCGCTCCTCAGAATGACAGTCCTTCGTACAGGTCAGCTTTCTGTCACCGTCCTGATCGATTCCCGCGTAACATCCAAGAGGATCTTCAGCTCTTCTTCACTGATCGTGAGCGGCGGCATCAGAACAATCACGTCACCCAACGGACGCACGATCACGCCCCGTTTTCGCGCTTCTAAGATCACTTTGTGGCCCACCCTATTCTCCGGCGGATATTTTCTAAGCGCTTTCTTATCTCCGACCAGCTCGATGCCGACCATGAAGCCCCATTGGCGGACATCGGATACGTGGGCTAGCGGAAGAAAATCTTTTTCCAGCCGCCGCTTTAAATAGGCCACGTTCGGCTGCAACCGCGCTAAGATCTTTTCTCTCTTAAAAAGCTCCAGGCTAGCCAAGGCTACGGCGCATCCGAGGGGGTTTGCGGTGTAGGTGTGACCGTGAAAGAACGTCTTGAACTCACTATACTCGCCCAGAAAAGCAGAAAAGATCTCCTCGGTCGTAAGGGTCGCAGCCAGCGGTAGGTAGCCTGCGGTTATTCCTTTCGCCAGACAAAAAATATCCGGACTCACGCCTTCATGCTCGCAGGCAAACATCTCTCCTGTGCGCCCAAAGCCAGTCGCCGCTTCATCGAGAATCAATAGGATGCCATTTTTTCTGCAGATCTCGCTTAATGCCTTTACATAACCGAGGGGCTGGGACCACATCCCTGCTGCGCCTTGCATCAAAGGCTCCATGATGAGAGCTGCAATAGACTCCTTCTCTTTTGCCAGCTTCTCTTCGGCTTCCCGGATGGCCTTATTTAGCGCCTCGGCTTCGTTCATCCGCTCGTAGTAGCGAAAGATATGGGGCGGGTTAAGACGGATAACAGGAAAGAGCAGAGGACGGTGGAAATGGTGAAAGGTCTCGGAATAGCCGACGCTCATCGCGCCGATCGTGTCTCCGTGATAGGCCTCGACAAGAGAAGCAAAGCGAGTCCGCTCTCTATCCCCTTTGAGCTGCCAGTATTGAAAAGCGATCTTAAGAGCAATCTCAACAGCCGTGGCACCATTGTCGGAATAGAAAACTCGCTTGAGTCCTTTGGGGGCCCTCTCGACGAGTTTTTGTGCAAGCTCGATGCCGGGTACATGACTGAGGCCGAGAAAGGTGGCGTGGGCGATGCGGCCGAGCTGATCTTTCAGCGCCTCATCCAGGTCCTTTTTCTTGTGGCCGTGAACGTTGCACCAGAGAGAGGAGACCCCGTCGAGATATCTCCTCCCTTCAGTATCGATGAGGTAATGGCCTTCACCCCGCTCGATGATGAGAGGTTCCTCCCCCATCCACTCCTGCATCTGTGTGAAGGGGTGCCAGAGATAATTATGATCGAGCCGTTTAAGCTCTTCGTAATTTGCCACGGGCTATGTTTCGAGGATCGAAGATCGAGAATCGAAGATCGCGATCGGCTATCCCGAAGAGGGACGCGGTCCCCTCGGGACTTTACGTCCTCCATCCTCCATCTTCATCTCACCCTTGACTTCTTCGAACGCATCCAGCGCTTTATGCAGATGTTCGTGTGTATGCGTCGCCATCAGAGTGATGCGAAGACGCGATGTCCCCGGAGGCACTGTAGGTGGGCGAATGCCCTGGGCAAAAATTCCCTTTTGCAGCAGGCGCTCGGAGAAAGACATACATTCTTGCGCATCACCAATGACGAGCGGGAGTATCTGACTCTGACTCCGGCCTAGAGAAAATCCCAGCTTCTTTAGCCCCTCTCTTAGAGCGCGGCAGTTATGCCACAAGGCGAGCCTTCTTTGAGGTTCTTTGTACAACAGGTCGATAGCTGCAATGGCCATGGCCAGCACAGCGGGAGGAAGAGAGGTGGTAAAGATAAAGGTCCGGCAGCGGTTGATCAGAAGCTCGCATAAGGCCCTGCTACCTGCTACGTAAGCGCCGAAGCCCCCCAGGGCCTTACCCAAAGTCCCCATTTGAACCGGAACACGTTGGGTCAAACCTAACTTTGCGACCACACCCGCCCCATTGGGCCCAAAGACGCCTGTGGCATGGGCTTCATCCACCATCACCATGGCGCCGTAACGCTCCGCCACATCGACGATCTCTGCTAAAGGCGCTTCATCTCCGTCCATACTGAACAGGGTCTCGGTCACGATCAGCTTCCGACTTTTCGCCGGCGCTCTCTTAAGCTCCTCCTCAAGCCGCCCCACATCGCAGTGCAGGTAAACCACGATCTTCGCCCTGGAGAGGCGGCAGCCGTCGATGATGCTTGCGTGGTTGAGAGCATCGCTAAAGACGACATCCCTCTCGCCCACCAGCGCGCTGAGGATGCCGGTATTGGCCTGATAGCCAGAGTTAAAGACCAAGGCCGCTTCAGTCCCCTTAAGCGCGGCGATCTTCTCCTCTAGCTCCTCATGGAGCGTCATATTCCCTGATATGAGACGCGAGGCGCCGGATCCACAGCCATAGCGGTCGATCGCTTGTATCGCCGCCTCGCGAAGCGCCGGATGGTTGGCAAGTCCAAGGTAGTTATTGGAGCAGAGATTCAAGACCTCTTGGCCATTGAAGATCAGAGTCGGCCCCTGTTCGCCCTCCACCCGGCGCAGTCTCCGATAAAACCCTTCCTGCTTTAGCCGCTCCAGCTCGCTTTGGATGAAATCAGGCCCCATCTCCAGCTAGACTTATTATAAGGCCGTCTGCATAGCAACTTCCTCTTTCATCCCTTACTTGGTGTTCTCAATTGGCAGATTCATAGTAGAATGAGCCGCTTTGCACGTTTTCCGACTGTGGGGTATTGTCAAAAATTCCATGAAAACCATATGAAGACATGAAAGGAGGGCTACCTCCCCCTGACCCCCTCCTTTGAAAGGAGGGGGAGTGAAAACAGCGGTTCTTGTGATTACTGTTCCCCTCCTTGCCAAGGAGGGGCTAGGGGAGGTTGATTATGACCCTACACTTCAACCGACGCAGCGAACGGGAGAAACGGAAAGGGCTGCGGAGCAACGCAAGTGACGCCGAGCAAAGGCTCTGGCGACACCTTAGAGCCAAGCAGCTTGGCACGAAGTTTCGCCGCCAGTACAGTGTCGACGCCTACGTCCTCGACTTTTACGCGCCGCGGTGGAGCTTGCCATCGAGGTGGACGGCGATTCGCACTTCACAGTGGAGGCGATGCAGTACGACGGGGAGCGGACGGCTTACATGAAGCAGTTCGGCATTGAGGTTGTGCGGTTCACGAACTTGGAGATCTTAGAGAACATCGGAGGCGTGCTGGAGACCATTGAGGGGGCAGTTAAACGCAGGAGGACTACCTCCCCCCTCACCCCCTCCTTTGAGAAGGAGGGGGAATGCAAGGCCTGTGGTTAAAGGAGGCTTGGAATGAAATTTGGGATGTTCGTCATCGGAGACAACCTACCTCAGGCGAACAAGAGCCTGAAGAGCTACTATGACGAGATGTTGGCACAGGTTCGTTGGGCTGAGACCCTCGGCTATGAATGTTTCTGGTTTGGGGAACACCACTTTGACTTTCTCGGCGTCATCCCTTCTCCCCCAACCTTCATGTCTGTTGCCGCGAAATGCACGGGGAAGATCCGCTTGGGCGTTGCGGTCTGCCTCCTTCCGTACAGGAATCCTATCTTTGTTGCGGAAGAATACGCCATGGTTGACGTGCTAAGCGGCGGGAGGCTGGACTTCGGCGTAGGCAGGGGCACGCCGCCGGAGCTGGTCGGCTTCGGGGTCAAAGAAGATAACAGGGACCTTCTCGTCGAAGGCCTTGAAGTCGTGAAGATGGCCTGGCGTGAAGGAAGGGTCTCCTTTAACGGAAAATACCACCAAATCAACGGTGTCTCTCTGAATGTAAGTCCGGTGCAGAAACCTACGCCTCCTTTATATTTTGCTTGCTTAAGTGAAGGGTCTTACAAAGTTGCCGGCGAAAAGGGATACCCCATTCTTGGGATTCCTTTTGCAAGCTGTAAGACGATGGCCGAAGTCAAGGAGAAGGTAGTTTTTTATAAAGACACGCTTGCCTGCTCTGGACATAAGCCAGAGAAGTTTGACGTGGCGCAGTGCTTCCACAGCTATGTAGCCGAGACAGATCATGAGGCGCATAAAAGTGCTAGGGAGCCCATGAGCCTTTACTACAATGCGAGGATTCACGTAAGACCAAGAAATTACGATGAGCTTTACAGGGATAGAATGATCATGGTGGGCGATCCTAAGCATTGCATCGAGCAGATAGAGGAGATCAGGGAGACAGGAACCAACTACATCATATTCATGATGAACTTTGCCGCCCAAGCGCAGAAAAAAATCCTTGAGTCCATGGAAATCATGGCCAAAGAGGTCATCCCAAAGTTTGCCGAAGCCAAGTAACGCCCGGCGCTACATCGAACAGCAAAAGTGTGGTCTCTCCTCGGGGAGAAAGCCTTCCGGCCTGAGTCAATAAGTCAGTGCCTGGCGAGGCCCTCGGGGAAGAGAGCCTTCAGGGCTGAGGAAATGGGCCAGTGCCTTGAGGGCTTCTTGACCCAAGCCCAAGCGCGGTGATAGATTCGCGCAGAGCTGAGATTCCAAAGAAGGGGGTGTTTCATGGCGGAGCGAGTATGGGATCGTTTTCTCACCGAGCAGGACCGGGCCCATGTGGCGATGAGACCGCCGAGGCGCATCGGCTTCGGGAAAAAACCTGCGCTGCTCCTCATCGACTTGTACCGATGGGTCTTCGGAGACAAGCCTGAGCCCATTTTAGAGGCCATCCAGACTTGGCCCGGCAGCTGCGGCCTAGCAGCTTGGAATGCGATCCCCCATATCCAGACTTTGCTCAGGGCCGCGCGCGAGGCGGGCATCCCGATCGTACATGTCTCTGGTCTAGCAGGCGCTGGCGTTGACGAGTGGTCTTTTAGGCGCGATGGAGATCCGAGCCGGCTTACCCCCGAAGCCCAAGAGCGCCGTAGACGCAAGTACGATATTATTGATGAGGTCGAGCCCCTGCCTGGGGAAGCGGTCTTGCGCAAACTATCTCCCAGCGCCTTCTGGGGCACCCCGCTGGTAGGCCATCTGAACCAGTTAGGCATCGATACGATCATTACCTGTGGCGAGAGCACCAGCGGTTGTGTTCGGGCGAGCGTGGTCGATGGCTGCACCTACCGCTTTCGAATGATCGTGGTCGAGGAATGCGTCTTCGACCGCCACGAGGCGTGCCACGCGATCAACCTTTTCGATATGAATCAAAAATACGCCGATGTGCTGCCCCTGAAAGAGGTAGTCCATTACCTCCGTTCGTGGCGCGCCGAACAACCGGCAGGGGCCCACGCTTAAGCCGGGTCTGGAACTCTGCTGCGCATTGTGACGAATTCCTCGGCCGCCGTCGGGTGAATGCCGATCGTCGAGTCGAACTGGGCCTTCGTAGCCCCACAGGTGAGGGCTACGGCCAACCCCTGGATGATTTCCCCAGCCTCGTGACCTACCATGTGACAGCCGAGCACACGGTCGGTCGCCCTATCCACGACGAGCTTCATCATGGTCATCTCGTCACGACCCGTCAATGTATGCTTTAAGGGTCTAAAGGTAGTCTTATAAACGTCGACCTCGCCGTAGCGCTGCCGCGCCTCTGTTTCCGTAAGGCCCACTGTGCCGACGTTGGGAAGACTGAAGACAGCGGAGGGTACGTTTGCGTAACTTGGCTTCATCGGGTTTTTGTTGAACAGAGTCTCGGCCACAGCCCGGCCCTCGGCGATAGCAACAGGAGTGAGCTTGAGGCGGTCTGTACAATCGCCAATAGCGTAGATGCTCGGCACTATCGAGCGGGAATAGTCATCCACCACCACAGCGCCTTTTTGATCCACTTCGACCCCAACCTTTTCCAGACCAAGGCCCCGGGTATTCGGCCTTCGTCCGGTTGCGAACATGATCTGGTCCGCTTCCACCGTAAGGCCTCCGGTCAGGGTGACCCGTATGCCACCTGTGAACTTTTCGATCTTTTTGACCTCGGCATTGAACCTGAGATCGATCCCCTTTTTCGCCATCTCGGCTGCTAGCGTCTCGCGCACATCATCGTCGAAACCGCGCAAAAACAATCGGCCTCGGTGTATCTCCGTCACCCGCGCCCCCAGACCGTGAAAGATCCCGGCGAATTCGACCCCGACATAACCGCCACCCACGATGATCACCCTTGGCGGAAGTGCCGGAAGAAAGAATGCCTCGTTGGAGGTGATGGCATGTTCGGCGCCGGGAATCTCCGGGACCGAGGGCCAGCTACCTGTGGCTATGAGAATGTACTCTGCCGTATGTCGCTCTCCCCCCACGACGACAGTGTGTGGATCAAGGATCTCGGCATGTCCGTAGAGGATCGCTACACCAGCATCCGCGAGCAGCCTTTGGTAAACGCCGTTTAGCCGCTCTATCTCCCCATTTTTATTGGCGATGAGCCCGGACCAATCTACGGACCGCGCGCCGACGCCCCAGCCGAAGCCAGCCGCATCCTCGAAATCTTCGCTGAAGTGGGCGGCATAGACGAGAAGCTTCTTAGGGATGCAGCCGACATTGACGCAGGTGCCGCCCAAGTAGCGCTCCTCGGCGATCGCCACCCTGGCGCCACAAGAGGCGGAGACGCGACTGGCCCGCACGCCTCCTGAGCCGGCGCCGATGGTAAAGAGATCGTAATCGTATCCAGCCATAGGTTTAGCCTTTCCAATGATATGTTCGTGCCATCATAGTGGCGTCCTGCTCCTTCCTCAAGCCGAATCTTCTTAAACCATAGAAGCCGAGAAAAGTTGACAGGAAAGCTCCTGTTCGGATAGCCTCTCTCATCTGAAGCCCGAGGAGACTATCCCTTGCGAATCGCCGTGCCCGACCTGATCTCGAACTCCTATTTTCCCATCATCGCCGCCGTGGAGCTCGGATTCTTCAAGGCCGAGGGACTGGACGCAAAAGGGGTCGAGCTTCTCTTTCCCGTGCCCAAGATGATGGAGGCGCTGCGGGAGGGCGAGTTGGATTTTGTGGCGGGCTCTGCCCATGCCACATTGATGGCCTTCCCGGATTGGAAGGGGGCGAGACTTTTGGCAGCCCTGGCGCAGCGGATGTATTGGCTCCTCGTCCTCAAAGCAGACCTCAAGGCAAAACGAGGAGACATCAGCGCCGTCAAGGGACTTCGGATCGGGGCTGCCCCGGGTGTGGATTTCGGCCTGAAGCGCCTCCTCATCGAGGCCGGCATTGATTTAGAACGCGACCGGGTCCAGATCGGTCCTATTCCTGGGGCGACCGGCCCAACCGTCTCCTTCGGCCTCACCGCCGCTAAGGCGCTGGAGGAGGGCAAGATAGACGGTTTCTGGGCCAACGCCATGGGCGCGGAGATCGCAGTGCGTCGCGGCGTGGGCACGGTGGTCTTGGATATCCGACGGGGCCTCGGACCGCCGGCGGGCCTCTATTATACTTTTGCCGCACTGGTCGCGACCGAAAGGAAGATTGCCGAAGAGCCTGAGGCCGTGGCGGGCGCCATACGAGCCCTTGTCAAGGCGCAGGAGGCCCTTAAGAACGATCCAGCCCGCGCGACCGAGGTGGGACGAAAAGTCTTTCCCCCCACGGAGGCAGGGATCATCCGGGAGCTGATCGAGCGCGACCTCCCCTATTACGATCCCGTCATCTCCGAAGAAGTCGTGATCAGATTGAATCGCTTCGCCCGAGAGGTCGGCCTGCTCTCCGGACCGGTACCGTATGACCGAGTCGTCGCCACACAATTCAGCCACTTATGGAAAGGTTGAAGGGTGTAGGGGCGTATCGCGATACGCCCGTACAAGAGTTAAAGGGTTAAGGGCACATGCCTAAAGTAAAAGTCATCTACGCCTGCCAGAATTGCGGCTTTCAGTCGCCCAAATGGCTGGGCAAGTGCCCTGATTGCAGCCAGTGGAACAGCCTGGTGGAAGAGAGGTTCGAGCAGGCGGCGCATCCCCGGGGAGAGCTCTCTCTGGGGACTAAGGAGGAGCCGGCGTCCCTGGCGCAGATCTCAACCGCTGAGGAGGGACGGCTCCTTTCCGGAATCGGAGAGTTCGACCGCGTCCTAGGCGGAGGCCTGGTGCCGGGCTCGGTCATCCTGATCGGCGGCGACCCGGGCATAGGAAAATCGACGCTCCTGCTTCAGGCCTTTTCGGCGCTGAGTCAAAAAGGGCTCAAGTGCCTCTACGTCACTGGTGAGGAGTCGCAGAGGCAAGTGAAGATGCGAGCGGAAAGGCTCAGCGTCTCCTCCCCTAATCTCCTCATCTTAAGCGAGACCTCTCTGGAGCGGATCGTCGACCAGATAAAGAGGCTTAAACCCTCGGTCCTGGTCATCGACTCGGTGCAGACTATCTTTACCTCCTCGCTGCCTTCTGCGCCGGGAAGCCTCGGCCAGGTAAGAGAGAGCTCCGGCGCGATCATCGTCCTAGCGAAAAAAGGCGGCCTAAGCGCTTTTCTCATCGGTCACGTCACTAAGGACGGCTCGCTCGCCGGCCCCAGAACCCTCGAGCACATGGTGGATACGGTCCTCTATTTCGAAGGAGAGAGGGGCCATAACTTCCGCATCCTTAGGGCGGTCAAGAACCGCTTCGGCTCCACCAACGAGATCGGGGTGTTCGAAATGAAGGAGGCCGGGCTGGCCGAGGTCAGTAACCCTTCAGAGCTTTTTCTTTCAGAGCGGCCGCTTCAGGTCCCCGGATCCGCGGTCATTTGCAGCATCGAGGGGACGCGTCCCATCCTTATTGAACTTCAGGCATTGGTGAGTCGCTCCTTCCTAGCGGTCCCGCGGCGCACCACCATCGGAGTCGATCCCAATCGCGTAGCGCTCTTGGTAGCCGTGTTGGAGAAGAAGATGGGGCTTAGCCTCTTTAATCAGGACATCTTCGTCAACGTGGCGGGCGGGGTTCACGTGGACGAGCCGGCGGTCGATCTCGGCATCATCGTCTCCGTGGCTTCGAGCTATCACGAAAAACCTATAGACCCGCGGACGGTCTTATTCGGCGAGGTCGGGCTGGCGGGAGAGATCCGGGGCATCGCTCAGGCCGAGGCCCGGGTTAAGGAGGCGGGAAAGCTCGGATTTAAGCGCTGTGTCCTTCCCGTGAGCAACAGCCGGCAGTTGACTCACATCAAAACCCCCGAGCTCATCGGGGTTAGCTCGTTAGCAGAGTGTTGGGAAATCCTGTTCTAGTCTATTCTCTTCCAGGAACTGGGAATGGGGAGCAATCTCCTACTTCCTGCGGTATCTCTCCACTGCCGGATTGACACCAACTTTCTTGCCGTGCTCCCAGAGATAGAATCCCCTCCCGTTTTTCACACCGTAGAAGCCAGAGGCCACGAGCTTATAGAGGAGGTCTGGTGCCTTATAGGCAGGCCCCAGATCGCGCTCTAACACTTCAGCGACGAAGAGGGTCGTATCCAGCCCAACGTAATCCAAGGTTGTTATCGGCCCCATCTTGTGACCCAGGCACAGGGTGGTCTTGTCCGCATCCTCGCAGCTCATGATCCCCTCCTCTACCACCTTTATCGCCTCTGCCAAAAAAGGGACGAACATCCGGTTGATCCCGAAACCCGCCTTGTCCTCGGCAAAAATCGGCTCTTTACCCAACTCGCGACAGAAAGCGGTAACTCTCTGCCAAGTCTCTTCGGAAGTAAGAAAACCGCGAATCAACTCGCAGCCAGGCTGAACCGGAACCGGGTTCATAAAATGCATTCCCATGAACTTCTCCGGGTGCGTGTAGGCACTGGCAAGGCGGGTGATGGAAATGGACGAGGTATTGGAGACAAAAAGGTCTCCGTATCCCATCCGGGCGAAAGCCGAGATGGTTTCTTTTTTGATCGTCTCATTCTCAACTATGGCCTCGATCAGGATATCGCAGTTCAGCAACGTCGCGCGGTCCGTCGAGGTCCGTAGTCTACTAAGAGCTTTCTCCATTTCCTCTCTCGAGATCCCTTTCGCGCCAGTTGACCTCTCGTGACTCTCCACCAAGCGCTTCAAACTCCCCTGAATCCGCTCCATCCCCTTTTGCACGATCTCCGGGCTCACATCGATAACGACTGTGTCAAAGCCACGAGTGGCCGCTACCTGAGCGATGCCGCTGCCCATAAGCCCAATGCCTAGGACGCCTACTTTGCCGATATCCGAACTCACAGCCGAGTTTTCCCTCCCCTCAGGTGCCGGTCCGCTCCACCATCATGGCCACGCTTCTCAATCTCGCCAAGCCACCAAGGAGGGCCCAAGGGAATTCCGCAAGTCACGCTTACGCCTCTTTCAACTTCTGACGGAGAAACTGCAAAATTTCTACGTGCTTTTCAGAATCATGGATCATGGACTGAAAGAGCATGCCGAAAAGCCCGCGGTAGTAGCCCTCGCTAGCTCTGATGAGTCCCTTGTATACCTCTATGCCTTGCTTTTCCAGAGAAACGAAATCCTCTGTCATCTTGAGAAGCTCATCCTTTCTCTGGCGCAGCTCGTCAGTGACCCGGATCGCGCCCTCGGGCTGGGTCCATGTGAGATCAGCTCTGAGGGTCGTAGCCATGGCATGAACGATTGTGCGATGCTTTTCCTCGTCGGAGATGATCAGCCCCAAGACGAATTTTACAAAAGGGTCGTCCGTCTTCGCGGCCACATCCTTGTAGCGCTGGACGAATTTTGCTTCCTGGGTTTCGTGGGATTCAAACTCCCTCATCAACTTCTCTACCTCGGACTCCAGGGACTTCTCACCCCACGCCTCCGGCCCGTACATCGCATAATACTCTTCTAACGGCGATGGAACTTTCTCCTCCATGACAGTTCTCCTTCCTCTGGCTACTCGCTACCTCTAGGAGTCACAGCAAAGGGTATGCCAAGTAAAACGAGGGAGCTCAATCGCGGCAACCACTATAGCGAAAGGAGAGAAGTCCCAGAATTAGGAATAATCGGCCAACTCTCTTCTCAGTTTTTGGAAAAGGGAACACGGGATGGCGGCGGAGACGGGGATTGCCATTCCTCCGACTATTGGCACGGTTTGTGCTCGCCCTATGAGTGGAACTAGAGCCCGTAGGTGCTCTTCTAGAGAAGGACGGGATGTCTGATGTCTATGGAGGAAAAGCTAAAAGAGCTTGAAGCACGGCGAGAGAGAATCCGAGC
>Ga0209399_10001424_pt1 | contig 12504 bp, 9 predicted proteins | sample OV2TP3_FD_184130 | JGI IMG/M metagenome (GOLD analysis project Ga0209399, IMG submission 184130) | Hot spring microbial communities from Beatty, Nevada to study Microbial Dark Matter (Phase II) - OV2 TP3 (SPAdes) (version 3) | ecosystem: Environmental > Aquatic > Thermal springs > Hot (42-90C) ... | reverse complement strand
GGCGAGCAATCGCCGGGAGCGTCCATGAACCTCGACGAGAAGCTCCGCATCGCGGAAGTGCTCGAGGGCATGGGCGTCGACATCATCGAGGCCGGCTTCCCGATCGCCTCCGAGGGCGACTTCGAGGCCGTCCGTGAGATCGCCAAGGTGGTCAAGGATTCGACCGTCTGCGGCCTCGCCCGCGCCACCAAGATCGACATCGACCGCGCCGCCGAGGCCCTGAAGCCGGCGAAGCGCAAGCGCATCCACACGTTCATCTCGACCAGCGCCCTGCACATGAAGCACAAGCTGCAGATGGCGCCGGACGCGGTGCACGCCAAGGTGATCGAGAGCGTCGCCTACGCGCGCAAGTTCTCCGACGACGTCGAGTGGTCGCCGGAGGACGGCTCGCGCACGGACCACGATTTCCTCTGCAAATGCGTGGAGTCCGCGATCAAGGCCGGCGCCGGCACCGTCAACATCCCCGACACGGTGGGTTATACCGTGCCGGACGAGTTCGCGGCCCTGATTAGGATGCTGTTCGACCGCGTCCCCAACATCGACAAGGCGGTGATCTCGGTGCACTGCCACAACGATTTGGGGCTGGCGGTGGCGAACTCGCTGGCCGCCGTCAAGGCCGGCGCCCGCCAGGTCGAATGCACCATCAACGGGCTCGGCGAGCGCGCCGGCAACGCGGCGATGGAAGAGATCGTGATGGCGCTGAAGACCCGCCACGACGCGATGCCGTTCACCACCGGCATCAGGACCGAGGACATCATGAAGGCGTCGCGGCTGGTGTCGGCGATCACCGGCTTCGTGGTGCAGCCGAACAAGGCGATCGTCGGCGCCAACGCCTTCGCCCACGAGGCCGGCATCCACCAGGACGGCGTCCTCAAGCACGCCGGCACCTACGAGATCATGACCCCGGAATCGGTGGGCCTGACCAAATCGAAGCTGGTGCTCGGCAAGCATTCCGGCCGCCACGCCTTCAAGGAGAAGCTCTCCGAGCTCGGCTACGACTTGGGCGACAACGCCGTCCAGGACGCGTTCAAGCGGTTCAAGGACCTGGCCGACGTCAAGAAGGACGTGTTCGACGAGGACATCGTCGCCCTGGTCGACGACCAGGTGGTGCGCGCCAACGACCGCATCCGCATGGTGTCCTTGGAAGTCCTTTGCGGCACCAAGCACCAGCCGCCGGAGGCCGACCTCGAGCTCGCCATCGACGGCGAGACGCGCTCCTGCCACGCCACCGGCGACGGGCCGGTGGACGCGGCGTTCAACTGCGTCAAGCGGCTGTTCCCGCACGACGCGCGGCTGCAGCTCTATCAGGTGCACGCGGTCACCGGCGGCACCGACGCCCAGGCCGAGGTCACGGTGCGCCTGGAGGAGGACGGCCGCACCGTCAACGGCGCCGGCGCCGACACCGACACCATGGTGGCCTCGGTCAAGGCCTACGTGAACGCCCTCAACAAGCTGCTCCTGAAGCGTCAGAAAACGGCCCCGGAGGCTTTGTCCGCCTAGCCCCGGCGCTGGCCAGTCGAAAACCGCGCGTGCCGGCCGCTCCGGGCTGGCTTCGGGGCGCCGGTTTTCCTATAAAGGTCGGGACGCCGGTGCCGGAGAGCGATCTCCGGCACCGCCGCGACTCGAAACCGGCGGCCCCCGCAACCGCCGCAACACGAACAACAAGACGCACAAGGTGAACGAATAGATGTTCTCACGACTTTTCGGCTTCCTCTCGGCGGACATGGCGATCGACCTCGGCACCGCCAACACGCTGGTCTACGTCAAGGGCCGCGGCATCGTCCTCAACGAACCCTCGGTGGTCGCCATCGCCGAGGTGCGCGGCAAGAAGCAGGTGCTGGCGGTCGGCGAGGAAGCCAAGCAGATGCTCGGCCGCACGCCCGGCAACATCCGCGCCATCCGCCCGCTGCGCGACGGCGTCATCGCCGACTTCGAAGTCGCCGAGGAGATGATCAAGTACTTCATCCGCAAGGTGCACAACCGGCGCAGCTTCGCCAGCCCGCTGGTCATCGTCTGCGTGCCGTCGGGCTCGACCGCGGTCGAGCGCCGCGCCATTCAGGAGTCGGCCGAAAGCGCCGGCGCGCGCCGCGTGTTCCTGATCGAGGAGCCGATGGCCGCCGCCATCGGCGCCGGCCTGCCGGTGACCGAGCCGACCGGCTCGATGGTGGTCGACATCGGCGGCGGCACCACCGAGGTGGCGGTGCTCAGCCTCGGCGGCATCGTCTATTCGCGCAGCGTCCGCGTCGGCGGCGACAAGATGGACGAGGCGATCATCGCCTACATCCGCCGCAACCATAACCTGCTGGTCGGCGAGGGCTCGGCCGAGCGGGTCAAGGAGGAGATCGGCTCCGCCTGTCCGCCGGAGGAGGGCGAGGGCCGCACCATGGAGATCAAGGGCCGCGATTTGATGAACGGCGTGCCGAAGGAGCTGATCATCTCCGAGCGCCAGATCGCCGAGGCGCTCGCCGAGCCGGTCGGCGCCATCATCGAGACGGTCAAGGTGGCGCTCGAGCACACGGCGCCGGAGCTGGCCGCCGACATCGTCGACAAGGGCATCGTCTTGACCGGCGGCGGGGCGCTGCTCGGCAACATGGACTACGTGCTCAGGCATGCCACCGGGCTGCCGGTCAGCCTGGCCGACGATCCCTTGACCTGCGTGGTGCTGGGGACCGGGCGGGCGCTCGAGGAAATGCGCCGCCTCAAGGACGTCTTGACGACCATGTATTAATCGGTTGTCAACTATGATTAAGTATAGGCTAGACGGCTAAAACGAGTTTGTTTTCAGGGCGATCGCCGCGCTTCGAGAAACGGCGGCGCCCGACGGGACCTTGGAGGGCATCCGCGTGCGCGAAGGACCGAGTTCCTTCAACCGCCTTGCCCAGCCGATCAAGACCCTGGCCCAGCGTTTCGCCTACCTGGGGCTGGTGGTGACGGCGGTCGGACTGATGATCCTGGGCAAGGTCGACCAGCTGCTGATCGACGGCTTCCGCGCCAACGTCACGGACGCGGTGGCGCCGATCCTCGATGCGGTGTCGCGCCCCGTCGAATCGGTGAGCCGCGCCGTCGACCACGTGCGCGAGATCGGCCGCCTGCAGGCAGAAAACGCGCAACTGCGCGACAACGAGGCGCGGCTGCTGCAATGGCAGGCGGCGGCCCGCAAGCTCGAAGCCGAGAACAAGATGCTCCGCGACCTGCTCAACTTCGTGCCGGGGCGGGAACCCAGCTTCATCACCGCCCGCGTCATCGCCGACACCGGCGGCGCCTTCGCCCACAGCCTGATCCTCAATGCCGGCGCCCGCGACGGCGTCACCCGCGGCGAGGCGGCGGTCACCGGCGACGGCCTCGTCGGCCGGGTCGACAGCGTCGGCGCCCATTCGGCGCGCATCATCCTGATCACCGATTTGAATTCGCGGATCCCGGTCCTGGTCGGGCCCAACCGCACCCGCGCCATCGTCGCCGGCAACAACTCCGACCAGCCGCGGCTGATCCACCTGCCGCCGGGCGAGTCGGTGGCGCCGGGCGACCGCGTCGTCACCTCGGGCCACGGCGGCGTATTCCCGGCCGGGCTGCCGATCGGCCAGGTGGCGACGGTGAACGACAACGGCATCAGCGTGCAGCCGCTGGTCGACCGCAGCCGCCTCGAATACCTTCGCGTGCTGGACTACGGCCTCGGCGGCATCGTGCGCGTGCCCGAGTCCGATCGCGCCCACCTCGACGACCGCAAGGCCGGCATCGGCAAGGGAGCCCGGCCCCGCACCCCATGACGTCCGGCCTCTGGCATCGGATGGACCTGGCGGCGCGGCAACTGACGCCGTCGCTGCTGACGCTGGCGCTGGTGATCCTCAATGCCGTGCCGCTGCACGTGCCGGGACTGTCCCGGATCGCGCCGCTGCTGCCGTTGATGGCGATCTACCATTGGGCTATCTTCAGGCCCCGCCTGCTGCCGGCGTGGGTGGTGTTCCTGGTCGGGCTGCTGCAGGACGTGCTCGGCGGCACCCCGGTCGGCGTCAACGCGCTGGTGTTCCTGGCGGTCTACGGCGCGGTGCTGTCGCAAAAGCGGTTCTTCATGGGCAAGTCGTTCGCCATCCTGTGGCTCGGTTTCGCGCTGATCGCGGCCGGCGCCATGGCGATCAGCTGGGCGGCGGTGTCGCTCCTCAGCGTCGGCCTGGTCGAGCCGCGGACGGTGGTGTTCCAATACCTGCTGACCCTCGGCCTGTTCCCGGCCGTCGCCTGGCTGTTCATGCATTGGCAGCGGGCGTTCCTGCGGCAGGTCTGAGATGCATCGCGATTCCGAGCGCCAGAAGCTGTTCAGCCGCCGCGCCGCGATGCTGATCGGCGGCAAGGCGGTGCTGCTGTCGGTGCTGGCGGCCCGGATGTATTACCTGCAGGTCGTCGAGGCCGACCGCTACCGGACGCTTGCCGAAGAGAACCGCATCAACTTGAGGCTGCTGCCGCCGCCGCGCGGGCGCATCGTCGACCGCTTCGGCGTGCCGATGGCCGACAACCAGCAGAACTATCGCGTGCTGCTTAACGCGCGCGGGACCGACAACGTCGAGGAAACCCTCGACGTGCTCGGCCAGATACTGCCGATCGGTCCGGCCGAGCGCCGCCGCATCCTGCGCGAGCTGCGCCGCAACCGCAGCTTCGTGCCGGCGACCGTGCGCGAGAACCTCGACTGGCAGGACGTCGCCCGCGTCGAGGTCAACGCCCCCGACCTGCCCGGCGTGCTCATCGACGTCGGCCAGAGCCGGCATTACCCCCATGGCGCCGACGCCGCGCCGGTGCTCGGCTACGTCGCCGCGGTGTCGCCCAACGAGGTCACCGGCGATCCGCTGCTCGAGCTCCCCGGATTCCGCATCGGCAAGGCCGGCGTCGAGAAGATCCACGACACGACGCTGCGCGGCACCGGCGGCTCGCTGCAGGTCGAGGTCAACGCCTTCGGCCGGGTCATCCGCGAGCTCAGCCGCCAGGAAGGCCAGCCCGGCGCCGAGGTGGCGCTGACCGTCGATCTCGAGCTGCAGAAGTTCGTCAGCCGGCGCCTCGGCGAGGAAAGCGGCGCCGCGGTGGTGATGGACGTGAAGAACGGCGACATCCTGGCGCTGGCCTCGACGCCGAGCTTCGATCCCAACGCCTTCAACCGCGGCCTCGGCGCCGAGGAGTGGCGGACGCTGTCGAGCGACCCCAAGGCGCCCTTGATCAACAAGGCGATCGGCGGCAACTTCCCACCCGGCTCGACGTTCAAGATGATGGTGCTGCTGGCGGCCCTCGAGCGCGGCGCCATCACCCCGCAGACGCGGGTGTTCTGCACCGGCGAGCTGCAATTCGGCGACGCCACCTTCCATTGCTGGAAGAAAGGCGGCCACGGCTCCATGGATGCCTACAACGGCGTCGTCCAATCGTGCGACATCTATTTCTACGAGGTCGCCCGGCGCGCCGGCATCGACCGCATCGCCGCGATGGCGCAGCGGTTCGGTTTCGGCCAGCCTCTCGGGGTCGACCTGCCGGGCGAGCAGCCGGGCCTGGTGCCGACCCGCAAGTGGAAGCGCAAGGTGATGGACGCGCCGTGGCACCAGGGCGAGACGCTGGTCACCGGCATCGGCCAGGGCTACCTGCTGGCGACGCCGCTGCAGATGGCGGTGATGATCGCCAGGCTGGTCAACGGCGGCTACGCGGTGACGCCGCGGCTGACGCGGCCGAAGCCGGCGCCCGGCGCCGCGCCGCCGCACGCGCCGGCGTTCGACGGCCTGGCGCTGGCGCCGGCGCACCTGGCACTGGTCACGAACGCCATGGATGCGGTCGTCAACGATGCCCACGGCACCGCCTATCGCGCCCGCATCAAGAAAAAGGGCTTCGAAATGGGCGGCAAGACCGGCACCGTGCAGGTCCGCCGCATCACCAAGGCGGAACGCGAGCAGGGGCTCAAGAAGCAGAAGCAGCTGCGCTGGGAGGAACGCGACCACGCGATGTTCGTCGGCTACGCGCCGACGGCGGCGCCGCGCTACGCGGTCGCGGTGGTGGTCGAGCACGGCGGCGGCGGCGCCTCGGTGGCGGCGCCGATCGCCCGCGACATCCTCTTGGAGGCGCAGGCCCGCGACTCGGCCCGCCCCGGCATCCTGCCGCGCGAGTTGCCGGCGCCGCAACAGCAGGCCGAGGGCGACGGCCGTCCCGGCCGCGGCAAGGGGTGACGCGATGCTCGATCTCGCCCTCAACCGCGCGCAACTGACCGTCCGCGAGAAGCTGTGGCAAATCCAGTGGCTGTTCGTGCTGCTGTTGGTGGCGGTCGCCGGCGTCGGCTTCGCCATGCAGTATTCCGCCGCCGACGGCCGCCTCGATCCGTGGGCGCTTCGTCACGGCGTGCGCTTCGTCGCCGGCGTCGGCGTGATGATCGGCGTCGCCGTCATCGACCTCCGCATCTGGCTGCGCTACGCCTACGCCATCTATCTGGCGTGTCTGCTGCTGCTCGGCGCCGTCGAGCTCGGCGGCTACATGGGCATGGGCGCGCGCCGCTGGCTCGATCTCGGGTTCATCACCATCCAGCCCTCCGAGATGATGAAGATCGCGATCGTGCTGGCGTTGGCGCGCCATTTCCACGGCGGCAGCCTCGAGGACATCCGCCGCCCCACCTTCCTGCTGGCGCCGCTGCTGATCGTGGCGGCGCCGACGGCGCTGGTGCTGCGCCAGCCCGACCTCGGCACGGCGGCGATGCTGGTGCTGGCCGGCGCGGCAATCATGTTCCTGGCCGGCGTGCGGCTATGGAAGTTCGCCCTGATCGGCGCGCTGGCGCTGCTGGCGGCGCCGATCGCCTGGCAGCTGCTGCACGACTACCAGCGCCGCCGGGTGCTCACCTTCCTGGATCCGGAGAGCGATCCTCTCGGCGCCGGCTACCACATCATCCAGTCGAAGATCGCCTTCGGCTCCGGCGGCCTATCGGGGCGCGGCTTCATGCAGGGCACCCAGGGGCACTTGAGCTTCCTGCCCGAGATGCAGACCGATTTCATCTTCACCATGCTGGCCGAGGAATTCGGCCTCATCGGCGGCCTGGCGCTGCTCGGGCTCTACGCGGTGGTGCTGATCTACGGCGTCGCCATTTCGCTCAGCGCCCGCTCGCACTTCGGCCGCCTGCTCGGCATGGGCATCACCGTCACCTTTTTCCTCGCCGTATTCATCAACATGGCGATGGTGATGGGCGTGATCCCGGTGGTCGGCGTGCCGCTTCCGCTGCTCTCCTACGGCGGCACGGCGATGCTGACGCTGCTGTTCGGCTTCGGGCTGCTGATGGGCGTGTGGGTGCACCGCGACCTGCCGATCGGCCGCCGCGGCGCCGCCGCCGACGACTGACCGAGCGCTTGCCGCCGGCGCGAGGCCACGGCCGCGGCGAGTCGACAAAGCCGGAATGCTCTGATATACCGCCCCCCTTCGCGATGGGCCTGTAGCTCAGGTGGTAGAGCAGCTGACTCTTAATCAGCGGGTCGTCGGTTCGAGTCCGACCAGGCCCCCCAATTTTCAAGGCCCCGAAGCCGCGCCGCGGCTCCGGGGCTTTTGCTTGCCGGGCGGCTTGCCCAAGGCGTTACCGGCCTTTTTTTGCCGGGCGTTTTGCGTCACAGTTTCAAGTGACGGCGGAGGCAATCGCATGGATTTCACCTTCAGCGACGACCAGCGGCTGTTCAAAGACTCGGTCCTCGGCTTCGCCGCCAAGACCCTCGCCAAGGACGCGCTGGCGCGCGCCCATGCCGGCACCTTTCCGTGGGACGTGGCGAGGCTGATGGCGAAGAACGGCCTCCTCGGCATCACCATTGCCGAGAAGGACGGCGGCCAGGGCGGCACCCTGATGGATGCGGTGATCGCCATCGAGGCGATCGCCAGCGTCTGCCCGCGCAGCGCCGACGTGGTGCAGTTCGGAAGCTTCGGCCCGATCCGCGTGCTGGCGGAGTTCGGCACCGCCGAGCAGAAGGCGCGCATCCTGAAGCCGCTGCTCGCCGGCCAGGCGTTGATCGCCGTCGCCATGACCGAGCCCGACGCCGGCTCCGCCGTCACCGAGCTGAAGACCACGGCGACCGCGGACGGGGAGGGCTATCGCATCAACGGCTCTAAAATCTTCACCTCCCACGGGCCGGAGGCGCAGTGGTTCCTCGCCTACGTGCGCTTCGGCAAGGGCGTCGACGGCATCGGCTCGGTGCTGATCGAGCGCACCGCCAGGGGCTTCTCGGCCGGCAAGCAGACGCCGTTCATGTCCGGCGATTCGTGGATGCCGCTGTTCTTCGACGACATCTACGTCGGGCCCGAAAACGTTTTGCTGCGCGAGGGCGGCTTCAAGAAGCAGATCGCCGGCTTCAACGTCGAGCGCATCGGCAACGCGGCGCGCTCGCTCGGGCTCGGGCAGTTCGCCTTCGACGCCGCCAAGGCGCACGCGCTGACCCGCAAGCAGTTCGGCCGCACGCTCGCCGACTTCCAGGGCATCCAGTGGAAGTTCGCCGACATGAAGATGCAGCTCGACGCGGCGCGGCTGCTGCTCTATCGCGCCGCCACCAACGCCGACCGCGGCTTCCCCGACGCCGCCGAGACCGCCGTCGCCAAGGCGTACTGCAACCGCGCCGGCTTCGAGGTGACGAGCGAGGCGCTGCAGGTGCTGGGCGGCGCCGGCTACAGCACGGATTCGCTGGTCGAATACTGCTTCCGCCGCACCCGCGGCTGGCTGATCGCCGGCGGCTCGGCCGAGATCATGAAGAACCGCATTGCCGAGACGGTTTTCGAGCGCCGCTTCTCGCAGCGCCCGGCGAAGGCGGACAAGGACTGACCGCCCGCCGATGAGCGACCGCGACCTCGCCCGCGCCCTGTTCGAGCCCCGCGCCGTCGCCCTGGTCGGCGCCTCCGGCGACGCCGCCAAGAACACCGCCCGGCCGCTGCGCTACCTCAGGGCCCACGGCTTCAAGGGCCGGGTGCTGCCGATCAACCCGGGCCGCGCCGAGGTGCTGGGCGAGAAGACCTGGCCGGACCTGCGCTCGGCGGCCGAGGCCGCCGCCGACGCCGGGGGCGCCATCGACCACGCCTACGTGATGGTGCCGGCCGAAGCGGTGCCCGCCGTCATCGCCGACTGCGCCCGCGCCCGGGTGCCGCTGGCCACCATCTACTCGGACGGCTTCGCCGAGGTCGGCGACGACGGCTTCCAGTTCCAGGAGGAGATGGTGGAGGCGGCGCGCGCCGGCGGCACCCGCATCGTCGGCCCCAACAGCATGGGCGTGGTCAACGTCCACGCCGGCCTCGCCATGACCACCAACGCGGCCCTCGAAGCGCCGAAACTGATCCCCGGCCCGCTCGCCGTCGTCTCGCAGAGCGGCACCGCCTTGGGCGCGCTGCTGTCGCGGGGCCAGGCGCGCGGCTTCGGCTTCTCGAAGCTTCTCTCCATCGGCAACGAGGCCGACCTCGGCGTCGGCGAGATCGTCGACATGCTGGTGAACGACGCCGACACCGGCGCCATTCTGCTGTTCCTGGAGACCATCCGCCGCCGCGACGCGTTCGCCGCCGCGGCCCGCCGCGCCTTCGACGCGGAGAAGCCGGTGATCGCCTACAAGATCGGGCGCTCCGACGCCGGCCGGCAGATGGCGGTGTCGCATTCCGGGGCCCTGGCCGGCCAGGCGCGGTCGGCCGACGCCTTCTTCCGCGCCCACGGCGTCGTCCGCGTCGACAACCTGGAGACGCTGCTGGAGATGCCGTTCCTGGTGAAGGGGCGCAAGCCGGCGGCGGCACGCCGCGTCGCCGTCGTCACCACCACCGGCGGCGGCGCCGCCATGGTGGTCGATCGGCTCGGCCTCGCGGGCGTCGACTTCATGCCGCCGCCGCCGCCGGTGATCAACCGCATGATCGCGCTGGATTTGCGCATCGGCGAGGGCCCAGCGATCGACCTGACCATGGCCGGCGCGCGGCCCGACGTCTACGGGCCGGTGCTCAAGGACCTGATCGCGTCCGACGACTGCGACGTGGTGGTGCCGGTGGTCGGCTCGTCGGCGCAGTTCCGCCCCGAGGTGGCGGTGCGGCCGATCGTCGCCGAGGCGAAACAGGGCACGAGGCCGATCGCCGTGTTCTGCGTGCCGGAGGCGGGGGAATCCCTGAGGGCCCTGGCCGACGCCGGCATCGCCGGCTTCCGCACCCCGGAATCGTGCGCCGACGCGGTGCGCGCCTATCTCGACTGGCGGGTGCCGGCCGCGGAAGCGTCGCCGCGGGCGGCGACCAAGGCCGCCGTCAGGAAGGCGGCGGCGCTGCTCGACAAGGCAACCGCAGCGCGCCTCGACGAGGCGGCGTCGCTGGCGGTGTTCCGGGCGCTCGGCATCGCCGCGGCGCCGACCCGGGTGGTCAGGGAAGGCGAGACGGCGACCGGCGTCGAATTCCCGGCGGCGGCCAAGGTGTTGTCCGCCGACATCGCCCACAAGACCGAGGCCGGCGGCGTCGTCCTCGGCATCGCCGACGCGGCGGCGCTGAGGGCCGCCGTCGCGCAAATCCGGGAACGCGTCGGTGCCGCCCATCCGAAGGCGAAGATCGCCGGCGTGCTGGTGCAGAAGATGGAAAAGGGCGTCGCCGAGGCCCTGGTCGGCTATTGCGTCGATCCGGAGGCCGGGCCGCTGGTCATCCTCGGCGCCGGCGGCACGCTCGCCGAGCTCTACGACGACGTGGCGGTGCGCCTGGCCCCGGTCGACCGGGAAACGGCGCTGGCCATGATCTCCGAGGTCAAGGGCCTGGCCCCGGTGCGCGGCTACCGCAACCTGCCGAAGGGCGACGCCCAGGCGCTGGCCGCTGCCGTCGAGGCGATGGCGTCGCTCGCCTATATAAAAGGTGTCGCCGAGGCCGAGATCAACCCGCTGATCGTCAGGGAGCAGGGCCACGGCGTGGTGGCGGTGGACGGGCTGATCGCATTGGCCGACGGCTGACGGGGGATTGTCGATGAAACGCGCGGTACTGGTAATCTGCGACGGCCTGCGGGCCGACATGGTGACGCCGGAGCTCACGCCGAATTTGTGCCGCATCGCCGCCGGCGGCCGTCTCTACACCCGCCACCGCAGCGTGTTTCCGTCGACCACCCGCACCACGTCGGCCTCCATCGCCACCGGCTGCCATCCGGCCCGCCACGGGCTCGAGGGCAACTGCGTCGCCTTGGACGAAGGCCAGGGGCTCAAAGTGATGAGCGTCGGCCCGCCGGAATTCCGCGACCGCCTGCGCAAGGCGACCGGCAGGACGCTCCGGGTGCCGACGCTGGCCGAGCGGCTCGAAGACCACGGCGGCTGCATCGTATTCTCCAACGTCTCCGCCGGCGCCGCCTATTTCCAGGACCCGGACGGCCACGGTTTCGTCTACCACCGCCAGGGCTCGTTCGGGCCGGGCCTGAAAAAGCTGCCGGCGGGCGAGGGGCTCAACGTCAGCCACGACGCCGCCGGCGACGTGGCGATGACCGAACGCTTCGTCGTCGAAGTGCTGGGCGAGCGGAAGCCGCGCCTCGCCGTGCTGTGGCAGTGCGAGCCCGACCACACTCAGCACGCGCGGCCATTGGGCGGGCCGGACCACAAGGCCGTCATCGCCGCCGCCGACCTCAACGCCGGCCGCGTCGCCGACGTGGTCAAGCGCACCGCCGGCGACGACGACGTGTTGTTAATCGTCGCCTCCGACCACGGCCACGAGACGGTGGACAGCATCGTCCGCCTGGAAACTTTGCTGGTCGGCGCCGGTCTCAAGGACGCCGAGGACTCGACCGAGGTCGTCGTCGCCTCCAACGGCTTCAGCGCCAACATCTACGTTGCCGACGCCGCCCGCGGCCGCGTCGGCGCCATCTGCGAGTTCTTGCGGGGGCTGGACGCGGTCGAGCGGGTGTTCGCGGGCGACGCCTTGGCCGAGGTCGGGCAGCGCGCCGACGGCGCGCTGGCCGTCGCGGTGACGCCGAAGCGATCGGACGCGAATAACGCGTTCGGCTGGCCCGGCATGAGCGTCGCCTTCGACAATCCCTTGGCGACCGAGACCGTGGTCGGCTGCGGCCAGCACGGCGGCCTCGGCCCCTACGAGCAGAACCCGTTCCTGATCGTCAGGGGCGGCGGCTTCGAGAAGGGCCGCACCGACGCGCCCTCGTCCGCCGTCGACATCGCGCCGACGATCATGGCGCATCTCGGGTTGCCCTTTACGGGCATGGACGGTAAGCCTTTGGCGGTGGCATAGGTCGCGTATCCATAACCGCGTCCGGACTCGCGGATGGCGTTGCCTGGATCGCCCGGGCGGAGCCGGGCGATGACGGATGAGGTGATGGCAAGGCTGTTGTCCACAATCACAACCGTCACGCCCCGGCGAAGTCCGGGGCGTCCAGCCTTTGCCATACGACCCGCAAGCGACTATGAGTGCAACGCCTAGGCCACAGAATTCGACAGGGAGGAAACCACCCGTGACGAAGATCAACATCCAGTTCACGCGCTTCTCGGCATTCTACAGCCCGCTGATCTCGACCATGTCGGGGGGATTCCTGAAGGACGAGGG
>Ga0209399_10001419_pt1 | contig 12523 bp, 13 predicted proteins | sample OV2TP3_FD_184130 | JGI IMG/M metagenome (GOLD analysis project Ga0209399, IMG submission 184130) | Hot spring microbial communities from Beatty, Nevada to study Microbial Dark Matter (Phase II) - OV2 TP3 (SPAdes) (version 3) | ecosystem: Environmental > Aquatic > Thermal springs > Hot (42-90C) ... | reverse complement strand
AGAACGGCGTCTACGGGATCCGTGGGACGATGGATGAGCAGATGATCCGGGTCAAGATCAAGCGCGGTGCCCTGACGGCCGAGCAGCTCGATGTGTTGGCGGCGATCGCCGAGCGGTACGCCGACCCGAAGGTCGGGCACATCACGACACGGCAGAATGTCCAGTTCCACCACGTCAAGCGCGCTGAGGTGCCGACGGTCCTGCAGATGCTCGCCGACGTGGGGCTCACCACCCGCGAGGCCTGTGGGAATACCGTCCGCAACGTGACCGCCTGTCCGTATGCCGGGGTGTCGGCTGACGAGGTCTTCGATGTGACCCCGTATGCCGACGCCGTCGCCCGGTATTTTCTGCGGCACCCGGTCTGCCAGGATCTGCCGCGGAAATTCAAGATCGCCTTCGAGGGCTGCCCTGAGGACCACGCGCGCACGCCGATTCACGACGTCGGAGCAGTGGCCGCCATCCAACAGGCAGTTGATGGAGGAGAGCCCGTCCGCGGCTTCAAGCTCTACGTCGGCGGCGGCCTGGGGACCACCCCGTTCTCGGCGATCCTGCTGGAAGAGTTCACCCCGGCCGATCTCCTGATCCCCTCGATCGAGACGGTCCTGCGGCTCTTCGACCGCTACGGGGAGCGCAAGGACAGGAACCGGGCGCGGATCAAGTTCCTGATCCACAAGACGTGGGGGCCGGAGGAGTTCATCAAGCGGTTCCAGCAGGAGCGCAAATACACGATCCTGACCAGCCCCGGCAAGGCTGACTGGCACATCGAGCCGGTCGAACCGGTCGCCCCGCCGAAGCCACGGATCCCTGCCAGCTTCTCGCTGCCCACCTCCGCCTTTGAGGCGTGGCGGGCGAGCAACGTGTTCACCCAGAAGCAGCCGGGGTACGTCGGCGTCCATGTTCGCTGCCCCTTGGGAGACGTCACGGTCCCGCAGATGCGCGGGCTGGCCGAGGTGGCGAGCAAGTACACTGGTGGGCGGCTCCAACTGACGATCCGGCAGAACCTCTTCTTGCCGTGGGTCCCGGAAGCGGCCCTCGTGCCGTTCTACCAGGACCTCGTGCGGCTGGGGATCGCGCACGCCGGGGCCGATGAGCTCGTGGATGTCACGCGGTGCCCGGGGGCCGATACGTGTCAGATCGCGATCACGCGCTCACGCGGGCTGGCGGCGCAGATGGACGCCCTGTTCAACAACGGCGGCCGGCCGCTGCTCGCCTCGGAGACGTTGAGGCACCTGCAGGTCAAGATCAGTGGGTGTCCCAACTCCTGCGGCCAGCATCACATCGCTGACCTCGGGTTTTCCGGGACGGCGAAGTCGATCAACGGGCGCACGGTCCCGCACTACCGGATCTACGTCGGCGGTGGCACGGTGGAGGGGCAGGCCACGTTCGGCACCGCCATCGGCCAGACGCCGGCCAAGCGGACGCCGGAGGCGGCCAAGCATTTGCTCACGCTCTACCGTGATGAGCGACAGGGACAGGAGACGTTCCGGCAGTGGGCCGAGCGTGTTGGCACAGAGCGGTTGACCAAGACTCTCGATCCGTTCCAAACCTTGCCGCCGTTTGAGCAGGATCCGAAGGCGTACGAGGATCTTGGCGCCGAGGGGGTCGAGTTCAAGGTCTCGATCGGCAAAGGCGAGTGCGCCTCATGACGCCGGCGACGGGGCCTCGCGCCACCTGTGGCTCGGGGTGGTCCGCCCGGCACCGCTCGGGCCGCCCCAGCGTGGCGGCCCTTCGCTGCGCGAGGATCGCGGTTGCTCGTCCCTCGTCCGCCATACCCCGTGGCAGACTCGGGACACCATGCCCGCAACGCCCCGCCGCAGTACGGCGGGGCTACACGCGACCTCGAGCTGCCGGATCGGACACCCCTCGCCAGGTGGCGCTCGGCCAAAGGGCGCCCCCGGCCCGTGTCCAATCGGATCGTTGACCGAGCTTAATGTTGTGATGATCTCGAGGTGAACTTTGTGTGGATATGTGTTCTTGACCATAGGGTTTGTATGTCTGATAGCCGGTATCAGCTTATTTGCTTATTTGATGACTCGGAGATTCGGTTGGATAAAGCCCACCTACGATGAGAAGAAGCTGCAACGCAAGGTTACTGTGTATATGGTTCAGCCGCTTGCGACAATGGCAGCGGGATGGATCGCATTGGGCGGGATGCTTCTGTCTCTAGAGAAGTCTGACCAGTCACTTCAGCAGGCGCGGGAGATGGCGTATATCCACTCTCGCCCTTTCTTGAGCATCCAGAATGCGGTTTTCCAGTTGACTCGGAAAGCATTGCCGCATGAACCAGAGGACACCTTTACCTTAATCCTTCCTATGGCGAACGCAGGTGGCATCCCGGCCACGAAGATATCAACGTCGTTAGATCTCACGTTTGTTAGCGCGCAAGAAAGCCATCATCGTGTAAGATTAACGACCAATCTAGAAAAGGCACTAGATGTCCTTCTAACGCGAAGCAATCATTCGTTAGCTGTCTCACCTAAGCAGAGCCGGGCATGGGTTTTGACACTCCCCATACATAAGATCGATGGAGAAAGTATTTGGAAAGGCGAGACCCCAGTGACGTTAAGAGCTACCTTGCGTTACTCCTCTCCTGACATTGATCGAGTTTGGACATACGAGATGGAAGCAAATATTCAATCGAAACGAATCGACATCGTTAATGAAAGGGTTACTTGAGGCAACACTTAGATACAGAGCAGGTAGAAATCGGTGTCGGGTTCCGAGTGGACATGGTGGCGCAAGCGAGGTGAAGGTGACAGGTGCCTAGGGGGTACGGAAGCCATAAGGATTATGTCGGCCGGGTGAAGGCCGATGCGGTTGCCCGTCAGGCCGTCGTCGAGAAAGCGTTGCGGGCAGCGTTCGGGCGCTTCATTGAGATGCGGCAGGTGGAGGTCGTGGTGTTCTCCAGCATGAGCGCCCTCGATCTCGCCAAGGCCGTGCTGGCTCAGCCCGCCATCCTCAAGCCGTTACTGGGGGCTTGCAATATCGCGGCCCGCGCGATCGAACGCGACCTCGGCATCAAGAACCTCGACACCTACGCGCCGCGTCTCACCGATGACCACGCCCGCGTGATCGCCGGGTATATCAAGCCGTTCCTTCCGGACTACCTGGAGCTCCCGACGCTCAGCCGAATAGATCACATTTTGTACATGGACAAGGAGATCCGTAAAGGCAAGGGCCGCTGGGAGCGACGGATCCTCGACGTCCTCAACCGATTCGGGCGCGGTCCGTTTCGAAAGCGCAAGTTCGCGGCGGCGGGAGAGGAGTTCGAGATTGATGCGGCGACGCCAGCCAAAGGTGAGATCACGGTCGGCATTGACGTGAAGCGCATCGAGGCGCGTCGCGACATTCATAAGCGGTGCGATGAGATTGTGAACAAAGCCGACAAACTGAAAGGTGTGTACCCCGGCGCCAGGTTCGGCGTCGTGGTTTACTACCCATTCATCGACGAGCACGTCAACATCCAAAACCGCCTGCGCGCCTCGCGTGTCGACGCGACCGTTTTTGCCTCTGAGGCGGAAGATTCTATTCAAAGCGCTGTGCGCATGCTCCTCTCGACCTTGCAGGTCCCAATGTGATGAGCGAAGCCACGATCCACAAATTGGTACAAGGTGATGCCCGGGACCTCTCGTTCGTGAACGACGAGAGCGTTCACCTAGTGGTGACGTCGCCCCCGTACTGGACGCTCAAGCGGTATCGGGAACATCCTCGGCAGATGGGCCACATCGCGGACTACGAACGCTTCATTCAAGAACTGTCTCGGGTATGGAAAGAGTGCTATCGGGTTCTGGTGCCTGGCGGGCGGCTCGTCTGCGTCGTCGGCGATGTATGCTTGTCTCGGCGAGAGCATGGGCGCCATGTCGTCGTCCCCCTCCATGCCGATATTGCCGTGGCGTGTCGGCACATCGGGTTTGACAACCTGAATCCGATCATCTGGCATAAAATCTCGAACGCTACCTATGAAGTGAGCAATGGGACCAAATTCCTCGGCAAGCCGTATGAACCCAACGCTATCATCAAAAATGACATCGAATTTATCTTGATGCAACGCAAGTCAGGTGGGTATCGGCAGCCCACGGTGCAACAACGCCGCCTCTCAATGATCGACAAGAAGGACTACGGAGAATGGTTCCAGCAGTTTTGGCGTATTACCGGTGCATCCACGAGGGACCACCCAGCCCCCTTCCCGTTGGAGCTCGCCTCCCGGCTCATTCGAATGTTCTCGTTCATCGGCGATACGGTGCTGGATCCGTTCTGTGGGAGCGGAACCACGATGGTGGCGGCCGCGAAGGCGGGTCGACACAGTATCGGCGTGGAAGTTGATCCTGTGTATTGCGAGATGATCCGGCGGCGATTTGAACGCGAGGTGCGAACGCTCTTTGCCAAGATCCACTTCTCAGCGGTCAAGGCAGCGGACTCGGGGGCGGTCACGACAGGGACCTTAGGATCGCTCACCGGAGCCTATGCACACGCAGGCGTTGTTGCTGAGCGGTTCGGTGCGAAGTATCGTGGAAGACGATGAACAACAGGCAATGTTTTGAGGAGGCGGAGAAATACATTCCGGAAGGGACGGAGATGAGTTCCGGTGACCGAGGGGACAGGTAGGGTGGAGAAGCCGTGAATGAGCGGGCCGCAGCTCTACATCATTGCGGGGCCGAATGGGGCGGGCAAGACGACGTTTGCACGCGAGTTTCTCCCGCAGTACGCGCGGTGCCAGCACTTCGTCAACGCCGACCTGATCGCCGGCGGGCTGTCGCCCTTTTCGCCGGAGCAAGCGGCCCTGCGCGCGGGCCGACTGATGCTTGAGCAGATTGCGGCTCTGGCGAGAGAGAACACAGATTTTGGGTTCGAGACGACGCTGTCGGGAGTCACCTATTTGTCATTGTTTCGGAAGCTCAAGGCGCAGGGGTATCGGATCCAGCTCTTTTTCCTCTGGATTCCCACGATAGAAATCGCCTTGATGAGGATCGCAGACCGCGTCCGACGAGGTGGGCACGGGATCCCGGAGAAAGTGGTCCGGCGGCGGTTTCACAAAGGGCTTCAGCACTTATTGACGTTGTATCGGCCACTGTTGGATACGTGGAGGCTTTTCAATAACTCGGGGATGATCCATCAACCCGTTGCTACTGAAGAGTTGGGTAACCTCCAGGTCTTTGACCAGGAGCTGTTTACCACGATCATGAGGAGCGTACAGCGATGAGAAGGCGGTTGAATCTCAAGCAGAGGCTCCATGCGATCAACGTGAAGGCCGACAAGGCGTTGAAAGAGGCGGTCGCGAAGGTCGTCGAGGATCACCGGAAGACCGGCGATCCTCTGGCGATCTGGCGGAATGGCAAAGCAGTTTGGGTCTCCGCAGCGGAGGCGAAGCGGCTCATGAAGGAGGCCTCGTGAATGCGGATTGTGCGGGGGCTGGTGAAGCCCGAAGAGATCCAGGCGTTGGCGGAAGAGACGTTTGGCGACATGATCAAGGTCGTCGTGGACATCCGCCGGGGAATTCTGACCGCTGGTGGAGCGCTGCACGCGGATGGTGAGGAGCTGCTGTTGGAAGATGGATCGCGGCAGACGGACTTGTGGGGCGCGAACTATTTCCCGAAGAAGGCGGCTGGCAAGCGGGTGGAATACACGTCGTTGATCAATCAGTACCACTCGGCTAATAAAGATAGCCAAACGATCAAAGCCCCGAAGGTCCGGGCGCAAGTCCATGCGGTCATCACGAGGTATTTCGGCGATGCCTGAAGTGCTGCACCGAGGGCTGACGGCGGAGCGGTGGAACCAGTTCCCGCTTGAGCGGCGATTGCTGATGATCGGCTCAGAGTTTGCCCGAGCGATCCAGTTGGCTTCAGAGAACGACGGACGAGCCGACGTGCAGCGCTGTTACCACCGAGCTCGCGAGCTCTTGGTTTGGACCGCGCAGGGCGTGGCAGCGGGCGAGGTGGTGGCGGCCCGGCTGGCTGAGGCGATCCGGGTGATTGATGAGACTAACTTTGAATTATGGAGTACGGCCCGATTGATCGAGCAATCGAGAGAGCTTGCCGTAATCGTGAGTGAGGCAGCGGCTAAGGATCACGCGGCATGAGGGTATCGTGACCAACAAGCAGTGTTTTGAGGAAGCGCAGCGGTACATCCCGGGCGGGGTGAACAGCCCGGTGCGGTCGTTCAAGGCCGTCGGGGGCGACCCGTTTTTTGTGGACCGGGGGCGCGGGGCGTTCCTCTGGGATGTGGAGGGGCACCGCTATCTGGACTACGTCGGGTCGTGGGGGGCGCTGATCCTGGGGCACCGGCCATCCAAGGTGGTCAAGGCGGTGAAGAAGGCGCTGGGCCGTGGGACGAGCTTCGGGACGCCGACGCCGTTGGAGACGGCGCTGGCCAAGATGATCGTCGAGGCGTTCCCGGCGATGGACCAGGTGCGGTTCGTCAATTCGGGGACGGAGGCGGTCATGAGCGCCGTGCGGCTGGCCCGGGCGTTCACAGGGCGCACGAAGGTGCTCAAGTTCGACGGGGCCTACCACGGCCACGTGGACTATCTGCTGAGTCACGCCGGCTCGGGGATGGCCACCCTGGGGGTGCCATCGAGCCGCGGGGTGCCGGAGCTCTGCGCGCGGGAGACGATCACGGTGCCGTTCAATGACCTGCCGGCGTTGGAGCGGGCGGTCGAGGCGCACCGCGGCGAGCTGGCCTGCGTCTTGGTCGAACCGATCCTCGCCAACCTGGGGGTGCTCCTGCCCGACGCCGGCTTCCTGGCTAAGGTGCGGATGCTGACGGCCTCGGCCAAGATCATCTTGATCTTCGATGAGGTGATCACCGGGTTCCGTGTGGCCTACGGCGGGGCGCAGACGCGGTTCGCCATTGAGCCAGACCTGACCTGTCTGGGCAAGATCATCGGCGGGGGATTCCCGGTCGGGGCGTACGGCGGCCGCCGGGCGCTGATGGAGCTGGTGGCGCCGGTCGGGCCGGTCTACCAGGCTGGGACGCTCGCCGGGCACCCGATCGCGATGGCGGCCGGGCTGGCGACCCTCAAAGAGCTCAAACGCCGTCGGGCGACGCTCTATCGGGTACTCGAGGCGCAGGGGGTGGCGCTGGCCGACGGGCTGCGCCGCGTTGCGCGGGAGGCCGGCGTGTCGGTGACGGTCAATCAGCTCGGTGCGCTGCTGGCGCTGTTCTTCCTTGAGGGGCCGGTGCGCTCGGCGGCGGAGGCCCGGCGCGCCGACGCGGCGCGCTACGCGCGATTCTTCCATGGGCTGCGTCGCCGGGGTGTCTATGCGCCACCGTCGCCGTTCGAGACGTGGTTCGTCTCGGTGGCGCACACCGAGGCCGACATCACACGGACCGTTGCGGCGGCCCACGCCGCGTTCAAGGAGGTGGCGTGATGTCGCGGAATCAGCAGGTGGCCGAGAACGTCCTCGAGCTGATCGGCGAGACGCCCATGGTGCGGCTCCACCGCCTGGTCCCGCCCGGCGCCGCGGCGGTGGTGGCCAAGCTGGAGTCGTTCAACCCGGGCGGGAGCGTCAAGGACCGCATCGCGGCGGCGATGATCGAGGATGCCGAGCGCCGGGGGGTGCTCAAGCCGGGGGCGACGATCATTGAGCCGACGAGCGGCAACACCGGCATCGGGCTCGCCATGGTGGCGGCGGTCAAAGGGTACCGCTTGATCTTGACCTTGCCAGATGGGATGAGCCTGGAGCGCACGAACCTCCTGCAGCGGTACGGCGCGCAGGTCGTCATCACGCCGGCCGCCGACGGGATGGCTGGGGCGGTCGCCAAGGCGCGGGAGCTCCTCGAGCACACCCCCGGGGCCTTCATGCCGCACCAGTTCTCGAACCCGGCGAATCCGCGGATCCACCGCCAGACGACGGCGAGGGAGATCCTGTCCGCGACGGCCGGGCAGCTGCACGCCTTTGTGGCCGGCGTCGGGACGGGGGGCACGGTGACGGGGGTCGGCGAGATCTTGAAGAAGAAGGACCCGACGATCCGCGTGGTTGCGGTGGAGCCTGCCAACTCACCGGTGCTCTCGGGTGGGACGCCGGGGCCGCACATGATCCAGGGGATCGGGGCGGGGTTTGTCCCGGAGGTGCTCAATCGCGACGTGGTCGATGAGATCCTGCAGGTGGCGGACGCGGATGCGTACGCCATGGCTCGTCGGCTGGCCAAGGAGGAAGGCATCCTCGCCGGGATTTCTGCCGGGGCTGCGGTGTGGGCGGCCATCCGCGTGGCGACCTCCTTGGGGACGGGCAAGACGGTCGTCGTCATCCTCCCGGACACGGGAGAGCGGTACCTGAGCCTCGACGCCTACTTCGAGGAGTTCTAAAGACCATGCGGTTCTCAACGCGCACGACGTACGGCTTGAAAGCCATGGTCGATTTGGCCCTCCATGAAGGTCAGGGGCCGATCCCGGTCGCAGCCATTGCCAAACGCCAGGGGATTCCGATGAGGTACCTCGAGCAACTGCTCCACCGTCTGCGCCGGGCGAATCTCGTCGTCGCCGAGCGGGGGGCCCGCGGCGGCTATCACCTGCACCGTTCGCCATCCCAGATCTCGGTGGCTGATATCGTGCAGGTGTTTGAAGCCAAGCCTGTCCGTCGCCCACGGGCTGCCGGTCGAGACCCGTCGACCGGCCGGGGGCCCCAGGAGTCCAGGATCGCGGTGGACCACGCCACGAGCCTGGTGTGGACCCGGATCGAGGTGGCGATCACGACGGCGCTGGCCACCACGACGCTGGCTGAGCTGGCGACTGAGGCCCGCCGCCGGCACACGAACCACACCTTTACCTTTCACATTTAGCGCGACACCTTCCTTGCCACCAGCGGTCCCCGTGCAGTATCATACGTGTGTCGCATGACGAAGGCGCAGTGGCGTGCACGGATGGTGGCGCGGCTGCGCGCCTTGACGGTGAAGGAGCGCCTCGCGGCGAGCCGACGGCTCGCGCGCCGGTTGCGGCGATTGCCGGCCTACCGGAAGGCCCGCTGGATCCTGTTCTACCTGGCGTTCGACGCGGAGGTCGAGACGCGGCTGATGGTAGCCCAGGCCCTGGCGGATGGCAAGCGGGTGGCGGCGCCAATCACGTTGACAACACGTCGGATGATCAGACTCGCGGAACTCACCAGCCTCACCCAGGGGCTCGTGCGGGGACCCTATGGGATTGATCAACCGGACCCTCGCCGGGCCCGGTGGGTCGATCCCGACGCCCTCGATCTCGCGATCATCCCTGGGCTGGCTTTTGACGCCGAAGGGTATCGGCTCGGGCGCGGGCTCGGCTATTACGACCGCTTCCTGGCGACTCTGCCACCGACCGTCCCCCGCATCGGCCTGGCCTTCCGCTGTCAACGGGTTCGACGCCTTCCCCGTTCGCGGCACGACCAACCGGTCACCGCCGTCCTCGCCGCCTGACGCCGCTCCTCTGCGGTCGACACACAGCACTGGAGGGTACAATCGATGACGATGGACAACCCCCTGACGTTCCTGCACGCCACCCTCGCCACCGTCGGGTCCCTCGGGCTGGGGCTGGGGTACTGGCTCCGCCGGTGGCTGGCCGAGCGGACGATCCGGGCTGCTGAAGTCCGGGCGCGCACGATCCTGCACACCGCCCAGGCCCAAGCCACCGGGGTGCGCCGTGAGGCGGAGGTTGAGGCGAAGGAGCTCCTCCACACGGCGCGCCAGGACTTTCACCAGGAGACCCAGGGCCGCCGCGAGGAGCTCGCCGCCCTGGAGCAGCGGCTCGTCCAGCGCGAGCTCACCGTGGAGCGCAAGGCCGACCTCATCGACCAACAGGAGCGTCGGCTCCAGGATGCCGCGCACCAGTTGAAGGGGCAGGAGGAGGCCATCGCCCAGCGCCAGCGGGAGCTGGAGGCCCTCCTCCTCGAGGAGCAGGCGCGGCTTCAAAAACTCTCCGGCCTCTCGACGGAACAGGCCAGGCAGGCGTTCCTCCAACGGCTCGGCAACGAGATGACCCAGGAGCGCGGGCTCCTCATCCGCCAGATGGAGGCGGAGGCGAGGGAGCACGCCGACCGCCGTGCGCGCGAGCTGGTCACCCAGGCGATCCAGCGGTGCGCCGTTGACTGCACGGCGGAGACCACGGTGAGCGTCATCGCCCTGCCCAGTGAGGAGATGAAGGGCCGCATCATCGGCCGCGAGGGGCGGAACATCCGAGCCCTGGAGATGGCCACGGGGGTCGACGTCATCATCGACGACACGCCGGAGACCGTGACCCTCTCGGCCTTCGACCCGATCAAGCGCGAGATCTCGCGCATCGCGCTCGAGCGGCTCATCCAGGATGGGCGGATCCACCCGCCACGCATCGAGGAGGTGGTCACGAAGGTCAAGCAGGAGATGGAGGTCACCGTTCGGGAAGTCGGCGAGCAGGCGGCGGCGGAGCTGGGCATCCACAACCTCCACCCCGAGCTCGTCAAGCTGCTGGGCCGGCTGAAGTACCGGACCAGCTACGGCCAGAATGTCCTCCAGCATGCGAAGGAGGTGGCCTACCTGACCGGCTACCTCGCTGCCGAGCTGGGGATCGATGTCCAGGTCGCCAAGCGCGCCGGACTGCTCCACGACATCGGCAAGGCCGTCTCGCAGGAGCTGGAGGGTCCCCAGGCCCAGGTGGGGATGGAGCTCCTGAAGAAGTACGGCGAGGCGGCGGAGGTCCTCCACGCCGTCGAGGCGCACCACCAGGACGTGGAGGCCCACTCCCCGTACGCGGTGCTGGTCCAGGCGGCGGACGCGATCAGCGCCGCCAGGCCGGGGGCTCGTCGGGAATCGCTCGAGAACTACGTCAAGCGGCTCACGCGGCTCGAACAGGTGGCCAAGGGATTCAAGGGGGTCGAGCAGGCGTACGCGATCCAGGCGGGCCGGGAGATCCGCGTCCTGGTCCACCCGGACCAGCTCAACGACCTCCAGACCATCGCCCTCGCCCGCGACATCAAGAAGCAGATTGAGGCGGCCACCGATTTCCCGGGCCAGATCAAGGTCACGGTGATCCGCGAGCTCCGGGCGATCGAGTATGCGCGGTAGCGGTGGCGCGTGAACGTCCTCATCATCGGCGATATCGTGGGGAATCCGGGCCGGGAGGCGGTGCGGGCCTTGGTGCCGCAACTGCGGCGACGGCACGCCCTCGATCTCGTCGTGGCCAACTGCGAGAACGTGGCCGGGGGCGCCGGTGTCACGCCGAAGACGGCGCAGGAGCTCCTCGGCTACGGCGTCGATCTGCTCACCAGCGGTCAGCACATCTGGCGGCACAAGGAGATCGGCCCGTACCTGAACCAGGAGCCGCGCCTCATTCGGCCGGCGAACTACCCGGCCGGCGCGCCGGGGAGTGGGGCGGCGGTCGTCGAGGCCCGTGACGGCACGCGCGTTGGCGTCCTCAACCTCGTCGGGCGCGTGTTCCTCGAAACGGTGGATTGCCCGTTCCGCGTGGGATCGCGGGAGGTCGAGCGCCTGCGGCGGGAGACCTCGGCGATCCTCGTGGACATGCACGCCGAGGCGACGAGCGAGAAGGTCGCCATGGGGTGGCACCTCGACGGCCAGGTGAGCGCCGTTGTCGGGACCCACACGCACATCCAGACAGCCGACGAGCGGATCCTGCCGAAGGGGACCGCGTACCTGACGGACCTCGGGATGACGGGTCCCTACGATTCGGTGATCGGCCGGCGCGTGGACCAGATCCTCGAGCGGTTCCTGACGGGGCTCCCGCAGCGGTTTGAGGTGCCGGAGGGCAACGTCATCCTCTGCGGCGCCCTCATCGAGATTGATGGCAAGACCGGTTGCGCCCAGCGCATCGAACGGGTCCAAGAGCGCCTCCTGCCGTTCTAGCACCTCTCGAATTTCGTGCGCCAACGCTTGACGCTCGTGTGGCCGCAGGGTATCCTGCCCTCATGAAGTACGCGACGATCAACGCCATGCCGAAGGCCCTCAAGCCCCGCGAGCGCCTGATCCAACGGGGCGCCGCCAGCCTGCGGGACCACGAGCTCCTCGCCATGCTCCTCGGGTCTGGGGTACGGGGTCAGCACGTGCTGGATCTGGCAGCGAGCATCTTGGCGAAGCACCCGGATGGGGCCCTGGCACGGTTGGGCTTCCGGGAGCTCAGGAGGATTCGGGGGATCGGGCCGGCCAAGGCCTGCGCCCTCCTGGCTGCGACGGAGCTCATCCGTCGGTGGATCGGCGATCACGACGAGACCCTGCCGGCCATCGAGTCGCCGCACGACGCCGCCGACCAGGTCCCGGAGCTACGGCGGGCGAAGAAGGAGCACTTCCTGGCGCTGTACCTGAACGCCCGCAACCAGTTGTTGGCGAAGGAGACCGTCTCCGTCGGCACGCTCACGGCCAACCTCGTTCACCCGCGGGAGGTGTTTCAGCCGGCCGTGGCGCAGTCCGCCGCCGGGGTCATCCTCGTCCACAATCACCCGTCAGGGGATCCGACCCCGAGCCCCGAGGATCTGACGCTCACCAAGCGGTTGCAGGAGGCTGGAGAGCTCATGGGGATCGCCGTGCTCGATCACGTGATCCTCGGGGAGCGACGGATCGTGAGCCTGAA
>Ga0209399_10001415_pt1 | contig 12544 bp, 8 predicted proteins | sample OV2TP3_FD_184130 | JGI IMG/M metagenome (GOLD analysis project Ga0209399, IMG submission 184130) | Hot spring microbial communities from Beatty, Nevada to study Microbial Dark Matter (Phase II) - OV2 TP3 (SPAdes) (version 3) | ecosystem: Environmental > Aquatic > Thermal springs > Hot (42-90C) ... | reverse complement strand
AAGGCGACAGCCTGGAACGTCGCTATCGCGAGCGCGCCTTCGCCTACTTCGCTCCCCTGCTGCGGCGAATTCGTGTGCTATCGGGAGACGAACTTGCGGCCTTGTTGGAAGGCGCGGTACGGCGCCAGCAACTGGTGGAGGACGAAGCTGAGAAGATCACCTGGGCTGACCTGGTGATCCGGGGGCGGCGCCGGGAAGATGACGCGGAGGCGTACCTGGTCGTGGAAGTGTCGTGGGAGTTGGAAGCGCCTGATGTGGAGCGGGCCACGGAACGGGCTGCGCTGCTGGCAGGGCTTCTCGCGCGGGTGTAGGGGTTAAGGAAGTTGAGGAGCCGGACGCGCGATTGCGCGCCGCCTCTTCTCCTCGACCTCCTTTACCTCCTTCACTTCCTCAACGTCCAGTTCGTCACCGCGAATACGCGCGCTTCAGGTAGTTGATAGTTTCCTGCTCGAGTTCGGAGTAATCCATCCGCATCACGCTGCGCACAGCAGCTTCGGGACTGCCTTCGGTGGAGAGGCGGTCGAGAATGCGTTCGATATCGCTCGTGCCGTAGGTGCGCACGATGTACTCCACCACGGCCAGCGACCACGCGTAGGCCACCTCGGCGGCATTCGAGGAAAGATTCATAAACGAGCCTTCCAGCGCGTCGAGCGGCAGCGCGCGGCGGCCTTCGTAGGCGCGGATGAAGACGTACGCGGAATCGCCCGCGCGCACTCCCTCCGTCCATTGCGCGATGCCTTCGTTCAGCCACACGGGACAGCGCCCGCGCGTCTTCTGGTTGATGAAGCTATGCGCCAGCTCGTGCTTCAGGATGCGGCGCAGGTCTTCAGTCACCGAGCTCAGCCCCTGCACGGGCACGCGAATGCGGCCGTCGTTCACCGCGCCCACCCAGCCCGGCGCGCGGGTGATATCGGAAAAGGCCTGGTTGGTGTAGAGAATCACGCCGATGGATTCGCGCGGCGTGAAATTCAGCTCGGATTCGAGCGCGCGGAAATGGTCTTCCAGCGTGACCAGGATTTCGCGGGCCAGCGCCGGAGCGGCCTCGCCGTTGTAGCGCAGGGTGAAGTGGCGGCTCTCGCCCTCGCGGTAGCCGCTCTCTTCGGATTCGTCGCGCAGGGCTTTTTCTAGCGCGCGCTCGGTGTCGCGGTCGGGACGCAGCTCGAGCGCCCGCCGCCACTCGCGCACGGCCAGCTCCAGCCGGTTCTGCCCGTAATAGGCCCAGCCGGTGAGCTTGGCCACGTCGGCGCTTTCCGGGGCCGCGCGGCGGCCGCGCTCCAGAAAATCGAGCGCGGGTGTGTACTCGCTGCGGCGCAGGTGAAGATAGGCGGCGTTGAGCAGCGCGCCGAGGTGCTCGGGAGCGAAGTGCAGCGCGCGGCGGTAGTGCTCGATGCCTGCTTCCGTGCGCCCGTGCTCGCTTTCAAACTGCGCAGCCACGTGATGCGCGGCCACCACGCGCTCGACTGCACCCGCACTGCCCGCGCGAGCTTCCGCTTCGAAGCGGGCGATGGCGTTGCGGTCCACCGACCCCCCGACAAGAACTTCGCGCGCCACTTCTTGCAAATTTGCGGGCAGGACCACCTGCGGCGGCGCCACGGGCGGCTCGGCGTCGCGCGCGGACGACGGCTCGGTGTAATCGCTGCGCTCGATGCGCTCGACGAGCGACTTCGGCAAGCTCATCCATCCGGCCGAAGTTTCGTAGCGCACCCGGCCTTCTTCTTCCACCACATTTGCGGCGGAGATGCGCCGGCCGTTCTTCAGCACGATGACGTCGGCCTGCGCAGCCGCGGCCAGCAGGAACAACGCCAGGAAGCTCACTCGAAAGCGCATCCTTGAATTCTAACAAAATGCGGGAACAGGCGCGGCCGAGTTGCCGTCTAATGTGGCGGGTTGCTAAAGTGAAGCTATGAAGGCGGCGCTCTGCCGGCGGACCTCTGTGGCGGTGCTCGCGGTGCTGTGCCTGCTGCCGGCGAGTGCTGCGCGGGCGGCAGACTCCGGGGATGAAAAACCGGCGCGCATCAGCACCGCGGCGCCGCGCGACCTCTACCATGCTCTCAACGCCCTGCGCGTGAACGCCGCGCAGGTCTATTACATCCGCGACCTGCAGCTCCGCCGCGACCTGGTGCGCATTTCCTTCACCAAAGGCAAACTGGCATTTCTGGCCGAGCTGGACGGCCGCATCACCGGCGCCGTCTTCACCGGCCGCGGCCAGGTGCTGGCCGTGCCGCAGACCGCGGCGGAGCGGCACTCGATGAACCACTTCGTGGGGATGCCGCTGCTGGACCAAGGATTCTCGCGCGCCTACCTGCGCTTCACCGACCGCACGGCGGAAGATTTGCTCCGCCAGATTCGCGCCGCAGAAGCGGAGTCCACCCCGCAGCCGAGCTTTGCGCAGGAGTGGGACACCGTCGTTGCCGACCTCAACCCCTGGCACTCGCTGCGCATCCTCTCCGACTGGCTGGCGAACGAGCCGCGTCCTTACCTCTACGCCGGCATCCAGAGCGACATCTCCGGCGCGTTTGACGTGCTGGTGGACGAGCGCACCGAGGACCACGTGCTCATCGGACAATCGCGCTGGGCGGGCGGCGTGCGTTTCTACGACGTATGGACGGCTGCGCCGCCGCTGGATGCTCCCGCGGGCAGCCGCGCCAATTTCGTGCCCGCCGGGTACACGGTGAACACCTCCATCCTTCCCGACCTCTCGCTCGAAGGGGAGACTTGGATTGAAGTCCGCACGCGGCGCAGCGGGGAACGCATCCTGGCGCTGCAGCTCTCGCGCTATCTCGCCGCGCAGCAGGTGGCCGCCGCCGACGGCCGCGCTCTCGATTTCTTCCAGAACGAAGACCTCAGCCGGGAGGAGCTCCGTTTGCGCGGCAACGATGCGCTGTTCGTGGTGCTCCCGGCGGCGTCGCGCGCGGGGGAGACGTTCCGCCTGCGCGTGAGTTATCGCGGGCGCGTGATCAGCGAGGCCGGTAACAACGTCTTCTTCGTCGGCGAGCGCGGGAGCTGGTATCCGCAGATTGCCGGCGCCGGCTACTTCGTGCCCATTGAGCTTTCCTTCCGCTGGCCCCGGCGAATGACGCTGGTGGCCACCGGCCGCAAGCTCGAAGAGCGCGAGGAAGGCGACTGGCGCCACGCCCGCTGGCGCTCGACAGCGCCGGTGCCCGTGGCCGGTTTCAATCTCGGCGAATTTGCGCAGGAGACGGTCACCTCCGGGCCGGTGCGCATCGAGCTCTACGCCAACCGGCACCTCGAGCGCGCCGTCTTCGAGCGCTTCCAGCGGCCCGTGCTGCTGCCCACGATGCCGCGGTTTCCGCCCTCGTCGCGCCAGCCGCCTCCCCCGCTGCCGCGCGTGATGCTGCCGGAGGCGCCGCCGCCCAGCCCGGCCACGCTGATGAAACCGCTGGGGCAGGAGATGGGCGAAGCCATTCGCTTCTTCGAAAAACTCCTCGGCCCGTTTCCCTTCGAGAAGCTGGCCATCACACAGATTCCCGGCTCGTTCGGGCAGGGCTGGCCGGGGCTGCTCTATCTCTCCACGCTTTCGTTTCTCACCGAAGACCAGCAGCAGCGCGCCGGCATCGGCGCGCGCGTGCGGGCGCACTTTGCTGAAGTGGTGCCCTTCCACGAAGCTGCGCATCAATGGTGGGGCAATACGATTGGGTGGGCCACCTACCGCGACCAGTGGATTCACGAGGGCCTGGCGAACTATCTCGCGCTACTGTTTCTCGAAAGCCGCCACGCGGAGTCCCTGCGTCCCTGGCTGGACTATTACCGCGCGGACCTGACCACGCTGGCGCCGGAAGAAATCACCACCTCCGATGATGCCGGCCCGCTGGTGCTCGGCTACCGCCTGCGCTCTTCGCGCTCGCCCGCTGCGTACACGAACGTCGTCTACGGCAAGGGCACCTGGGTGTTCCATATGCTGCGGCAGTTGATGCGCGAGCCGGGCGCCAAAGACCCCGACGCGCGATTCGCCCGCCTGCTGCGCGGGTTGGCGGAGAACTACCGCCACAAACCATTTTCCACCGATGACCTCGAGCGTGAAATCGAACGGATGATGACCAAGCAGATGGACCTGGAAGGCTCCGGCTCGATGGACTGGTTCTTCGACCAGTGGGTGCGCGCGACGGGCATCCCGCGCTACTCGGTGGACTTTGAGGTGCGGCAACGCGGCCAGCAGTTCGTCGTGCGAGGCAAGCTGAAGCAGCGCGGCGTGCCGGAGCCGTTTGTGGCCGCCGTGCCGCTCTACGCGCCACGCACCGGGGCTAAGCCGCTGCTTCTCGGCAGGGTGATTACCTCCGGCGCCGAGACGCACTTCGAGTTCACTCTCGGCTTTCGCCCGCGCCGCATTTTGATTGATCCCGAAGCCACCACCCTCTGTGTGGTCGAGTAGGGGCGGCGCAAAAGGTCTCAGGTTTCAGGTTTCAGGCTTCGGGTGACAGGTTTCAGGGGGCCAGTTTCCAGCGAAATTCTCTGCCACGGATTGCGAGGATTTCTGGTTTCTGACTTCTGATTTCTACTTTCTAATTTCTGCTTTCAGTTCCGCAACGGCCGCGACGAGCTGGTCCACGAGGAAGTCCATCTCGCTCTCCGCGATGGTGAAGGGCGGCGCGATGAGAATGTGGTCGCCGCTGAAGTCCCCGGTGGTGCCCTGCATCGGATAGACCAGCACGCCGCGCTCCCGCAGGCGCTCGAAAAGCCGCTCGCTGAATCCAATCTCGACCGGGAACGGAGCGCGGCTTGGCCAGTCGGAGACGAATTCCACTGTTTGCAGGAGTCCCTTGCCGCGAATATCGCCGACTTCCGGGATTTTGCGCAGGCGCTCCAGCCGCGCGGCGAGTTGTTCCCCCCGTGCGCGCGCCTGCTCTACCAGGTTGTGCTTCTCGATGTAGCGCTGCACGGCCAGTCCCGCGGCCACCGACGGCGGATGGCCCTGATAGGTGAAGCCGTGATCCAGGCTGCCGCGGCCTTCGGCAATCGTCCGCCAGACTTTTTCGCTCACCAGCACCGCGCCGAGCGGCGCGTAGCCGCTGCTCAGCCCTTTGCCGGCAACGATGATGTCCGGCACGACACCCCAGTGCTCGACGGCGAAATATTTACCGGTGCGCCCCGCGCCGGTCATCACTTCGTCAGCGATGAAGAGCAGGCCGTGCCGGTCGCAGATTTCGCGCACGGTGCGGAGGTAGCCTTCCGGCGGAACGGCGCCCGAAGTGGCGCCCACCATCGGCTCGCAGATGAACGCCGCGGCTTTCCCGGCGCCGGTCTCGGCGATAGCGCGCTCGAGCTCGTGCGCGCAGGCCAGCTCGCAAGAGGGAAACTCGAGATGGAGCGGGCAGCGATAGCAGAAGCACGCGGAAATCAGTTTCGCGGAAGGCAGCAGCGGGCCGTACGCTTCGCGGCGGCGGCGATTCCCGCTCACGGCCAGCGCTCCGAGCGTGGCGCCGTGGTAGCTGTGCCAGCGCGAAAACATCACCGAGCGCTGCGGCTCGCCGCGGCTCAGCCAGTATTGCCGCGCAATCTTGATGGCCGTTTCCGTGGCTTCGGAGCCGCCGGAGGTGAAAAACACGCGCGCGCTGTCTTGGAGTGCGGGAGTTCGCTCCCGCCTTGCACGCGGAAATTTTGCGGTGAGATATGCGGCCAGTTCTTCTGCCACGCGCGTGTGAAACTGCGACGTGTGCGCGTAGGAGAGCTCGCGTGCCTGCTGCGCGATGGCCTCCACCACCTCTCCGACGCCGTGGCCGATGGTGACCACGGCCGCGCCGCCGCAAGCGTCGAGGTATTTCTTTCCCGTTTCGTCCCACAGCCACACGCCTTCGCCGCGCACCGCGCACGGATACTGCTTCCGAAAACTGCGCGGGAAAATCGCCTCCGCGTGCAAAGTATTCTTCCCTTCCGTCATCGGCCTGCACACCCGTGCCGCCGAATACTAACACTTTGCCGGCCCGCGCCGCGCAAACGGAATTGACACCTGGAAGCCGCCGCCGCAGAATCCGTCGCAACTCCGGGCGGCGCGTGCGAGGACGCCGGCCGGATGGGTGAAGGAGGAATCAGATGCGGCGTTGGTTTGGCTCCCGTCACCGCCTTTGGGCGGCTGCGGTGTTGGCAGCGGTGGCGTGCCTGCTCGCTTCCCCAGCAGAGCGCGCGGCGTCGCAGGAACCCGCCTACGACCTGGTCATTTTGAATGGCCGCGTGATGGACCCGGCAACGCGCCGCGACGAAGTGGCCCACATCGGCATCCGCGGCGAAAACATTGCCGCCATCACGCAGGAAAAAATCCGCGGACGGCGCGAGATTGACGCGCGCGGCCTGGTGGTCGCGCCGGGATTCGTGGACATCCTCAGCTCGATTCGCGCCGCGCGCGATGCGCACATCGGGAAGATTACCGACGGCGTCACCACCGTCTTCGGTATGCACGGCGGCCCGCTGGACGTGGCGCGCTACGCGCAGCAGATGGCCGCGATGGGGCCGCTGGTGAACTACGGCCGCGCCGTGGGCCACGCCGTGCTGCGCGAAGCCGTCGGCGCCACGGACCGCTACAAGTCCGCCACGCCGGAGCAGATTGAGAAAATGAAGGGGCTCGCGCGGACCGCCATCCGCGCCGGCGCCGCGGGCATCGGCTTCGGCATCAACTACACGCCGGGCGCTTCGTATGAAGAAATCTTCGCGCTCTTCGAGGTGGCTGCTGCAGAAGGCGTGCCCTGCCATCTGCACGCGCGCCACAAGGGCAATATTTTTCCGGAGACGATGAGCCTGGCGGCGATGGAAGTGATCGCCATAGCTGCGGCCACAGGCGCGCAGGCGCAGATTGCGCACCTGATTTCTTCCACGGTGGGCTCCGCGCCGCTATCCATCAGCTTGATCGAAGGCGCGGCCAGGCGCGGCGTGGACGTGGCCTTCGACTTCCACGTGTGGACGCGGAACGAAACCGGCATCAAGACCGCGCTCTACGATACCGGATGGGAGGAGCGTTTCGGCGGCATCTCCTACAGCAACATTTATGTCGCCGACACGCAGGAGCAGCTCACCAAGGAACGCTTCGAAGAATTGCGCGCCGCGCCGCGCGATACTCAGGTGCAGACCGAGTTCATCCCCGAAGCGGAAATCGAGATGGCGCTGCGCAGTCCGGCGGGAATGGTTTCGAGCGACGGCGGCGGCCTGGTGGACGGCCGCGGCCACCCGCGCAGCACGGGCAACTTCGCGCGCGTGCTGGGCCGCTACGTGCGCGAGCGAAAGACCATCTCACTGATGGACGCACTGGCGAAAATGGGTCTCGAACCGGCGCGGCGGCTGGAGAAATCCATCCCGCGGATGAAACAGAAGGGGCGATTGCAAGTTGGCCGCGACGCGGACATCGTCATCTTCAATTCTGCCACTGTGCGCGAGCGCGCCACCTACAAGGAACCGCACCTCTCCTCAGAAGGGATCGAGTACGTGATTGTGAATGGCACGCTCGTGCTCGACCGCGGCAAAGTGGTAGATGGTGTGGCCACCGGCCAGTGGCTCCGCCATCCGTCGCCATAATTCGCGCACGCTCCTGCTATCGCGGCGCGGCCGGGCGCAGCATGGCGTCGCGGATGGCTTTGAATTCGGCGCCGGGCTTCCACTCCGGCAGGCCCGTATCATTTGCCACGCGGTAGCCCACCAGCAGAAACAGCTTCGCATCTTCGGCGGCGCCGGAGAGGTCCCAGTTGTCTTTCACCTGGTCGGAGGGCTTGTGGTAGTCCTCGGCGGTGTATTTCGCGCGCAACTCCAGGCCGTAGCCATTGGGCTTGCCGACGTACTCAATGCCGCGGTTCGGATAAAACGCGGGGACTCCCTGCTTGGCAAAATTGAAATGGTCGGAACGGTAGAAGAATCCCTTCTCCGGCTCGGGGTCAGGCTTGACCGTGCGACCCTGCTCGCGCGCCGCGCCTTCCACAATTTCATCGAGCGTCGAACTGCCCTTGCCCACAAACACAATGTCGCGCGTGCGTCCCCAGACGTTCACGCCGTCCATATTCACCACTGCGGCGGTGCGCGCCAGCGGATAAAGCGGATGCTCGGCGTAGTATCGCGAGCCGAGCAGGCCCTGCTCCTCCGCCGTCACGGCGACAAAGAGAATCGAGCGCCGCGGCGGCACGCGGAGCTGCTTGTACGCGCGGGCAATCTCGAGCAGCGCGGCTGTGCCCGAGGCGTTGTCGAACGCTCCGTTGTAAATCTTGTCGCCGTTCACTTCGTTGCCGATGCCCAGGTGATCCCAGTGCGCCACGTAGATGACGTACTCGTCTCCAAGTTTCGCGTCGCTGCCGGTGAGCCGGGCGATGACGTTGCGCGAATCCACCGTGCGCAGCGTGCTCTTGAACGCCGTGCGCGCGCGGAAGCCCAGTGGCACGGGCTTGAAGTCGCGGCTCACCGCGGCCTGCTTGAGTTTTTCGTAGTCCTGGCCGGCGGCGCGCAGCAAGCGCTGCGCAAACTCATTCGAAATCCATCCTTCCAGCGCCGCGCGGCCCATATTTTTGTCCGGCGTGACCAGGTCGAACTGCTCGCCGCTCCAGCCCGCCTGCACCACCGCCCAGCCGTACCCGGCCGGACCGGTTTCGTGGATGATGAGGCAGCCCGCGGCGCCGAGCTCGGCGGCTTTTTCATACTTGTAGGTCCAGCGGCCGTAGTAGGTCATGGCCTTGCCGCCGAAAACTTTCTCGTCGGGCACCGGCGGGTCGTTGACGAGCACGAGCAGGACTTTTCCCTTCACGTCGAGGCCCTTGAAATCGTCCCACTGGAATTCCGGCGCCTGCACGCCGTAGCCGGCGAAGACGACTTCGCCGTCCATCTCCACCTGCTCGACGACGCGCCGCGAATAGCCCACGAATTCCGTGCCGAATTTCGGCTCCAGCGTGCGCCCGCGGCCGCTGAGCGCCAGCTTCATCTCCGGCTCGGCGGTGATGCCCACCAGCGGCACCTTCTGTACGTAGCTGCCGTCGGGATTGCCGGGCTCGAGCCCGAATTTTTTGAACTGCTCCTCGAGGTATTTCACGGTGAGCTCTTCGCCCTTCGAGCCCGGCGCGCGGCCTTCGAATTCGTCCGAGGCCAGCGTGCGGATGTGCGCCAGGATAGGCTCGCCGGAAAGCGATTCCAGCGCTGCTTCCGGCGTGCTCGGCGCGCGCGAGCAGCCCGCCAGTAGAACCAGGAGTACGAGAGCGAGAACCGAGTTGCGCGTGAGTTGAATAGAACGAATCATCGAATCCTCCGAAGTAGTCTTGCCGCCGCCGACGGGCGCAGCTCGATGCGGCAGCATCATCTTATCGCCGCATTGCAGCGCTGAGTAGTGGAATCCGGCAAAACTTGCAACCGGCATTCTGCGGGCGGAGAATCGCAGCTATGGAACTGAAGGCCGGGCAGATGGTGCGCGTGAATCTGGCGGGGATGACCGTCGAGGGCGTCCTCTTCCACGCCGCGGTCACCGACGCCGTCGGCCACATCGTCCGCCAGACGTCCGATGACCCGCCGAACTATCTGGTGCGGCTGCTGTTTTCCTTCAAGGGCGTGAACGAAGTCGAAGTCCCCGCCGAACGAATCAAGGCCGCGTAACGCCGGCGTCCTCGCCGGCTCTTCGGTTGCCGACACGACCCGCCGAAAACAGCCGGCCGGAGGCCGGCGTTACGCAAGGCACTGCTACGGCGCGGCGCAGCCGGTGAAATCAAGCTGCTTGGCGGTCACCGCGGCGCCGGCGGTGGCCGCGAGCGGCTGGTCGGCGGAATCTTTATCCGTCGTAATCCGCGAGGGACTGCAAAACGGAGTTCCGCCGCTCATCGGCTGGAAGGCCCGCGCCTCGACGATGTAGAGCGCGCTGCCCGCGGCGGGCGCCGAAAACGTGGTGCCCGAAAACGCGAACACGCCGAAGCTCGGATTCGTCGCCGGCACCACCAGCGAATACTCCGCGCAGGCGGTGGCCGCCGGGCAGGTGCCGCCCGACTCGGTGGCCAGCGTGGACTCGGAATCCGGCAGCAGCGGAATGATGATTTGCCGCGTGGTGCCGCCGGGCACTTCGATGGACTGCATCGCGCCGACAAGCACGTCCACGCTCACCGGATTGCTTCCCGAAACGGAAGTGACCACGCCTTCAATCGTCCCGGCAGCGGCGCCCGCCACCACGGGGATTTTGCCCACCGCTGCACCCGACGACACGTTGAGCACGGCGGTGGCGCCGAAGGCCGTCCCGTCCTGCTTCACTGCTGCGACCACGATGTCGTAGGTGCCCGTGGGCAGCGGGCAGAAGTTGAAGCGGCCGTCGCTTGACGCCGCGGCCGTGGCCACGAGCTGGTTCACGCCCTCGTTGGTAGTTTGCTGCAGCGCCACGACGACGTTGGACTCGGCAATGGGCTCATTCGTCGCCGAGTCCACCACCTGCCCGGAGATGCCCGTCGAGTTGCTGCTCACCTGCCCGGCCGTGAGCGTGGGCTTCAGCCGGAAACGTTGGTTGCGCTGCGGCACCAGCGACGCGCAGGTGTTGAAGTCGATGTTGATATCCACGTGCTGCCCGTCGCCCACACGCAGCGGCCCGCCGAGGATTTGTCCGGGCGGAATTTTCAGCCCGGTGTTGGCCTGGCTGCTCAGGTCGAGCTGGTGAACGCTGTCGTCGGCCAGCACCACGCAGTTGAATCCCTGGCTGCCGCAATTGTTCGTGGCCGGCCGCGGGTCACCCGAGGCCGGCGTGTTGGAGAGCAGCAGCAGGCGAATCATCTGGTAGTCGCCGATGGGAAAGTTGGCGTTGGAGCCGAGCTGTGCCAGCACGCAGCCGCCCGCGGCGTCGCTGAGCAGGTCGAGCTGCACCGGCGCGCTGGCGAGTTGTGGCGCCATATCCTGCCAGCCGGAGGAGTTGTCGTTGGCCATCGTGCTGATGTGCGCCTGCACACCGCGGATGGTCACCCAGACGCGCTTGAAGTCGCCCGCCGGGAAGCGGCACACCGGCGGGTCGGAGAGGCTCACGCTCACCGAGCCGCGTGAGGGATTGGACGAGAGTTCCACGCGATTGCTGCCGCAGTTCACCAGCACAATCGCGAGAGCCATCGTCAGTGCGGCGAGCGCCGCAGGACGCACCGGGCTGGAGTTCGAGGCGAAGTCGTTCCGGTACATGCGAAGTTTCCTCCCGGGGCGACGCTGGGGAATCGCCGGAATGCAGATTTGAACAGCCGTCCCGCGGAGGCCGGGGGGATGCGGCGACTGAACAGGCCCATTATCACCACGCCTGTTTAGAGGGTCAAGCAGGACTGTGCCGTTGCCTGCGCGATTGAGTTAGAATGGGCCGCCGGGGGAGCACGGGAGCGGCCGATGATTCATCGCTTCGTCTATCACAATCACCGCCTGCTGCCTATCGAAGAGGTGCGGCTCTCTCCCGGCCAGGCCGGCCTGCTCAGCGGCTGGGGACTTTTCACCACTCTGCGCATCTTCGCCGGCGAGCCCTTCGCCTTCGAGCGGCACTGGCGGCGGCTGGAAAAAGACGCCGCGCGCACGCACCTGCCCTTCGCCCTCGACGCGGAAACCGTGCGCGGCGAGGTGCGCGAGCTTTGCCGGCGGAACTCCGTGGTCGAAGGCACCGCGCGCATCTACGCCGTCTACAACAACACCGGCTTCTGGCGCAGCGAAGAAAACTTTCCCGACGTGGACCTGATTGTGTACACCGCGGGCCTGCCGAAATATCGCGAGCCCGCTCGACTGGCTCTGCGCGCGCACGGCCGCCACGCTGCTTCGCCCATCGCCGGCGTGAAGGTGACCTCCTGGCTGAACAACGTGTGGAACCTGTACGAGGCGCAGCAGCGCGGCTTTGACGAAGTGGTGCTGCTCAACGAGCGCGGCGAAGTGGCCGAATGCACCGCCGCCAATATTTTCTGCGTGAAGGACGGGCGCGTGCTCACGCCGCCGCTCGACTCCGGCTGCCTCGAAGGCGTCACCCGCGCCATCCTGCTCGAAATCGCCCCGCAAGCGGGTGTGCCCGCCGAAGAGCGCGCGCTTACTCCGGAAGATTTCTACTCCGCTGAAGAAGTGTTCATCTCCTCGACGAACCGCAGCCTGCTCGGCGTAGGCGAGATCGAAGGCCGCAGCTTCGCGCCCGCCCCCGGCCCCGTCACACAAAAGCTCGAGCGCGCCTTCGCCGACTACGCCGCGCAGTACCTCGCCCGCTCCGCTGCCGCCAGGTAGCACAGCCAATCCAGGATGTGGTGTGACGATGTAGCGCCGGCTTCCAGCCGGCCTTGTTCTGTCCAAAAGAGCGAGGTCAGCAGGATGCTGTCGATACGACGCGGACGCGTAGCACAGCGACTCCTCGCGGTCCGCCACACTCAGCATCGGAAAAACCGCCAATCTCACCGGCCGGAAGACCGCGCCACGCGAGTGATGAAACCAATTCACCGGGCGGTGCGTCTGAGTGCACAGCGTGAGACGGGTCGCAGACGCCCGCTGTTACTAAATTTGCTTCCGCTTCCATTGGCGGGCGCTGCCCTGTCTCCTCCGAGGACGAAACTCTACGAATAGCAAAGGAGAAACTCTCGTGGGCAGAAAGATTGTCTCACTG
>Ga0209399_10001413_pt1 | contig 12552 bp, 7 predicted proteins | sample OV2TP3_FD_184130 | JGI IMG/M metagenome (GOLD analysis project Ga0209399, IMG submission 184130) | Hot spring microbial communities from Beatty, Nevada to study Microbial Dark Matter (Phase II) - OV2 TP3 (SPAdes) (version 3) | ecosystem: Environmental > Aquatic > Thermal springs > Hot (42-90C) ... | reverse complement strand
CTCTGACAGCCTCTTCCTGGGACGGGATGACAGCGAGACAGAGCCGTCCAAGGCGGTTGTTCACTCTGCGTCCTGGGAGGACGTCAACCGCCAGAGCAGCGACGTGGCAGAGCCCATGTCGGATAGGCCGGCGCTGCCCGAGCAGTCAGAGGCGCTGGACGAGAAAGTCGTCGCTGGTGCCGATACCTTGGTCCGCTTATACCTGGAAGAGGCGGGCACTGTCCCCCTCTTGAAACCGGCAGGCCAGGTACGCCTGGCGAAGCGCATTCAGGAGCTCAAAGAGCACCTATTGGAGACCGCCGAGAAGCATTTGTCCATGACGCCCGGGTTGCCTGCCTTTGTCGTGATAAAACATCGGGATCCTCATGCGCGGATAGTAGAAGTCGTCCAGTACTTCAGAGGGCTGGTTGCACGTCTTCAGCAGAGGGAGTACGCCGAGGTTCGGGGTGAAAGCCAGCTAAACCGCGAAAAAACCCTTCGGGTTTGGGAACAGCTTCAACGCCTGCAAGCAGAGCTGGATAAGACGAAAACTGCCATGGCGAAGGCGAATCTACGGCTGGTGGTGTCGATTGCCAAGCAATACAGCAATCGCGGGCTGCCCCTCCTGGACATGATCCAGGAGGGGAACATCGGATTGATGCGAGCGGTCGAAAAGTTCGATCACCGACGAGGCTTCCGCTTCAGCACATACGCCAACTGGTGGATTCGCCAGGCGATCAGGCGTGCGATCGCTGAGCAAGCACAAACGGTTCATATTCCGGCGCATGTGAGCGAGACTATCGGTCGGCTCAAGAAGATCGCGCAAGAGCTTCGAAGGGACTTAGAGCGCGAACCCACCACCCCGGAACTGGCTGAGGCGTTGCAGCTCTCGGTTAAAAAAATCCGGGCGATCCAGGCGAGTTGTCAACCTACATTGTCTCTGGAAACACCGGTGGCCGATGGTCAGAGGCGCTTAGGCGATTTTATTGCCGATGGGAACTTCCGCAGCCCTGTGGAGACAGCCATCGACGATGAGATGGCGGTGTACCTGAACAACCTACTTGGAGTCCTCTCCTGGCGCGAAGCATATATCCTGCGAGGACGCTTTGGACTGGGCGGCGGCGAAACCCGCACGTTGGAGTCAATCGGCAAAGAGTTGAAGCTGAGTCGCGAACGGGTGCGGCAGCTCGAACGCCGCGCCCTAGAAAAGCTCCGACATCACACGCGGAATCGACCACTCCGTGGGCTTCTGGAAAGTTAGGGCGGGGAGTTACCCCACCGGCATAGCCTGCGCTCGTATCCCAAACCCCTTCAGTGCATTCCTTCCCCCCTGGAGGGGGAAGGTGGGGATGGGGGGGAAGCGTTCGAAAATGCCACTTGCTCCACTCACCGGACCACAGGAATAGTAATGCCGGACGCCGCAGCCAGGGCGGTCAATTGTGCCCAGGTCTCATCCTCAATGGCGATGCCCTCTCGTCGGCGTTGCTGCTCCGTACGATACTCGATTTCACCGGGATAGAGGACCTCCTGGAAACCCTCCGCAGGTGGGGTCGCTTTCAGGTATTGCACGAACTCCCCCATCTCGCGCTTGAACTCGTCCAGGGGCCTGAAGGCGTCAACCGCGAAGACCGCCATGAACACCCCGTCGTTGTGCGGCCCCTCGGGGTTGATCCCGAAGCCCAGGCCTGTCAGGATCCCCGAGAGGGTTTCGACCATGAACGAGAGCCCATAGCCCTTGTGCCCCTGGTCCCCCCCGACCGGGAGAATGGCCCCCCCCGCGCGCAGGGCGTTGGGGTCTGTCGTAGGCCGCCCGTCCTTGTCCACAATCCATCCAAGCGGCACCTGTTGTTTGCGGTTGCGCGCCAGGTTGATTTTCCCCGCAGCCACCGCGCTGGTGGCCATATCCATCAAGATGGGTCCCTCCAGATCGCTCGGCATGGCGATGCAGATGGGATTGGTGCCCAGGCGCGCGGTGCGCCCACCGAAGGGTGCGACCGCCTTGGAGGTCTTGCCCGAATCGGCCGTCATGAGCCCAATCATCCCGGCCCGCGCCGCCATAAGCGGATAATCTCCCACCCGTCCGACATGGCTTTGGTGAAAAACGGTGACGGCAGCCACCTGGTAGGTTTTCGCTTTTTCGATGGCGAGATTCATCGCACGCTCGGAGACGACCTGACCGAACCCCCAGTTCCCATTGATCCGGGCGGTGGTGGGACCCTCGCGTACCACCTCAAAGCGCGCGCCGGGGACGATGTGCCCCTTTTTAATGCGGTCCACATAGGTGGGTAAGAGGATCACACCATGGGAATCATGGCCGACCAAATTGGCCCCGATCATATGCTGACGTACGATCTGAGCCTCCTCTGCGCTCGCACCCATGGCAAGTAAAATCTCGTTGACCATCTGACCGAGAGGCGCATGATCGACTGTAGGCATCCTGGCTCTCCTTGCCGTAAGAAATTGTCCATGTCCTCTTCAAAAACGTTCACGGTTGAACGTTCTCCACCATCGGCTAAAGGGTGACGCCTCCACGCTGACGCCCATTGTAGCCCGCTTGCGGATGGCCTGCAAGAGGCTCGCTGGGCGGGAATGGGCAAGACGTATGAAATTGCTTGAAAATCGTCGGCCTCTTAGCCACAATTAACTCACCCCCGCGGTTGCGTGCGCGACAGTCGCGACGGTACGGAGCTGCCATGGCACACGGAGCTGGCGCCGTCATGAACTGCTGGAGTTGCCCGATCTCATTGCATGACCGGATGGTCAGTTTGTGCCATGACACTGCTATGACTTCCATCCACTGATGCGACCCATACTGTTACGAATAGCTCACTGGCAGCAGACACAGCGAACCCTGGGACGGGTCATTGACGCCGCAATCCCGGCCTTCCTCGTGTGCTCCGTCGTCTCGATCACCCTGGCCCAGGCGGCTATTCTCCTGGCCCTGGCCGCCTGGATGCTCACGCTGTTTTTGCCGGCGGCGGAGCGACGGCTCTCCTTTCCTCTCCTCCTACCGATGGCTGGCTTCTTTCTGGCCTCAGCCGTCGCGGCGCTGACCGCTGTCGATCCTTACCTGAGCCTCAAAGAGCTGCGCAATGTGTTTCAGCCGGCCTTCTTCTACCTGATCGTCAACCACCTCCAGGAAGAGGAGCAGGCGACCTCCCTGACGCGACTATTGATCGCCGTCGGCACCCTGGCCTCGCTGTATGGCCTGTCGCAAACGCTGACGCAGGGGGCTGACTTCCGAGTCCCCGGCACCATGAGCATTTACATGACGTTCGCTGGCCTCCTCATGCTGATCGAAACCGTTGCGTTGGCGCAGGTGCTGTTCCACACGCCCACTCGCCAATGGCTGTGGCTGGTGCCAGCGCTCTTTCCGCTGACAGGGGCGCTGATAATGACCCACACCCGTGGGGCCTGGCTGGGACTGGTGGCAGGGTTTTCGCTACTCCTCTGGTTGCGCAAGAAGAGCGCCCTGCTCGTCTTTCCCGTGATCGCCCTCGCGATCTTTCTGACCTCTCCGCTGGCCGTCCAGAACCGGATGAGCAGCTTTCTGAATCCGAGCGATGTGACCTTCAACGAACGCCTCTCGATGTGGCACAGCGGCCTCCAGATCATCCGCGATTACCCCTTGACCGGCGTGGGCATGGATGGACTGAAACGCATCTATCCGGCGTATAAACAGCCGACTGCGCTCAAAGAACGGACAAGCCATCTGCACAACAATGTGTTGCAAATCGCGGTGGAGCGAGGGCTTATCGGGCTGGCCTTCTGGCTCTGGCTTTGGGTGGCCTACGTGCGGCAGGTCTGGAGGATCTATGTGAGTCTGCGTCCCCAGGATGGAAGGATGAAGGCCCTGGTGGTCGGCAGCTTAGCGAGCGTGGTGGGGTTTCATGTCGCCGGACTCTCTGAGTATACCTTTGGCGATTCGGAAGTGCTGATGCTCACCTATTTCCTCATGGCGCTGCCCTTTCTGAGGTATAGGCCTGAGAGGTAAGCGACCGGAAGCTGTGCAACATGACCCGGTGCATCTTTGACCCAGGGGTCTTCAAGCGGAAGTAGACGGATGGTATAGCAAAAGAACAGCTTCGGAACGACCAACTCCAATACTGTCTCAGCTACGGCCAGAACTTGTTAGCGCTGATCGAATAAGGGATCCTCCACTCTTTTGGTCAAAGTAAGGTTTAGTCCTCGATTTCTGCGTTCCTCGATAGACGAGATGCTGTAAAGTCGGCTACTCTCGCGCTTCTGTGAGTTCTACCTTTATTCCACCGCCCGAAAACGGCTGAGTACGGCGATTGCCATTAGATGTCGACTTACGCCCGGGTTGACTCCGCTGTTGCGGCATGTATTATGAAGCGTATGTAAAACTCTGACAATCCAAGGAAAGGGCAAACGATCACGGACTTCTGGCTCCTGGTCTAGGGGCGGAAAAAGTGACCGCCCGACGATTTGTTCTCCTAGGTCAATAGCTGGGTACCATGGACAAAGCTGCCATTCAGGGCATGCGGGCCGAGCAGATCATCAGTCTGTTCAAGCAGGCGACCATCCGACGACAATTCCCGGCCCAGTTCCTTCGGAAGACGTTCGAGGAGATTCAAGTAGCTGCTCGTGCCAATGAGCCAGGGGCACGAAAGGCCCTAAAGCTTCTGCTGGCTGGGCGATTCGATAAGTAAGGAGAGGGTTGAAATGTGGTTTGGAGTGAGCCTTTTATTCAGATCTTCGGAGCCTCTCGATGAGCAGGGCGCTCGCCTGTTTGAGGAACGAATCGTTGTCCTCGATGCCGCTGATGAGGCCGAAGCGTGGAAAAAAGCCAACGGGTGCGGTCCCTTGCTCGAGGAACAGTATGTCAATGCTGAAGGGCGGCAAGTAGCCTGGACGTTCGAGCGGGCTGTGGAGGTGAAAGCTATTTTAGAGGATCAGCTCGGAGACGGGGTAGAGGTCTTTCATCGTTTCTTGAGAGAGGACGAGGTGAACAGCCTCATGCGTCCCATTATGCCCCCACGACAATAGCCTACAATAGCTTCTGCAGCTGCAAGAGCAGGGAGACGGAAGTGGCGAAGGGAACGTAGCTGCTCCAGCGATCCTTCGCGCCCTATGTTCCTTCCGTCGCCACAAACCAGCCGATGATGGCATCGGCGACCAGCCGTCCCGCAGCGGTCAATCGCAGACGGCCGTCCCCAAGCTGAACGTAGCCCGCCTGTTGAAGCTCGGCGAGAGGCCTGGTATAGGCCGTCTCGATCTCCACTCCATATCGGTTTCGGAAGGCTGCAAGCTCGATCCCCTCCTGCAGTCGTAGGCCGAGCATGAGCCCCTCATCCACACGGCGACTCCCGTCGATGCACTCAACGGCATGTGTAACACTTTCTCGACCTGCGATCGCACGGATATAGCGTGAGGGGAGCCGCTCATTCTCCCAGCGGTACCCGTCCAGGTAGGAGTGGGCTCCCGCCCCGAATCCCCGGTATTCCCCGTGCTGCCAGTATTGTAAATTGTGCTGGGAGCGCCAGCCCGGCAGCGCATAGTTCGAGATCTCGTAGTGGGCGTAGCCGGCTGCGGATAACAGCGCATCCGCCCGCTCGAACATGGCCACCTGCACCGCTTCATCCGGCAAATGCAGCCGTCCTTGCTGCTGCCTGCGATGGAAGGGCGTGCGCTCTTCGATGGTGAGCCCGTAGGCGGAGATGTGGCTGGGGGCGAAGCTGATGGCCTCGCGCAGACTCCCCTCCCACGCTTCGAGGGTCTGTCCGGGTAGACCGAAGATCAGATCGAGATTCAGGTCCAGAAATCCTGCCCGCCGGGCCCATGCGAGGACACGCCTGGCATCCGCGGCGGTATGCACGCGATCGAGCTGCTTGAGCAGGTCGTCCGCAAAGGCTTGCACCCCGACGCTGACCCGATTGAACCCTCCGGCGCGCAGGCATTCAAGACCGGCCAGCTCGATCGTGCCGGGATCGACCTCCACGGTGACTTCGGCCCCCTCCTGCAGGGGGTACACGTCCTGGATCAGCTTCAGTAGGGCGATGAGATCCGCCGCTGCCAGCGTCGATGGCGTCCCACCCCCCACGTAGATGGACGCAACGACGGGGGCTCGGTCGCCTATCTCTGCTCCAATGTGGGCGATCTCCTGGCGTAGCGCGCTGAGATAGGTGCGTGCGGCCGCCTCGCGGTAGAGGTATGCATTGAAGTCGCAATAGCCACACTTTTGCACACAATACGGAATATGCACGTAAATGCTTATCGGTCGCATCGCACCACAGGGGACAGACGTAAGGGCTGCTCGGGCGCCGGACGCATGCGGAGGCTTAGCTCGCCGCCTGCCTGGTCCGATAGTGGTAGTCGATGTTTTGAACGGACCCTTCCTTCGTCAAAATATAGCAAAAGTACACCCCACGGATGCCCATACACTCGGTGTCACGCACCAGCAGGTTGCCGTCTTTAAGCTCGTCCAGCTGCTCCAGGTCCGAGGCTTCCAGCACCGCACGTTGTTTCTCTGTCATCGCTCCTCCCTCCTCTCCTCTCGTCCCCAGCAAAAGGGACGAAAGCCACAGCGGGCCTTCTCACACCGCTCCCGCGGGATGCGCGGCCAGGCCTCGGCGTCATGGTCGTGATATCGGCTGACATAGGCCGCGGCCAATTGCAGCATCGACGCTTCGATGTCGTGCGCGTCGCTCAACACCCGCGTCTCCGTAGGATACACGTGGGTGCGCAGGAAATTCAACCGCACCTCCACCCGTGGGCTCTCCAGCGCACGCATGGCGGCCAGGCCATACACCGCCATCGGGACCTCGTATCCAACCTCCTTGTCCCGGTCGAAGTGGGCGTATTTATGATCGACCACCACCGGAACCCCATCCAGGAGGGCAACAGCATCCATGCGGCCTTGCACGGAGAGCTCCAACCCGTCTCCCCGGATCAGCAGGCTGAAGGGGACCTCCCGTTGCAAGGTGGGATTGGACCGGAGGCTTTGCCAGCTGGCGCTTTGCAGATAGTGCTGCAGATCCCGCGCAACCTCGTCGAGTTCCTCAGCGCCGAGCAGATAGGCGCCCGGCTCCCGCCGGATCAGCGCGCGCAGCTGGGCCGGCAAATGCTCTGGTGAGAGGTCCAGCGGCACGCTCTCCAGCACGCCGTGAACGATCCGTCCCTTGTCCACCGCGGGCAATCCCCCTTCCAGCCCAGGAGGCTGTTCCTCCAGACCGACGATGTCATGCAGAAAGAAATAGCGGACACACCTGGCCAGCGTGGCCAGGGAGGTGGGGGAGAGCTCGACCAGGCGGGGCCGGGGCGGAGTCCAACCCCAGACGCGGGTGTGGATGTCGGCGAGGTCCACCGCGGTCAAGGGAAGAGGGGCAGCGACAGAGGCCGCTGGCGAGGGAGATCCCCGTGCGAGGGCCGCGGCCTGCCGCAGCTCCAGCGTCACCTCGTCCAACCGCAGCCTTGCGACCGGAGGCGTCCCCGACCGCATCTCCGCGATCACCTCGGCCCCTGCCGGGTCCCCTTGCAGGATGCCCAGCATCCAGCGGTGCCACAGGCCACGCCCCTTCACGGAGCCCTCTCCCACGACCAGGATGCGCCTGGCACGGGTCAGCGCGACGTAGAGCAAGCGTTTCTGTTCCTCCACATCCCGGTCCCGCTCCAGCAGCTCCGCCTCCCGCATCAGGGTATGCGGCAGCCTGGCGCGTTTGCTGCCATAGGCGGCGGCGCAGATCACCCCCCAGCGCTCATCGAAGATCACTCGCTCGCCACGGTCCCCCCGAGGCTGATGCGCGAGGTCGGGCACGAACACCGCCTCAAATTCGAGGCCCTTCGCCTGATGGATCGTCATGATTCTGACCACATCTTCCTCTTCGCTCAGGATCTGGGCGTCGGGGGTGCGCGGCGAATCCTCGGCGAGGCGCTCCTGCAGATACGCGGTGAACTCATGCAGGCCCGCAAGCCCCCGCCGGTCGAAACCGCGGGCCAGATCAAGGAGCTTGCCCAGATTGGCGACGCGCTGCTCCCCTTCCTCTTGCGCCATGAGAACGGCGTCGTAGCCGCTCTCGCGAATGGCCCAGTCCAGGAGCTCAGCGGGGCTCAGACGGTCGCGGAGCTGCAGCAATCTGGCCGCGACGCCAGCGAAGGGGGCGAGGCGCCGCTGCAGGGTCCCGGGCAAGGAGGCCAGCTCGGCGGGCGAGAGCAGGGCTGACAGCGAGGACGCTCGGCTGCGCGTCCTCCCCGCGTCTCGCAGCTCACACAGACGATAGAGGTCGGCGAAGTCGAGGCCAGCGAAGGGGGAGGTCAAGATCTGGGCCAGCGCCAGATCATCCCCCGGATCGACCAGGAAGGACAGCAGCGCCCCGAGATCGGACGCTTCCTGGCGCTGAAAGAACCCCCCTCCTTTGACCCGGTAATAGGGGATGTGCCGCTCCCGCAGGGCATCCTCGTACAATTGACCGAACTGGTGGGTCTTCAGCAGGATGGCGGCGTCACGATAGCTGCTGAGCTCTCCGGTGGCGTGGAATTCGTCGATGAGCGCCGCCAGGGCTCTGGCTTCCAGGGCACGTCCGACCTCCGCATTGTTGCCCTCCTCCGCCAACACCAGGGTGAGGCGTCCCGGCTGTGTGGACGTACGGCCGGGGAGTAGACAGTCCTGTTCCCCATACTGGATGCGATGCCGGGTATCCGCCTGCGGTGGCAGCGGGGAGGCGCCAGCGCCATCCATCACCCGCCCGAACAGGCTGTTCGTAAAGCTGAGGAGCTCGGCGGTCGAGCGATAATTTTCCACCAGGGCGATCCCCTGTCCGCCCGCTCCGACCATCTTCTCCGCCAGGGAGACGAACACGCCCACATCGGCCCGGCGGAAGCGATAGATCGATTGCTTGGGGTCGCCGACGATGAACAGTCGATTGGGCTCCAGAACGATCTGCTCGACCAGCGTGCGATAGCGCGCAAACGAGGAGAACTCCTGCTCCTGCGCCAGCTCCTCCGCCAGGAGGCAAATGATCTCGCCCTGTAATTCGTCCGTGTCTTGAAATTCGTCCACCAGCACCGCCCGGAAGCGCAGCTTGTAGCGGCGCCGCACCGCCGGATGGAACTTGAGCAGGTTGCGGGCGTGGAGGAGCAGATCGTCGAAGTCGAGGCTGCGAGCCTCGGTCTTGCGGCGGGTATATTCCGCCTGGACCATTCCCACGATGTCGATCAGATGGTGGGTCAATGCTTCACTTTTCAAAGCTCCGAAGCAGGCTACGAGCCCTCCGTCGGGGGCCTCACCACCCAGCCACCGTCGCAGGGTCCCGAGGCAGGCCTGCAAGTGATCGTTGGCGGGGTCCTTGCTCAGCTGGCCGGGTTTCAGATAGGCGGAGAGCCGATCCAGCATCGCGGCCGCGTCAGGGGGAGCGTCGGGCGTCACATCGCCCAGAGCGCGCTCGATGCGGGGAAGATCAGCCTGGACGCGCTGAACCAGCTTTTGCGCATTCTTGCCCTGCACCTGTTCGAGCCCAGCCAGCGTGCGGAATGCGGCGAGGGTCGCCTGACAGCCGTGCTGCAGCGTATCGCGCGCCTCCACCAGCGCCGCCTGCTGCGCCGCAAAGCGCTCCTCCAGCCAGTTACGCCGCTGGAAGTCGCGACGGCTGAGGTCCACACCGACCCCGTTCAGCCAACGCAGGGCCGCCTCGATGACCTCCGCCAGATGCCTGGGGGCGTGGCGCGACGTCTGGAGGAGCTGCAGGTCGCGAAAGAGCGCCTGTACCCCTCGATGGCCCGCGCAGATCTGCGCTCGGACCAGGTCGAGGATGACGTCGCGCCGCACGGCGCCGCTCTCCTCCTCATCCCAGATGGCGAAATGGGGATCCACCCCGGCCTCCAACGGGTTTTCCTTCAGGAGCGTAGCGCAGAAGGCGTGGATGGTCGAGATGGGCGCGTTTGCGATGCCCGTCAGAATCCGGCGCCAGGACGCACCGTCGGCCCATTCATCAGATGGGGATGCTATGCGCTGCAGAACGTCCCGTTTCAGGCGGTCCCGCATCTCCGCGGACGCTTTTTCTGTAAAGGTGATGGCCAGGATCTGCCCTGGGAGAATCCCCTCGGCAAGGCGTCCCAGATAGACTCCCACGAGCGTCGCCGTTTTCCCGGTCCCGGCGCTGGCGCTGACGACCGTATTACGTGGGAATGCCACCGCCTGCTGCTGTCTGGGATTAAACTCGACCATGCATCCCTCTGTCACTATTCCATTGCATCCAGGCCGCGGCGGCTCCACGCCTCCGCACCGACTCCACTCGTCCAATAGCGACACAAGGCCGCGTAACTGCAATAGGTGCAGGTTTGTTTGCCCTCGGCCGGTTGCGGGACGAAACGCCCGGCGATGGCCTGCTCCATCAGTCGCTGCACCCCATCAAACAGCCCATCCGGGCTTTCCGCTGCGAGCATCGCGCGCTCGATCTGCAGTCCTCCGACCTTCCGCTCGGGGTCCTTGAGCAACAGGTATTCGAGCAAGAGCTCCGCATCCTCCTGCACCCGATGTCCGTCCTGCTGCAACTGCTGCAGCGCCAGCACCAGATAAATCGGAAGCTGAAACGACGACTTCCCCAGCGCCTCCGGTTTCACAAGCGCGCGATAACGCTCAGCCGCGCTGCTATACTTAAAATCCTGCACCAGGACCCCACTGATGCCCAGCGGTCCCTGCCGGATCGCCACTCGATCCACGCGTCCCTTGAGCCAGATCGACCAGGGGCCCCGGGCTGTGACACCAGTCATCTCGCGTTCGAGGTAACTCGTTCGATAGACGTCTCCTTGCGCCTCGGCAATGGAAGCGGCCACATCCTCGAGCACCGCGAGGAGCTCAGCCTTCCGCACCTCCCAAAACCCCGGATGCCCGAGCCTTGCACGAGGGGTGTGTGTAGCCAGGCGCGCTTCGGCGAGCCTGCGCATGTGCTGCACCGCCGCCCGCGCGTCGCGAGGCGGATCGACCTTCCAGAACTCCGCTAAGATATCGTGTGCCAATTCGCCGAGCACCAGCGGGCTTGTATCGTAGTCCGGTTCCGCACGCGGCGAGAGCCGCAGGACATGCTTTGCGAAGAAACTAAACGGGCAGGCCGCCGCATCCTCCAACATGGTGGGCGACCAGGGGCGGTCTGGGTCGAGAAAGCGGCTCTGCAAATCGATCGTCCGCCCGATGTCACCGAAGGGCGCAGCATCGATGTGCGTCGCGGATGCGGTATCGAGCAAGTAGCGCTTCCGTGCGCCCTCCACCGCGGCCAATTGCCGCAGACGCTCGACCCTCACCCCCTGGGAGGCGAGGGCTGCGTCGAGCGCTGCAGAGGCAGCGAGATCAGCCGGTGCGTCCGTCGTCCGCCATGCCAGCGCGGCACGCCGCAGCAGCTCTCCGGGCTCAAGACATTGGGCGGGAGGGGGAACAGACGGCAGGGTGGGGATAGGCTTCACCAGCGGCTTCCCCGCATCGTCCGGTCGGAAATGCCGCAAGACCTCGTCGATGAACATGGAGGGAAACACCGTTTCCCCCTCCGGCGTGCGGGTCGGATACGACAAGACGCAGCGTTGATTGGCGGCTTGCAGCGCCAGGAAAAAGAAGAGCGGTTCCTCCCGCGCCGTCTCCCCGGTGGTCAGGAAGGGTTTGGTCAGCAACCGTCGGTCCAGGACGCCAGCGTATCTCTCCGCCAGGACCACCTGCGCCGCACGGTTCAGGGCACGGCGGGCGGCATCATCCAGGACCGGGTGCTCCGAGTAATGCTGGGGGAACTCCGTATCCGCGAGGCCAGGGACGAAGACCACGTCGAAGTCGAGCCCCAGCACATCCCGCACCCCCAGCACGCGCACCGCCCCGTCGTCCCGCACCGGCTGGGCGAGGGTCATCTCGCGCAAGAGATCGATCGCCAGGAGGCGGAATTCAGCGAACGCGAGCGGCGGATCACCCAGCAGGTGGAGCGCCTCCGCGCCCTCGTGCAGGGTCTCAAAGGTCTGGCGCAGGGCCTCGCGATCGCGCTGAATCACATACAGCGGGACATCCGGCTGCATCCCAAGCACGCGGAAGAGCCCGAGTTGGACCAGGAGCCTTTTGAATGCCTCCAGATACGCCAGGAATGAACGCGGCGCCGCGATGAAGTCATCGAGCGCCAGTTGGAGGACCTCCACCCACTCTCGCAGCGCCTTCACCCGGTTGACGTCCGCGTCTCCAGGCTGAAGCCGGCCCACATACTCGTCGAGCAACCTCTGTAAGGGGACATGGGTCCTATCCAAATATCCCGCCGCGTTCACCAGCCCGACGATATCATCAGGCCAATCCTTGCCAGGGCGGAAATAGGTACTGCTCAGGAGCTTTAAGAGGGCCTGGCGTGGGTAGGCACTGTCAGCCAGCTCCAGCAGACTGAACATCGTTTTCACAAGGGGAAGGTGAAAGAGGGGGGTGCCGCGTCGAAACCAGGCAGGAATCCGATAGCGGCGGAAGACCGACTCGAACAATTCGCCGTACTGATCCAAGTTGCGTACGACGATGGCGATCTGGTCAGGGGACACCCCATACGCCAGGAGCTGGCGTACATCACGCGCGATGCTCTCCACCTCCCGCGCGCGGCCGGGGGCGGC
>Ga0209399_10001412_pt1 | contig 12557 bp, 11 predicted proteins | sample OV2TP3_FD_184130 | JGI IMG/M metagenome (GOLD analysis project Ga0209399, IMG submission 184130) | Hot spring microbial communities from Beatty, Nevada to study Microbial Dark Matter (Phase II) - OV2 TP3 (SPAdes) (version 3) | ecosystem: Environmental > Aquatic > Thermal springs > Hot (42-90C) ... | reverse complement strand
GGAGGGCGGAGCCTCCCGTCGCGGGACTGATATATTCCATGGCCACGTCGTCGAAGGGGCTCGCATCGACGTCGGCCAGGCGCCTGAGCGCGGCATGGGTCTCCTCCCACGGATAATGCACGATGGGAGGCAGATCGGGGCGAGAGGTGGCCCGAGCGGGTTTCAGCCCACCGGCCCCATAGCGCCGCAGGGAGTCGCCAACCCCTTTGCTCACCGGCTGCCGATCATTGGGATAGGGCTCGTAGAACATCGTTTGTAACGACCGGATCAGCGGGGTATCCAGCCCATCCATCCACACCACCGGCCCCGCCGACTCGCTGCCGTGGTCGTGCCACGTCCAGGAGGGGGTGAGGACCAGGTCCCCAGGCTGCATCGGGCATTTCTCTCCCTCGACGGTGGTGTAGGCCCCATCCCCCTGGATGATGAAACGGATCGCGGTGGGGGAGTGGCGATGGGCCGGGGCGCACTCCCCAGGCAGCAGCAGCTGCACGGCCGTTGACAGGGTATGGGTCGAGGTTTTCTCCGGTACACCGGGATTCGCCAGGCGAAGGATGCGTCGCTCGACCGCTCGATCGGGGGTCACCAACTCGCCCGCGCGCATGATGAGTGGCTGGATATCAGCCCAGCGCCAGACGAACGGGACCACCCGCGCCTTCGGTTCATGGGACATCAGGGGTGCGCTCCACGGAGCGTCAAGGTGTGCGCGCTCCACCGCGCCGAGAAAGTCCTGCATCGCATCTGCGGCGGTCATGGATTTCAGTGCCATGCTCCATTCCTCCCTCTCCATCGGTTGCGTGACAATGAACGTGCGACGTGCGACGTTCAACGTTGAACCTTGAACGGTGAACAGCTTTTAGCCTGATCGCTTATCAAAGAGTTTGCTCCGCTCACTGCTCTAACCAGACCTTTTCAAAGAACATGTAGGACTGGTTGTAGAACGGATAATCTTTCACGTAGTCGCGGTGGGCCTGGAAGAAGGGATATCCCGTCACACTCACCCAGTAGAGCTGGTCTGCAATCAGGCGCTGCATCTTCGCCCCGATCACATTCCGCGCTTCAGGGTCCATGGTCCGCCGCCACTGGCGCATCATCGCTTCCAGGGTGGGATCGTCGATGCCCGTATAATTGGACTGCCCACCCTTAAAGAAGCTGACCGAGCGCATGTTGATATCTATCACATTTGCCCAGTTGGAGACCACCATTTCAAAGTCGTGCTTCCCCAGTACGCGATCCACCCAGTCTATGGCCTCTAATACCTTGACCTTCGCCTCGACGCCGATGCGCGCCATCTGGTCTCTGAGCAGCGACGCGATATCGACCAGGGTATTGTCATGATTCGGAACCAGCATGTTCACCTTCAAGGGATTTTGCGTGCTGTACCCCAATTCCTGCAGCAACCGTCTGGCCTCGTCGGGACGGTAGGGGTACAGCTCGTTCAGATCGACGGCCCCTGGCACGCCCCGGGGTAAAATGCTCACTAGTGGTCCCACGCGCCCATCGAAGCCCAGCGTAGCGATCTTGGCTCGATCGATGCCGTAGCCACCCACCGCTCGACGCGCCCGCACATCGTCAAAGGGCTTGACGCGCATGTTCAGCAGGGCCACGGTGGGCGCCACTGACGCCGCACTCAGCACTCGAATTTCCCGCCGGCCTTCGAGCACAGGCACTTGCTGCAGCGGGACCCGCATGATGAAATCGATCTGCCCCGTGCGCAAGGCCATACTGGCCGCGAAGGGTTCTTTCATGACCCGAAACTCCAGCGTGTCGATGTAGGGGAGGCCTTTCTTAAAGTAATGTGGGTTCTTGACCAGGATGACGTGCCGACCGGGCTCCCACTCCTTGAGCATGTAGGGGCCCGTCCCGGACGGATGACGCGCCCAATCCTTCCCGTGGGTTTCATAGGACTTGGGAGAGGCCATCGGGATGCCCTGGAAGTAGCCCGCCAGGACCATGGGCAGGATGGCGAATGGCTCCTGCATGCGAATCCGTAGGGTGTACTGGTCGATGACCTCGACCTGCTGCACTTCCTCATAGTATGGCCGTATCCAGGATTTGACCTCCGGATCGAGGATGCGCTCGAAGTTCCATTGGGCCGCGCGGGCGTCGAAGTCGGTCCCATCGTGGAATTTCACCCCTTCCACCAGGCGGAAGACATACGTCCTGCCTGCATCGAGCACCTCCCACGATTTGGCCAGCTCGGGAACCACCTTGCGCTCGGGCGGGGGTGTGAGGGTCAAGAGAGAATTAAAAATGTTGTTGGCAATCCAGGCGGTATGACTGCCTTGGGCTGGACCCTGGTGGGCATTGAAGAAGGTCACGTCTGTGGGTAGCGCAATCCGAAGGCGCCCACCGTACTCGGGCTGCTGAGTCCAACCCATACCCGACCCCATCACGAGCATTCCGACGAGACCGAGCGCCAGGAGCCAATGCATTCTCATAAGGACCTCCTTTTGCTCTATGTGCGCTCAACCCACGGCATGTTGCCGTCAAGCGATCAAGAACCACTCGCTTCCCCCGATCAGCGTTTCAGCAGCCTTCTGATGCTGAGGGCACCTGGAGCGCAACACACGACCAAGAAGGCGACTTGCATGACCCCCAACCATGGGCAACAGGAAACGACCACTCGGAGATGTGCGCAAGGCCCACTGCTGTTGATATGAAGATGGTTGATCACGGGGGAGCATCGGAACCGGGAGAGCCCTTTCCCACACAGGGGCGCGGGAAAGGGGTTAGAGGCGGATGAGCAGGCGCTCGATACAGAGATACAAATCCCTCGACTGCCCGACGTACACCGGGCACCTCCAGTGCCTGCACCTGGTCACGGCTCAGAAGACGATCAATGCATCGCCCTGCGCAAAACCTTATGGGCGAGTCTACAGAACTTCGCACGCCTATGTCAATAATCTCTTCCCCCCTGGAGGGGGAAGTCTCTCCTTAACCCTTCCCCCCTGGAGGGGGAAGGTGGGGATGGGGGGGAGGGCAGCTGAAAATTCCATTGACAGTAGATCTCACAGATCAGTAGAATTGACGAGAGGTTGTGTCCGAGAGGCACGCGCCGAGGGTCCTGTTCGGAGTGGTCCTACTCAGCCTCACTCTGCTTCTCGTCTCGCATGCAAGATAGGGATGATGAGCGGCATGCGATCTGATGAGAGCATTCCCATCGACATCAGCGAGATTTCAGCGCGAGCGTTCCGCTCAGAATGGGAGGTACGATCATGCGAGCTATTATCCCCCTGCTGCAGATGACAATGCTCCTGGTAGTCCTGGCTGTGACCCCCGCGGCTGGCGGCACCTCTACGCCATCTCCCGCGCCACAGAAGGTGGTGCCCAAGGGGAAAATGGTCCTGGCCTGGCATGTGAATATCGCGTCCCGCTGGCTGGACCCCCAGGAGCACGATGGCACTGCCAGTCCCGACAACTTCACCACGGCCCTGCACGACGCCCTCATCAAGAACAATCGCGAGACGCTCTACGATCATCCCGCCCTGGCCGAGCGCTACGAATTCGCCAAAGACGCGAAAAGCGCCACCTTCTGGTTGCGGCCGGGCATTACCTTCCACAACGGCGAGCCCGTGACTCCAGCCGACGTCAAGTTTACCTTCGAGAACTACCGGGGAGCGAAGGCGGACGTGTTGAAAGGCAAGACCGAGCGCGTCGAGATCGTGGACGACCGCACCATTCGCTTCGTCTTCAAAGAGCCCTTTTTGGATTTCCCCTTGATCTTCGGGACCGCGAATGTGAGCGGGGCGGGCTGGGTGGTGCCGGCCAAGTATTACCAGCAGGTGGGGCCCGACGGCTACAAGCAGAAGCCGATCGGGGCCGGCCCCTACAAGCTGGTGCGGCAGGAGCCGGGGACGAAGCTGGAGATGGAGGCCTTTGAAGGGTACTATCGGCCCGTGCATGTGAAGCAGTTCGTGATGGTCGGTGTGCCGGAGGCCGCGACGCGGGTGGCGATGCTGGAGCGGGGGGAGGCCGATATCATCTACCTGGTGCCCGGGGAACTGATCGAGCGGGTGCAGAAAAATCGCAAGCTGATGCTGGCCCCCGTCCTCTCAGGCTCGTGGTGGTTGGACTTCCCAGGGTTTCAGGACCCCAAGAGCCCCTTCCGTGACAAACGGGTCCGGGAGGCGGTCAGCCTGGTCATCGATCGGGAGGCCATGAACGAGGCCGAGGCGGGTGGGATGGGCAGAATCAGCGGCAACTGGATCAACAACGATGTGCAGTATGCGCTGGAGTGGCCCGCGTTCAAACGGAACGTGGAACGCGCGAAGCAGCTCATGCAGGAGGCGGGCTACCCGAATGGTTTCACCGTGGACTGGGTCACGCCCGTGCCGGCGTACTACTCCCGCGGGGAGCGCATCATTGCGCAGCTGCAGGAGATCGGCATTCGAGCCAGATTACAGGTGATGGAACGCGGCGTCTTCCTGCAGCGGTTGCAAGGGGGTCTGAAGGAGTGGCCCGGCGTGCAGATCATCCTCAACGGGTCCCGCATCGGCGGGAGCTGGGCCAACTGGTACGAGGCGTTCTTCAAGTGTGGAGGGTTCAGTTCGCGGGACCGCATCTGCGTGCAAGAGGTGGACGCCAAGTTTGCCCGCTACGAGGCATCGATCGATCCGGAGGAACGGGAGAGGTTAGCCAAGGAAATCCAGCGGGAGATCCTGGAAAACTACTACTTCGTGCCCGTCTTCCGCCATGCATTCGTCAATGCCATCGGCCCCAAGATCGCGGCCCAGACCTGGCAAGAGATCTTCCCGACGATCACCACCGGCTACGCCTTCCCGTGGGAGGATATCAAGCTCAAGGAATAGCCCACTCATGCATCAATTTATCGTCCGGCGCTGCCTGTATAGCCTCGTGACCATCTTCATCCTGAGCCTGACCATCTTCACTGTCGTCAGGCTGACGGGTGACCCTGCGTTGTTGATGGCCGAGCCAGGTGCACGTCCCGAAGACCTCGAGCGTGTACGCATGCAGTGGGGCCTGGACCGACCCTGGCCCATGCAATATCTGAGCTTTATGCAGAACGTGATCACGGGAGAGCTGGGGAAGTCGTTTAACTATCGTCTCCCGGTCAGCGAGCTCTATCTCCAGCGTCTTCCCAACTCTCTCCAACTGGCGCTTGCGGCGACGCTGATCTCGATCCTGGTGGGGGTCCCCGCGGGGATTCTCTCGGCCGTGCGGGTGAATACCTGGTGGGACTATGTCGGAACCGTGATCGCCCTGTTGGGCTTGTCGATTCCCGGCTTCTGGCTCGGATTGGTCCTGATTTTGGTGTTTTCGGTCTGGCTCGAATGGTTGCCCACATCGGGAACGGGGGACTGGCGGCACCTCATGATGCCAGCGGTGGCCCTGGGCTGGTATTTCGCGGCCTCCCTCCTGCGGCTGAGCCGCTCCAGTATGCTGGAGGTCCTGCGCAGCGACTACATCAAGCTGGCTCGCCTGAAAGGTGTACCGGAGTTCGTGGTGATCGGGATGCACGGGTTCAAAAATGCGTTGATCCCTGTTCTGACATTGGCAGGCGTCAATCTCGTCGTGATGGTCAATGCTGCCGTCATTATCGAGGTCATCTTCGCCTGGCCAGGTATCGGGCGCCTGCTTTATGAAGGCATCTTCCAGCGAGATTTTCCCCTGGTGCAGGGGGTGGTCGTAATGGCTGGTTTCATGATCGTCGGCGTCAACTTGCTCGTCGATATTTTGTACGCCTATATCGACCCTCGTATTCGTCTCACGAAATAGGGGCACCATGCCAACCATTGCGATGCGGACAACCCTTGCGACAGAGCACATGGGGGAGGCCCTGAAGCGTGTGTTGAGAGCGGTTCGCGACGCACCACTGCCGGCGCTGTTCATCCTCGCTTCCCTGGTGGTCGTCGCCGTCTTCGCCGATGCGATCGCTCCCCATGAGCCGACGTTCCCGGTGAAAGGGGCGAAGATGTTTGCGCCCCCCTTCTGGATGGAGGGAGGGAGCCTGCGGACGCCCTTAGGGACGGACTTTCAGAGCCGGGATATCCTCAGCCGACTGATTTTTGGCGCCCGCATCTCACTCGTGGTGGGCCTCATGGGGACGCTCGTCGCCGGCGGCATTGGGACCGCGATGGGGGTCCTCTCGGGCTACCTGGGTGGGTGGGTCGATCAAGCGATCATGCGTCTCACCGACGCCTGGCTGGCCTTGCCCGCTCTGGTCTTTGCCATTTTCCTGGCGACCATGCTGGGGCCAAGCATGTGGAACATCATCATCATCCTCGGCCTGGTCTATTGGACCCGATATGCCAGGGTGATCCGTGGCGAGGTCTTGAGCTTGCGGGAGCGGGAGTATGTCAAGTTGGCCGAGATCGCCGGCGCCAGTAAGCTGCGTGTGATCCTTCGCCACATCCTCCCCAACGTGCTAAACACCACCATGGTGCTGGCGAGCCTGACCGTGGGGGTCGTGATCATCGCCGAGGCCTCTCTGAGCTTCCTTGGGGTCGGTGTGCCACCCCCCGAGCCCGCCTGGGGCCTGATGCTTTCCGAGGCGCGCCCCACGCTGATGGCGGGCAAATGGTGGCTCACGGTCTTCCCAGGCCTGTGTATTATTTTGATCGTCCTCGCCACCCAGCTCTTTGGGGACTGGCTGCGCGTGCGATTGGACCCGCAATTGCGGAATCTTTAAAACCGTGCGACGTACAACGTGCAAGGTACAACGTGCAAGGTCGCCCTCATCTAACCTTGCACCTTGCACCTTGCACTTTCGAAACGAGGTGTGACCATGACTCCCCTCCTACAGGTCTCCGACCTCCAGACCTACTTTTTCACCTTTCGTGGCACCCGCGTGGTCAAAGCGGTGGACCGTGTGCACTTCACCCTGCAGGAGGGGGAAACCCTCGGCCTGGTTGGCGAGTCAGGCTCCGGAAAAACCACGACCTGCCTCTCCCTCGTACGCCTCCTCCCCCCCGCTGCCCGCATCGTGGGGGGCCGCATCGACTTTGAAGGGGAGGACCTGACGCAGAAGAGCCCCAGGGCCATGCGCCGGATCCGTGGGCGGCGCATCGCCATGATTCTGCAAGACCCCATGGCGTCCCTCAACCCACTCTTTACCATCTGGATGCAGGTCGGGGAGCCGGCCTATTTCCACCAGCAGTTGCGGGGACGCCCGCTGCGGGAACGGGTGAGATCTCTGCTCACGGCCGTCCGCATCCCCTCGCCCGAGGTGCGGATGCGCGAGTACCCCCACCAGATGAGTGGTGGCATGCGCCAGCGCATCGTTGGCGCGATCGCCCTGGCCGGCGGCCCGCGCCTGATCATCGCCGATGAACCCACCACCAACCTGGACGTGACCATTCAGGCCCAGTACTTGAACCTGCTCAAAGAGATCCAGCGGGAGACCGGGGTCGCCCTGATCTTTGTCACCCATAATCTGGGTATCGTGGCCAAGATGTGCGACCGAGTCGCGGTCATGTACGGCGGGAAAATCGTCGAACAGCGCGCGGTCAGAGACTTGTTCGATTCCCCCCAGCACCCCTACACCAGGGCGCTGCTGGGATCGATCCCGAAAATTGGAAGCAAAGAGCCCCTCTACGCCATCCCAGGCCAGCCCCCCAATCTGGCTGATCTGCCCTCGGGATGCCATTTCCACCCCCGCTGCCCGTCCGCGCTGCCCCGCTGCACCACCGAAGAGCCTCCTGATTGCAATCTCGGGAAGGGAGGGATGGCGAGATGTTGGCTCGTACACCAGGAGGCTGAGGCGTACCATGGCGACTCCACTCCTTGAAGTGCAGAGGCTCCAGAAATATTTTCCCGTGCAGCGCGGGCTGCTGCTCAGACGGAAGGCGATGTGGGTCAAAGCGGTCGATGGCGTGGACTTCACGATCCATGCCGGGGAGACGCTCGGCCTCATCGGCGAGTCTGGCTGCGGGAAGACGACCACCGCCAAATTGATTTTGTTGCAAGAGGACCCCACCAGCGGGTGCATCAAGTTCGACGGCCGGGATCTCGCGACCCTACCACGCCAAGAGCTCATGGATTACCGCCGCGCGGTCCAGGTGGTCTTCCAGGACCCTTACAGCTCTTTGAGCCCACGGATGCGTATTGGGGACATCATCGCGGAACCGCTCGAGATTCATACCCGACGCTCCAGCAGGGAAAACCGCGAACGGGTGGGAGAGGTCCTGGAGCTGGTGGGGCTCCAGCCAGACGCGGCTCGCCTCTTTCCCCACGAGTTCAGCGGCGGGCAACGACAGCGCATCGCCATCGCCCGGGCATTGGCGACCGATACCCGTCTCATTGTGCTCGATGAGCCGGTCTCCGCGTTGGATGTCTCCATTCGAGCCCAGATCATCAACCAACTGGAGCATCTGCAGCAGATCCTGGGGGTGAGTTATCTCTTTATTGGCCATGATCTGGCCACCGTGGCCCACATCAGCCATCGCATCGCCGTCATGTACCTGGGCAAGCTCGTCGAAATCGCGGAAAGTCAAGCGCTCTCCGGACAGCCCTTACACCCCTATACCAAAGCCCTCTTCACCGCTGCCCTCCCTGCTCACCCCGACGATAAGCACGAGGAAACGCTCATCGCTGGGGAGGTGCCCAGCGCCCTCAATCCCCCAACGGGGTGCCGCTTTCACCCGCGCTGCCCCTATGCGATGCCGCGTTGCTCGCAAGAAGACCCGTTGCCCAAGGAGGTCTCCCCCCACCACGTCGTGGCCTGTCATCTCTATTAAGTCAGGTACGTCAGGAGGGGTCCTCGCACAGCCACGCCAGTCGGTGCACTGGACCCTCCGCGTGTTTAGAAATCGATGAGGTGAACGATGATCATTCGCGTCGAGCCCAAAGAGTTCTTCATGTCCACGGTCTACCTGATCTTCAATAAGGCGCAGGCTGAACCGGAGGACACCGAGGTCAAGCAATACCTGGAAGAACGGCAACTCGAGCCCAGACGGGAGTTTGAGACCGCCTATCAGGAGCAGGACTGCACGGTCTGGCAGTTTGGCGGCTGCTATCTGGGCCAGCATCTGGAGAAGATCGCGGATATCCAACGCCGGTATATCGAAGCCGAGATCCTGGCGAGTGAGATCCAACGCCTCGTCCAGGAAGGTGGGGATGCCGAGGTCCGACAGGCTGCGGAGGAGCTTCCGCCCGCAGGGCTGCAGGAGATGCTCAGCGCCCTCGTCACAGAATTCCACCAGGACTCATCGTTCGGATCCGACGAAGAGGGACATGTGACGGTGACACTCGAAGGGGCTGTTGTGCAGCAACGCTTCAAGGCCCTGCTGGAGGGGCAGCGTTGAGGCCGTGCGAAGGGTGGGAGGCCACCTCCCAGGGAACTTCTGTTGTTACAACAGTGCCGCCAACAGCAGCCCAAGCTTCGCGGGATCGTGTCGGGCAGGAAGCCCAGGCGTGAGCAGGTCGGTCCCGATAATCTGGCGGTGATCGGGTTCGCTCTCGAGATCGATTTCGACGGGGAATGCCTGCTCGGATCGGTATTTCGCCAGAACCTCCGCAGCGGGGGCCGCGGAATTGCAGATGATGAAGTCGAGTTTCGTGCCCAGGTGAGCCTCTAGCAGGTGGACGAAATCGGAGGCCTTGAACGCATGGGTCTCCCCGAATTTGGTCATGAGGTTGCAGATAAAGACTTTTTTGCCGTGGGCCTGACTGACGGCGCGCGCCACGCCCGGCACCAGCAGATTGGGTAGAATGCTGGTGTAGAGATCGCCCGGCCCGAGGACGATGAGATCGGCGGAGGCGATGGAGAGGAGGACCCCTGGAGCCGGATTGCAGTCTGGCGGATCCAGCCATACCTCTTTGATGCGCAGTCTTGGATCATATTGCGGGACATCGATGTTATGTTCGCCGCGCACCACCGTCCCGTCCTCCAGGCGGGCACACAGGGTGACGCTGGCCTCGGTCACGGGCAAGACCATCTCGCGCACATGTAGCAGGTGACACATGGTCATGACGGCATCCAGGCTACTCCCCTTCAGTTGATTCAGGGCGGTGAGAATAATGTTTCCCACCGTGTGCTGTCCCAAACTCCCGGCGCCGGGAAAGCGGTAGAGAAAGAGCTCGCGCAGCTCTCCGGGCGCATCGGACAGCCCGACGATACAGCGCAAGATATCTCCCCAGGGATGCACGCCGAACTCGTCGCGCAGCCGCCCACTGCTGCCACCACTATCGGCCGCGGTGACGATGGCTGTCACTCCCAGGTCCTTCAATTCTTTGACTCGCTTGAGCCCCGCCAGCACCTGCGATTGCCCTGCGCCTCCGCCAATGGTCACCACTTTTCTGTTCATGGCAGCTGCGTGCCCACCTTTCAACGTCCTGATGCGTCGAAGATCACCATGCCCACCAGCTTATCGCCTCGATAGCGGAGGATCACGCCGTTATCGAGCAACTCGCTCTCGGTAGCCCGCTGCGGTTTCTGGAAGTTCACGTACAGCGCATCGGCCTCCGGATCGTAGTCGATCACCAGATGCTGAGCCCCGACACGAGACAGATGCGCGGCCGCCCGCAGCAACTCCTCCATCACCTCAGCAGTGATCGGTTCCTTCCCCATCGCCATCCTATCCACCCACGGGTCCCTGGCTTCGCAGCTCACCGGGAGCGCTCGTCACGCTCGCCGTCCTCTTCTGCTGCTCTTCCTCGATCAAGACACGACGTAAGACCTTGCCGATAAGCGTTTTGGGCAGGCTCTCGCGCAATTCCACCCAGCGCGGCACCTTATATTTGGTCAAGCGCTCCTGGCAGAAGGCGATGATCGCCTCCGGCGTCGGCGACGCCCCCTCCCGTGGTACGACAAAGGCTTTGACCGCCTCGCCCAGGAAGGCATCGGGTATGCCAATGACGGCGGCCTCCTTGACCTGCGGGTGCATGTAGAGGACCTCCTCCACATCCCGTGGGTAAACATTGAACCCCCCGGAGAGGATCATCTCCTTCTTGCGGTCCACGATGGAGAAAAACCCATCCGGGTCCATCTGCGCGATATCGCCGGTATACACCCAGCCATCCCGCAAGGTTTGTGCGGTGTCCTCGGGGCGTTTCCAGTACCCCTGCATCTGCTGCGGGCATCTGAGCACAAGCTCCCCCACCTGCCCTGGGGGAAGCGTGGCGGTCCCAGTCTCCATATCCACGATTCTGGCCTCCACATCCGGCAGGGGGATCCCGATGCTCCCCTGCTTGCGCAGCCCCCGCAAGGGCGTGATGATGCAGGCATTCGCCTCCGTCATGCCGTACCCTTCGACCAGACGACCCCCTGTGCGGGCCTCAAATCGCGCTTGCACCTCCTGGGGAAGGGGGGCCGCCCCGCTGAAACAGTGGCGCAGGGAGGTCAGATCGTAGCGCTGGAAATCCGCCGCATTGTTAAGCGCCACATACATGCTGGGCACGCCCGGAAACAGGGTCGCGCGGTGCTTGCTGATGGCCCGCAGGACGTCTCCGGTTTTGAACTGGGGAAGCAGGACCATCGTCCCCCCGCCCTGGACCATCACACTCATGCAGGCTCCCAGGCCGAATACATGGAAGAGGGGCAGGACCAGGAGCATCGTTTCCGCCCCCTCCTGAAAATCGGAGAGCCAGGCGCGGATCTGGAGGGTATTGGCCACGAGCCCCGCATGGGTGAGCATGGCCCCCTTGGGAGTGCCGGTCGTCCCCCCCGTGTATTGCAGCAGGGCGATATCCTCCGGATCGACGTTGATGCCGGGCGCGAGCGTCGTCCGCTGCTCGGCCAGGATATCCTGGAGCCAGTACGTCGAGGCTTCTCCGGCGAGGGTCACACGATGCCCTTCTTGCCGCTCCTTGAATACCGTGAAGAGGGGTTTCATCAGGCGCGGGAAGTATTCCTTGATGTTCGTGACGATCACCCGCTGCAGCGGGGTCTTCGCTCGGACCGCCTGGACCGTCGGATAGAATTTGCTCAGCGCCACCAGGGTGTCCGCCCCCGCGTCGTTCAGCTGGTACTCCAATTCCCGGGGGGTATACAGGGGGTTGATGGCGGTGACGATGGCCCCAGCTTTCAGCGCCCCATAAAAGGCGATCACGAATTGAGGGCAGTTCGGGAGCAGGAGGGCCACACGGCTCCCCCGCTGCAGCCCAAAACCAAGGAGCGCGTGGGCAAAGCGATTGGCCGTTTCATCGAGGGTCTGGTACGTCAGCCTGGCCCCTAAGAAAATAGTCGCTGGACGCCTGGGGTAGCGCGCTGCGGTCTGCTCCAGGAGCCGATGCATAGGCACCGGAGGATAGGTGAGGCTCGGCGGCACCTCGGGTTCATACTGGGCCAGCCAGGGGTTGAGCATAGAAACCTCGCGTGACAGCTCTGAAACATGCGGCTGAGTTGTAACACGAAATAGGGCGTAACGCAAGAGGGCCGGCGGCCTTGGGTGCCCGTCAGAGTTTTGCAACCGCTTTCGACCTTACAGTCCCTTCCCCCCGGCGAGGAAGAGACAGCGGGGGAGCAGAGGAGCAGAGGAGAGAGGGAGCAAGGGAGCAGGGGGGCAGAGGAGAAAAGAAACAGAGAAGAGGGGGAGACAAAGAGAAAGAGAACGCTTTCTTCGTCCCTCTTTTCGTCTTTCTCTCCCTTGCTCCCCCTC
>Ga0209399_10001409_pt1 | contig 12569 bp, 15 predicted proteins | sample OV2TP3_FD_184130 | JGI IMG/M metagenome (GOLD analysis project Ga0209399, IMG submission 184130) | Hot spring microbial communities from Beatty, Nevada to study Microbial Dark Matter (Phase II) - OV2 TP3 (SPAdes) (version 3) | ecosystem: Environmental > Aquatic > Thermal springs > Hot (42-90C) ... | reverse complement strand
ATCCCCCCGAGCGACGGCGTGTCCGCCGGGGCGCCGCCGAGTTTATTGGCATGGTGTTTCACGGGCAGACCATTACGCACATCGATGCCCTGTCGCATTATTCCTGGCAGGGGAAAATGTATAACGGCAAGCCTGCCAGTGTGGTCACCTCGCGGGAGGGCGCCCAGTCGCACGCCATCGACGTCGCCGCCGACGGGATCGTCAGCCGTGGGGTCCTGCTCGACATTCCGCCGGTGCGGGGCGTCCCCTGGCTGCCTCCCGACGAGCCGGTGATGCCCGAGGATCTGGAGGCCGCCGAGCGGCGGGCCGGGGTGCGTGTCGAAGCCGGCGACATTGTGCTGGTGCGCACCGGCAATTACCGGGAGATTCTCGAACGGGGACCGGTACCCGGCACGACTCCAAGGACGGCGTGTCAGGTGGCCTGTACCCCCTGGTTCAAGGCGCGGGACATTGCGATGCTCGGGACGGATACGTCCAACGATGTCCGTCCCAGCGCGTACGCCAACATCGCCACGCCGCTCCACACCGTGTCGCTGGTCGCCTTGGGGCTGTGGCTGATCGACAATGCCAATCTGGAACAACTCGCCGCGGCGTGTCACCAACTCCAGCGCTATACGTTTATGCTGTGCCTGGGGCCCTTGCGCTTGCGCCGGGTCACCGGCTCCCCCGTCAATCCCATCGCGCTGTTCTAAGGTCACCCTGACGGTGAGACAGGCATGCGCGGGGGTGCCCATCAGACATTACGGTCGCCGCGCGATCAGGTCGATCTCGATGCGCGCGCCGTAACGCCGACGCATGGACGCCAACACGGGCATGATCACCCTGGTGGCTGGCACGGGGGAACCCGGGTACAGCGGCGATGGCGGCGCCGCCACCGCCGCCGGCCTGGCCAGGCCGCATGGCTGCGGCCTGGACGCCGCCGGGCATCTCTACATTGCCGACACCCACAACCACCGCGTGCGCGTGGTGGGGTTATTCTATCCGTGAGGTTGGCGTATCAGGCGATAGAAAGGGGATGTGTGGGGCACACGGAGAGTCCTGGGGCCAGAAGCGAATTATCGCGGGGGCCGATTGAAATCTTTAGAGTTACGTGATTGACGCTGGACTTACTCCCACTTTCATGCAGTCCAGTCTTCAACCTGCAAGTCAGGGATCTGGCGAAAGTCTGCGAGAATCCGCGAGAGGAGCATTGCACTATGGGAGAGGGCAATAGCTGCAATCTTCAAATCCAGCGTCCCAATGCGGATGCGGGCACGGCGGAGCCGCTGCAGCGTGACAGCTGCCTGTTCATCAAACGCTAAAACCGGGGTACGACAATAGTTCTCCAATTGTCGGCGCAACCGCCCATAGGCTTCCACTTGGTGCGTCAGGGAGCGTGTACGCGCAATATATGCCATCCATCCACGCGTTTGCTCCTCGTAACTGATGATGGTCGTCGCCACCTGTGCAGGCGGAAGAGCCGCCAGGCGAGCGCGCAACGGCATCGAGTCCCCTACACCGCCCCACTCCAGCAGACTCATATGATCAGTATCGAGCACGACCATAGGAGATGTCTACCGCTTTCCTTGTGTGGGTTTCCTCGGTCGTAATGACTGACGATATTGCTGCCCGAGCCGCATGGCTTCTTCATACATGGGATCGTGCTGAAACGTCCCAGCAATCTGCTCCCACCACGGCTGGGTGGTATGCATCGCTTCGATCTGGGTTTTCAACTTCGTCAGGTCCGCTTCCAGGGCCGCCACGCGTCGTTCGAGCCGTGCTGTTGAAGATGCCATATCTGTCTCCTTCCATCTCACGCTGCCCGTCGTTCCTGGTCGTGGGAGAGGGCTCCAAGCTCAAGCACCGATGGATCATCCTGCACGCTAACTTTCATGACCGACTGGGTTCGGGCCTACGAGCGGTGGCCTGTTGCTGGTGTCTGAAGGCCGTCAGTTTCTGATGTAGGAGAAAGTTTTGTTCTCGCAACCGTTGGTTGAGGGCCGCGAACTCGCTTTCTCCTTGCCTAAGATAGGCATCAATGGCAGCCTGGTTTGCGAGGTAGTAAGCGATGGCACCATAGACCTGTTCGAGCGTCAGGATGGGGAAGCTGCCTAGAATGCCCTCCGGGATAATGTATAGCCTGGGGGCATGACTGCCAAGAGAGAAAACAAGAGGACTGAGTGTCAGCATTTTGCGAAGGCACCAGCGGCCTTCCACCGGCGCACCTTGTCCAGGCATTCGGCACGGGTGCCCACGCCGGCGATGACGCGTCCGCCAGTGAGGACATCCAGCGAGGCATACAGCTTGGCGGCGACCAGAACGCCGCGCGGGGGTAGGATCAACACGGACGTCGCCAGACGCATGCGGCCTGAGGCCTCCACGATGGCGGTGAGCACGCTGAAGGGGTCTATGCCGGCCTCCAGGCGGTCACCAGTGACGCAATAGGCACACCCCATCTGCTCAGCCTCTCGGGCAAAGTTCGTGAGGTACTTCCAGGGCGAGGGTTGCTCGGCAATGCCCGCGCGTGGGATGGTGATTCCGTACTCCATAGTGCCTCCCAGGTATCATAGGCCATCAGCCCCCATGCAAGATTCGCCGCCATGAGGTTCCAGAAGCCATCACCGGATTATTTGCGGTGAGCAGTGTATTACACGCACGCGTTGACGGCATAGCGGGACGCGCGTATTCTGGTGGGTGCTGGTCATGGTGGCCATGTCGGAGACCGCCAGCGTGACATGGGCAATCTTGGTCTGGTGAGATGCCGGTAATGTTCGATGATTAAGCCGCCACAGACGGCAACGGAGGTGCCATTATGCCATTCGGAGGCAATGACTGGCTCGCGTTAACCCCGGAACCGACCCTGGAGCCGGAGATCCCCATTTGCGATCCCCATCACCACTTCTGGGACTTTCGCACCGAGCGCCTTCCCTATCAGCGGTATCTGCTCCACGAGCTGGCCGCCGATATTCACAGCGGACACGATGTGCGTGCCACGGTGTTTATTGAGGCCCGTGCGATGTACCGCGCGGGCGGACCGGAGGAGATGCGTCCCGTGGGTGAAGTCGAATTCGTCCAGGGTCTGGCCGCGGCCAGCGCCAGCGGGCTGTATGGCCCCGGCCGGGCGGCCGCCTCCATCGTCGGTCACGCCAACCTGAACCTGGGAGACCGGGTGGCCCCAGTGCTGGACGCGTTGCAGGCGGCCAGCCCCAACCGGTTTCGTGGGATCCGGCATTCCGTGACCTGGGACCCCCACCCCGAGGTGGACAACACGGCCGCGCACCGGATGCCTGGCCAGCTGGCCAGTGACCAGTTCCGGGCAGGCGCGCGGGTGCTGGCCCGGAAGGGGTTGTCCCTGGAAGGGTGGCTGTACTTCCCCCAGCTGCCCGAGTTGGCGGATTTCGCCAGGGCCGTCCCCGATCTGACCATCATCCTGAACCATATTGGCGGCCTGCTGCGGGTCGGCCCATACGCCAACCGGGACGACGAGGTGCTGGGCACCTGGCGGCGCGGGATCGCCGCCGTGGCCGCGTGCCCCAACGTCTACATCAAACTGGGTGGCATCGGCATGCCGCGCACCGGATTTGACTGGCACGCCCGCAGCAAGCCCATCGGCTCGGAAGAGCTGGCGGCGTCGATGGCCCCCTTCATGACCTACTGCATCGAGCAGTTCGGTCCCACCCGGTGTATGTTCGAAAGCAACTTCCCGGTGGATAAGGTGTCTTACTCCTACAACATGCTGTATAACGCCTTCAAACGGTTGTCCACGGGCTACTCGGCGGCCGAGCGCGCCGCGATGTTCCATGACACGGCAACGCGTGTCTACCGGATAAGCGTCTGATCCTCCGACGACGACAGACGGCACTAGACCAGCACACCGAATCCGGACTTGGTGCACAGCTCGATCCGGTTGCCATCGGGGTCGTTGATATAGAAGGCCTTCTGGCCGTCGTTCCTGGTCTGGATCTCGGTGGGGATCACACCTTTACCGATGATGTACGCGTGGGCCGCCTCGATATCGTCCACCTCAAAGGCCGTGTGGTGGGACGGTGCCGAGGGAGCGTCGGGGTTCTCGATAATATGCACCATCGCGCCGCTGGGCAGCTGGAGCCAATACAGGTGGTCGCTATTCACCATCTTGGGAATCTGCCCCAGCCCCAGGATATCCTGGTACCACTGCAGCGCGGCCTCCTTGTCCTTGACGTTATACGTGATGTGATTGATGTTTTTGAGTCGAATGTGGTCAGGCAGCATATGATCTCCTCAGTCTCATACCAGGATCAAGCTCATACCAGGATCAAGCGCTTTGGGACAGCATCGGCGACCACGGCATGCCGCGAGGGCAGATGCGCATGGAGGACATCGTCACTCTAAGCCATACCACGCTGGACTGCAAGTCTCACGTGGTGTGGCTCCCGCTTTCTTCGGGCTATCATGGGCCAACTGACCCTTAATGTTTGCGTTATACCGATAGAGGAGAAAAGCCAATGCCCATCATGCAAGGTATCATCCAGACCGTCCTCGGCAACGGGCAAGAAGGCTGGGGCGGCGACGGCGGTCCCGCGCTCCAGGCGGCCTGCGCAACCCCCTATATGTGCGCCTTCGACGCCCAGAGCAACATGTTTGTGTGTATGGGGCAACACCACCGTATCCGGCGCATGGACGCCAACACGGGCATCATCACCCTGGTAGCTGGCACCGGAGAACCTGGGTACAGCGGCGATGGCGGCCCCGCCCTGAAGGCCACCTTCAACATGCCCTATGCCCTGACGGTGGACACCAATAGGGATATCTACGTGGCCGAACGGGGTAATCCCATCGTGCGCAAAATCGACGGCACCACGGGCCGCATCACCACCCTGGCGGGCACGGGCGAGAAGGGGTACAGCGGCGATGGCGGCCCCGCCAACCAGGCCATGCTGCGGGAGCCCAACGACGTGTGCCTGGACGGCCGGGGTGGTCTGCTGATTGCCGACGTGCAGGATCAGCGCATTCGTCGGGTGGATTTGCGGACGGGCCTCATCAGCACCTTTGCGGGCGCGGGCGAGAAGTCCCGCGCGGGGGATGGCCGGCGGGCCACCGAGGCGAGCCTCATGGGGCCGCGGGCCGTGTGCATGGATACGCTGGGCAACACCTACATCTGTGAGCGGGAGGGCAACGGCGTGCGGAAGATAAACCCGCACGGCATCTTGACCACCATTGCCGGGGCGGAGGCGGTGCGGGGCTATACGGGCGACGGCGGCCCGGCGCTGGCGGCCACCTGGGGCGCGCCCAAGGCCATGCGCTGTGACCTGCAGAACAACATCATTGTGGTGGACAGCGAGAACAACGCCGTCCGCCGGATTGACGCCCGCACCGGCATCGTCACCACGATTGCGGGCGGCCACGCGGGTGCTGATGGAGACGGCGGCCCCGCCACCGCCGCCGGCCTCGCCCGCCCGCACGGCTGCGGCCTGGACGCCGCCGGGAACCTCTACATCGCCGACACCCACAACCACCGCGTGCGCGTAGTGGGGTTATAAAGGCCGGGATCTTGGCGTATCCTGCGATGGAGGGGCATGTGTGATACGCGCTCCTTAAACTGCCACGCCACGCGGCGGATGCACCATAGGGCAAGAGCCCGGCGTGTACCTGGTGCCGGGGGTGGTTGCCTCGCCTGCACGCCCGTCCCCGCAGTCAGCTGCCGGCACATGGCTAGCGATCTCTCCGCGATCCTGCCATCCGCTGCATGCATGGCAATTGAGAGCCCAACCGTGACACACGTGACGGAACACCACGGCGGAGAGCATGTCGCATCACGAGTTACCCCCCCCCATCGCGGTGCCGTCCTTACAAGCATACAGCAGCTTCCCACCACCTCTCTGTACACCGCCTCGCCGATTGAACCTTGATAATCCCCATTTATTTAACCTCAGATACTATCTAATAGATCCCGAGCAACTGCCGCTACGGATTGACCTGGGAGCGGTGAAAGCCGGTGGTGGCCCATAGTAAGCGCACTGGTTCGATCTCGATCCCGGTCTCTTCCACAAATTCCCGGCGGAGGGCATCGAGTGGGGCCTCGCCCGGCTCGATGCCTCCCCCTGGAAATCCGACCACGCCGTACAAGGCGGGAGGTGCCCTGACTAACAGAATTCTCTCCGGCTGGATCAGGAGGCCGTAGATCGAGGGTCGGAACTGTCGTACAGGCTCGATGGCAGCTTGCATTGGCTGGTTCCTGGGGCTCATGGTCCCTCGTCGCCGGCCCGCCGCAGGGATCGGGTGGGGAACTCGCGATAGGGATATCTGGCCAGCACCTCTTCTTTAAGCTCCAGTCCCAGGCCAGGAGCCGTCGGCAGCGTGATATAGCTGTTCTCGACCCTGAAGGGGCTCACGGACACCTCATCGCCACGCGGCTGGAAGTTGACAAAATATTCCGTGATCAGAAAATTTGGGATACAGGCCGCCACTTGCAGGGTGGCCGCCAGGCCGATGGTGGTGCTGTTATAGTTATGGGGGGAGACCACGACCATGTATGGTTCGGCCATGGCGGCGATCTCTTTGAGCTCCAGAATGCCACCGCAGGTGCAGACGTCGGGGTTGATGATATCGGCCGCCTGCTTCTCGAAAACTTCGCGGAACTCGGCCTTGGTGTAGAGTTCCTCCCCCGTCACCACCGGCAGACGAATCTCGCGCTTGCACGCCGCCAGGGCATCCATGTTTCGGGCCGAGACAGGCTCCTCGTACCAGAAGGGGTGGAATTCCTCCAGCAAGCGGGCGATCCTGGTGGCATGCATGGGGGCCAGCCGTCGATGCACTTCAACCAGGACATCGATGTCGGGGCCGACCGCTTCACGCACGGCCCGCACATTGTCCACCGCGGTCCGCTCTTCCGCTTTATCGATATGCGTCCGCCAGGGGCCGGGAAAAGGATCGAATTTCAGGGCCGTGAAGCCCCTGGCCACCGTCTCGGCGGCCTTCTTGGCCAGGGCGTCTGGCGTCTTCGCCCCGCCATACCAGCCGTTGGCGTAGACGCGGATTTTCTCCCGGCAGGCTCCCCCCAGCAATTGATAGACGGGAGTATTCAGACGTTTTCCCACGATGTCCCACAGGGCCTGTTCGAGGCCGCTCACGGCCGAGTACAAATCCATGGCGCCTCGCTTGCCGGCGAAGTCATGGTAGGCCATAAACGTGAAATGCTTGATGTGGCAGGGATCCCTTCCCACCAGATAGCGCCCCAACTGTTGAATATGCGCGACGATGGCCTGGTCCCGGTCTGCCTGGGTGTAGCATTCCCCCCAGCCGCTGATCCCTGCATCGGTGTCCACCTTCACAAAGAGCCAATTCTTGCCGCTGCCCGGATCGACGAGCAGGCTTTTGACGTGCGTCACCTGCATGCGCTTCTCCTCACCTCCTGCACCGCCGCCGTGATCTCCTCCACCTCCAGCACCATGGACATGAGCCCCACATGGGCTTCATAGACCTCCGGGGGAACCTGCGCCTGGACTTCGGGCTCTGTGATATGGTAGACGGGGAGCTGGAGCTGGCTACCGGCCAGCGGCCCGGCCCAGGACGGGTCCCCCTCCGTCACGGTGAGGGCGTACAGGCGGCTGCTTTCGGCATTGGGGGTGCCCAATAACACCACCAGCTCCGCTCGATCGAACTGATCGACGGCACGCTTGATCTCCGCTTGACCCTCCAGGTCAAGGGCGCCCGCGGCCGTTCAGACGAAGCAGTGGGTCATCTGCAGCACCACCTCGGCCCCGGCGCTCCTGGCGCACTCGGCCAGCGCAGTGCCCTGGATCCCGTCGCGCTCGCCCAGGGCGATCACTTTTTTCCCCTTGATGTTCATGCTCGCTTCCCTCGCTGGTTGCTACGGTTGACGTTCGAGAATGAATGAGAGGCCATCGGCCATCTGGGTCATCCGCCCCAGAAAGAGGCTCCCTTTGGCCAGAAACATCGCGCGCTGCATCTGGCCCGCCAGCATGCGGTCCACGGCATGGCCGAGAAACGGGATCGCCGAGGCGATGTGGCCCTGCGTCGGCGAGAACCCCGGCATGCCATGTTGTGTCACAAACGCCGGCAGCTCCGCGGGAGTGATCTCTTTATGCAGGGCGGCCAGGCCCCCGATGACGCGATAATTGAGCAGCGGGACATTGCCGCTCCCCGCCGGCTCCGTAACCTCGGGATTGTGGAGCTCGGTCGCGTATTTATCGATATCCCGAAAGCGTAAGTTCAAGCGCTGCAGCGGCTCGGCCACGAGACGCTCGAAGATCGCCTGCTGGGATGATCCCGCGCCAACCGTATGCCGTCCCAGGGAATCGAGGCGCAGCACTGGCGAGCGCCCGTCATCCTCACCTACGAGGACGGCCACCCCGGCCAGCACATCCTCCAGGATCGGCTGATCGTGGTGCAGGTGGCCGCGAAACTTCATCCCCAGCTTGGCGAGGGAGCACCCGCCCAGCACCACCACCTGCCGAAACATGCGCGAACTGACCAGTCCGCCCGCCACCGCCAGCGCATGCACCGGACCGCAGCAGAAGCCTTTGATGTCGGAGCCGGTGGCCATCGTACAGCCGCACATCTCTGCCACCGCTTTGGCCAGATTTCCGCCGCCGCGCTGATAGCGATCGCCCACCGCCTCCTCCCCGCTGTTCAGGACATACTCGATCATCGTCGGATCGGTCTTGCTGTGGGCCAGGAGGGTGCGCAAGGCCAGCGTGGCTGTGGCCTTGCAGGCGAGGTTTTCGAGGAGGACATCCGCGGCCAGCGATCCATCCTCATCGTGCGCGGCATGGATGCAGCCGATCACACGGCCATCGCGGAGGAAGAGGGGGAGGGCCAGACCACCGGAAGCGATCTGCGCCTCGATTTTCGAGGCGGGGAACCCCTCGCCCAGGCGGCCGAGGTCTGTGGCGCTGATAAAGGGATGTTGGGTGAGGTGGGTGCGAACGACCCGCGTGAACTCCGCTTCGAGCCATACGAGGTCAAAGGCATCGCAGATCCGCAAAAATCCGTAGAACTCCCCTTCGGGCATGATCTCCCCGTGGGGTCCCCAGCGCTGCCCCCCCTCGCTGACTTTGTACCAGGGTTGGCCATACGTGCGCAGGTCGTCGGGATAGATGGCGCCCAGGAACGCCCGGTTGGGCGGATAGGCGACGGCAGCCTCGTAGGAACGCAGGTGCGCGTTGATGGCGTCCAGAAGGCCGGGGGCTTGCGCGAGCTCGCGCGTGGGCTTCGAGCCGTAGCGTACGAGCCCCGGCGTATGGGCCAGGACATACCGAACCCCCTGGATCACCGGGCGTACCAACGTCTGTGTCATCCATTGTCTCCTTCGGAGGCCATCAGCATTCAGCTGTCAGCATTCAGCAATTCCTTCTCCGCATTCCTCTCTATCCTCAGCTGACCGCTGATGGCTGACGGCTGACCGCTCATATTAAAACTCCGCGCAACTCAGTCGGTTGAAGCCGTAGTGGTCATCGTAGCGCGGGGGCGGGGGCAGGGGGCCCGCGGTTGGTGCCAGCTGATCCCGCAGGGGGCCGATAGGTTTCGTGGGGTGGCCAATGACCCGCGCCACGGGAGGGAGCTCGGGGACCTCCAGTGTGCGCGTTTTAAAAAATCCCGTGCTCACGATCGCATCCGCTTCCGGCAGGGGCTCGAGCATGGTCGGCGCGCCGCCCGTCGCGTCATCCTCACTCGTCAAGAAGACCGTCTTGATGCCCAGGCGTTCACAGGCCTGGATGGTGCGGATCACTTCGATGAACTCGTTCCCGCCGGCATCCCACGTGACCAGCGCTCCCTGCGCGCCCAGCATCTGGGCGAGCTTGGCGGTCTGGTTCGCCATGAGTTGCTTCTCGTGCTGCGTCGTCCACTCTGTGCGTAAGGCGATGACCCCGAGGAAGTTCCAATCGACCCCGTGCCGACGATACAGGTCCAGGAGCACCGGGTTGTTGGCCACCGTCCAGGACATGGCGAAGGGGGTGCGGTAAGGGCCGGTGATCGCGCCATCCAGGATTTCATTCGGATGGAAGAACCACGGCGGCGTGAGTTGCGTCAAGCCATACGTGGTGGTGCAGAAGGTGTGGAGCGAGCCGGACATGGCCTGCGGCGAGTGGATGCACTGGATGTAGACCACCCTGGGAAGCGCGGGATCGACCGGGCGTAATTGGAAGATTTCCCCTTGCGGCGCCTGCAGGTCTCGGACCGTCGCGGCCAGATGGTCGGAGACCGTGAGGGCCGCCTGATGCACGGCATCGTTCTGCGCCTCGCTCCCCAAGGCCGGGTCCGGTTCGACGACCACGCACACATGCCACAGGGCGCTCATGGGAATCATCTCGGCCCACGGACCGGACATGTCCAGATAGACCTCGACATAATCACCCCCTGCCTCATGCCAGTTGACGCCGGAGACCTCGGTCACGCCGACGCCCGCGAGACGATGGGTGCACCCTTGCCCTACAGTCGTGATCGGCCGCCCGCAGATGCCCGGATAGACGATGCCCGGTCCTTCCACCTTGATGCGTGGCTCGATCACATCGCGTACGGGCCAGATCCGGACCGATTCGCCGGGCCTTGCGATCTCCACCTCCGCGGTGGCAATGCGAGGATCACGTAAGACCAGGTCGATCAGCGCATCCCGCTCGATCTCCAGCACCCCGTCATGCCACTGCGTGCGGCCGGCGAATCGAACCTCGTGGACCGGAAACGTCCCCATCTCCAAGCGCATATGCATCTCCCAGCGAAGTGTTGATCCGAGGCGCGGCTGACGCCGTTGTAGCGGCGCTTGCCGGAGGGTTAGGCCTCCAGCATCTCGGCGGGGTCAAACAGCGTCGGGCCATCCACGGCTGTCTGGAGCGCGGCCAGGGCCGTGCGGACGATCCGCATCCCAAACGCATAATCCTTCTCCGCGCCCAGCTCCGGGTCTCCGCAGACATGTTCGATGCGGCACCCGCGCACCACCCGGTTCGCTCCTGTCGTCATCGCGAACTCATAGATCGCTGAAATCTGGGCTGTTGGAATCCCCAGCCGCTCGATCTCTTTGGTCATCGTTGCACCGCAACGATTGCAGGTCCCTCAGGTGGCGACCAGGAGACAGCCGTCAACCCTGGCCTCCTGGAGTTCGTGCGCGATGTCAGCCCCCATCCGCTTGGCCTGGGCCACGGGCGTGCTCACCCCTGGCAAGGCATAGATCCAGGGATAGACCCCGGCGATCTCGCCTTTGCCCTCCAGGTCCCGCAGAAAGCTCAGTGGGAGGATGTAGTTGGGATTTTTATTCACGATATGGTTGAAATAGCCCGAGTGATAGGCTTCCCAGTCTCGGGCGCTCAGGCTCTGCAGCTCCGCCACAGAATGGCGGAAGTAGCGCGTGGCATTGGAGGCGACCTGCTTGTCGGGATTCCCCTTGCGCACGAGGCCACCCGTGGTGACCAACGCGATGGTCGCCTGGGCAAGCCGGGCGATCGGTGGCGCGGGGGCAACCCGCTCGGGGATGTGAATGGGCACCTCGGTGAGGAAGGGTTGCCCCGTGAGCTTGGCGGCCAGCATGTCGAGCGCGCGCTGGTAGCCGGGGGCTTCCCGCACATACGTGCGCCGCACCCCTCGGGGCAGGAATCCCTCCAACTCCGCTGGCCCTAACGCCTCTCTGCGGCCTAATTTAAGCGCCAGACGGACCATCGCCGCGAGCGCTGTCTGCATGTCCGCCGGGCTGGCACTGGTGGGAACGATCAGCACATCCGGCCGCCCGCTTTCGACCCCCGGATTCTGCGGGTGCATCCCCGCCAGCGCGGGGACTCCTGCGGCCTGGGCGGCTTTACAGACCTCGGTACACGCCAGACCGTAACGGCCCGATTCAAAGGCCGGGCCCGCCAAGAGCACATCTGGTTGCAGCGCCTGCAGCTGTTCTGTGAGCACCGCCAGCGCTTTGTCACGCTGGTCATGGATATAATTGTCGCCACAGATAAGCGTGGCCACCACCTCTGCTTGCCCCTGCAAGAGGGGTTGCAGGGCCCGGCCGGAGCCCACCGCTCCCCTCTGCACCTGGAGCGGCATCGAGGCGATCTCTTCCCCCCCGATCCCTCCGAAGAACTGGTTGAGATACTGCACCACCCGCAAAGGGCCTGCCATGACCAGCCTCCTCTACTCCACGCATGCCCCACTGCCCCAGGCATGGGCGTCACCACACAGCCATTTAGACATGGGTTGCACCGGGGCCATGTGCGTCATCTTTGTCATCTTTCTCCCCGACGGTGCCGGCTCTCTCTGCCGAGAGGTCGTCAAGGATATATGCGCATGAACATATAGAAATTCGGCGTAAGAGGGCCGCAGCAGCCCCATTCTACCGCAGCAGCCGCCGCCTCAGCAACACAAAACCCCGCAGGGGGCGCTGTCAGCGTTTTGCCACCGCTAACACCCTCGAATCCCCTTCGGCCCCTGGTCCCTTCCCCCCAGCGAGGGGGAAGTCTCTCCTAGCCCCTTCCCCCCTGGAGGGGGAAGGTGGGGATGGGGGGGAAATCCGAGGCCTACCCCCCACCTGAATCCTCCCCCTCAAGGGGGGAGGAGCTTACAGAGACTTGTTTTTGCACATCATTTCCTTAACCTGGCGCCTATGCCCTCAA
>Ga0209399_10001407_pt1 | contig 12578 bp, 14 predicted proteins | sample OV2TP3_FD_184130 | JGI IMG/M metagenome (GOLD analysis project Ga0209399, IMG submission 184130) | Hot spring microbial communities from Beatty, Nevada to study Microbial Dark Matter (Phase II) - OV2 TP3 (SPAdes) (version 3) | ecosystem: Environmental > Aquatic > Thermal springs > Hot (42-90C) ... | reverse complement strand
TTGGGGCCTTCGGCGGCGTGCGACCCGCCGACCGCAAACGCCGCTTGCGCGACAACCAGCATCGCTGCCGCGAAAACCTTGAGAACGGGAGTCGCCTTCCGAACACTCATTCGGCGCACCAAATGACTGACCGAGTGCCGTTAATTTACCACGATCCTCTATCCGCTGCTAAGCGCAATCAGGCCGCGGGATGCTAGCCAAAGCGCCGCCCCCGGTCTGTGAACGCGTTCACAGACGCGTTTAGGGTTCCCGGGGTACGGTATCGGCAATCACGCAGTTCTATCTTCGCTCTTGACCGACTTGGCGACCTAATTAGGGGTGTTGCCGTGTTCAGTCTCGGCTTCGTAGTGGAGATGCCGGCAAGGGGCCGGCGGCGGCTCGGCTGCCGCCTCGGCGGAAACCTGCTACACTGGCACCCGACGGGCCTAAGGCCCCGTTTGCGTGGTCCGATTGAGGGTGTGAGCCTTGAGGGCGCGGGAAATCCTCTCGAGCGTGGCCATCGTCGCCGTCGCCTGGGCGGCCGGCCTCGCGCTGCCGCCAGTGTTGCCGATGCTGAAGGCGGCGGAGAATTTTCTCGCCGACTTCCGCTTCGCGACGCTGACGCGGCCCGAGCCCCAGAACGGTGACGTCGTGGTCGTCGCCATCACCGAGGAAACGCTGGCGACGCTGCCCTATCGCGAGCCGTTGGACCGCGATTTCCTGCGCCGGCTGTTCGGCCACCTGGAGGCGGCGAAGCCGAAGGCAATCGGCCTCGACATCCTGTTCGACCAGCCGACGGAGCCGGCCAAGGACGAGGCGCTCCGTCAGGCGCTGAGCGCGTCGCGAGTGCCGGTGGTGATCGCCCGGGCGCGCAAGGAAGAGGGCCTGACCGATCCGCAACTCGCCTTCCTCGCCCTATTTACCGAGGGGTTGCCGACTGCGCTGGTCAATCTAGTGCGCGACCGCGCCGACGGCACCGTGCGCTGGATTTTTCCCGGCGACGAAGTGGCGGGCAAGCGGGCGCCCGGGTTCGCGCCGGCCCTGGCAGTCGCCGCCGGTGCCCGCCCGCCCGAGCGCGAGTTGCCGCTCGTCTATCGCGTCGGCCCCGACCCGGCGACGCCGCCGTTCCGCATGTTCCCGGCGCACGCGGTGCCGGTCCTGCCGAAGGCCTGGTTCGCCGGCAAGATTATTCTTATCGGCGCCGACCTGCCGCTTGGCGACCGCCACCGCACCCCGTTCGCGGCCGCCGCCGGCCCCAACGCCGGCAGCCGGCCCGGCGTCGTCATCCATGCCCACGCTGTCGCGCAGCTGCTCGACGGCCGCGCTTCGCCGGCTCTCGGCGGCGTCGGACCGGCGGTGTTGATCCTGTTCGCTGCCGCTCTCGGCATGCTGTTCGCCACCCTCGATTTGTCGACGCCGGCCCGTAGCGCCTGTTTCATCGTGGCGCTGGTCCTGATGTGGGCCGGTGGGTTCGCGCTCTACCGCTATGGCGGGCCGATGGTCCCGCTGGTGGCGCCGACTCTCGGCTTCGTCGTCAGCTCGGGCCTCGGCGTCGCCTACATCGGCCGGCGCGAACGCCAGCAGAAGAGGTTCATCCGCGGCGCCTTCAAACGCTACCTATCGCCGTCTATCGTCGACCAGCTAGTCGCCGATCCAAACCGGCTCAACCTCGGCGGCGAACGGCGCGAGCTGACGTACCTGTTCACCGACCTCGCCGGCTTCACGTCACTGACCGAGCGCACCCCGCCCGCCGTCTTGATGGCGCTTCTCAACGAATATCTGGATGAGATGTGCCGGATCCTGTTCAAGCACGGCGCCACCATGGATAAGATCGTCGGCGACGCGGTGGTCGGGTTCTTCAACGCCCCCCTCGACCAGCCCGATCATCGGGCGCGGGCGGTGGCGACGGCGCTGGAGATGGACGCGTTCAGCCGCGTCTTCGTCGAGCGGCAAAAGGCGAAGGGGCTGGACGTGGGAGTTACCCGCATCGGGGTCCATAGCGGCGTCGCGACGATCGGCAATTTCGGCGGCGACGCGTTTTTCAACTACACGGCGCACGGCGACATGGTAAACACGGCGGCGCGGCTGGAAAGCGTCAACAAGCACCTCGGTACCCGGGTGTGCATCAGCGGCGTCACCGCCGCCGCCTGTCCCGACGTGGCGTTCCGCCCCGTCGGTTCACTGGTGCTAAAGGGCAAGAAGGAGGGCATCGAGGTGTTCGAGCCGCTCGCCGACGGGCGGAAGGATGCGCCGGAGACCGCCCTATACCTGCGGGCGTTCGAGATGCTCAAGCGGAACGACCCGGCGGCTATCGACGCCTTCCGCAAGGTGTTGCACAATGCGCCCGGGGACGGCTTGGCGCGGTTCCACCTGGGCCGCCTGGAGAAGGGCGAGTCCGGCACCGTCATCGTGATGGAGGAAAAATGAAATCGATCCGCGCGCTTTCATTGCTCGCCGCCGTTGCGCTGGCGGCGATGGTGGCGCTGCCATTGCCGGCGGCGGCCGCCGACCTTGTGGTGGTGGCGAGCACCGCCCCAGGCGTGGTGCCCGGCAGCATCGTCAAGTCGGACGCTGTCCTCAATATTCCGGCCGGCGCTACGGTCACGCTGATATCCGGCGCCGGCCAGATGGTGACGCTGGAGGGGCCGCGCTCGGGAGCGCCCGGTACTGGCGGCGGCAGCGCCGGCAGTCCGGACCTGATCGCCTCGCTCAGCGGCCTTCTCAAGGGATCGGAACGGGAGACCGGCGCGCTCGGCACCATGCGGGCGATGGCGCCGCCGGCGCCGCCGACCGATCCGTGGGTGATCGACGTCGGCCAATCCGGCGACCACTGCGTGGCGGCGGCCGCCCCGGCGATGTTGTGGCGGGGGTCGAGCAGCCACGCCCGCGTCGTCTCGCTGGTCGACCTCAAGGACAACCGCCAGATCGATGCCGACTGGCCGGCCGGCGCCGCGACCCTGGCGTGGCCGGCGCAACTGCCGCTATCCGACGGCGGCCGTTATCTGGTGCGGATGAAGGGCGCCGCCACCGGCACCCGGCTGACCGTGCATCGGGTGCCGGCCAATCTTCCGACCGACGCCCACCAGGCGGCGTGGATGGCCGACAAGGGGTGCCGGCCGCAGGCGCGGCGGCTGCTGGCGGCGATCAGATAGGCGCCGGAGCCCGGGGGCCGTTCACTTGCTGAGCACCGCCGGCCAGTTCTTCTCGCCCTTGGCGATGTTGCCGGGGATGTCCTGGCGCCACTGCGCCTGCACGCCCTTCGAGTAGTTGAGATAGAGCCTGCCGGCGTGGATCGTCCATGCCTCGGGGTCGATGCCGGCGGTGTAGCCCTGGCTCACCGCCCATGCGCAGTAGCCGCCGAACCGCGGCGCGTACGTCTCGGGCGCCGCGGCGAAGGCGTCGCGGTTGGCCGCCGAATTGAACCGCCACTCGGCGCCTTTCCAGCGATGGGTGAACTCGGACGATCCCTTGACCGGCTTCGACTCTTTGAAGTAGGCGACCGCGTCGGTGCCCTCGATGGCGACGGCACCGAGCAGCGACGCATTGATCTCGGATTTCGCGAACGCCGGAGCCGCCGCCAGCAGCGCCGCCAACGCCAGCAATCCGCCGATCGCCCAAGCCAGTCGCCCGACCATGACCGAATCCTTTCGCGTCTTTCCCTGCCGCCATTGTTCCGCCGCGGAATCGAAATCGCAAGCCGCGGCGGGGGCGCCTGACGACATTTTCAATCACAATCGCGTGGGCTAGGGTTCGGGGCGCTCGCCTCGACCCGACAATAAGGCCCTAAAACAAGGAATGTTTGCCATGTTCTATCGCACCGACGGCCCGCACGGGCTTCCCCACGACCCGTTTTTGAGCTGCATCGTGCCGCGGCCGATCGGCTGGGTGTCGACGGTGAGCGCCGGCGGCGTCGTCAACCTGGCGCCCTACAGTTTCTTCAACGGCGTCGCCGTGAAGCCGCCGATGGTGATGTTCGCCTCCTCGGGCCGCCAGGCGCACGGGCCGAAGGACAGCCTCGCCAACATCGAGGCGACCGGCGAGTTCGTGTGCAACCTGGCGACCTGGGAGCTGCGCGAGCGGATGAACCGGACCAGCGCCCCGGTGCCGCCGGAAATCGACGAGTTCGTGCTTGCCGGCCTGGAGACCGAGCCCGCCGCGCTGGTCGCGCCGCCCAGGGTGAAGGCGGCGCCGGTGCATCTGGAATGCCGCCACCACGTCACGGTCGAGCTGCCGTGCGAGGTCGAGGGCGGCCGCAACGCCATTTGCGTCGGCCGCGTCGTCGGCATCCACATCAAGGACGAGTTCCTGAAGGCCGGCCTCGTCGACGTCGGCCGCATACGTCCCCTGGCGCGGCTTGGCTACCACGACTACACATCCGTCGAAAGCGTGTTCACCATGGTCCGCCCGGGGGCGCGGTAAGGGCCGCGATTTGGGGGCGAAAAAGACGCCGTCTCAGATCGGCGCGTTCGGCAGGAACGGATCGATATTGATGTCGCTGAGCGGATTTTTCTCCGACGACTTGGATTTCGGCAACTCGTGGACGTGGACATCGTCGGCGGAATGGGCCTCGAGGACCTTGCGGGCGCGTTTCTCGTGCTCGTCGTCCTTGATGTGCACCCACAACAGCAGGCCGCCCTTCTTCAGCTGCTCCTCGATGTGGTCGGCGTGCCGCCGCGACATCCAGCCGGTGACCAAACTGCCCAGCAATCCGCCGCCGCCGCCGGCCAGGGTGGCGCCCAGGATGGCGGCGCCGAGGGTGCCGCCGGAGGCGACGATGACGCCGACGGCGGCGAGCGCGCCGACGTAGGCGAGCCCGCCGATCACTCCGGCGCGCGCCTCGACCAGCGAATCCTTCTCGACGTAGGCGGCGCGGGCGACGTCGGGATCGTCCTCCAGCTCCGTGACTTTCCGGTAGCGATGGCCGAGCTTCTCGACCACCGCCGTCTCGCCGGCCAGCAGGCTGATCTCGGCGCGGTCGAAGCCGGCGACCATCAGCTCCTCGATCGCGTCCTCGAGGGTCTCGGCGTCATGGAACACGCCGACCGCTTCGCGCACGGTATCCGGTTTCGAAGTGCTTGCGTTCCCGGCTTCCGACATGGATGTCCTCCATGGCGGAGGGTCCCGCGTCCGGCCCCCCGCCGCCGACGCCTGGGAAAGCGCCAGTGTAGCCTAAAAGCGCCCGCGGCTCCAGTCGCCGCCGCGGGCGACCTTCTCCACATCGCCCTTCCCTTGGCGGCCCGGGTGGTCGAGAATCCCGGGCGATGAGCAAACCGGTCCAGTTTCAAATCCGCCCCGACCTGCAGCCCGACCCGGCCGAGGTGTCGTTCGATCTCGAACGCGTGCTGAAGGCGGTGGTCGCCGTCCGCACCGAGGTGCCGCAGGACGCCTTCACCGCCGCTACCCTCGGCACCGAGCGGCGCGGCCACGGCGTCGTCATCCGCCCGGGCGGCCTGGTGCTGACCATCGGCTACCTGATCGTCGAGGCGCAGACCGTGTGGCTGGTCGACTCGGCCGGCCGCGCCATCCACGGCCACGTGGTCGGCTATGATCAGGAGACCGGCTTCGGGCTGGTGCAGGCGCTGGAGACGCTTGCCGCCGAACCGGTCGCGCTCGGCAGCTCCGCCGACCTCAAGGTCGGCGATCCGGTGGTGTTCGCCGGCGCCGGCGGCCGCGGCCAGTCGCTGGCGTGCGAGGTGGCCGCGGTGCGCGAGTTCGCCGGCTACTGGGAATACCTGCTCGACGCCGCCATCTTCACCGCGCCGCCGCATCCGTTGTGGGGCGGTGGCGCCCTGATCGGGCCCGACGGCTCGTTGCGCGGCATCGGCTCGCTGTTCGTACAGGAGGTGGTCCCCGGCGAGAAGGCGCGCGACGGTAACATGGTGGTGCCGATCGACATCCTGAAGCCGATCCTCGACGAGATGCTGACGACCGGGCGCGCCCGCCGCACCCGTCGGCCGTGGCTCGGCGTGTTCACCGCCGAGGCCGTCGGCAAGGTGGTGGTCGCCGGCATGTGGCAGGGCGGCCCGGCGGAAAAGGCCGGGATCGAGGTCGGCGACTTGATTCTCGAGGTCGACGGCCATCCGGTCATCGGCATGGCGGCGATGCTGCGCCGCCTGTGGTCGCTCGGCGAGGCCGGGGTGGAGGTGCCGCTGATGGTGTTTCGCGACCGCCGGATCCTCGAGGTCACCGTGCGCTCGGCCAGCCGCTCGGACTTCTATAAGGCGCCCAGGATGCACTGAGCCCGCGGGCGCATCGAAAGGGCCTTCATGAGCGAACGCTCGCTGTTGATCCTGCCCGGGATGTTCGTCCGCCACCCGACCGAGCACCGGCTCGGCCTGGGACGGGTGCAGACCGTGGTCGGCGCCAAGATCACCGTCAATTTCGAGAACGCCGGCAAGATCATCATCAACGGCGACGTCGTCGAGTTGCTGATCGTCTCCCCCGACGAGTGAACCGGCGCGATGGCGTGGGCGGGCGGACGCGAACCGCCGCGATCGCGGCCAAATATCAATCATTTCCGCCTGTCGATTGTTTGATATTCGTTTTTTCGATATAATCCGTTCCCGCCGGCGGGATTCCGAACGGAGTCCGCCGGCGACTTTTGTCGCCACCGCGTTTCCGAGGCTGCCATGGACATCGCGCTCGCCCGCACCTTCCTCGCCATCGCCGACGCCGGCAATTTCGTCAAGGCCGCCGAGCGACTGAACATCACCCAATCGACCGTGAGCGCCCGGGTGAAGCTGCTGGAAAGCCTGATCGGCCAAGCGCTGTTCGTGCGCTCCAAGTCCGGCGCCATGCTGACGCCGTCGGGGGTGCAGTTCCGGCGCTTCGCCGAGAAGCTGGTGCAGACGTGGGAGCATGCCAAGCAGGAGGTCGGGCTGGCCGACGAGTTCCACGCCATGCTCACCGTCGGCGTCGAGTTCACGCTGTGGGAGCGCCTTCTGGTGCGCTGGCTGCCGTGGGTGCGCGCCGCCATCCCCGATACCGCGATCCGCGCCGACGTCGGCTCGTCGAGCTATCTGACCCGCCAACTCGTCGACGGTTTGCTCGATCTTTCAATCACTTATACGCCGCAATACCGGACCGGCGTGGTCATCGAGAAGCTGATGGACGAGAACCTGATGCTGGTGTCGACGGACGCGAAGACCAAGGGGCCGTGGGAGCCGGGTTACATCTTCGTCGACTGGGGCCCCGAGTTCCGCAACGAGCACATGGCCACCTTCCCGGCCAGCCACTCGCCGGTCATCTCGGTCACCTACGGGCCGTTGGCGCTGCAGCACATCCTCGCCAACGGCGGCTCCGCCTATCTGCCGCACCGCATCGTCGCCCGCATGCTCAAGGACGGCCGGCTCCACGACATCGCCAGGGCGCCGCGCTTCACCCGGCCGGTCTACGTCGCCTACGTCGGCGGCGACGGCGACGAGCGCTTCAAGACCGCGATCCAGGGCTTGCGCCTGGTGGCGGCCCAGGAAGAGGCCGACGAGAAGACCGTCAACTGACGGCTCCGGCAAGGCCCCGGCGGCGGTTGCCGGCCTATTCGATGGGTGAATTGAAACGGCGATTATATTTCGATTTTTGCACCACCGGCATGGGAGTATCGGGTATATACGGAACCGTCGATGCGTCGCGCCCCGACCCAGCGTGCGAGGACCAAGAAAAGGCCGATACCATGAGCAATCCCGATAAGCCCACTCCCGACAAGCCCGCTCCCGGCAAGCCCGCCGCCAACAAGCCGGCGCCCGGCCGGCCGACACCGGGCAAGTTCGACCGCGACAAGTTCGCGCCGCCGTTCCGCGGCCGCCAGATCCCGGTGTCGGGCCCGTCGCGCAACACCCCGCGCCGCCCGGCCAAATAGCGCCGGCGCCGCTGCTCAGCGGCCGGCCAGCTCCGCCTCGAGGATCTTACGGAGCTCCGCCGGGATGGGAATGGAGCGGCCGCTCCCCGGATCGAAGAACACGTTGACGCTGGTGGCGGTGGCGACATTATCGCCCGCCTTGAACAGGCCGAAGCCGGAGGTGATCGACTTGGTGCCGATCCGGAGCAGCCGGGCGCCGACGTCGACGACGCCGGGGAAGTGCATCTCGCGGCGGTAATCGATGTGGACGTTGGCCAGGATATAGTCGATCCCCGCCCCCTTGCCGCGCGAGCGCAGCAGCGAATCGATCAGCGCCACCCGCGCCTGCTCGACATAGGCGGCGTAGGCGACGTTGTTGATGTGGCCGAGGCTGTCCTGGTCGGAGAATCGCAGCGTCACCGGCGTCCACCGCTTGAAGGTGGCGGCGCTGGTCAGGTCGGGAAGCCCGGCCGGGGCCTGTTTGGCGTCGCCGGCCATCGCTTCAGACGATCTCGCGCCGGCGCAGGTCCGCGATCTCGCGCTTGCCGAAGCCGAATTCGCGCAGCACCTCGTCGGTGTGCTGGCCGCGGATCGGCGTCGCCCGCGGCGCGCGCGGCTTGCTGCGGCTCATCTTCACCGCCTGGCCGAGGATGTCGAAGCGGCCGAGCTCCGGATGCCCGACCGTGAATTTCATGCCGCCGAGGTGCTTGACCTGCGCATCGGCGAACATCTGGTCGATGGAATAGATCGGGCCCGACGGAATGCCGGCCTTGTTGAGCAGCTTGATCCACTCGGCGCTGGTCCTCGCCACGGTGTGCCTCTCGATCGCCGCGTTCACGGCGTCGCGGTTCTTGGAGCGCGCCCGGCCGGTGGCGAAGTCGGGATGATCCGCCATCTCCGGCTCGTCGATCAACTTGCACAGATTTCGCCACATCCTGTCGCCGGTGCTGGCGATGTTGATGTGGCCGTCCTTGGTCTTGAACACGCCGGTCGGGATCGAGGTCGGGTGGTTGTTGCCGGCCTGCGGCGCCACTTCCTTCTTCATCAGCCAGCGCGCCGCCTGGAAGTCCAGCATCGAGATCATCGCTTCGAGCAGCGACGTCCGGATCCATTGCCCCTTGCCGGTCACCTCCCGGTCCAACAGCGCGATCAGGATGCCGATCGCGGCGTACAGCCCGGCGCTCAGGTCGGCGACCGGAATGCCGGCGCGCACCGGCCCCTGGCCGGGCAGCCCGGTGATCGACATCAGCCCGCCCATGCCCTGGGCGATCTGGTCGAAGCCGGGGCGGTTGGCATAGGGGCCGTCCTGGCCGAAGCCGGAGATGCTGGCGAGGATGATGCGCGGGTTGACCTTCTTGAGCTTGTCGTAACCGATGCCGAGGCGGTTCTTGACGTCGGGGCGGAAGTTCTCGACCACCACGTCGGCCTTCTTGACCATGCGCACGAACACCTTGACGCCGTCCTTCTCCTTCATGTTGAGCGTGATGCCGCGCTTGTTGCGGTGGATGCTCTGGAAGTCCGGGCCGTCGCGCTCGCCGCCCATGCCCTTCGAGGGGTCGATCTTCTCCGGCGCCTCGATCTTGATCACGTTGGCGCCCCAGTCGGCGAGCTGGCGCACCGCCGTCGGCCCCGAGCGGACGCGCGTCAGGTCGAGCACGGTGAAGCGGGACAGCGGTCCGGTGCGTTTGCTCATCTCGGGAAGTTCGCTCGGGGTGCGGCTTCGGTCGTCAATCGGTCGCCGACCCTAGCATGCGCCCCGCCGCCGGGCCAGAAGCGGCGTCATCGGCGGTCGTCGGCCAGCCAGCCGCGGACCACGTCGAGGGAGCGCTCGGGGAAATCGTCGATCAGCTTGCAGACCTTCTTCACCAGCGACCGTTCGACGCGGCTTTCGATCGCATCGACGTCGAGCCCCGTCGCCGCCACCCCGGCAGGCGCGGCATCGACGGTCGCCGGCAAGGCTGCCGCCATCTCGACGCCTCCTCGATGGTCCCGGCTCGGCGCCGGGACGGTCTCTCCCGGCGGCATTTTACCATCCGGGCGGCGGCCGACAATCGCGGCGGCGGAGAATCGGCGATAAAAAAACCGGGCCCCCGCGGGGCCCGGTGAAGGAGAGAGTGAAGCGAATATCGTGGCGGATTATGCGCGCCGACGCCGCCCGGCGCTGTGACCGCTGTCACAGGCCCGGCAGGATCCTGCCGCTCCCCGCAATCCCCAGGGATTCCGGGCCGGGCGCCGGGCCGGAGCCGGCACCGCCGGCCAGGACGCCTGCCGTCCCCGGCCAGGACGAAGGTGTGACGGCGGCCGGAATCGGCTATCGTCCAAGCCGGCACGGCGCGCCCCAAAGGCGCCGACCACCAGGGAGTGACCGAGCATGACCTCCGACAACAACCTCAGGACCGGCGGCCAGCTCCTGGTCGATGCGCTCAAGGTCAACGGCGTCGAGAAGGTGTTCTGCGTCCCCGGCGAAAGCTACCTCGCCGCGCTCGACGCCTTCCACGACGTGCCCGAGATCCAGGTCGTGGTCTGCCGCAACGAGGGCGGCGCGGCGATGATGGCCGACACCTACGGCCGCATCACCGGCCGGCCCGGCGTCGCCTTCGTCACCCGCGGTCCCGGCGCCACCAACGCGTCGGGCGGCGTCCACATCGCGTTCCAGGATTCGACGCCGCTGATCCTGCTGATCGGCCAGGTGGCGCGCCGCTACCTCGACCGCGAGGCGTTCCAGGAGATCGACTACCGCCGCATGTACGGCCAGATGGCGAAGTGGGTGGCGCAGATCGACGACGCCGCCCGGGTGCCGGAGTACATGAGCCACGCCTTCCACCTGTCGCAATCAGGGCGGCCCGGCCCGGTGGTGCTGGCGGTGCCCGAGGACATGCTGGTCGACCGCGCGGCGCCGGCCGACATCATGGCGGCGGCCGCCATCCAGGCGCACCCGGGCGACGACGACATGCAAGCGCTCGCCAAGCTGCTCGCCAAGGCGAAAAAGCCTTTGATGATCGTCGGCGGCGGCGGCTGGAACGAGCAGGCGTGTGCCGACCTCAAGGCGTTCGCGGAAGCCTTCGCGCTGCCGGTCGCCGCCACCTTCCGCTGCCAGGACAAGTTCGACAACTCGCATCCCAACTACGCCGGCGACCTCGGCGTCGCCCCCAATCCGAAGCTTAAGAGCCGCGTCCAGGACTGCGACCTGCTGTTGGTGATCGGCGCCCGCTTGGGCGAGATGACCACCGGCGGCTACACCCTGATCGACATCCCGCGCCCCAAGCAGACCCTGGTCCACGTCTATCCGGGGCCCGAGGAGCTGGGCCGCGTCTACCAGCCGGCGCTCGCCATCAACGCCGGCATGAAGGCGTTCGCCGCCGCCGCCCGCCGGATCAAGCCGTCGACGCCGCCGTGGCAAGCATGGACCAAGGCTGCCCGCGACGACTACCTGGCGTGGACCAAGCCGCCGAAGATCCTTGGCCGCGTGCAGATGGGCGCGATCATGGAATGGCTGAACGAACGGCTGCCGGCGGACGCCATCGTCTGCAACGGCGCCGGCAACTTCTCGACCTGGTGCAACCGGTTCTACCGCTACCGCCGCTTCGCCACGCTGATGGGACCGACCAGCGGCACCATGGGCTACGGCGTGCCGGCGGCGGTGGCGGCGAAGCTGATGTTCCCCGACCGCTCGGTGATCGCCTTCACCGGCGACGGCGACTTCCTGATGACCGGCCAGGAGTTCGGTACCGCCGTCCAGTACGGCGCCAACGTCGTCGTGCTGGTCGGCAACAACGGCATGCTCGGCACCATCCGCATGCATCAGGAGCGCGAGTACCCGGGCCGCATCACCGCCACCGACCTCGTCAATCCGGATTTCGCCAAGCTGGCTGAGGCCTACGGCGGCTTCGGCGCGGTGGTCGAGACCACCAAGCAGTTCGCGCCCGCCTTCGAGGCGGCGGTCGAATCGCGGAAGCCGGCGGTGATCGAGCTCCGCATCGACCCGGAGGCGATCACGCCGATGGCGACGCTGGCCGGCATCCGCAAGGCGGCGCTGGAAAAGGCGAAGGCGCGCCGCGGCTGAGCCGACATGACCGCCGCCGGCCCGGGCGGCGGCCAAGTCGGCCGCCAAGGGCGGCGCACTTTGCAGCCGCCATCGCGGGGTGTTTAATCAGCGGCCACGGCGGAACGCGAGACGATGCTCAGACGGATCATAAAGATTGTCGCCGCGCTGGTGGTGGTCGTGCCGCTGGCGATGGTCGCCGCCATCCCGTTCATCGGCGACGAGGCGCTTTACGGGGCGCTGGTCGCCACCCCGGTCGCCGGCGACCACGCCGACGCCATCCTCAATCGCAAGCAGCGGATCGAGGCGGCGCTGGCCCGCTACGGCGACGACCTCGCCCATGCCTCGACTTGGCTCGCCGGCGACGACCGCGGCGGCGACCGGCCGTCGACGCAGCGGGTGGTGATGACGCTGCCGGCGCCCCCGTCGTCGGGGGCGGGCGCCGACCGGGGCTGGGCGGTGAAGACCGAGCCGAAGGGCGACGCGCCACCGCCACCGCCAGCCGTTACCCCGCCGCCGCCGGTGGCGCCGCGGCCGACGGTGGCGCGGGAGATGACGGGCTCATGCAGCGGCTACAGGTGACCGTGTGGCCGGATGTGGCCGGCGTGTGGCGCGACGTCGACCGCTGGCCAGACTCAGCCGCACGGCAGCGAGCGGCGATGGTGTACGACCGACTCGACACACTAACAGGCGATCAGGCCGGCGCGGTCGTGAGCGAGACTA
>Ga0209399_10001405_pt1 | contig 12588 bp, 7 predicted proteins | sample OV2TP3_FD_184130 | JGI IMG/M metagenome (GOLD analysis project Ga0209399, IMG submission 184130) | Hot spring microbial communities from Beatty, Nevada to study Microbial Dark Matter (Phase II) - OV2 TP3 (SPAdes) (version 3) | ecosystem: Environmental > Aquatic > Thermal springs > Hot (42-90C) ... | reverse complement strand
ACGCCCCAAATCGTTTCCCGACACATTGGCCAGCACGTCCATTGTAGGTTGAAGGTTGTAGTGCGCGATTTCTTCAGGCCCCGTTCTCCGCACCACCTCGACCACATCTTTCAGTAAGACGGCCGGCCCATGGCTGCCTCCGTCCGTGCCGAAACTCCCTCCCGCCGGCAACATCGGCGACCCCGTGAAGGGCGTATTCTGCAAAGCCAGCGTGGATCCCCTAAGATGATCGCTCCCGATCCCCACGCTAGCAGAACCCCTGATCTTCGCACCAACCAAGGGCATATCAAGGAAGTCCTCGAATTTCACCAAATCCTGCTCCGGGTACTGGGCGACCACGAAATACGCATTATTGCTCTTGGGGTCGATCCAGTAGCCTGGGTCCAGACTGAGGTTGGAGGTGAGCCCGGTATAGATATCCGTCATGACCTGCTGCTGGGTCATTCCGAGATACGCGGCCTTGGTCCGGTCCACGGTCAGGTGTAGCTCCGGACTGTCCATCCCTTGATGGACACGCACGTCCTCGGTGCCTTTGACCGAAGCCACCAGACTACGAATCTTTCCGGCGGTCTCATTCAACTGAGCCAGTTTAGGGCCGCTGATCTTGATGTCAATCGGCGCCGGGAGCCCGAAGTTCAGCACGTCGCTCACCATCCCACCGGTCTGGAACGCAAACTTGATCCCGGGGAACTCGCGCCGCAGGTCCTCCCGAATGAGGGCCAGATAGTCCCACGTGCTCGTCCGGTGGCTCCGCACCAGACTGACCAGGATGACGGAGGCATGGGGACCGGGATTCGGCGAGTAGAGGGCGATCCAACCACGCCGGATACCCATATCGGTCAGTACCTGGTCCAACTCATCTGCCGGGATCCGTTTACGTATCAACTCCTCGATCCGGCCGATCATCGCCTCGGTCTTTTCCAGGCGGGTTCCCTCCGGGGCTGAGACGTTCAGGATGAACTGCCCCGCGTCCACTTTCGGGAAAAATTCAGTGCTCAGAGACGGGGCCATGGCCAGCGAGCCAAAGAATACCGCCCCTACCCCCACCACGACCACAGCTTTATGGGCCAATCCCCATCTAAGGGCATGCCCATACCGATTCACGAGCGATTCAAAGAGGTTCGACTGTTTCCAGTAAGCTAGGAGCAGTCCCAACCCGCTAGGTCGCTCCGCTACGAATTCGGCCTTCTCCTGTTCGCCCTCCCGCTCGAACGTTGCGATGGCGACAGGCGCCACGGTCATCGAGGCGATATACGAGGCCCCCATCGCGTAAGCGACCGCCAGCGCCAGCGGCACAAAGAGGAACTTGATAATTCCCGTAAAGAAGAGGATAGGAAGATACACGATCAAGATGCTAATCGTGATGACCAGCATCGGAAGCGCGACTTCGTTCGCACCATCCTCCGCCGCCTCTCTCACCGACTTGCCCATCTCCTCATGCCTGTGGATGTTCTCCAGGACCACGATGGAATTGTCCACAAGGGTCCCGACCGCCAGGGCCAATCCGCCCAACGTCATGATGTTGATCGTGTGGCCTGTGAAGTACAGCAGCACGAACGCCGTCGTGATCGAGAGAGGGATGGCCAGCCCGATGATCAGCATGGAACGGGCGCTGCCGAGAAACACGAGGATCATGAGGCAGGCCAGCCCTGCTCCCAGGAGCCCTTCGTGTTGGAGCGTCGCGATGGCATTGCGAATATACAAGGATTGGTCGAAGATCAGCTTGACCTCGACATCTTCAGAGAGCCCCTTCAACCGCGCCACCGCCTCTTTCACACCGTCGATCACCGCGATGGTGTTGGCGCCCGCCTGTTTGAGGATCGGAATGTAGATCGCCCGCCGCCCGTTGACCCGGACCGCATTGGTTTGGACCGAGTAGGAATCCGCAGCGGTGGCCACGTCTCTCAAGAACACCGGCACCCCGTTGATCAGCTTGATCGGAATATCGTTGAGGTTCTCGACAAGTGACACCAGGCTGTTGCTGAACACGTTGTAATCAAAGTCGCCGACCTTGATGTTGCCGGCTGGGATCAGGACATTCTCGGCATTGACGGCCCTCACGATCTCGCTTGCTGAGACGCCCCGCGCCGTCATTTTCTGCCGATCCAAAAACACCGTGATTTGACGGATCGTCCCTCCGACCGGAGGAAGCGGCGCGGCTCCAGGGACGGTTCCCAACTGAGGGCGAACAGTAAAATACGCGATATCGCGCACTGCCTTCTCGCTCAGGGTGGGGCTGCTCACGGTCAATTGGGCGATCGGCAGGCTCGATGCCCCGAATTTAATGATCGTCGGCGGGAACATGCCCTTGGGAAGAAACCGCAACGCGGAATACGTCAGGCTGGTGATCTCCGCGACGCCGGCATTGACGTCATACTCGGGATGAAAATAGATCTTGATCAGGCTGATGCCGGCAAGCGAGCGCGACTCGATGTGCTCCACGTAGGAAGCCTGCAGGTAGAGTTGCTCCAGACGGAGGGTGATGGCCCCCTCGATCTCGGACTGGCCCATGCCCTTAAAGAAGGTGGCGACCGCCACGACGGGCGTGTTGATCTCCGGGAATATGTCTACCACCATCTTCTGGTAGGACACCACACCCAGGAGGACGACGATCAGGCTCATCGCCACCACCGCGTAGGGATTCTTGAGGGAGGCACGGACCATTAATAAAGATTCTAGGGTATGGCACAGGCAGGGTCAAGGAAGCCCCTGCGGCGACAATCAGCGTGGCGGAGAGGGAGGGTTTCCTTTGTCAGGCCCCCCAGCTTCCTTGGACTGTCCCTTCTGCTCCGCAACAGAAGCCAGATACCGTTGGTAGTCAATCTCGATCACGGGACGAGCCCTGTAACTCCCCTTGCGGTCTTCTTCGGTGCCCGCTCGGAGAAAACCTTCCCGGAGAAATTCAAGTTCGTAAAGCTTGGGCGCCGACGGGTCCTCCGGGTCCTGCCAGCCGATTGAGGGATGGTCATTTAAGACGAACTTCAGGTAGGGATCCTGAACTGAAACATACCCAGACAGCGACGCGTTGCGACGGACAGGCTGTACGCTCCACAGGGTAAAACTGACGCGCTCGGAGGGCCCGGCCTGAGCCAATCCTCTGGACAAGATCGGCGTCAGGAGGGTCAGTTCCCCCGCGTTGAACACCGGCTCGGCGGGAGTGGCCAGACTAAGAACAGTCGCCACGAATCCCTCTTCGCTCCGTATCCCGATACCGTGCAGAAGCTTCGCCAACTGGGCCGCCTCGATCGCGACCGGATGCGTGTTCGATCTCGAACCGAACACGCCTCCGGCTTGGGGATCAGCTTCAAGCCGGACGATTGACCGTCCCTGCTGGTAAAGAATTTGTCCGGTGGTCGGCGGCAAGACGCAGTTGGTCAACGCGCCCAGCAAGAGAAAGACCGCCGTCCATGGCAGGATGTTTCTCCGTATTCGCAATCGCATAATCCGCGCCGGATTATAGGCCTTCCTTCCATCCGCGTCTACGACTATCCCACCACACGGAAGATTTAACCGAAGCGTAACAGAGGCTTTATTCAACAGGAACTTCTGCCACTTAAGCTGCGGCCGAACTAAAGGGCCGTAGTTCAACCACTGTTCAACTTTTGAAGGAGGCACAAGGCATGAGATACGCGCGGTTCCTAACCATCATCGGGATGGTCGTCTTGGCCGTCGCCGTCATATCCGGACCAGCCTATGCGGGTCTTGAAGACATCCTGTACGAGAAGGGGCAGATCACCAAGGAAGAGTGGCTCAAGGCCAAGGCCGACGTGGAGAAGGCGATGGGCCCGTTGGAGAAGCTCGATGAGTGGCAGAAGAAGGTCTCAAAACTGCCGATCCTGTCGGACAAGTTCAACATCGGCCTGAACGTGCTCCAGGTGCAGTTTCTGCAGAACGAAGCGAACGTGCGGGACGCCGGCAGCGCTGACAACCGGTTCTTTATCCGGCGGGCCGAGCTGATCGCCTGGGGGAAAGTCAACGACTATTTACCGCGCTGGCACATGCTGGCCGACTTCGGAGCCTTAAGCAATGTGACGGCCAACCTCGCCGGGGGCAGCAACAACCAGATCCTCCGTGAGGCGTATGTGGACATCGTCCCAGCCTTGATCGCGCAACCGTACATTGATCGGATCAGGATCGGCCAATACCGGATCCCGGTCGGCATCGAGGGGTCCCTATCGAGCGGCTTGATTGACTTCGTCAACCGAAACTACATTACCCAGACGCCCGGCAGCTCGGGTGGGGGCGTGGTCGGAACCACCACAGCCAACGTGACAGGAACGGGCGTTGGAGGCACCATAGATTTCATTCCTGAACGCGACATCTATGTGGACCTCAAGAGCAAGCCTCTCGAGCAGTTGGAGTTGGACCTGGGGATCATGAACGGCAACGGCATCAACGGTCTCTCCACTGTGGACAACAACTCTCAGAAGGACTTCTTCGGCCGCGCGCGCGTCAAACCCCGCAAAGACATGTTCTTCAGTTTCGGCACGATCGCGGGCCAAAGCACCAATCTGAACAGCCGGAACGGCGGACGCGGGCTCGGCGTCTATGACCGCTACATCGCCGATTTCCAGATCAAGCCGGAAATCATCCCCGGGCTGTGGCTGCAGGGCGAATTCGCCTGGGGCCACGACGCCCCGGCCGTGCGAACCTCCTCACCGCTCGAGACATTCCCCGCGAGGTCACGGGGCGTGGTCCGGACAGGCTGGTATGTCTACGGCAAGTATCTTTTCCAAAGCGGGTGGCTCAAGAACTGGGAATTGCTGGGCCGGTACGAAGAGTTCGACCCCTCGACCCATCTGTCGCAGGACATGCTGTACCGCACCACCGTCGGGATCAACTACTACTTCGCCAACTTGCCCCCGAAGGTCCAAGCCAAGTTCATGATTAACTACGAATTCCGCTCGCGCGGAGGCAACGGTCCCAATACCACGACGACACCCTTGGATGAATTCGGCAATGACGCGCTGCTGGTTCAGCTCCACGTCCGCTGGTTCTAGGTTGAGTTAACAGGTTCGTAACACGCATGAAACAACAATGTAACGGCTCTGCCGGTACACTAAAACGGCACGGAGGAATTCATGGAGAAGAACAGAGACGACATACCCCGGTTCTTGTGGCTCGTGCTCGTGACGGCCGTCGCCATCCTCGCGGGCCCGGCGTACGCCGACGAAGCCATTAAACTCGATCCTAATCTGAAAGCCTATGCCAAAGTCAGCGGAGTGTCGGGCAACCTGAACAGCATCGGCTCCGACACGTTGAACAATTTAATGACCCTCTGGGCCGAAGGATTCCGCAAGCAATATCCCAACGTGAAGATTCAGATCGAGGGGAAAGGCTCCAGCACCGCCCCGCCAGCGCTGATCGAGGGGACCGCCCAACTCGGTCCCATGTCACGGCCCATGAAAGGGACTGAAACCGACAAGTTCGAGAGCAAATTCGGCTACAAGCCCACCGCCTTCCCGGTAGCGATTGATGCGCTCGCAGTCTACGTGAACAAAGACAACCCGATCAAAGGCATGACCATGGCCCAGGTGGACGCGGTGTTCTCCAAAAGCCGCCGGTGGGGGCACAAGGAGAACATTCAGAAATGGAATCAGTTGGGCGTAGATGGGCAGATGGGTTCCAGCCCGATCAGCATCTATGGACGAAATTCCGCTTCCGGCACCTACGGGTTCTTTAAAGAGCACGCCTTGAAGAACGGGGACTTCAAAGACGAGGTGAAGGAACAACCCGGCTCCGCCTCGGTCGTTCAGGGTGTGACCGAGGATCGGGGCGGCGTGGGCTATAGCGGCATCGGCTACTTGACATCCGGAGTCCGCCCGGTTCCACTGGCCGAGAAAGAGGGTATGCCGTTCAAGGCCGCCACTCAGGAAAATGCGGAGAACGGCTCCTATCCGCTCTGGCGTCATCTCATCCTGTACGTCAACAAGGCCCCCAACAAGCCGGTTGATCCCCTTGTGAAGGAGTTCATCAAGTATGTCTATAGCAAGGACGGCCAGCAGGTCGTCGTGAAGGACGGTTTCTTCCCGCTATCGGCCGCCTCAGTGGAAAGGGAACTGAAAAAACTTGAGTAGAGGCGAAGGGTCGGCCACTGCTCCGGCGTCGGTACTGGTTCCGGCCCGTGTAAACAGCCATACATTGCGCCGGACGCTGGACCGCATCGCCCAGGGTGTCATCACCCTGGGCGGGGTGAGCGTGATCCTGAGCATCCTCGGGATTTTTGTATTCCTAGTTTTGGAGGTGGCGCCGCTTTTCTATTCACCATCGGGGACACAGTCCGGGCGGCTTGCAGCCGGCCCGCTCCCACGGGACCTCCCGCAGGCCGCAATGGTCGGCCTGGACGAGCACCAGGAAGTGGCCTATGTGATCAACGCTGGCCAAGCCGGATCAATCGGCCCGGTTGCCTTTTTCAGCCTGCCCTCCGGAAAGCCGATTGCCCCGGAAATTCCTGCGCTCCTGACGAGAACGAATGTCACGGCCGTTGCACGAGCCTCGGGCAAGAGCGGCCGCTTTGGCCTGGGAACGGACGATGGCCGTGTCATCCCCTTGGCCGTTGAGTTACCGGCCGACTTCGACAAAGGCGTTCGCGAGATCATTCCTGCCGTCGTTGCCAGGACGCCAAGTCAGATTGACCCCACTAAGGGCAAGATCGTGCGCTTGGCGTACCAGCGGACAGACGAGGGCACCGCCGCTGCGGTTCTGACTGAAGCTGGCCGGGTCTGGTACAGAACGATTACCACGCACGATGACACCCCCTCCCTCTCCTCCCCCCTCGCGGGGGAGGGCAAGGGAGGGGGGGCGGTCGAGCTGACTGCAAAGATTTCCGGCGCGGTCACGGCGCTGGTGTTGGACGGACGGGGCGAGACACTCTCGATCGGAACGGCTGGCGGGAACCTCTACCACTTTGACGTGCGGGAGGGCACCCAGCCGGTCTTAATCGAGACCCTCACCGTGGCGCCGCCCAACACCCCTGTGACCGCCTTGTCCTATTTGATCGGCGACCGCTCGCTGGCGATCGGGACCGGCTCAGGCGAGGTCTCCACATGGATGGCCGTCCGGGTGACGAAAGAAAGCAACAAGACCCGGCTCCAACTCATCAACCGCTTCGCTCCTCATCCCACCGCCGTGACCGGCATCTCCCCGTCCCAGCGCGACAAAGGGTTCATCACCGGCGACACGCAGGGCAATCTCTTCGTCCACTATTCCACATCGGCCCAGACCCTCCTGCGGTTTCCTGGAGAGAACACCGCCATTCGTTCTCTGATGTTCGCCCCCAAAGCCAACGGCGCCGTCACCATCACCGAGACCGGCCAGATCGCCACCTATATGATTCATAACCCGCATCCCGAGACCACCATTACCAGCTTGTTTCAACCTGTTTGGTACGAGGGCTACGAGCAGCCCGAGCATGTCTGGCAGTCATCCGGCGCCACCGACGACTTTGAGGCCAAGTTCGGGCTCGCGCCCCTGATCTTCGGAACCCTCAAGGGCACCGTCTATGCGATGCTGCTGGCGGTCCCGATTGCCGTCCTGGGAGCGATCTACACCTCGATGTTCATGCACCCGGACCTGCGGACCAAGATCAAGCCGACCATCGAGATCATGGCCGCGCTGCCGACCGTCGTATTGGGGTTCCTGGCAGGCCTGTGGATGGCCCCTCTGCTGGAACTCGTCTTTCCGGCGGTCGTAGCCATGTTCATCGTGATTCCCATCAGCGTGATCTTGGCCGCCCTTCTCTGGCAAATTGTCCCCTTCACCGTTCGCAATCGAATCCGGCCCGGCTTCGAAGCCCTCCTCCTGATTCCGGTGATCATCGGCGCCGTCCTGTTGTGCCTGAGCCAGAACTTGCTGATCGAATCCCTGCTCTTCGGCTCGAACTACAAGACCTGGCTGGCCGACACCATCGGCCTGCGCTATGACCAGCGCAATGCCCTGGTGGTCGGCTTTGCCATGGGCTTCGCGATCATCCCCATCATCTTCAGCATCTCCGAGGAGGCGCTCTCAAACGTCCCCAAGCACTTGATCGCCGGCTCCCTGGCCTTGGGGGCCACTCGATGGCAGACCCTGGCCCGGCTCGTCTTCATTTCAGCCAGCCCCGGAATCTTCTCCGCCTTGATGATCGGCTTCGGCCGGGCCGTCGGCGAGACCATGATCGTGCTCATGGCCACCGGCAACACGCCGATCATGGAGTGGAGCCTGTTCAATGGGTTTCGCACGCTGTCGGCCAACATCGCCGTGGAGATCCCGGAAGCCCCCCACGGCGGCTCGTTGTACCGGACCCTCTTCCTGGCCGCGCTGATCTTGTTCGCCGTCACGTTTTTCATCAATACCTGGGCCGAGCTGATCCGGCAACGGTTGAGGAAGAAGTACAGCCAATTTTGACCCCCCCACCCTCACCCTTCCCCTCGGAGGGGGGAGGGACAGGGAGGGGGGTGAGCGTCGTATGAAGATATGGCTCAAGAAAACGGTGGCCTCAGGCGATCTCTTCATCTGGGGGAGCGGCGCCGGCCTGGCGATTGCCTTGATGATGGTCATCGGAATCTTGATCCTCATCATGGTCAACGGGCTGGGCTTCTTCTGGATCGGAGACATCGTTGAATTGACCCTGATGGACGGCAAGCGCGTCATGGGCCAAGAGGCCGGTCGCGAGGTGATTCCCAACTCGGTCACGCCGGAATCTCCCGAAGGAAAAAGTCGGCTCCGGGTCAAGATCGGCAACCGGGATCTGTACGGGCTGGATTTCAAGTGGGTGGACGAAGCCGGCATCGCGGCGCAGGTGCATCCGCCCGACGCGGTCCTCCTGGAGCGCCGCGAATGGGGCAATATGTACGGCCGGATCAGGGCAATCTATAAGGGTGAGACCCTCTTCGCGGAAAGCGGAGAGGCGGGATGGAAATCCCTTCTCTCTCTCGTAGAACAGGCGAACGACCTGCATGCCAAGATTTATCGCATCGAGCGGGTTGAGATCGGAGAGATCAACGCGGAGATCGAGCGGGCCCGCCTGAACATTCGAGCGCTGGAATTGAAAGCGCCCCCCCACCCCTCCCTCCCCCTCGGAGGGGGGAGGGTGAGGGAGGGGGTGGACCGGTTGAAGGCCACGATCGCGGCGGCCGAGGGACGCTACCGAGAAAAAACCGAGGCACTGGAAAAGCTGAACGCCCGATTGAATGAGTACTCCGTGGTCATGGTGGACACGAACAATCAAGAAAAACCTGTGCCGGTTGGGAACATCGTGCGGGCGCTGCGTCCCAATGAGATTGGCGTGATCGCGAAGGGCTGGATCTATCTCGGCAATGTATGGACGGTTCTGACCGACGAACCACGGGAGGCCAACACCGAGGGCGGCATCTTTCCGGCCATCTTCGGTACCGTCATGATGGTTCTGATCATGAGCGTGGCGGTGGTCCCGTTCGGAGTCCTGGCGGCGCTCTACCTGCGGGAATACGCAAAGCAGGGCACGCTCGTGCGACTTGTCCGCGTTGCGGTCAACAACCTCGCCGGGGTTCCCTCCATCGTCTTCGGGGTCTTCGGGCTGGGGTTTTTCGTCTATGCGATCGGCGGGACCATTGACACGTTGTTCTTCGCGGAGGCCCTCCCCAGCCCCACGTTTGGGACAGGCGGCATACTCTGGGCATCGCTGACGTTGGCCCTCCTTACTGTGCCGGTGGTGATCGTCGCCACCGAGGAGGGCTTGGCGGCGGTTCCCAGGGACTACCGTGAGGCCTCCCTCGGATTGGGGGCCACAAAGTTCGAAACGATCTGGGGGGTGGTCCTGCCTTCGGCCCTGCCGGCCATCCTGACCGGGTTGATCCTGGCCATGGCACGGGCGGCCGGCGAAGTGGCGCCGCTCATGCTGACCGGAGTCGTCAAACTGGCGCCGACCCTCCCGCTGGACGGGTACTGGCCCTTTTTCCACTTCGATCGGAAGTTCATGCACCTGGGCTTCCATATCTACGACGTGGGTTTTCAGTCGCCCAACGTCGAGGCCGCCAAACCGATGGTCTATGTGACGACATTTGTGTTGATTATGGTGGTTGTCGTGCTGAATTTAACGGCGATCACCCTCCGGAACCGCCTCCGCAAGAAATACGCGGGCGCGGCGGTTTAAATTCGTAGGAGGCGTCATGCAAACGTCCACCGATCCTTCTCCTGACTTGTTGCGCATCTCTGTCGCCAGGCCACACGACGCTTTCCCTGGCAAGGCCGCCAAGGACCTCAAGGCGACGATCTCCTTGACCGACGTGAACTTCTTCTACGGAGAGTCTCAGGCTCTCTTCAACGTCAACATCGCGGTCCCGCAAAACCACGTCACCGCCTTCATCGGCCCATCCGGCTGCGGCAAATCCACGTTGCTGCGCTGCCTGAACCGGTTGAACGATCTGATCGAAGGAGCGCATCTTGAAGGAAAGATCCTTCTCGATGGCATGGACATTTACAGTCCCCAGGTGGACGTGACGGACCTCAGAAAGCGCGTGGGGATGGTCTTCCAGAAGTCCAATCCGTTCCCCAAGCCGATCTATGACAACGTCACGTACGGCCCCAGGCTCCAGGGAATCCGAAACCGTGCGGCCTTGGATCAGATCGTGGAAGAAAGCCTGAAGAGCGCCGGTTTGTGGGAGGAGGTCAAAGACCGCCTGTACGAAAGCGCGTTGGTCCTCTCCGGAGGCCAACAACAGCGCCTTTGCATCGCCCGGGCGCTGGCCGTCAAACCGGAAGTGCTCCTCTTAGACGAGCCCTGTTCAGCCCTGGACCCCATCGCCACCTCCAAGATCGAGGAACTGCTCTTCGGGCTGAAGAAAGACTTGACTGTCGTGATCGTCACGCACAACATGCAACAGGCGGCGCGCGTGTCCGATTACACCGGCTTCTTCCTGATGGGCGAGCTGGTAGAATTCAACGATGCGAAGACGATCTTTACCACGCCGCAGGACCGGCGGACGGAAGACTACGTCACCGGGAGGTTCGGCTGATGCAACGACACTTCGACCAAGAACTGAAAGACCTCAAGGAAAAAATCCTCCGGATGGGCGGTATGGTGGAGGAACAGGTGCAGGGCGCGCTTCGCGCCCTGGTCGAGCGAGACTCGGTGCTCGCCCGCCAGGTCATTGAGAACGACCATCGCGTCAATGCCTTGGATGTCGAGGTTGACGAGGACTGTCTTCGCCTGCTCGCCCTCCAGCAGCCGGCCGCGCGGGACCTGCGTTTCATCACGACCGCGATGAAGATCTCCACGGAACTTGAACGCATCAGCGACCTGGCCGAGAATATCTGCGAGCGCGCGATCGAGCTGAACGAGGAGCCGCAGCTCAAGCCCTACATTGACATTCCACACATGGCGAACTGGTCCCTCCAGATGGTCAAGGAATCGCTGGACGCCTTCGTCAACGCCGATCCCGCATTGGCCCGCAAAGTGTGCGGCGACGACGACTTCGTGGATGACCTGACCCAACAACTCTTTCGGGAGTTGCTGTCCTTCATGCTGGAGAACCCCCAAACGATCACCCGCGCAATCCGTATCACCTTCATCGCAAAGTACTTGGAGCGTATTGCCGACCATGCCACGAATGTGGCAGAATTAGTCGTCTATATGGTCGAAGGGAAGATCATCCGCCACACCCTCGGCTAGCCCGAATGCTCAAACTCGCCCTCCTGGACGTCGGCAGCAACTCCATCCACATGATCCTGACGGAGATTCTCCCCGACTTTTCGTACAAGATCCTCGACCGGTACAAGGACGTGACGCGCCTTGGCGAGGAGACCTTCAGGACCGGCTCCTTCTCGCCGGGCGCCGTGTCCAAAGGGGTCGAGGTGGTCAGGACCCTCGCCACCCTGGCCCGCAACCGCGGTTTTTCCAGAATCGAAGCGGTGGCCACCAGCGCGGTTCGAGAGGCCGCCAACGGCGGCGAGCTGATCGAGGCCATCGAGCAACAGACGGGCGTCCGGATCCGCGTGGTCACAGGCCAGGAAGAGGCCCGGCTGATCTATCTGGGCGTCCGCCACAGCATGGACTTCGGCGACCGGAACGTGCTGATCGCGGACGTGGGCGGCGGATCCGTCGAGCTGATCGTGGGAAACCGGAACAAAATGCTTCACGCCGCCAGCCTGAAACTCGGCGCGATCCGACTGAAGGATCTCTATCTCGGGCAGCACACACCCTCCGCCGGCCGGCTCGAACGGCTTGAGGAGGCTGTGGACGCCCAACTCAAGGCCGCGCTCCCGCGCTTTAAAAAGATCGGGTTTGACGCGTTTGTGGGCACCTCCGGGATGATCGGGAACATGGCCGAAATCATGCACCTTCAGAAGACGGACCGGCCGATTCCGCAACTCAATTTGGCCCGCTTCTCCTCGAAGGATGTCGTTGCGATGGAGAAGCTCTTCAGAAAGACCCCGCTCAAGCACCGGGCTGAGATTCCGGGGGTGGACCCCAAGCGAGCCGACGTGCTGTTGCCTGCCACCATCGTGTTGAAAGCCATCATGGAGCGGCTGGAAATTTCAGAGTTGACCGTCAGCGACCAGGCGATCCGAGAGGGGCTCCTCTATGACTTCATCGAGCGGCACCGCGAAGGAATTCAAACGGAACAAGAG
>Ga0209399_10001403_pt1 | contig 12595 bp, 17 predicted proteins | sample OV2TP3_FD_184130 | JGI IMG/M metagenome (GOLD analysis project Ga0209399, IMG submission 184130) | Hot spring microbial communities from Beatty, Nevada to study Microbial Dark Matter (Phase II) - OV2 TP3 (SPAdes) (version 3) | ecosystem: Environmental > Aquatic > Thermal springs > Hot (42-90C) ... | reverse complement strand
GCGAGCGAGGCGATGGTCTGGGTGGGGGAGCGGAGCCTCCTCCGGGAGAAGGCCTGCGACTCGCTCTGACGGACGATCAACTTCTTCCGGTCGGAAGAGCACCTGGCCACCTGGTGGCATGCGCGCCCGGATGTTCCCGGAGCGGCAGCTGTCCTGACCGAGGCGTTCGCCCTGAGCAGAAAGATCTTCGGCGAGCTGCTCCCGGATCTGCTCGCAAGGTCGTGAAGAACCGATGACGGGACCCCGCCCAGACTCCTCCTCCCGGGGCCCACGGCATCGAGGCCGAATCTAAAGGCGCCCGCCGAGCATCGCAGGGGTTTGAGGTCAAGAGAGACCGGACCTCTAAGCGGACCGAGAGCGTCACGCAGGCCGAGGTGAGCCGGGAACGGGGCGAGGCGGTCGTGGAGTTCGACCCCGCCTAGGTGGATCTGAGGCAGCTCATCGCTAAGGTCGAGCGCTACTGCCTGGTCAAGGTCACCCAGCCGCCCGCGCAGTAACGAATCTCTCGGTCACCGCAGTTGGAGGGCTTCTCGATGCGGATGATGCGGATACAGGCGGCTCCCAGGGTGGCCGTCGCAGTCGTCCTCTTCGCCGGTCGGGACGACGGCAGATCCCGATCCCCATGGACTGGTGGTCGCGAAGTAGTAGAGAGGAGGCGCGAGATGCGACATTGGAGCGCCTTCGGGCTCGTTACTCTCTAGCGAGGCGTCCGAGCCTTTGGGCCTTTGGGCTGTAACAGGGCCCGGGGTCATCCGTTTAAGTAGGTGGAGGGGGCAGTTGCGATGGAGTGTGAGGAGGTCCGGGACGCCCAGGTGGACCGGCTGTCCATGGCCGAGGGGGACCGGTGACCGGAGCCCGTTGCCCGTCATCTGGCGGGCTGCCAGGCCTGCCGCGGGGAGCTGGAGGATCTCCGGCGGACCTGGGCGGCGTTGGGTCAGTTACCGGACGTCACCCCGAGCGACGAGATCCGGGTTCGCCTCTCCCGCCGGGTTCGGCGCGAGCTTCTGAGGGAGTCGGTGCTGACCGTCGGCGGTTGAGCGCCCGCCGTGCTGGCGGCGGCGGTGGGAGTTGGCCTGTCACTCGGGCTGTCCCTGCTCGTGCCCCACGCCTTCCTGGTTGCCCTGTGCCAGCGGCTCCTCCAGGCCGCCGAGCCGCACTGGGCCCCCTACCTGCTGGTCGGGGCCGCCTACGGGATGCCCCTCGTCGTGGGGGCCTGGATCCTTCGTCGGCGCCCGCTGGGCGGGGCACTGGTGGGGGGGATCGAGGCCAGCGTCCTCTTCGTGGTCATCCTCGCGCCCTACGCGATCGCCCAGTGCCGAGAGTTCGCCCCGCCGCTCCAGGTAACGTTCGTCTCGGGGCTGGCGGGAGGCGCTGTGCTCGCGAGCCTCAGGCCGCTACAGTTCGAGCCTGAGGGAGTGAAGGGGGAACGGTCGTGGAAGTGAACAAGGCGAGGCGACGATTCCTCCTTCGGTGGGCGCTCGCCCTTTTAGCGGTCGGGTCCGCCGTGGCCCTAGTCGCGAAGCAGCTCGCAGGTGGGGCGGCGGAGCCGGCCATTCCGTTCGACCACTGGTACGGGAACTGGAGGGTCACTGCGGTCGCGACCGGCTTGTTCGTCCTGTTCCTCCTCGCGTTTGCTCGGCCGCGCCAGCCTCGGGAATGGCGTCACGCGGGTCTGTATTCGGCGTTCCTGATCTCGCTCTTCACGGAGATGTTCGGCACCCCCCTGACCATCTACCTGCTCTCCTCACTCCTGGGCCTGCCCGTTCAGGGTTTTGGCTTGCAGGAGAGCCACCTCTGGGCGTATCTGCTGGCGCGGCGGGGTGTCATCCCGCTCCCCGAAGCCGTCCGGCTGGTCATGCTGGTCAGCGTCGGCCTGATCGCGCTGGGGGTTTGCCTGGTCGCTCTGGGGTGGCGTCAAGTCTACGCGGCGCGGCACGAGCTGGTCACGACCGGGCTGTACGGGTGGCTGCGCCACCCCCAGTACGTCGGCCTGATCGTCGTCGTGCTCGGGTTCCTCATCATGTGGCCCACGCTGCCGACCGTCCTGATGGCGCCGATCCTCCTGATCGGATACGTCCGTCTGGCTCGACGAGAAGACGCGGAACTGGAGGAGCGGTTCGGGGCCGACTTCCGAGTCTATCGGGCGTGGGTGCCCGCGTTCGTCCCGTGGCCTCGCCTGCGGGCGTCCCTCCGGCACCCCGCGCCAGGGTGCGGGGGCGAGTGCGATCGGGCGCCTGATCAGGCGCGACCGGAGGCGGGTTGAGCCGAAAACGCTCGAGGAGCGGGTGGAGCCGGAGCCCCGGGGAGGGCCGGGGGAACAACGGGGAGGACCGGGCGATGGTGACGGGACCGAAGCCGATCCCTCTTTGACCCTGCAGCGCTGCGGCCTTTCTCGTGGGGAAAGGGATCGTGGCGGCGGTCAAGGGCGTCCACCGGGTCTATCTTCGATTTCGGGGCGTCGGCGGCATCCGAGCCTTGCCCCAGAGCGGGCGTGCCCTGGCGCGGCCCGACAAGAGAGTGTCCGGCCACCCGTCGGGAGACGGCCCGGATTGCTGCCCGAGGGGGTGACGCGCATGGAGGTGGCTGCCGGCCTGCTCGTGCTCCTGTGCTGCGTCCTGCCCCTCCTACTGCTGTTCTTCTTGGGGTCCGGGGACCGGTAGCGCGGCATGAAGATCCAACCGGGCATCCGCCTGGCGAAAGGGTCGGGTCTCTCCCGCGGCCGCGCCATCGGGGCTGCGCTGGTGGTCCTTCTTGCGGGCCTTGGGGCCGTACGCGGGGGTGGGGCCGAGCCAGCCGCGCGAGGCGCCGACGTGGGGGACCACTGGCACGCCCGCTACCAGATCGTGTTCTGCGGCTGGGTGCTCTCGCCGCTCCCGGGTTCGCCTGGTGGCATCCACACCCACGGGGACGGAGTCATCCACATCCATCCGAGGAGCCGGGAGGAGGCCGGGTCCCACGCGACCCTGGGCGCTTTCTTCCGGAGCGCGTCGGCCCGACTGACCGGATCCTCCCTGGAGTTGCCGGGCTGGGCGCCGATGCGGAATGGCGACCAGTGCCCGGACCATCGGGTAGGCCGCTGGCGCCTCTGGGTGAACGGCCGGGTCGAGCCGGCGATGGACCGCTACATCCTCCAGGACGGTGACGAGATCCGCCTGGAATTCGCAGGCGAGTAACGTTGTTTCATCTCTGAAGGCCAGCATGGCGCCTACCACCCTCCCGTGCGCCGAGGACTCGCGTGAGCGGCTCAGGCAGAACGCGAGGATGGCCCCGCGAGAGAACACCTCTGCGAGGAGGAGTCGCGATGAGAGAGCAACGGCCCGACGGAGAGCCGATCGACTGCGCGTGGCTGCGGCGTAGCCCAGTCCTGCACGCCTACCTGGATGGAGAGTTGCCGGGTGCGGACATGCTGAACGTCCAGCTCCACCTCGAGCGGTGTCCGGGCTGCCGGCACGCCCTCGACCGGGAACGCGCGTTCCGCCATCACCTCCGACGGGAACTTCCCGCGGTGCCGGCCCCGGCCTCCCTGCGGGACCGGATCCGTCGGACGATCGTTCGCGAGGGATGGAGGCGGCGGGTGATCCGGGCCGTGCCGTGGGTCGGCGGTGGCGCGCTGGCCTCCGGGGCGCTCCTCGGTCTCCTCTCATGGGGTCTCGGACCCGGGGCCGGCGGCCAAGACCTCATCAAGGACTTGGTCGCGGATCACCGCGTGTACAGTCAGCTCGAGGCTCCCGCCGAGCTGGCGAGCGAGTCACGACCCGAGGTGGCGGACTGGCTTCGCGGGCGGCTAACCGTGTCCGTCCCTGTCCCCGAGTTCCGGGGGTTCCGCCTTCTCGGCGCCCGTCTCGGCGCTCACGGGGGACGCCCGATGGCCCACCTCCTCTACGAGAAAGGGCGAACGCTCCTGTCCCTCTACGTCCTCAGCGCGGCGGACGTGTCGCTGCCCAGCCGAGGGTGGACCACCCTGAATGGGCACGCTGTCGTGCTCACGGACGCCGCGGGCCATCGGGTCCTTCTCGGACGATCGGGCCGGTTCACCTTCGCGCTGGTCTCGACCCTCGACCGGGAGGCCCTGATCGAGTGCGCCCGGGCGTTCCTCCGCGAGGCCGAGCCGGCGTCGGCCAGCCTGCCGTTGGGGGGGGCGATCGGCGAGCGCCGAGGGCTGGAGACGTGATGGTCAAGCGAGGTCTGCCGAGTGAGCGGTCGAGCGCGCCTCCTCTCCGCTGGCCTGTCGGGAAGCCTCCTGGTCTTCGCGTTCCCGGGCACCGGGGGTCAAGGCTGGCTGGCCTTCGCGGCCCTGGTGCCCCTCCTCGTCGCCGTCGCCGGCCTGGTCGTCTGGCCGGAGACGGCCGTGCCGTTCCTCTTGCGGGAGGATCCTCGTCGGGGAGTGAGCTGGAAGCGCTGGCTCGCCAGACCGGCGCGTATCTCCTCATCGGGGCTCCGGACCGGGACGCCGGGCGGCCCCGGAACAGCGCGTTTCTCCTCGGCCCGGACGGCGTGACGCTCGGGCGCTTCGACAAGCGCCACCTCGTCCCCTTCGACGAGTACGTGCCGCTCCGGCGGGTCCTGTTCTTCGTCAACGCCCTGGCCGGCGGGACCATCGGCGAGTTCGTCCCCGGGGGCGAGGCCACCGTCTTCTCGACGCCCCTCGGGCGCTTCGGCGTGGTCATCTGCTACGAGGCCATCTTCCCGGGGGAGGTGCGCGCGTTCTTCCTCGGCGGCGCGGACTTCCTCGTGAACATCACGAACGACGCGTGGTTCGGCCGGAGCGCCGCGCCCGTCCAGCACCTGGCCATGGCCGCGTTCCGGGCGGTCGAGAACCGGGCGTATCTGATTCGCGCCGCCAACACGGGGATCTCCGCCATCGCGGGGCCCGACGGCCGCATCGTGCAGGCCTCGGAGCTGTTCACCCCGGCCGTCGTCTCGGGACTCATCGCCCCCCGCATCGGGGCGAGCCTCTACACCCGCTACGGCGATCTCTTTGCGTGGGGGGCCGTCGCGGTCGCTCTCGCCGCCCTGCTGGGCGCGCTGGGTCCAGTGAGCCTCGTGACATGGAGCGCTGAACGCGCCGGAAACCGCGCACCCGCGGGCCGCTCGAGCCCGCCGAGCGTTCGTTGATGACGAGGGGCCGGGACCTTCCGGGGCCCCCGGGCCGGATCGGGTAGTGTAACAACCCGCCGGCTGTTCCGTTTAAGACGACGAAGCGATCCATGGGCTTTGTCGCGCTGGTGGTGCTCCTCGGGAGACCTGGGGGACCCGCGCGCCGCGCTTCGATCCCCCGCGGGGCGGCCAGGCCGAGTGTCGTCGCGGTGCTCGAAGGAGGGAAGCCGCATGGCTGAGACGGTGACCGTGAGGGTGGGGAACATCACCTGCATGGACTGCGTGACCCACATCGCCGAGGCGGTCACGCGGGTCGGGGCCCAGAAGGTGAGCGGGAACGTGACGCAGCGGACCGTGAAGGTCGTCTACGAGCCGGACCGCGTCGATCTCGCGGCGATCGTCCGGGCCATCGAGGCCGCCGGCTATCGCGTCGAGTCGACTGGGTAGGGAGAGGACCATGACGCAAAACGGATTCGATCTCGTCGTCCTCGGCGCCGGGATGGCCGGGTTCGCGGCCGTCCAGAAGGCGGCGGTGATGGGGGCGCGCGCCGCCATCATCGAAAAAGGGCAACTGGGCGGCACCTGAGTGAACAAGGGGTGTATCCCCACCAAGACCTTGTTAAGGTCCGCCGAGATCATGCGGTACCTCAAACGCGCCCAGGAGTTCGGCCTCTCCGCGAAGGAGATCGGCTTCGACATGGCCCGCATCATCGCTCGCAAGGACGCGGTGGTCCGGCGCTCGGTGGAGAACGACGCGTTCCGTCGGATGCTCCACGAGCACGGCATTCCGCTATTGGAGGCCGAGGCCACGTTCCTCTCGCCCCATGAGGTCGGCGTCGACGGCCGCGTGATCAGGGCCGAGCGGCTCGTCGTCGCCACCGGCTCCGTCCCCGCGGTCCCCCCCGTCCCCGGGCTCGCGGAGACGGGCTACATCACCTCCGACGAGGCGCTCGACCTCACGACCCTGCCCGAGTCGATCCTCATCGTCGGGGCCGGGGCCGTGGGGCTGGAATTCGCCGAGTTCTACGCCCCCTTCGGCACGCGCGTGACGGTTATCGAGATGCTGCACCGGGTGCTCCCCCAGGAAGACGAAGAGGTCTCCGAAGCCCTCCAGGCCTATCTAGAGGAGGAGGGAATCGAGGTCCACACCCGGACCAAGCTGGTTCGCGTGAGCCGCGAGGGCGAGGACAAGGTCGCCCTGGCCGAGACGCCGGAGGGGACGAGGACGTTCCGGGCCAGGGAGATCCTGGTCGCCACCGGGCGCCGGCCGATCACCCGGGGGCTGGGCCTCGAGAAGGCCGGTGTCGAGCTGGGCCGCGGCCGAGTCGTCGCCGTCGACAGCGAGCTCCGCACCTCCCGGGAGCACATCTTCGCCGCCGGGGATGTGGCCGGCGGCTACCTCTTCACCCATAAGGCCGTGTACGAGGGCGAGATCGCGGTCCACAATGCCCTCTCCTCGGTGGCCCAGGAGGCCGACTACGCCGCCGTCCCCCGCGTCACGTTCACGGAACCCCAGGTCGGGAGCGTGGGGCTCACGGAGGCCCAGGCGCGGGAGCGTGGCCTCCAGGTGCGGGTCGGGAAGGCGCACCTGAAGCACATGGGGAAGGGTCCGGCCATCGGGGAGACCCAGGGGTTCGTCAAGCTGGTGGTGGACGACAAGTCGGGCAAGCTCCTGGGCTGGCACATCGTCAGCCACCTGGCCAACGAGGTCATCATGGAGGGCGTGGTGGCGATCATGGCAGGCCTGACCGTCATGGACCTCTCGGCCGCCATCCACCCCCACCCCACAATTCCGGAGATGGTCAAGGCGGCCGCCAAGAGCCTCGTTGAAGGGCCGGGGAAGCTCTCCTGCTGCTAGAGGCGCCGGCAGCCGGCAGGCTCCAAACGCCCTCCCCCTCGTCGAGGGCGGCGTGCTGCCGGAGCAGCCGGTGCAGCCGCGGGACCGCCTGGACGTGCTGCTCGTCCCTGCGGGGGGCGTGCAGGGTCTCGACGTGGCCGACGCGACCCGGGCCCGCGAGCGCCTCGAGCCGGCCGCGCGTGACAACCAAGGAGGTCGCCGCCCTGGGCCGCGTCCATTGGGGGATGCCTCGTTGAGGCCGGATCGGGAGCGCCGGTCATGAGCGACGGGACGCCGGGCGGTGACCGTGGAGCGCCGGCAGTCCGGAACGGCTGCGCCGGCAGCCCGTCGACCACCGTGTGGGGCTGACACCGGAGTCGTGCGCCAACGATGGGCGATCAAGCGGTTCCGATAGACAGCGGGGGCGCGCCCGTCTTGGCTCGAACTGTCTGGTTGCGGCGTCTGGCCGCCATGTCGCTCACGTCGGCCGGAGCGATTCACTTGGTTCTCACCCCGGAACACTTCGAGGAACAGACCGTCTACGGGATCTTCTTCCTCGTCGCGGCGCTTTTCCAGATCGCGCTCGCGCAACTGCTGGTGCTCCGCCCGGGACCCCTCGTCATCAGAGCCGGGGCCTACGGCAATGCGGCCCTCATCGTGATCTGGATCGTGACCCGGGTGGTCGCGCCACCGCTCGGTGAGAGTCCCGAGCCGGTGACCTTCTGGGGTGTGCTTGCCAAGGGCCTGGAGCTCGCCGCCTTGTTCCTACTGCTCATTCTCCTGCCTCCGGCCGCGAGGCGAGCCGGAGCGGTGGGTCTCACCCGACCCCGGGTTGCCTGGGGATGGGCCATCGGGATGGGCGTCGGGTTCGCGCTGCTCTTCCTGTTCGCCTCCGGGAGCGTGACCTACGTCCCGGGGACGCTCCCCCCGCTTCCGGTCACGATCGACCCGTGGCAGGGCCCGTCCCTCGTGCGGCCGTGGGTGGAGGGACCGCTGACCCCTCACCTCTATCTCAGCGCGGCCTGGTCGACCCTTCTCTTTACGATCCTTGCGGGAGGTCTCCTGGGGGCCGCCACGGGGCTACAGGTGGGGCTGTCGCGGGTGGCGCCTTCGTGCGCGCCGGGGCGCGGCGGATACCTCGCGATCAGTCCGGCGTTCGTGGCCGTGCCGAGCTGCTGCGGGGTGCCCCTGGTCGCGTTTCTGGGAACCAGCATCGTTCCAGTCCTGGTGTGGGCGACGCCGTGGCTCCTGCTGGCGACGACCGCCGGGCTGTCGGCTTACATGGTCGTGCTCGGCCGGCACTGGCGGGGCGCCGTCCGCGCCGCGACGCACTCCGGCGCGCGGAGGGGATGAGGTGGGGTCTCCGAGTGCGAACCCGAGCCACCCCGACCAGGGCCTCCTGCGGAGGTCGGGCCTCCTGGGTGGCATCATTGCCAGCCTCTGCTGCATGGGGCCGGCGGTCGCCATCGCCTTGGGCGTGGGTGGCGCGGCCCTTGGCCTCAGCCGGTATCGCCTCGAATTCCTGGCCGTGGGGCTCACGGTGATGCTGCTCGGCCTCGGCCTCGCCGCGCGGCGGAGGCTGTCCTGTGCCGCGCCGGCCATGCGCCGTCGACATCTGGGTCAACTCTTGGTCGCCTGGCTGATCCCGTTTGCCCTCGCCTACGGCCTCGGCGCCTGGCTCGTTCCGAACGTGTTGCTGAGCTGGACCGGGGCGCAGGCGACCCCGGCTGCTCCCGCGCCGGCGACGACTGGCCTCCGCCGAGTGACGCTGGCCGTGGACGGCATGTACTGCCCGGCCTGCGTCGGGCTGGTGCGTCACCTGCTTTACATGACCCCGGGTGTCGTCACCGCAGAGGTCCGCATGGGTGTCGCATGGGTGGTCTACGACCCAGAGCGGGTGAGGGCCCACCACGTGGCCGCCGCCGTCTCCGCGTACTTCCCGAGCACCGTCCGCCGCGACGCACCGCTTCCGCCCTGACGCGGGGAGGACGGAGTCTTGAGCCAGAAGGCCCTCAAGCGCAGGCGACGGGAAGCGCGCCAGAGGCACGTCGAGCCGCGGCGGGGACGTAAGCGCGTCTTCCTCTTCGGGCTCATCGGGATGGTGCTCTTGGGCTCGCTCGTGGCCGCCGGCATCGTCATGACCCGCGGAGTTCCCACCGGCGGGTTCGCCATCGTGGGGCAGGAATTCCCCATCGTGGGGCGGGAACACGTGCCCGAGGGCACGACGGTGACCCGTTACAACTCCAACCCCCCGAGCTCGGGCCCCCACTGGCCCACCCCGGCGGCGTGGGGCGTCTATGGCTCTCCGTTGCCGGACGAGCAGCTCGTGCACAACCTGGAGCATGGGGGGATCTGGATCAGCTACAAGGACGTTGACGAAGCGACACGACTGGCGCTGGAGAGGCTGGCCGGGAAATACCCGCAGGCTGTCATTCTGACGCCCCGCCGGCAGAACGACAGCAAGATCGCGGTGGTCTCGTGGGGCCGGATCCTGAAGATCGATGCCTTCGACGAACAGAGGGTCGTGGCCTTCATCGCGGCCAACGTCAACAAGTCTCCAGAGCCACTCGCCAGCCTTGAGCCGCCGGCCGTTCGGGTAGGGGAACTCTTTCCGGACTTTCGGGTGACCGAGGTGGATGGCCGCGTTCTCACGCGAGCTTCGCTGGGGGGGAGGCCTGGCATCGTCTGGTTCACGACGTCCTATTGCGTTCCCTGTCAGATTGGAGCGGCTCCGGTCGAGAGACTGAAGGCCGAGCTGGGCCGCGACGCCTTCAGCGTCCTGGTGCTGTTCGTCGATCTGAGGGAGACGAATGCCCACTTGATTTGGTGGAGGAAGGAGTTCGCTGGCAGCGACTGGATGGTGGCATTCGATCCGGACCTCGCCCTCGCGAGGCGGGTCCAGCTGCGTTTCCTCGACACGAAGTTCCTCCTGGATGAAAGGGGGATCATCAGGAACATCGATTACCAGACCGCGGACGAGCGATATCTCAACGTCGTCCGGGACGCAGTGCGGAGGCGCTCGGCCACATGACGATCTCGTCAGGAGGACCGCAATGGTGGCCGCGGCACCGGCCCGCAGGTCGACCAGGTGGGAGGACAGTACTGGGGTTCCGAGCCCGCCATGACGAGATGAGCCCGTGGGGTACAAACTCGATGGGCAGATTGCCTTTGGAGGGATTCTTCGGGCGGGTGGCCGCGATCCCGGGAGATCGGGACGGCCCGGGGAAATGCCGGGAAGTCGCAGAACTCCCTGGCCAGGAACGCCTCGCGCGAGGCCGCGACCAGATCCCGCCAGGCGGAACGGGAGATGGGACGGGTCTTCGCCAGATGGTCACGGCAGGCCAGGCGCTGACAGCGGAGTTGAGCGGCGGCCCCGGGGGTACGGGCGTACGTCCGGATGGCCCCTCCTGGTACCGTCCCGGCAAGCCCTTCCCCGAATGCCGGCCCGGGGGTCACGGAGGGCCGCGAAACCCCGGCCGTCGCCCTCTCGGGACCCGGCGCCTCCGGACGATCGTCAGGCCCGTGTAACGAAGCCCGGGCGCTTCCGTTTAAGGGAGTGAGGGGGTGGTACCCGTGGACTGTGAGCGGGTAAGGGACCAGTTTCTGGTGCCCGAGGTAACGGGGGAGGACGGACCGTGGACGGAGGACGTCGCTCAACACCTCGAGAGGTGCGAGCCGTGCCGCGGGGAGTGGGAGGGCCTCGCCCGCACCTGGGCGCTCCTGGGTCGGTGGCCGGACGAATCGCCTGCGGAGGAGATCCGGGGGCGCTTGGTTCGCCGTATCAGGCTCCAACTCCTCAAGGAAGCGCTTCTCTCGATACCGCCGGTCCTCGCGGCCGTGATCGCCGTCGCGCTGTCGCTGGGGCTCTCCCTGCTGATTCCCTATCCGTTCCTGGTCTCGCTCTGCCGCGTGGCGTTGCGCGCTTCGGAGGCTCACGTGGCTCCCTACCTGGTGGCCGGCATGGCCTACGGGGTCCCCTTGGCGGCGGGCGTCTGGGTGCTCCGGAAGCGGGTGCTGAGCGGCGCCCTCGTCGGCAGCGTCGAGGCTGCCCTCCTCTTCCTCGTGGTCCTGGCGCCCTGGGTCCTCATCCAGTGTCGGGACTTCGCGCCGCTCCTTCAGGCGGCGTTCCTGTTGGGGATGGGCGCGGGAGCCGTGGCCTCGAGCTTGGTCGGGCTCGGACTCACCCGGTTGGCTCCGACCTAAACGCCCGGTGCGTGAGGTCGGACAGACTCGCAGCGGAGACGGAAGAAGGGAGCGAAGTCTTGCGATCACGAGGGCGAGCCGGGTCGGCGGCCATCCTGAGTCTTAGCCTCTTCGTGGGCGCGAGCGTGACGCCCGCCGTAGGGTCGCCCGAGGCCATGAAGGCCCTGGCGATCCTCCAGCCGCGTGCGCCCGCGCTGGTGCCAGACGTCACGCTCCCCACCTTGCAGGGGAAGCCGCTGGCGCTCAGGGAGCTGAAAGGAAAGGTCGTGCTCGTCAACTTCTGGGCCACCTGGTGCATCCCGTGCCAGTGGGAAATGCCGCTCATGGAGCGGCTCTATCAGGCCTACCTGGCCAAGGGGTTCGTCGTCGTGGCCATCTCGCTCGATCCGGAGGGGGCCGCGGTGGTGGAGCCGTTCGTTACGCAGAACAGGCTGACCTATCCGATCCTGCTGGACCCGTCGCTGCAGGGGGCCAGGCAGTTCGGGATCCGCGGGCTTCCTGCGACCTTTCTCTTCGGCACCGACGGGTACATCAAGGGGATCACGTACGGGCCCCGGGAGTGGGATGGGCCCGACGCGCGGGCGCTGATCGAGTCGCTGCTCCGGGCGGGGAAGGATTCGAAGGGTTAGCCCAAGAGGGGGATTCGGGATGTGGGGATTCGTGGCGCGCATGATCAACCGGCGCTGCCGGCTCTGCGGGATACCGGTCGCCGGAAAGGGCGTCCGCCTCGGCTGGCGGACGTTTTGCTCCCCCGCGCACCAGCAGGAATACCGCGAGGAGCAGGAGCTCAAGCGACTGGCGGTGAGCCGGATGATGAAGGACATGATGAAGCACCGCAGGGGCGGGTGCTGCTGAGCGGCGGAGGCTCATGGGATGAAGGGGGCGGTGCAACACCGGGAGCGGCGGCGGCGACGACGCGCCATCCGCGCGGTGACGATCGGGATTGTCCTGCTCGTCGTCGGCGGAGCCGGGATCGCGCTGCTGCGGACCGTTCCCCCAGCTGGGGCCCGGGTGGGCCAGGCGGCGCCGGACTTCACGGTGCCGGGCCTCGCCGGCGGCACCGTCGCGCTCGCAGACTACCGGGGACGACCCGTCGTGATCAACTTCCTCGCCACGTGGTGCGGGCCGTGCTGGCGGGAGCTGCCGGACTTCGACGAGGCCGCCGAAAAGTACCAGGACCGGGGGCTGGTTGTGGTCGGGGTGGCCGTCCGGGACTCGAAGGACGCGGTTCAGCGGCTCGCGTCGAACCTCGGTCTCACGTTCCCGATCGGGCTCGACCCGGCGGGAGCGATCGCGGTGGAGCGCTATCGCATCTTTGGAATGCCCACGACAATCTTCGTCGACCGCCGGGGGCTGGTTCGGAAGTATTGGACCGGGCCGATCGACGCCGACTCGCTCAACCGCTTCATCGCGCAGATCTTGTAGGGAAACGCGCGCATGAGGGTCGGCCGGGATCGG
>Ga0209399_10001399_pt1 | contig 12620 bp, 13 predicted proteins | sample OV2TP3_FD_184130 | JGI IMG/M metagenome (GOLD analysis project Ga0209399, IMG submission 184130) | Hot spring microbial communities from Beatty, Nevada to study Microbial Dark Matter (Phase II) - OV2 TP3 (SPAdes) (version 3) | ecosystem: Environmental > Aquatic > Thermal springs > Hot (42-90C) ... | reverse complement strand
GCCGGCGCTGTGCGGGGTCAGCCTGAGCATCGAGCCGGGCGAGTTCGTGGCCATCATGGGGGCCTCGGGCTCAGGGAAGTCCACGCTGATGAACCTGGTGGGCTGCCTCGACCGTCCGACGGCGGGGAGCTACTTCCTCGACGGGCAGGACGTGGCCGGGTTCAGCTCGGTAGAGCGGGCCCGGGTGCGCAACCGCAAGATCGGGTTCGTGTTCCAGCAGTTCAACCTGCTGGCCCGCACGTCGGCGCTGGAGAACGTCGAGCTGCCGCTGCTCTACGCCGGGGTCAACGGCGAGCAACGCCACCGGCAGGCGCGGGCGGCGCTGGAGCTGGTGGGGCTGCAGGAGCGGGAAGACCACCACCCCAGCCAGCTCTCCGGCGGGCAGCAGCAGCGGGTGGCGGTGGCGCGGGCGCTGGTCAACCAGCCCTCCATCCTGCTGGCCGACGAGCCCACGGGTAACCTTGACAGCCGCACCAGCGGCGAGATCATGGAGCTGCTCGAGACGCTGAACCGCGGGCGCGGGCTGACCATCGTGCTGGTGACCCACGAGGCCGATATCGCCGCCTACGCCCACCGCATCGTTTTCATGCGCGACGGGCTCATACGGCGCGACCTGGCCGTGAGCGACCGCCACCAGGCCATCGAGACCGTGCACCACATCATGGCCGAAGCCGCCGAGGCCGAGTTGACGGCAAAGGAGGAGTAAGGCATGGACGTCGGCATTGTCTTCCGCATTGCGCTGCGAGCCCTGGCGCGCAACAAGATGCGCTCGGCGCTGACGATGCTGGGCATCGTCATCGGCGTCTCGGCGGTCATCGCCATGGTGGCGGTGGGGCAGGGCGCGGAGAACCAGGTGCAAGCGCAGATTTCGAGCTTCGGCACCAACACGGTGATGGTTTCCGCCGGGAGCCCGGCGCGACGGCCGGGCGGCGCCCGCACCGGCTTCTGGTCGGTGAAGACGCTGGTGGTGGAGGACATGCAGGCCATCGAGCGGGAGGTGCCGCTCATCCGCAAGTGCGCGCCGGGCACGATGTCGAGCCAGCAGATCGTCTTCCGCAACCAGAACTGGTACACGCGGGTGATGGGGACGACGGGGGATTACTTCACCGTGCGCGACTGGCCGCTGCTGCGCGGCACCATGTTTGCTGAAGACGAGGTGCGCGCGGCGCAGAACGTGGTGGTGCTGGGAAAGACCGTGGCCGACCTACTGTTTATCGGGGAGGACGCGCTGGGACAGACGGTGCGCATCAAGGACCAGCCGTTTCAGGTCATCGGCATCCTGGCGCCCAAGGGCCAGTCGGCCATGGGCGACGACCAGGACGACCGGGCGTTCATCCCTTACACCACGCTGCAGAAGAAGCTCTCGGGGCAGGACTGGGTGCAGTTCCTTTCCTGCACGGCGATTACGCGGGAGGCCTCGGTGGCGGCGGTGCCGCAGATTGAGCGGCTGCTGCGCGAGCGCCACCGCATCCGTCCCGGCGACGAGGACGACTTTTCGGTGCGCACGCAGTCGGAGGTGGCCGACCTGGCCGAGCAGACCTCGCGCGTGATGACGCTGCTGCTGGGGAGCATCGCTTCCATTTCGCTGCTGGTGGGCGGCATCGGCATCATGAACATCATGCTGGTGAGCGTGACCGAGCGCACGCGGGAGATCGGCATCCGCATGGCGGTGGGCGCGACGGAGAGCGACATCCAGCGGCAGTTTCTGGTCGAGGCGGTTACGCTCTCGCTGCTCGGGGGCACCGTGGGTATTCTGCTCGGCGCCGGCGCTTCGGGATTGATTTCGGGCTTCCTCGGCTGGCCGGTGGCGGTTTCCTTTGAGGCGGTGATTGCGGCGGCGCTGTTCTCCGCCGCGGTGGGGATTTTCTTCGGCTACTACCCGGCGCGAACGGCCGCGCGACTCGACCCGATTGAAGCACTTCGGTACGAGTAAGAGCGAAAAGCAGGTCCCTCACGCCGTCCCCCGCTGAGCGGGGGACGTGTTCGGGATGACAAGCAAGGAAGAGGCGGCGCGGAATGCGGCGCGCTTGAATCCCTACAAGTTCCTCCGCTACGAGTAGAAAAAGAAAAGCAGGTCCCTCGACTTGGTCCCGACTCGCGTCGCGACTCCGCTCGGGATGACAACCAAGAAGAAAGGGCTAGTGAGTGGGTTTGGAGTCGGGGATGGGCTCCCCCTTTTCCAGTTTCTCTATGTACTCCCGGATCAAGTCGGAAAAATATTGGTCCGCGTTTTCGTTCTGCTCTTCTGTCATTTCCGGGTGTTGCATCTTCAAGCCCGCGGCTTCCCGCAGCCGGACCAGCGCTTCGTCGTCCTCTTCCAGAAAGTGGTGCATGGCCGCCGCGATCACCAGCAGCTCTTTCCGTCGGCCCTGTTTCCCCGGCTCTCTGAGCATGTTCTGGGCGAGCTCTAGCGCCTTTCTCCGGGCGGCCGCCGCTTCGTCATCCTTGCCCTCGTTCTCCGAGTGGTACGCGACGACGCGGTAGAAGTGGCACCAGAACTCATCGTCGCGCTCAAGGACAGAGTAGGCTTTTTCGGCCACAGCCAGCCGCGCAGTCATGGGAATGCGGGCGTAGTCTTCGCTTGCTTCCAACTCAACTGTGCTCAGGGTCACGCGCAGGGCTCCGAGCTTCTCCTCCGGAACTCTCGGGAAATCGTACATGAAGGCGGTGAAGTGGCACTTCTTGCAACTATGGAGAACGTTGGAATCAATATGCGGCCAGAAAATCACCTGGAACTTGGACGGCCACAGGAAGATGTAGCCGCCAAAACTCATCGGCGTGCGGAACTGATTAACGGTCCCGCAGACCGGACACTTGACTTCTTTCCCCGCCCAGGTGGTAGCGGCCAGGTGAAGGGTGGCAGCCAAGAGGAGGAAAACGACGAAACCGGTGAGCCGCGGGCGGTTTCTCATGACCTGATTATCGCCCGAGACGGGGTTTAGTTCCAGCCTATTGCCCGGGCGAAAAGCAGGTCCCTCACGCCGGCCCCGCACAGCGAGGGACGTGTTCGGAATGAAAAGCGCGGACGACTAGACCGTGAGATCCTTCGCTTCGCCCGCCCGCGCGCCTCGCGTTGCGGCGGGCTGGCTCAGGATGACGCCTTCGGCGTCAGAAGGGGACGTCTTCGTCGGTGATTTCGGGGGCGAGGTCTTCAGGGGGCTCGGGGCCGGCGCCCGCCGGAGCTTCCATGTCGAGCGCGGCTTCGCCCTTGGGAGTCAGGATGCGCATCTGGCGGGCGACGATCTCAGTGGTCGTCCGCTTGTTGCCGTCGCGGTCGTTCCAGTCGCGGGTCTGCAAGCGCCCCTCGATGTAGCAGAGCTTGCCCTTGCCCAGCAGCTTCGAGCACTGCTCGGCCAGCTTCGACCAGGCCACGATGCGATGCCACTCGGTGCGCTTCTGGGTCTGGCCGCCCTTGTCGCGGAAGACTTCATCGGTGGCCATGGTGAAGTTGCAGACGGGCGTGCCGCCGGCGGTGTAGCGCATTTCCGGGTCGCGGCCCAGACGGCCGATGAGGATGACCTTGTTGACCATACATCCCCCTCTCTCAGGTGCGGCTGGATTCTACAGGAATGCCGCCAAGGGGTGAACCCCTAAAAGCCTTCGGTGGCACAGGCACTCTTGCCTGTGCTGATTTGCAGCACCTGCAGCGAGTGCACAGCCACGAGTGGCTGTGCCACTCCTAGAACAAGCCGCAGGGAACCTGCGCTACCGGGAAACGGGTTCGCCGAGCAGCTCGAGGCGCCGGCGGGCCCAGCGGGCTTCCTCGGAGCGCGGGTAGCGGTCGACCAGGGCGCGAAGCGTCTGGACGCCCTGGTCGCGCTGGTTGAGCTCGAGCAGGGCGTAGCCTTTCTTCAGCAGCGCCCCGGCGACCTTGTTGCTCTCCGGGTAGTCGCGGAACACGCGGTCGTACTCCTGGACGGCGCGCTCAAACTGATTCTGCCGGTAATAGGTCTCGCCGATGTAGAACTGGGCGTTGCCGGCCAGCGCGGTCTGGCTGTAGTACTGCAAGTACTCGGTGAACTGCTGGCGGGCCAGATCGTACTTGCCGGTGTTGAGGTCGCGCAGGGCGTTGTCATAGAGCGCCTGGGCCGAGGGCGGGGAAGCGACCGGCACCGGAGGCGGCTGGGTGGCCGACGAGCCGGAAGGAGAGGGCCCGCGCCCACCGGCCGGTGGCGGAGCACCGCCCGAAGTCACCGTAGGGGCAGCCCCGCCGGCGAGGCGCGCGTCCACGGTTTCGAGCACGCCGCGGGTTTCCGCCAGTTGCTGGGAGAGGATGCCGACGCGCGCAGTCAGCTCGTCTACGGCGTCGCGCAACGACTGCACCTGGGTGGACATCGAGTCCACGCGGGTGTTGGTGTTGGCCTGAGTCTCCTGGACGGATTGCTCGACCTGCTTGACGGTCGTGCCCATGCGGTTGACGGCGTCGAGGGCCTGCTCAACGAGCTGCTTGAGCACGGCGTTGTCGCGCTCCACCGTCTGCCGCAGCCCCTGCACCTCCTGGCGCAGCAGCTCGACCTCCTTGGTCAGCTCGATGACTTCGCGCTTCTGCGCCGAGGCCGGGAGCGACAGCAGCGCCAGCGCCATCGCGGCCAGCGGGATGGCCTGCCAAACCTTGCCTGTCTTCACGGGACCTTTCCTCCTTACCTCCCGCTCCCACGAGGCGACAGCAGAACGAAGTGCGCCCGACGGTTTTGCTGCCAGCAGTCTTCGTTGGACTCGAAGCAGAACGGCCGCTCCTTGCCGTAACTGATGACCTCGATGCGCGTGGCGGAGATACCGAGCGAGGCCAGGAAGTCCTTGGCGGCGTTGGCGCGGCGGTCGCCGAGCTGCAGGTTGTACTCGGTGGAGCCGCGCTCGTCGCAGTGGCCTTCGATGAGGACGCGGGCGTCGGGATACTGGCGCATGAATTCCGCCGTCTGCGTCAGGGCGACGCGGGCGTCGGGGCGGATGTCGGCCTTGTCGAAGTCGAAGTGGGCGTCGCGCACCATGCGCTGGAAGGCTTCGGCCATGGGCACGGGGACGACGGGCCGCGGCGGAGCCTCGGGCACGTTGACGGTGACGCGGGCGGTGGCTTCGGTGGAGCCGCCGGGGCCGCGGGCGACGAGGGTGTAGGTGGTGGAGCGCTCGGGCTGGACGGTGGAGGAGCCTTGCGGGCCCACGGAGCCGACGTCGGGCTGGATGCTGAGCTCGGTGGCGTTGGTCGAGTTCCACGACAGGGTGGTGGACTGGCCCTGCTCGATGGTGCTGGGCACAGCGCGCAGGGTAGCCGTGGGAGCCGCCGCCGCGGGCGGCGGTTGCGGTGTGGGCGGCGGTGGCGGCGGCTTCTTCTTGCACGCCGTCCCCGTCAGCAGCAGCAACACGAGCATGAAGATTCCCGACCAGCGCAAGCTGGGACTCATCCGCATTCGTCTCCCTCCGTCGAGCGTTTTATCCGCATCAAACCGGCCTAATCATACTACCGGTTTGAAATCGCGCAACCGAAATCGGCGTCATTTCCGAAGATGAGTTGTAGCACTTTGGTGCCATCCGCCAGCCGCATCCGATGAACGTGGGACGCAGTCCGGGCGTCATTTCCACGACCAGTTGGGGGCGGTGTTGGAGCCCTCGAAGGTCAACTGGCGCAGCCCAGTGCCGTCGACCAGCATGGTCCAAATCTGGTTGCGGCCGCTGCGGGTGGACTGAAAGACGATATGGCGGCCGTCGGGGGCCCAGGAGGGCTGCTCGTTGCGGCCGCTGTCGTGGGTGAGCTGGACGGTCTGGCGGGTGGCGACGTCCATGACGTAGATGTCGAAGCTGGCGCCGCTGCGCTGCCAGGCGAAGGCCAGCATCTGGCCGTTGGGCGACCAGGCGGGGGAAACGGCGTAGCCTTCGCCGTTGGTCAGCCGCTGCACGTTGCCGCCGTCGATTTCCATCAGGTAAATCTGCGGAGGGCCGCCGCGGTCGCTGACAAAGGCAATCTGCCGGCCGGTGAGGCGGTTCCAGGCGGGGGAGACATCGACGCCGCGCGAGTGGGTCAGGCGCCGCGGGCGGCCGCCGTCGCTGGAGGCGATGTAGATTTCAGGGTCGCTGCTTTGGCTGGAGGAGAAGGCGATCTCGTTCCCGTCGGGCGACCACGAGGGCGTGGTGGTGGTGCCGGCGAAGGCGGCGAAGGCGATGCGGCGATTGAGCACCAGGGAATAGATGTGGATGTTGGTGCGGGGCACCTCGCCGGCGCGCTCGTAGGCGGTGTAGGCGACCTTGCTGGAGTCCGGTGCCCAGCGCGGGGTGAGGCAGAGGCCGCAACGGCTGAGGGCGCGCTGGTTGTGGCCGTCGTAGTCCATCACCCAGATTTCCTTGCCGCCGCCTCGGTCGCTGACAAAGGCGATCTGGGTGCGGGCGATGCCGGGGAGGCCGCCGCTGAGCCGCTCGATGATGTCGTCGGCGAACTGGTGGGCGAGGGCGCGGGCCGAGTCTTCCGTCAGCTCGCCGCGGTAGCGCTTGGCGATGACGGGGGCGGCCTGCGGGTTGCGGACGTCGGAGAGCCAGGCTTCGACCACGAGCTGCTGGCCGACCACCTGCAGGTTGCCGAAGGCGACCATCTGGGCGTTGGTGGGGGCGCCGGACCAGGAGTCGTGCTTGAGCTCGCCGAGCTGCGAGGGAACCTCGAGCGGATAGAAGCTGGGGCTGACCATTTCGAGGATGCCGCTGAACTCGAGGTCGCTCCAGAGCGTCGAATTGAAGACGCCCGCGGGCGTTTCCACCTCGGCGCGGCGGGCGGCGAAGGCCGGGACCGCGAGGCGCACCTTCTCGACCCCGATGCCGGTGCCGGTGCGGAACCAGTCCTCCTGCGGCTGAACGCGGAAGGGCAGGGCGGCCAGGGCGCAGAGCAGGAGCAGCAGGAGAGCGGGTCCGGGTTGTTTCGCATAAGTTCGGCGTCGGCTCACGAGAGTCGGGTCCTCCTTCGGTCTAGTGCCGGCGGAAATCGAACCAGAATTCAACGAAGACTTTGTCGCCCGAGTAGTCGGAGGGCAGGCGGTCGAGCGGCGAGGAGTCCTGGATGGCGCGGATGGCGGAGCGGTCAACCGAAGGAACGCCGCTCGACCGCGTCATCTGGATGTTCACCACCGTGCCGTTGCGCAGGATTTCGAAGCTGACCTCCACCCGCGGGGCCCAGCGTACGCCGGGGTCGACCCCGGAGAGCAGCCAGTTGCTGGAAATGCGCCGCTGCACGCTCTCCACGTACCAGGGGAAGCGGCCGCCGAACGCGCCGCCGCTGCCGAAGGCCATCCCACCCTCGCCGCCGCCGGTCTGGAAGGACGTGTAGGGCAGGGCCGCCGGGCCGCCTTCGCCCGACGGGGTGGGAACGGCGCCGGGAGGAAGCGGCGGCGGCTCATCGCGCCGCGCGCGCCGGGTCGGCTGCTTCGTAGGCTCTTCGCCGAAGCGCGGGATTTCCTTGGCCCTCTCCTCCACCTTGGGCTCGGGCTTGGGCTCGGCCTTGTACAGGCTCTTCGACTCGGAGGCCACGCGGCTCTCAGCCACCACCGCCGGGCGCGGCAGCGGCACGCCGGGGAGGTTGCGCACGGCGGAGACCTGGATGGAGCTGCCGCCCACACCGCCCCAGTGCTCGCCGCGCCCGTGAGAGAAGGGAAAGGAGACCAGCGCAATGCCCAGCAACCCGGCGTGGGCGATGCTGGAGAGCACCAGCGGCTGCTTCAGGTCTTCCCGGTGATGGGCGAGGACGCTCACGCGGCTACTTGATGGGCTGGGTCACCAGGCTGATGTTCTCCAGGCCGGCCTGCTTCAGGGTATCCATCACGGCGGCGAGGGTGCCGAAGGGCACCGACTCGTCACAGCGGATGAAGACGGAAGTCTGCTCCGTGGGCCTGCGCTGGCGCAGGAGGTCGCCGAGGGCGTGGATGTTGACCAGGTCGTTGCCGACGTAGAGGCGCTGGCTGCGGTCGATGGTCAGCACCAGGCGCTCCTCGGTGATGGCCTTGACGGTTTTGGTCTTGGGCAGGGCGACCTCGATGCCCGACTGCAACACCGGTGCGGTAATCATGAAGATGATGAGCAGCACCAGCACCACGTCCACCAGGGGGACGATGTTGATCTCAGCCAGTGAGCTGCTGGTCTGCGTTTCTTTGAAGCCGGCCATGGAAGTACCTCCGAACTAGGCGTAGAGCGATTCGGCCTTGGCGACGAACTCCAGGGTGAAGTTGTCCATGCGGGTGCCGAAGTGGCGGATTTGATGCAGATAAAGGTTGTAAGCGACCAGGGCGGGGATGGCGGCGAAGAGCCCGGCGGCGGTAGCCACCAAGGCCTCGGCGATGCCGGGGGCGACCGCGCTCAGCGTGGTCGCGCCCGCCTGGCTCAGGCCCATAAAGGCGCCGATGATTCCCCAGACGGTGCCGAACAAACCGATGAACGGAGTGACCGAGGCGGTGGTCGCCAGGAAACCCATGCGGTGCTCAAGGCGCTGCATCTCATGGGTCGAGGCCAGGCGCGCCGCCGCGACGACGGCGTCGGGGTTGGTCAGCCGCCCGCCGTGCGGATTCGAGGAGTTGACCTGCCGCGCCACCACCCGCATCCCGGCGACGTAGACGTGCGAGAGCGGGCTGGCGGAGAAGGCAGAGGCCAGCGGGCCGGGCTCGGGCAGCCGCTCGGTGGAGCGGAAGGCCTCGAGGAAGCGCTCGGTCTGCTCCCAGGCGCGCTTCAGGGTGGAGCGTTTGCGGAAGATGATGGCCCAGGAGTACACCGAGAAGAAGAGCAGGATGAGAAGGACGATGCGAGCCGGCCAGCCCGTCTGCGCCAGCAGCCGCGCCAGTTCGGTTTGCAGCAGGAGCCCAAAAACGATTGTAGCCATTCGCCTCCGTTCGGACGTTTCCGGCGCGCACTAGAAAAATAACACGCGCTCTTTGCGAGCGTCAACCCAAACCGACCAGTCATTCAACTCAAAGTTCAGCCCAGCGGCCCCTGCCGCTGGGCATCCCAGGCTGCTGAGTTGGTCTTGGTAGCGCAGGATGGCCTGCCCGTTCCCGTCGTCCGCGCGGTTTTCGCGGGGAACGGGCGCGGCCTTCCTGCGGCCTGTCTGAGGAAAGACCGCAGGCAGCCCTCGAAAGCGCCCGTACGGGCTCTCGGCAACCCTTCGGCAGGCTCAGGGCAGGCTCTGCGCTACCCGAGGGTCTAAAGGCCCGGGGGCTAGCCCTTCGCCCCGCTGCCGCGGGCCTCAGGGTAAGGAGGTAGGCCGGGGGAGGGGTCGAAATGCGTGCACAACGCGTTAGAACGCGTTCTCGGGGCATCCCAGAAACGATCCGGGACCCCGTGCGACCGTGTTGGCCGGAGCTTGTGCTAGAATGCGCCCAATTCTTCGCTTGGGGGAGAGAGACGATGAGACGATGCAGCCCGCTGCTAGTCCTGACCCTCTTGGTCTGCGCGTCGGGCCTCCTGGCGAAAGACAAACCCGACCCGCGCCTGCGTGAGGTCAATACCATCTTCGTCAAAGGAGACAATCCAGCGGCTCAGAAAACCCGCGATGGCTACCGTAAGGGCCGATGCATGATAGCTGTTGACAGCGAGATTGACGCGGATGCTGTATTCGAGGTTGATGTAGTTCAAACCGGCAACGTAGCTACTGTTTCAGGCGTGCTTACTTTGCAATCGGGCGAGACCATCTGGCGACACGTTGAAACGGCGGAGGGGGCTCTCGCTGGCGAACGAGCCAGGCTGAGTCTGCTGCTTCAACTCGTAACCGATGCCGATTGCAAGGGTCGGCTTGACATCAAAGAGCCTGAATCGGGGCGGCGGAAAGTCTACATACATGGGTTTGGCCGTCCGGACGACACCGGCAGGCTCGCCAGCCACCTCTCGGTTAGTCGCAAACTCTGGGAAAAGTCTTGTCTGGAGCCTGCCGCAGCACCTGCTCTGGCGGACTTAGAGTTGTTTGTTGAGCTAGCATTGGATACACGTCGGACGATTGACAGGGCCGGAGCCGGTCGGTGGCAATGGACTGCGATTCTCAACTTACGAAACAAGGGAGACAATCCGGCTTTCGACACGCCGATTTTCGCCAGCGATATTCATTTCGGAACATCGCAACTCCGAGGCGCAGAGTACGAGGGGGCGAAGCGAGTTGTTGAGGAGCTTGAAAAGGGCTTCTGCAACAAAAAGAAATAGCCCCTGAGGGAGAGCGCGCAGGCAACATGACAGGCAGGGGAGTGGAGCGTATCCATGGGTGAGGAAAAGGAGTTTGTCTTGACTCTGGTTCCATCCGCAAACGATCCACCAGTGCTCGACTCGCAGTATCAGAAAGAACTCGAGAGTTTCAAGAAATCGCTGTTGGCTCTTGGCTTGGAAGTCCACTTCACTATGGAACTCCGCGAGTCGATGGGGGGCGGGGGCGGATTGCTGGGGGAGTTTCTAATCAAGATTGCCCCGATAATCGGGTCAGGGGGATTGTTCGGGCTGCTAGGAGCGTGGTTACAAGCCAAGTACGGACGAAAGGTGCGCGTGAAGTTTGGAGACACGGAAGCCGAAGCGCGAAGCGTGGAGGAAATCCGAGCTCTTTTGAAAGCCGTCGATGAACATCGCTTCGGCAAAGAGAAGCGAAAAGGGACTTAAGGGTATGCCAATGGAGAGTCGTGAGAGGATTCTGGGACTGTTGGAGGAAACTCTTGCTGCCATCAGGGAGCCGCGCCTTTTCCGAACTGAGCGGGGGTATCAGGGGGAGCTTGTGGCTGAGTTGAAGGCAAGGATTCCCGAAGCCGCGTTTCCGGGAGATCCGATCGTGGAGCAGGAATATCAGAAGCGAGTCCCTGATCACGGAATAGCTATTCGGCCGGACCTGATCATACATATCCCGTTCGAGCGCGGTGTCACTGGGAGTCGCGGTGAAGGGAATTTTGTTGCTGTCGAACTAAAGCGCGACAAGAGCAAGGTTGCAGGAGCGTTTGAGAATCTACGGCAGATGAAGGAACACCTGGGGTATGCCCTCACGGTGCTTGTCATGCTCGATTCAGCCGAGACGTTTGCCAGCATGTGTCCAAAGGCCATTGCCCGGCAGACGGTGTGCTTCGCCGTCAGATTGGAAGACGGAAAAGCCGTCGTCAGGTCGGAATTGTGCGGTTGACGATAGGATTGACCTCCTCACCGGCCCTTCAGAAAAGCCGACGACGAAGGTTGTCCCTCGCCTGCGGGCTCGGGACAAGACACTTCGTCGCCGCTACCAAACTCGGCGGGGTTGCCTTGAGGGGCCCAAGGGCCTGTGTTAGACTGCGAAGCGTGGGCGGGGGAATGACCAAAGGGCCGACCTTTTACATCGAGACGTTCGGTTGCCAGATGAACGTCCACGACTCGGAAAAGGTCGCCGGGTCGCTGCTGGCCCGCGGCTACCACCCCGCCGCCTCTTCCGACGACGCCGACCTGGTCGTCCTCAACACCTGCGCCATCCGCGACAAAGCTGAGCACAAAGTTTTTTCCCGCCTCGGCCATTTCAAGGCCGAGGCGCAGGCGGGCCGCAAGAAGCTGGCGGTCATCGGCTGCATGGCGCAGCTTGAGGGGGAAAAAATCTTCGCGGCCACGCCGTTCGTCAGCCTGGTGGCGGGCTCGGCCAGCTACCGGCGGCTGCCGGAGCTGCTGGTGCGGCTGGAGAGCGGCGAGAGGCGCGTGACCGGGCTCGACTACGACGACGAGACTTTTGAAACCGAACTCACCCGGCGCGGCAACCCCTTCCGCGGCTACATCACCATCATCGAAGGCTGCGACAAGCATTGCGCCTTCTGCGTGGTGCCGGTGACGCGCGGGCCGGAGCGCAGCCGCACCAGCGAGTCGGTGCTGGCAGAGGCGCGGCGGCTGGTGGCGGCGGGCTACACGGAGATTCAGTTGCTGGGGCAGACGGTGAACTCCTACCGCGACCCGGGGCCGCGGCGGCTGAGCTTCGCCGAGCTGCTGTCGGAGGTGGCGTCGCTCCCCGGCGTGCGCCGCGTGCGCTTCACCACTTCGCACCCGCGCGACTTCACCCCTGACATCGTCGCGGCCATCGACGCGCATCCTACTTTGTGTGAGCACGTGCATCTTCCCGTGCAGTCGGGCTCGACCCGCATCCTGAGGCAGATGAACCGCACCTACACCCGCGAGGAGTATCTGGAGAAAATCGCGTTGATTCGCGGCGCGCGCCGTGGTATTAGCATTACGACCGACATCATCGTGGGCTTTCCGGGCGAGTCCACGGACGACTTTGAAGAGACCTTGACGCTGCTGGACGCCGCACAGTACGACGGCATTTTCACCTTCCTCTATTCCCCTCGGCCGCAGACGCCGGCGATGAGCTACTCCGGGCAGATCCCCGAGGAAGAAAAAGTCCGGCGGCTGCAGGCGCTGCAGGCGCGGCAGCGGGAGATTCAGCTCGCGCGCAACGAGCGGCTGGTGGGGCAGGAAGTGGAAGTCCTGGTCGAGAGCCACAGCGAGCGCACCGGCCAGTGGGTGGGCCGGACGACGGCGAACCGCGTGGTCAACTTCGAGAGCGCGGGCGAGGAGCTGGGGCGGTACCTTCCCGTGCGCGTCACCCGCGCCGGGCCCAACAGTTTGATCGGCGAGCGCGTCCAGGCAGCGGCGGTGAGCTGAGCAGGGGGAAGGAGCCACATGGA
>Ga0209399_10001396_pt1 | contig 12631 bp, 12 predicted proteins | sample OV2TP3_FD_184130 | JGI IMG/M metagenome (GOLD analysis project Ga0209399, IMG submission 184130) | Hot spring microbial communities from Beatty, Nevada to study Microbial Dark Matter (Phase II) - OV2 TP3 (SPAdes) (version 3) | ecosystem: Environmental > Aquatic > Thermal springs > Hot (42-90C) ... | reverse complement strand
TTCTGACTTCTGATATCTGACCTCTGACTTCTGATTTCATGACGGATAGCGCGCATTCAATCGCACATAGGCTTCGCTCAAATCGCAGGTCAGCATCGCGGCGTGTGCCCGTCCCGCATGCAGGGCAATGTGAATGGACACCGCTCGGGAGTCCGCCAGCTGTCGAGCCATGGTCTTGCCGATGCGCACCGCGCAGCCCTGGACCACAACCGGCTGTCCGTTGATCCGGATCTCGAGTTGATCAGGACGAAACCGCGCTCCGGAGGCTCCGGCGGCTGCAGCAATCCGTCCCACGTTGGGATCGCCGCTCGTCAGCATCGTCCGGACAAGGCTTGAGGTCGCCACCTGTCGAGCACACGCCAGCGCCTCCGCTTCGGTCTTCGCCCCTCCCACTTCGATCGCGGCCGTGCGTGTCGCGCCCTCACCATCCTGCACGATCAACCGTGCCAGACGCTCAGTCACCTGGTTCAGCATCTGGGCGAACTGATCCGCGAGCGACGTTCCACGACGGATGCGAACGCCGGAACGGCCGTTCGCCAAGATGAACACGGTGTCATTGGTGCTCATGTCCCCGTCCACACTGATGCGGTTGAACGAGGCCTCAACCGCGTGATCGAGCAACTCGTCGAGGAGCGCCTGCTCAATCGCCACATCCGTGGTCAACACGCACAGCATTGTTGCCATGGCCGGCGCGACCATCCCGGCGCCTTTGGCCATTCCCCCGAGGCGGCAGAGGCGTCCCCCAAGCCGTCCTACCACCGCCGCTTCTTTCGCCTTCGTATCCGTCGTCAGAATCGCGAGAGCGGCCTGGCGATGGCCTGCGCGGCTGACGCGCCGGACCAATAGAGGAATAACGCGCGCCATCTTGCTGACAGGAAGTCGCCTCCCGATCATTCCTGTCGAGGCCACCAGGATCTGACGCTCTGGAACACCCAGTTCCCGCGCGACCATGCGGCTCAAGGCCACGGCGTCCTGAAGCCCTCGAGGACCAGTCAGACAATTCGCGCACCCGCTGTTCAGGAGCACCGCGTTGGCCACCTCCCCTTTCAGGCGCGTGCGACTGAGGAGCACCGGAGCGGCTTGCACGCGATTCGTCGTCAGGGTTCCCGCGCACACGGCGGGAGGGTCTGAGACCACCAGGGTCATGTCCGGCTTTCTGCCTCGCTTGATTCCGGCGCTGACTCCCGCGGCCCCGAACCCCAACGCGGCTGTCACGCCCCCAGGAATCCACCGGATCGAAGACCTCTTTGGGCTGGAGGCTGGAGGCTGGAGGCTGGAGGAAAATGCGTTGCCTAGAGCCTTGAGCCTAGAGCCTTCAGCCATCACAGGAGGCCGGTGGTTTCTGGCCAGCCCATCATGACGTTGAGGTTCTGCACGGCCTGCCCCGCTGCCCCCTTGGTCAGATTGTCAAGGGCACTCGTAACAATCAAGTATTCGGTTGACGGGTCATAGGTGAACCCGATGTCGCAATAGTTAGTTTCGACCACATCCTTTAGTTGTGGGAAAGATAACGGGTGAACCCGAACAAATGGGGCTTCATCCACTGGGTACGATTTCTTATAGGCTTCGTTAATGTCATGGAGTTCCGTGTGAGTTCGAATATAGATTGTACTCATCAAACCCCGCGTCACTGGGATAACCTGCGGGACGAAAGCCATCAGCGGCTTCTGTCCCGCGATGATCTCAATCTCTTGGAGCACCTCGGGCATGTGCTGATGTTCATTGACCTTGTACACCCGCAGGTTCTCAGTCATTTCGGTGAATAGCAACGACTCGTTGGCCTTCCGGCCGGCGCCCGTCAGGCCTGATTTTGCGTCGACAATGAACTGTCCTTCTTCGACGACAAGAGCTTGAAACAACGGGAGACATCCTAAGAGGATACTGGTCGCATAGCACCCAGGGTTAGCCACGAGACGGGCGCTTCGAATATCATTGCGATGAAACTCCGTGAGACCATACACCACGCCAGTCCCGTTCAGGAGTTCAGGATGGGCATGTTGGAACTTGTACCATTTGGGATAATCCGCAGGATCTCTCAACCGGAAATCCCCGCTCAGGTCCACGACCCGTTTTCCCGCCTTGAGTAACTGGGGGACCAACGCCATCGCGCTCCCGTGCGGCAGGGCGAGAAACACCACCTCGCTCGACGCGATGAGGCGGGTAAGATCAAGCGACTCGACGGGAAGGTCTAGGCTTCGGGCAAAGCGCGGGAAGACCTCTGAGGCAGGAGTGGGGCGCTCCCACTTGGCTGAGGCTGCCAAGTAGGTAAGCTGAACGAACGGATGTTGGAGGAGCAATCGGATAAGTTCTTCACCGGCATATCCGGTCGCCCCTGCAATCGCGACACGGACCGTTGACATCTGTGCGTCAGATTCTTCATGTTAACAAAATGTGCAAACTTCTGCAACGAACGCTATCGCTGAATCACGCTGATGACTACGCTGATCCACGCCGATCATCCGCGTGAATCCCCGCCTGCCCCGATGTTCACCGGGCGGGCAGGAGCGTAGAGATCAGCGTCAATCAGCGTTTAGTCCACTGAAAGCGCTTGCGGGCTCCTTTGCGCCCGTATTTCTTGCGCTCCTTCATGCGAGGGTCCCGCGTCAGGAGTCCTGCACCCCGGAGCGTCCCGCGCAACGCGGGATCGAGCTCGGTTAAGGCCCGGGCGATCCCCAGGCGAACAGCTCCCGCTTGGCCTGTGAGTCCACCCCCCTCCACGTTGACAAGCACGTCCACCTTGCCCAACTGGTGGGTCAGGAGGAGCGGCTGACGAACAGCAAGCCGCAGCATCTCACGAGGAAAGTAGCGGTCGTAAGGTTGGTGGTTCACCAAGATCGTCCCGGTGCCTGGGATCAACCGGACCCGTGCCACGGCCTCCTTGCGCCGGCCCGTCGCCCAGAGCACCTGCCCTGGCGCTTTCGAGGGTTCAATTGGCTTGGCCTGCGTGGCCGGCTTCCGCACGTGCTTGGGAGCCTCTTCTGCCACCTCGACCTGTGCTGGAGGTGGACCCTCTGGAGATGGGCTCTCCGGTTGAACTTCAGGATTGTCCATAGAAATTTTCCTGCGGAAAATTTATGATAGAGGGAAACAACCCATTAAAAAATGTTGCTTGGCAACATTTCTGGATTTTGCGCCTGATGCGGGTGGTCCGGCCCCGCATAGACCTTCAGCTTCCCCAAGCGCCTGCGTCCCAGCGGGCCATCGGGGAGCATCCCCTTCACCGCGATCCGCACCACGCGCTCCGGGTGCTTGCGGAGCATCTCCTCTAAGCTGCGGGATTTCAAGCCGCTCGGATAACCTGAATAGGTCTGATAGCGTTTGTTTGTGAGCTTCTGCCCGGTCACCTTGACCTCTTTGGCATTGATCACGACGACGAAATCCCCCACGTCAAGATGCGGCGTGTACGTGGGCTTGTGTTTGCCCCGCAACAGCAGGGTGATTCGGCTGGCCAGCCGGCCAAGCACTTGCCCTTTTGCATCGACCAGCCACCACCGTCGGCGAATTTCTTTCAGGCTCGGAAAGGTCGTTTTCATGAAGCGAAAGTTTAACACAGCCTCAAGGACCTGTCAATCGCAGTTAGTATTTCACCTCGACCAGGCAGAGCCCCTGAGGCGGAGCCGTCGTCCCGACCCGGCACCGGTCTTTGGTCTTCAAGAGTTGGGCCATCGTGCCAGGCGGCCGATGGCCCCGTCCGATGTCGATGAGTGTCCCGACGATGCTCCGGACCATCGTGTACAAAAATCCGGTCGCCTCGATCTCGATGACGAGATGCACGTTGTGCCGATTGATGCGTAGGTTCGAGATGGTGCGACGGGTGTCTGCGACCGGCCGGCCTGTATTGTGGAACGCGCGGAAATCGTGCCGCCCAAGGAGCGCCCTGGCCTCCCGCCGCATCACGGCGAGGTTCAGCGGAACAGGAACGTGGTGCACAGCGCGCCGCTCAAACGGAAGGACAATCGGACCGTTCACGATGTGGTAGCGATAATGCTTGGCCTTCGCGTCAAAGCGGGCATGGAAACCCGCGTGAGCCTCTTTGACCTGCGTGATCACCATGTCAGGAGGAAGCAGGCTGTTGAGCGCCGCCTTTAACCGCTCGCACGGCATCGGGGAACGGGTCTTAAGATGGGCCACCTGCGCTAGGGCGTGCACCCCGGCATCGGTCCGCCCACTGCCCACAACCTTGACTGGCTCTTGCAAGATTTGCCGCAGTATCTGCTCCAGAGTTCCCTGGATCGTCGGTTTCTGATTTCTGCCTTCTGCCTTCTGCCCTCTGGCGTTCTGGATCTGCCATCCGGCATAGTCGGTGCCGTCATAGGCAATCGTGAGCTTCAGAGTCCTCATGGGCTGGTAACTGGTGATTGGTAATTAGTAATTGGTAACCAGTTACCATGCTCAAATTACCGTTTACCAATTACCAATTCAGCGATCTGGACGGCGTTGGTCGCTGCGCCTTTTCTGAGGTTGTCGCCGCTGACCCAGAGCGCAAGGCCGTTGCGGACAGACTCACCTGCCTGTCCCTTGCTCCCGCCTGCCCTGCTTTCTTCTGGGCGGGCAGGCATCGGGGCAGACAGGTCAGCGCGAATCCGTCCCACGAACACCTCATCGCGACCAGCCGCGTCGAGGGGCATGGGATAGGCCTGCCGGGAAGGCTCATCAATGACCCGCACACCAGGCGCCCGCTGGAGGATGCGACGGGCCTCATTGGCTGACAGAGATCGCTCGGTCTCGATCCAGATCGCTTCAGAGTGGGCCACAAAGACCGGGACGCGGACACACGTGGCCGAGATGGGAAGTCGCGGCTCCTCGAGGATCTTCCGGGTCTCATGGACCAGCTTCATCTCTTCCCTGGTGTAGCGGTTCTCGAGGAAGACGTCCACCTGGGGAATAAGGTTGAACGCGATCTGCTGCGGCAATCCAGTTGGAAGCTTGAAGCGGGAAGTTCGAAGTTTTGGATGCACTTCAAACTTCGAACTTCGAACTTCGAACTGCCGCAGTGCATGTTTGGTTTCCTCATAGAGTTGCCACATCGCGCGGGCGCCAGCGCCTGACACGGACTGATAGGTCGACACGCGAATCCGCGTGATCCTCGCCGCATCGTGGAGGGGTTTCAAGGCAACCAACATGATGATGGCCGAGCAGTTGGGGTTCGCGATCAGTCCATGGTGACGGTCCAAGGCATGGGGGTTCACTTCCGGCACGATCAGCGGCACGTCGTTCTCCAGGCGAAAGGCGCTGGAGTTGTCCACGACGATGGCCCCACGCCTGAGTGCCTCAGGCGCAAACTCTAAGGCTCGGATGGCTCCAGCGCTAAACAGCGCGAGGTCGATCTCGTCAAAGGCACGCGTGTCGAGCGGCTCAACGCGATAGAGGCTGCCGTTAAAGCTCAGGCGCCGGCCTTCCGACCGCTCAGAGGCAAGGAGCCGGATCTTCCCGACGGGGAATCGGCGCGCCTCGAGCACACGGAGCATCTCGGTTCCGACCGCACCCGTCGCTCCCACCACCGCGACGTTATACCGCTTCTTTCTTGCCATGACTCAGCTTGCGGTTACGAATTTTCGATTGTCGATTGACGATTTTCGATTTTGACATCCAATCGTCAATCGTCATTCGTCAATCGACAATGTTTAGAGGTGTTTCACGACGAGATCACCGACTTCACTGGTCGAGTAGCCCATCTGTCCTGCCGCAAGACTCTTGAGTGTTGGCGTCACACGCATGACGGCCTGCTCAATCCGCATCGCGGCCTGGCGCTCGCCCAGATGCTCAAGCAGCATCATCCCCGCGCAGATCGCCGCCAGCGGGTTGATCTGGTTCTTGCCCGTGTATTTTGGCGCCGAGCCGCCGATCGGCTCGAACATCGAGACGCCCTGCGGATTGATGTTGCCTCCGGCCGCAACCCCCATGCCGCCCTGGATCATGGCCCCGAGATCCGTGATGATGTCCCCGAACATGTTGTCCGTCACGATGACGTCAAACCACTCAGGGTTCTTCACCATCCACATGCAGCAGGCGTCCACATGGGCGTAATCGGTCTGCACGTCGGGATACCCCTTCGCCACTTCGTCAAACACGCGCTGCCAGAGATCGTGCGCGAAAGTCAGGACGTTGGTCTTGCCGCAGAACGTCACTTTCTTTCCTGCCCGCCCTGACTGGCCCGAAGAGGCAGGTGGGCGCTTGTTGCGCTGACTGGCATACTCAAACGCGTAGCGGATGCACCGCTCAACCCCGCGGCGCGTGTTCACCGACGTCTGCAGGGCGACTTCTTCTTGAGTCCCTTTCCGCAAGAAGCCGCCGACCCCGGCGTAGAGCCCCTCGGTGTTCTCCCGGACCACCACGAAGTCGATGTCGGAAGGCCCCTTGTCCTTGAGCGGCGTCCAGACTCCCGGGTAGAGCTTGACCGGCCTGAGGTTGATGTACTGGTCCAGCTCAAAGCGCAGGCGCAGCAGAATTCCCCGTTCCAAGATCCCGGAGGCGACGTCCGGATGCCCCACCGCTCCCAGGTAAATCGCCTCGACCTGCTTGAGTTCCTTGAGGGCTGCGTCGGGCAGCGTCTCACCAGTCCGGAGGTACCGCTCGCCCCCGAAATCGAACGGTTGCCAAGACAGCGTAAACCCTTCCTGAGCTGAAACCGCCTCCAAGACCTTGCGGCCTTCACGGATCACCTCAGGACCTGTCCCATCGCCGGGAATCACCGCGATGCGGTAGGTCCGGGTGGCTGTCCGTGCGGAGGCTTTCGGTTTGGTGATCGCGGTCCTGTCCATCGCCGGAGGGATTAGCGAGTGATTGGTTCGGTGGGGCTTGCCCCGCCCTTTTGAACTGTGGCCACTGAACCCTCCCCGAGTAAAAGGGCGGGGCTGGAGGCGGCGGCGTAGGGCTTCTTCGGGATGCGACCCGCCTCGTACGCCAGGCGTCCCGCTTCAATGGCCAGGCGCATGGCATGGGCCATCTTCACCGGATCTTTGGCACAGGCGATCGCCGTGTTCATCAGCACTCCGTCAGCGCCGAGTTCCATGGCAATCGCGGCATCCGAGGCAGTCCCGACACCGGCATCGACGATCACCGGAACCGAGACGGCTTCCAGGATGAACCGGATGTTCAGGTGGTTGAGGATTCCCTGACCGGACCCGATCGGGGCCGCAAGCGGCATGACGCACGCCGCTCCGGCGCCTTGCAGTTTCTTGGCCACCACCGGATCATCGTTCGCATAGGGCATCACGATGAACCCCTCACGCACCAGGACGTTGGTCGCTTCGACCAACGCCGCGGTGTCTGGCAGGAGCGTCTTCGGATCGCCGATCACCTCGAGCTTGATGAGCTCTGACAATCCTGCCTCCCGGCCCAGTCGCGCGACGCGGATCGCCTCCTCTGCGGTGTAACAGCCTGCCGTGTTGGGAAGCAGGGTGAAGCGCGAGCGGTCGATGTGGTCCAGCAGGCTCTCGTCGTTCGGGCGGTCCAGGTTGAGCCGCCGCACCGCCACGGTGACGAGCTCAGCACCAGAGGCCTCCAAGGCCTCCTGCATGATCTGATAATTGGCGTATTTACCCGTCCCCACGATCAGCCTCGACCGAAACGTGCGCGTCCCAATCCGAAGGCCCTCCGTCTGTGTAGGTTCTCTCTGTGGACTATGGACTGTGGACTGTGGACTACTCATGTTCCCACAAGCGAGACCGCGGGCCTGGGCTCCTCGATGACCGTGCCTTTGGCTACCACGACGACGCCCCCCTCGGTCACATGGAAGCGCTGCCGGTCCTCCTCGAGGTTATAGCCGATCTCCGCATACCGGGGAATCACGACATCCTTGTCGATGATCGCCCGCCGAATCTTGGCGTACCGGCTGACCTCCACCCCTTCCATGAGGATCGAATCGTACACCTCAGAAAAGCTGTTGACCCGGACGTTGGGCGAGAGGATACACCGCTGCACCCGTCCCCCGCTGATGATGCAGCCATCGGAGACCAAGGAGTCGAGGACCATCCCCAGCCGTCCTGTCGCCTCATCCGCAAAGACCGTCTTGGCCGGAGGCCACTGCTCGTGATAGGTCCGGATGGGCCAGCTTCGGTCATAGAGGTTGAACTGGGGCGTGACCTGCACGAGATCCATGTTGGCCTCGTAATACGCATCCAACGTCCCGATGTCCCGCCAGTACTTGGACTCCTTCTTGTTCTCATCCTTGAAGTTGTACGCGAACACCCGGAAGCTCCTGAGCATCCGGGGGATTACGTCCCGCCCGAAGTCGTGGGTTGAGTCCGACCGCTTGGCGTCTTCGATCAGGACTTCCTCAAGCGCCAGGCGGTTGAACAGGTAGATCCCCATCGAGACGTAACAGCGAGTCGAATCGTAGGGGGTCGTCTTGGGCTGCGGGGGTTTCTCCTCGAACCCGACAATCCGGCTCTGCTCATCGACCTCGACGATCCCAAAGCCTTTAGCCCGCTCTCGCTCCATCTCGATCACGCTGACCGTCACATCGGCCTCTTTGAGATCATGAAACTCAAGCATCTGGGCGTAGTTCATCTTGTAGACATGGTCTCCGGCCAGGATCATCACGTAGTCCGACCGTTCCTGTTCGATGGAGTAGATGTTCTGGTAGAGGGCATCGGCTGTGCCGAGGTACCAGTGCTCGCCTGTGCGCTGCTGGGCGGGGATCACGTCGATGTACTCCCCCAGCTCGCTGTCGAAGATGTTCCACCCCATCCGGAGGTGCCGCTGGAGCGAGATCGATTTGTACTGGATCAGCACGTGGATCTTCCGGATCCCCGAATTGATGCAGTTGGACAGCGTGAAATCGATGATCCGGTAGATCCCGCCAAACGGCACCGCGGGTTTGGCCCGGTCCTTGGTCAGCGGAAAGAGCCGCTCACCCTTTCCCCCGGCCATGATAAACGTCAGGACGTTGCGCATTATGAGGTCATTGTGTAAACGACGCCGTGAGTCCTTGCCGCACCAACATGACCGCAAAGGCGGCAAGGACGAGGCTGGAGACCTTCGAGACCACCTTCGTCCCCTCTCGCCCAAGCCGTTCCACCAACCAATCCGCAGTCTGCAACACCAACCAGGTCAAAAGGATGTTGAAGCTGAGCGCCCACACCGTGGGCCAAAGCCCGTAGCGCTGCCTGGTCAGCAGGATGGTGGTCAGGACCGCTGGGCCCACAATCAACGGCACCCCAAGCGGGACGACACCGATCGCCTCGATCGAGCCAGACGGAGCAGTTTTCGGATGGAGGAGGTCGTTCAACGCGAGGACGAAGAGGATCCCCCCTCCGGCGATCATCACATCGGCCATCTGGATCCCCATGACGTGGAACAAGACTCGACTGATCCACAGGAACACCAGGGCCACCAGGAAGGCGACGACGACGGCCTTGTGCACCGCCTGCTGTCGCTGGCTGAGCGACAATCCCTGGGACAGGCTCCAGAACGCGGGCAACAGCCCGATGACGTCGAACGCGACAAACAACGGGAGAAACGCGAGCCAGAATCGCTCCATATAAATTTTACTTCGTAAAATTTATGAATGGGGGAAAGAACCGCTCATCCAAACGCACCCGACGAGTTAAACAGGAACGTGCGTGTGGATTATTATACGCCCTTAAGAGCCCCTAACACAATGAGCCCATGGCCGCGTTGCGAGCGCCAGCGGGCCAGATGCGAGGAACGACGACGAAGGCGTATAAGCTTGCGATACGTCGAGGAGGAGTGACGACGCAGATGGCCCGCTGCCGCCGCAACCCTTCGGGCTGGGCGGACTGGCGTCGCCATGCGGCGTCGCTCGTCGTCGCCGTACTTCTGCCCATCAGTACGGCTTCCTCCTCGCTCCTTGCGCGGCTCGCCATTGCGCCCAGCGCGACCATGCGGGTATTTTGTTAGGGGCTCTAAGGGCGGAAGTGACAAGCCACGAGCCGCCCTGGCGCTTTTTCGACGAGCGGCGGGTCCTCGTCCGCACAGACCGGCGCGGCAAGCGGGCAGCGGGTTCGGAACCGACAGCCGGAGGGCAGCTGGACGCTCGAGGGCCGCTCCCCAGCCGGGCGGGTACCAAGATCGAGCGAGGAGGACTGGAGCAGTAGTTCCGTGTAGGGATGCCAGGGGGAGGTAAGGAGCTGAGTGGTCGGTGCAACCTCAACGAGCCTGCCGAGATACATCACCGCGATCACGTCGCAGAGGAACGAGACGGCCCCGAGGTCATGGGAGATGAACACCAGTGCAAGGTGCTGCGTGTGCTTCAGGCTGTTGAGGAGCTCCAGGATCTGCGCGCCAACAGACACATCCAACGAGGCGATCGGCTCATCGCAGATGAGCAACTGCGGGTTGGTCGCAAGCGCGCGGGCCAGGCCGACCCGTTGGCGCTCCCCTGTGCTTAAGTTGTTCGGCCGTCGATCCCGCAGCCTCGAGGAGAGTTGCATAGTCTCCAATAGCTCATTGATGCGACGATCCAGCGTCCGTCCGTTTGCCAGCCGATGGATCACCAGGGGTTCTGCCACGATCTCTTCGACACGCATGCGGGGATTGAGGCTGTTGGTCGGGTCCTGGAACACCAGCTGGACTTTCTGATGAAGCGCCTGCAGGGTGGATCCTCGCAATTGCCCCAAGGGCACATCATTGAACAAGACCTCGCCTGCCGTTGGCTGAAGCAGGCCAACCAGGAGCCTGGCCAGCGTCGATTTGCCGCATCCCGACTCCCCCACGAGGCCCACTGAACGGCCTGGTGCGATCGCAAGATCCACCTCATCGACGGCGTGGATCAGGCCGACGGTCCGCCTGAGCATCCCCATCCGCAGGGGAAAATGCTTGGTCACGTGCCTGGCTTCGAGAAGGGTTTGAGGCATCGGGCCATCCGACCTCGTCCAACTTCGTCCAAACTCGGGAATACGTCAGCGCACGCGGCTATAGCCACAGGACAGCGAGGATGGAACGGGCATCCGCTCGGCAAGTGCGCAAGATCCGGGCTGTGGCCAGGAATGATGGCCAAGCTCACGTTCGCTCCAGCGCGAGTCGGCCGACAGGCCAACAATCCCATCGTGTAGGGATGCGCCGGATTTGAAAACACCTCCTCGACCGGGCCGAGTTCCACGAGCTTGCCGGCATACATGACCGCGATGCGATGGCAGATCCGCTCCACCACCGTCAGGTCATGGGAAATGAGCAGGACTGACAGCCCCAGCGTCTCTTGGAGCGTCTTGAGCAATCGGAGGATCTCCACCTGCACCGTGACATCCAGCGCCGTGGTCGGTTCATCAGCGATCAGTAACGACGGGCGCGAGGCGATCGCCATCGCGATCATCGCCCGTTGCCGCATCCCGCCGGACAGCTCATGGGGATACGCGTCCAACCGTTCGCTGGGTGAGGGAATGCCGACCTGCGACAGCAGCTCCACCGCATAGGCATCCGCCTGCGTCCCCCTCCGCTCGGTATGAAGCTGGATCACCTCCCGCAGCTGTGCTCCGACGGTGAGCACCGGATTGAGCGCCGTGGCAGGATCCTGAAACACATAGCTGATGTGACGGCCGCGGATCCCTCGGAGGGCCGAGGGCGGCGCCTTCAAGAGATCGTGTCCCTGGAACACGACCCGGCCGGTCTCGATCTCTCCGGGCGGTTGGATGAGCCGTGTGATGGCCAACGCGAGGCTCGTCTTGCCGCATCCAGATTCGCCCACCACAGCGAGAACCTCGCCCTTCTCCACGGTGAGGCTCACCTGGTCCACCGCACGGATCGAGGTCCCGTTGTGGCGGTAAACCACCGACAGGTCTTCAATCGAGAGCAAAGGCATGAGTTGGGTGATGGGTGATAGGTGATTGATGATAGATGAAGGGATTAACAGCCATCAATCATCCAGCATCCATCATCAGTCATCATCGCAAGAGCCGCTCACGGATCCCTTCGCCCGCCAGGTTAAAGGCCAGGACCGTCACGAGGATGCACAGGCCAGGACTCAGCGTCAGCCACCAGGCCACTCCCAACGCCACGCGCCCTTCGTTGAGGATGTTCCCCCAGCTCGGTGTTGGGGGTTGCACCCCAAGTCCAAGATAACTCAGGACCGATTCGGTTAAGATCGCCCCGCCAACGCCCAGCGTCGCGCTGACGAGCACCGGGCCGATGGCATTGGGCAGGATGTGCTTCGTGATGATCCGCCACTGGGAAGCCCCGAGACAATAGGCCGCGAGGACAAATTCCCGCGTTTTCAGACTCAGGACCTCTGCGCGGATGAGCCGGGCCACGCCCATCCAGCTCATCAGGCCAATCGCCGCCATCAAGACCACCAGCCGCGGATCGATCCATTGAAAGAGTAATGTGGTGAATGGGCCGATGACGGGATAGGTCGTGAAGACCAGGAGCCGCTCAGCCGGGTCCACCGCGATGATGGCAAGCAGAAGGAAAATCGTCGGGATCGAGAGCAAGGTGTCCACCAATCGCATGAGGACGCTGTCGAACCATCCCCCGAAGTATCCTGCAAGAGCGCCCACGACCGTCCCGACGCTGACCGCCACTCCCACTGCGATGAACCCGATGGACAGGGAGATCCGGCTTCCCCAGATGAGTCGGCTCAAGACGTCACGGCCCAGCTGGTCTGTCCCAAGCCAATGTCGGGGTGATGGCGGAAGCAGTGCCTCAGGCAGGTTGACCGCAAGCGGATCATGGG
>Ga0209399_10001392_pt1 | contig 12648 bp, 13 predicted proteins | sample OV2TP3_FD_184130 | JGI IMG/M metagenome (GOLD analysis project Ga0209399, IMG submission 184130) | Hot spring microbial communities from Beatty, Nevada to study Microbial Dark Matter (Phase II) - OV2 TP3 (SPAdes) (version 3) | ecosystem: Environmental > Aquatic > Thermal springs > Hot (42-90C) ... | reverse complement strand
AATGGGCTGGGATTGTTGGGGGTGTCGGCCCCCAAGCGGATGTGATGAGCTCATGCTGGAGTATTGCCGGTTATACGTGGGTCAGCGGGTCAACCTGGAGTCCGTCCTGGAGGAGCTGATCCGCTTCGGGTATCAGCGCGTGCCCCAGGTCGCCGACCCCGGCGATCTCGCCCTGCGGGGAGGGATCCTCGACGTCTTTCCCGCCACGTTCGAATCCCCCTTGCGCCTGGAGTGGGCCGGGCGCCATATCGCCTCGATCCGGAGCTTCAATCCCGCCTCGCTGGAGACGCTCGACCGGCACTCGATGGTCGTCGTCCTGCCGCGGCAGCTTCGGATGCGCGTCTCCTCCCGCGCCTCCCTCGAGGCGGACACCCCGTTTGAGGGCGCCCTCGACCTGGAAGACGGCGACCTCGTCGTCCACCTGGAGCATGGGATCGGCCGCTTCCTCGGCCGCACGACGCTCGCCAGAGGCGGCGAGGAACTGGATGCCTTGTTGCTGGAGTATGCCGACGGGGACCGGCTCTATGTCCCGATGGACCAGCTTCACCTGGTGCAGAAATACGTGGGGTTCGGCTCGCGCGCCCCGGCCCTCCACAAGCTCGGCGGCAGCGCCTGGGAGCACGCCAAGACCCGCGCCTACGTCGGGGCCTGGACGTATGCCAAGGAGCTCCTGGCGCTCCACGCCAAACGGCTGGCGCTGCCGGGCTACGCGTTTTCGCCGGACCATGACTGGCAGCGGGCGTTTGAGCGCGCCTTTCCCTACCGGGAAACGCCGGACCAGCTGACCGCCGTCGCGCAGGTCAAGCAGGACATGGAGCGCCCCCAGCCGATGGACCGGCTCTTGCTGGGCGACGTGGGCTACGGCAAAACCGAGGTGGCCCTCCGCGCATGCTTCAAGGCGGTCATGGACCACAAGCAGGTGGCGGTGCTGGTGCCGACGACGATCCTGGCCTATCAGCATGCGCGGACCTTTGCCTCGCGGATGCAGCCATTTCCCATCCAGATCGCTACGCTCTCCCGCTTTCAATCGGCGCTCGAGCAGCACCAGACGCTCCAGCATCTTCGAGCCGGCGTCTGCGACATCGTCATCGGCACCCACCGGCTGCTGTCCGGGGACGTGCAGTTCCGCGACCTGGGCCTGCTGATCATCGACGAAGAGCAGCGCTTCGGCGTGAAAGACAAAGAGCAGCTGAAGCGTTGGCGGACCCAGCTGGATGTCCTGGTGCTGTCGGCGACGCCGATCCCGCGGACGCTGTATCTGGCCCTGATGGGCTCGCGCGAGCTGTCCCTGATCGCCACCCCGCCCGAGAACCGCCATCCCGTCGAGACCGTCGTCGTGGAGGACGACGAGGAGCCGCTCCGCCGGTGGATCCGCGCGGAGCTGGCGCGGGAGGGCCAGGTGTTCGTCGTGCATAACCGGGTGCGCGGCATCCAGCCGCTCGCCTCGCGCATCCGGCGCCTGGTGCCCGAGGCCCGCGTCGGCATCGGGCACGGCCGGCTGCCGGAAGACGCGCTGGAGCGGACCATGGTGGACTTCCTCGAGCATCGCCTGGACGTCCTGGTGACGACGACGATCATCGAGTCGGGCATCGATATCCCCAACGTCAACACCCTGATCGTCCATCGCGCCGATCAGTTCGGGTTGGCGGACCTGTATCAGCTCCGCGGGCGGGTGGGCCGGTTCACGCGCAAGGCCTACGCGTATCTGCTCGTGCCGCGGGGCGGCGTCCTGAGCCAGGAATCCCGCGAGCGGCTGCGGGCGATCATGCAGCATACGGCGCTGGGCTCGGGGTTCAAGATCGCGATGGAGGACCTCAAGCTTCGGGGGGCGGGCAACCTGCTCGGCATCGAGCAGCACGGCCATATCACGGCGGTGGGGTTCGATTTGTACTGCCGGCTCCTGCGCGAAGCCGTCACCCGCGTCAAGGGCGAGCCGCCGAAATGACCGCATTCCATGCTCCACGCTCCAGGCTCCAGGCTTCAAGCTTGGAGCTGAGAGCTTGGAGCTTGGTACTCGTATGGGTATTGGGGGGCGGAGCGCAGGCCCAGACCACCAACCGCATTGTCGCCATCGTGAACGACGAGGTCATCACCGAAGGCGACGTCACCTCCCACACGGTGTCGCTGCTGCGCCAGCATGACCTGCAGGACCCCACCGCCGAGGAAGCCGAGGAGGTGCGGCGGGCCGTGCTGGCACGGCTCATCGAGGAGCGGCTGATCGTGCAGGAGGCCAAGCGGCTGGGCCTGACCGTCGGGGCGGAGGAGGTGGCGCAACGCCTGCGCGCCATCCGGCAGCAGCTGGGCACGCCGGAGCAATACCAGCAGATGTTGCGAGAGACGCAGTTGACCGAGGAGCAGCTCAAACAGAAGCTCCGCGACCAGCTGTTGGCTCAGACCGCCGTCGACCGGCAGGTGCGCGACAAGATCGTGGTCAGCCCCTCGGAGCTGGCGTCGCTGGCCGGCTCCCGGTCCATCGAGCCGTCGAATCCGGGCGATGAGGTCCGGGCCTACCATCTGCTGGTCCGGGTCACGGAGCGCCGGTCTGAGGAACAGGCCCGCGAGGTGATCACCCAGCTGCATGAGCGCCTCCAGCGCGGGGAGCCGTTCGAGGGCTTGGCGCGGAACCACTCGGAAGGCCCGTACGCCCAGGATGGCGGGCTGATGGACTGGGTGCGTCCCGGTGAGCTGCTGCCGGAGCTGGACGCGGCGCTCTTTCAATTGTCCCCAGGCGAGCTGTCCGAGCCGATCCAGTCCCGGCTGGGATTCCATCTCGTCAAGATCGTGGAGCGCCGGAGCCGCTCCGCCGAGGATGCGGTGAAGTCGCGCCAGCAGATGGGACAGCAGCTGTATCAGCAGAAGTTCGGCGAGCTCTTCGAAGCGTGGCTGGCCGGCTTGAAGGCCAAGGCCTATATCCAATTGGTGGATGAGTAAGTCGCTGGTGATGACCGCCGGCGACCCCTGCGGCATCGGTCCGGAGGTCATCCTCAAAACCCTCAGCCGTCCCCTCCCAAACCGCGTCCGTGTCGTCCTCGTCGGTGACGCGGCCGTCTTCGAGCAGGCCGCCGCGCGGCTCGGCCGGCGTCTGCCCGCCGCCGTCGAGTTCATTGACCTGGCCCACCGGCAGCGCTATGCCCCGGGCAAGCCCGGGGCGGCCTCAGGCCAGGCCTCGCTGGACTATCTGGACGCGGCGATGCATCTGCTGCGCCGCGGCACGGCGGAGGCCCTGGTGACGGCGCCGGTGACCAAGTGGGCCATCGAGCGCGCCGGGCATCCCTTTCAAGGACACACCGAGTATCTCGCCAAGGCGCTGGGCGCTCGGGCGCCTGTGATGATGTTCGTGTCCCCGAGGCTGCGGGTGGTGCTCCTGACGCGGCATGTCGCGCTTCGAGAGGTCCCGCGGCGGGTCACCCCGGCGCTCCTGCGCCACACCATTCGGGCGACCGCCGACGGCCTGCGCCGCTATTTCGGCGTCCGGCGTCCGCGCCTGGCGGTGTGCGGGCTGAACCCTCACGCCGGGGAAGCGGGGATGTTCGGAGGCGAAGAGCGGCGGCTGCTCGCCCCCCTCCTGCGCACCTGCGCGCGAGACGGTCTGCGTCTGGAAGGGCCATTCTCGGCCGATGGATTCTTCGTGAACCCCTCCGGCTATGACGCCGTCCTGTGCTGGTATCACGACCAGGGGCTGATTCCGTTCAAGCTGCTCGCGCGAGATGCCGGCTGTCAACTGACCTTGGGCCTGCCGATCATCCGCACCTCGCCTGACCACGGCAGCGCGCCGGACATCGCGGGAAAGAATCTCGCGCATCCCGGCTCGATGCGCTACGCCCTCGAGCTCGCCGCTGAACTCGTCCATCGCCATTACTCATAACCAAGCTCCAAGCTCCACGCTTCAAGCTTGGAGCGTAGAGCTTGAAGCATGGGTCATTGATGCACACTAAGACTGAGCTGCTTGAGCTCCTGCGCGGCAGCCGCATCCGGCTGTCCAAACGGCTCGGCCAGCATTACCTCATCGATCCCCGGCTCACCGCGCGGCTCCTCGACGCCTGCCGGCTGACCGCGCGCGACACGGTCGTTGAAATCGGCGCGGGACTCGGCGCATTGACCGACGGGCTGGCCGCGCGGGCCGGGCAGGTGACGGCGGTGGAAGTGGACCGGGCGGTCGCCGCGCTCCTGGCACGCCGGATGGCGGCCTCCCCGAATGTGCACGTCGTCTGCCAGGACATCCGCGCCTTTGCCTGGGAGCGGTATCCGGACAGCGTGGTGGTGGGCGCGATCCCGTACTCCCTCACCTCGCCGATTCTCGCGATGCTGAGCGAGCGTACGGTCCGCCTGCGCGCTGGCTGGCTCGGCGTCCAGAAAGAAATCGCGGCCCGGCTGACGGCGAAGCCCGGCACCAAGGCGTATGGACGGCTGACGGTCTTGGTGCAATACCGCTTTGCCGTGGCGCGCGTCATGGCGATGCCGCGTCAGGCCTTTTTTCCGGTGCCGGCGGTGGATTCGGTGTGGCTCCGGCTGACGCCGAGGGCCCCGCAGGCCTTTGCGGTTCGGGATGAGCGGCTGTTCTTTGAGGTGGTGCGGGCGGCGTTTTCCCAGCGGCGCAAGACGCTCCTCAACTGTTTGGGACAGCTGAACCGCATCCGCCTGACCCGCCAGCAGGCGCAGGACGCGCTCCGGGCGGCGGGGCTGCCGGCCGGAATCCGTGGAGAGGCGTTGTCAATGGAGGAGTTTGCGAAGTTGGCGAATATGATACAATAAATACCCGACGACGATGGCCGTGGTGAGCAGACAAGACATCGAGCAGGTCGCCCTGCTGGCGCGCCTCAAGCTTGAGGAACAGGAGTTGGCGACGTTCTCCGCCCAGTTGGACGAGATCCTCAAGTACGTGCAGCAATTGCAGGCGGTGTCGACCGACACGATTGAGCCGACCAGCCACGTGCTGCCGCTCTCGAACATCACCCGTCCGGACGAACGCCGCCCCTGTCTGAGGCCCGAGGCCTCGCTGAATCTCGCCCCGGCCCGTCACGGCCAGCTGATCAAGGTGCCGAAGGTGATTGAGTGACGATTCACGAGCTGCGTGCCGCCATCGAAGGGGGCCGGTGCGACCCGCGCCAGGTCCTGGACGAGCTCTTGGAGCGGATTGCGCAGCACAATCCCCGCCTGCATGCCTATATCCGCGTCGAGCCGGAGCGTCTTCGGGCGGCGCTTCAGGAACGGCTGCAACGAGGTCCCCGGGGCCGGCTCTTTGGGATTCCGATCACCATCAAAGACAACATCTGCATCCAAGACGAAGACACCGGCTGCAGCTCGCGCATCCTGACCGGCTTCCGGCCGCCGTACCACGCGACGGTGATCGAGCGGCTGCTGGCCGAGGGGGCGGTGGTGATGCCGCGCGCCAACATGGACGAGTTCGCCTTCGGCTCCTCGACGGAAAGCTCCCATTTCGGGCCGACGCGCAACCCCTGGGATCCTGACCGCGTGCCGGGCGGCTCAAGCGGCGGCTCCGCGACGGCGGTGGCGGCGGACCTCGCCCTGGGGGCGTTGGGGACCGATACCGGCGGCTCGATCCGGCAGCCCGCGGCGTTCTGCGGCGTGGTCGGGCTGAAGCCCACGTATGGGCGGGTGTCGCGGTACGGGCTCATCGCGTTCGCCTCGTCGCTGGATCAGATCGGCCCCATCACCAAAGACGTGCAGGACTGCGCGCTGCTGCTGTCGGTCATCGCGGGGCAGGATCCGCGCGACTCGACCTCGGCGCCGGTCGAGGTCCCGGACTATCCGGCGTCACTCGGCCAATCGGTCAGCGGGCTTCGGTTCGGCGTCCCGAAGGAATACTTCGTCGAGGGGATCGACCCGGAGGTGAGAGACGCCGTCGAGCAGGCGGCCAAGACGCTCGAGCGGCTGGGGATGCGGCGCGTGGAGGTGGGCTTGCCGCACACGCCCTACGCCGTGGCGGCCTACTACATCATCGCGACGGCCGAAGCCAGCTCGAACCTGGCCCGCTACGACGGGGTGCAGTACGGCTACCGCGCGGCAAATGGCTCCAGGCTCCAGGCTCCAGGCTCCAGGCCACCACAGGGCGATTTAATTGAGATGTATCTGCGCACGCGCGCCGAGGGATTCGGGCCTGAGGCCAAGCGGCGGATCATGCTGGGCACCTATGTCCTCTCGAGGGGCTATTACGAGGCCTATTACCTCAAAGGGCTCAAGGTCCGCACGCTGATCAAGCGCGACTTCGATGAGGCCTTCGAACGGTGCGACGTCATCCTGACGCCGACCTCGCCGACGGCGGCCTTCCGCCTCGGCGAGAAGCTCGACAACCCGCTGCAGATGTACCTGTCGGATATCTTCACGATCTCGGTGAATCTGGCGGGGATTCCCGCGCTGTCGATGCCGTGCGGGTTCACCGCCTCGAAGCTCCCCATCGGGATGCAGCTCCTGGCGGCCCCGTTCCAGGAGCCGCGGCTGTTTCAGGTGGCCCACGCCTATGAGCAGGCCACCGACTGGCACCGACAGACGCCGGCGATCGCATTGAACTGATGCATGAACCCGTCATCGGACTTGAGGTGCATGTCCAGCTGGCGACGGAGTCCAAGCTCTTCTGCGGTTGTCCCGCGGCGTTCGGCGCGCTACCCAACAGCCAGACCTGTCCGGTCTGCCTGGGATTGCCGGGGGTGCTGCCGGTGCTGAATCAGCGCGCGTTCGAATGGGGGATCAAGGTGGCGCTGGCGTTTGACTGCGAGCTGGCCGACAGCATGAAGTTCGACCGGAAGCAGTATTACTACCCGGACCTGCCGAAGAACTACCAGATCTCGCAGTATGACCGGCCGCTGGCGCGGGCGGGACATTTGGATATTCCCGCGGGCGAGGGGACGAAGCGGATCGGGATCACGCGGGTGCACATGGAGGAAGACGCGGGCAAGCTCCTCCATGACCCCCAGCAGCCGCACAGCTATGTGGATTTCAACCGCGCGGGCGTGCCGCTGCTGGAGATCGTCAGCGAGCCGGACCTGCGCTCGCCCGAGGAGGCGTACCAGTACCTCGTCGAGCTGAAGTCGGTCCTGCGGTATCTGGACGTGTCGACCTGCAACATGGAAGAAGGCAGCCTGCGCTGCGACGCCAACATCTCCGTCCGGCCGGCCGGCGGAGCGGCGCTCGGCACGAAGGTCGAGATCAAGAACCTCAACTCGTTCAAGTTCGTGAGGGCGGCCCTGGAGTTCGAGGCGGTCCGCCAGACGGGAGCACTGAAAGAAGGCTGGCGGATCGTGCAGGAGACCCGCCTCTGGAATACGAAGACCCAGCATACCGAGCCGATGCGCAGCAAGGAGGGGGCCTCGGACTACCGCTATTTTCCGGAGCCGGACCTGGTCCCGTTCGGGATCGAGCGCAGCGTCGTGGACCGCCTCAGGCGCGAGCTACCCGAGCTGCCGGCCCAGCGCCGCGCCCGGTATACGGCGCAGTATGGGTTGTCAGCATACGACGCCCACGTCCTCACCCAGCATCGCCGGATCGCGGAGCTGTTTGAGCAGACCGTCTCACTGTACGCCAAGCCCAAACCTGTGGCAAACTGGATGATGGGCGGCCTGCTGGCCTACTGCAACGCCAAGGGGAAAGAGCCGGACGAGGTGGCGGTCCAGCCGGCGTGGCTGGTGCATCTGCTGCAGGCGGTTGACGCGGGGACGATCTCCGGCACGATGGCCAAGGAGCTGTTCGTGGAGGCGATTGAGCAGCAGCAGGATCCGCAGCAGATCATCGCGGCGCGCGGGCTCAGCCAGATCGTGGACGACGGGGTGCTGGGGCCGATCGCCGACGCCGTGATCGCGGAGCACCCCAAATCGGTGCAGGATTATCGGAAGGGCAAGCACAACGCCCTGATGTTCCTCGTCGGCCAGTGCATGCGGCGCTCGGAGGGGAAGGCCAACCCCACCCAGGTCACCGAACTGTTGAAACAAAAATTGCATCAGCAGGGTCAGGAGGTCACCGGATGATCCCACCCCCTGTTTGGCTCCGCCGAAGGCGGAGCGGTTCGCCTCATCCAATTGACGTCATCGTGCCGGCGCACCTTGGCCGGCTGCAGCCGGCCAACAAACAGGGGGTGGGATGAAACGCTGGGGCGCGATGCTCATCGGAGCGGGGTGTCTGTTTGCCGCGGTGACGGTCGCCAGCGGCGCCCTGCAGGCCAAGCGCGACGCCAAGGAAGAGTCGCTCTACAAGGAGCTGGAGCTCTTCACCGACGCCCTGTCGATCGTGCAGACCGACTACGTGGAGGAGCCCCAGGCCAAGCGGCTCGTCTACGGCGCGCTCAAGGGCATGCTCGCGACCCTGGACCCGTACAGCCAGTTCCTCGACCCGGACAGCTACAACGAGCTGAAGGTCGACACCGAGGGGCAGTTCGGGGGCCTGGGGATCGAGATCACGATCAAGGATGAGCTGTTGACCATCATCACGCCGATCGACGACACGCCCGCCTTCCAGGCCGGGATGAAAGCCGGGGACCGGATCGTGAAGATTGACGGGGAGCTGACGCGGGGGATCACGCTCCTGGAAGCCGTCAAGAAGCTGCGCGGCAAACCGGGGACCTCGGTCGCCCTGACGGTCCTGCGGGAAGGCGAGAACGAGCTCAAGGAGTTCTCGGTGACGCGCGCGATCATCAAGATTCAGAGCGTGCGGGAGGCGCGGGTCCTGGAGGACCACATCGGCTACGTCCGGCTGTCCGACTTCCGGGAAAACACGCCGCAGGATCTCGGGGAGGCGATCGACCGGCTCAAGCGGGAGCAGATGGACAGTCTCATCATCGACCTGCGCAACAATCCCGGCGGGCTGCTGGACGTGGCCGTCTCCACCGCGGAGCTGTTTCTGGACCGCCAGCAGATGATCGTCAGCACCAAGGGCCGGCTCAAGAACCAGAACTTCGAATTCCGAAGCCGGCGCACGGGGCAGGCCAACGGATTGCCGCTGGTGGTCCTCATCAACGAGGGTTCGGCCTCCGCCTCCGAGATCGTGGCCGGCGCCATCCAGGATCACCGCCGCGGCATCATCCTGGGGACCAAGAGCCACGGCAAGGCCTCGGTGCAGACGATCTTTCCGCTGAAAGACGGCAGCGCCCTGCGGCTGACGACGAGCACGTACTTCACGCCGGCCGGCCGCTTGATCCACGAGCAGGGCATCGCCCCGGACGTCGTGGTGCCGTACGAGCCGCCGCCGGAGCCGAAGGGCTCCGCCGAGGACAAGACGCGCCCGCCCGGGGAGGAGATTTTCGAGAAGCTGGAGCATCCCGGGGAGAACGACCAGCAGGCCAAGCGTCCGCCTGATAACCAGCTGGCGCGGGCGGTGGATCTGTTGAAGGGGATCAAGGTGTATCAAGCCGCGCTGAAAGCCACCCAATAATCCGCTCGATGGTCCGGATTCTGGGCATTGAGACGTCCTGCGACGAAACCGCCATCGGCATCGTGGACGACGGCCGTCTCGTGCGCGCCAGCGTCCTGGCGTCGAGCCAGCAGTTCCATGCGCCCTATGGCGGCGTGGTGCCGGAAATCGCCGCCCGCGTCCACGTCGAGGTGATCTGGCAGGTCCTGGAGCAGGCGCTGGCAGAGGCGGGCTGTTCGCTGGCCGACGTGGATGCGGTCGCCGTCACCCAGGGGCCCGGGCTGCCCGGGGCGCTGGTCATCGGCGTGTCGTTTGCGAAGGCCCTGGCGCTGTCGCTGGATCGGCCCCTCATCGGGGTGGATCATCTGGCGGCCCACCTGTACACCGGCGCGATGATGGTCCCACCACCTGTTGCATCCGCCGAAGGCGGATCTGCGCCGGAGGCGCAGGCCCTTCGGGCCGCAGCAGGTGGTGGGATGGAGGAGCCGCTCGAACCCCCGTGCATCGGGCTGGTCGTGTCAGGCGGACACACCCTGCTGTGCGTGGCCCACCCGGATCAACGGTTCGAGGTGCTGGGAGACACGAAAGACGACGCCGCCGGAGAGGCGTTCGACAAGGTGGCCAAGCTCCTCGGGCTGGGATACCCCGGCGGGCCGGTGATTGACCGGCTGTCTGAAGAGGGGAACCCCGCGGCGATTCCGTTTCCGCGCGGCGGGGCGAAGGACGGCTACGAGTTCAGCTTCAGCGGACTGAAGACCGCCGTGTACCACCACGTCCATAAACTCCAAGCTCCAAGCTCTAAGCTCCAAGCCGCGGAGGGAAGCGTGGAGCCTGGAGCGTGGAGCCTGGGACGGAAAACGATTGCGGACATTGCCGCGAGTTTCCAGGAAGCCGTGGTGGAGATCCTCATCACCAAAACGCTGCGCGCAGCTCATCGGACCGGCCTCAAGCAGATCGTGGTGGGCGGAGGCGTGGCGGCCAACCGCCGCCTGCGCCAGCGGCTGACCGAGGAAGGCGCCGCGCGGGGGCTGCGGGTCGTGTGCCCGCCGCTGGAGCTGTGCGTCGACAACGGCGCGATGGTGGCGGGCCTGGGCTTTGCGCTGCTGCGCAAGGGCCGCGTCTCGCCGCTGTCGCTGAGTCCTGATCCCAACCTCCATCTGGTGGGAGCCGCATGAGTCCCTTCGAGATGGCGACGATCCAGCGGCTGCTCCTCATCACCGTGCTGGCGGGCCTGGTGGGATTTGAGCGGGAGCGCCATGGGCGCGCGGCAGGGCTGCGGACGCATATCCTCGTCGGACTGGGGTCGTGCCTCATCATGCTGACCGCCCTCTATCTGATGGAGGGCTTGAGCGGGCGGATCGCGATTGACCCCACGCGCATGGCCGCCCAGGTCATCAGCGGGATCGGGTTCCTGGGGGCAGGGACGATTCTGCGCTTCCGCGCGTCGGTCAGGGGCCTGACGACGGCCGCCAGCTTGTGGGCGGTGGCCGGGATCGGGCTGGCGGTCGGCGCCGGCTTCTTGACGGGCGCGGCGGCGGGGACGGCGATCATCCTGCTCGTGTTGTTCGGGCTGAGCCGCCTGGAGTGGCGCCTGCGGACGAAGATGCCGTCCGCAGACGTCGACAGTCCAGACGAGCCATAACAGGAGGGAAGCGATGGCGCTGCGACGTCGGCCGGAAGAGCAGGCCTCGAGGTGGCTGGAAGTGGATGCGAGCATGACCGGGACGCTGAGTTTCAAGGACCCGGTGAATCTCCGGATCAACGGACGCTTTGAAGGGACCCTGGACACGAAGGGCGCCCTGGCCGTCGGCGAGAAGGCGCAGGTCAAGGCCACCATCCACGGCGAGGAGATCTCCATCGCCGGCACCGTCGAAGGGACGGTGACCGCCTCCCGACGTCTTCAACTGACCGGCACGGCCCGCGTCATCGGGAAGGTCTCCACGCCCAAGCTGGTGATCCAGGAAGGGGCGGTGCTGCACGGCTCCTGTGACATGGCCCAGCCGCAGACGGAGGCCGCCTCGATGGGACTGGAAGACCTGGCACGCTATCTGGAGGTCGATGCCAACACGGTGCTGGAATGGGTGCAGGCGGGACGCCTGCCCGCCAGCCAAGAACAGGGACAGTGGCGGTTCGACCGCAGGCAAGTGGAAGAGTGGCTGGCACGGGAAAAAATCAAATAATGGAAAAATTGTGGACGACGACGGAAGCCGCGCAGTATCTGGGGCTGACGGAATCCGAGCTCGGCCAACTGGTTCAGGAAGGCCGGCTGACCGGCTACAAGCTCGGCGGGAAATTCCTGCGGTTTCGTCCTGACCAGGTGAAGGCCCTCAAACCGACCTTGCCTGCAGCCACGCCCGCCCCGGCACGCCCCGGCACAAGTGCCGGGGGGCCGGGGGAGAGGCCGTCCTGGCAGGCGCGCCTCCACGACTTCGTCTATTTCTACGACCTCTATCTGGTGTCCGGAGCCATGCTGGCTGGCCTGGTTCTCTATCTCGTCGCCTCCGGCTGATGCTGAGCGAGGTTCGCCTGCGGCGGTGGTTGCGCGAGGTCCGCGACGGACGCCGGACCGTCACCGCGGTCGTCGAGGATCTCAAGCGCCTGCCGACCGACCACGTGGGATTCGCCCGACTGGACACCCACCGGCGGCTCCGCCGAGGGCTGCCGGAGGTCATCTTCTGCGAAGGCAAAACCCCCGCCCAGATCATCCGGCTCGTGCAGCGCTTCAGGCGGGCGCGGGAGCTGACGCTGTTGACCCGCCTGGATCCGATCGTGGCCCGGCTCGTGCAGCACCGGGTTCCCGTCGTCCGGTATGACCCGGCGGCGCGGCTGGGCTGGTGGGTGCCGTCCGGGCGTCTGAGGCGCCGCGGGCTGGTGGCGGTGGTCAGCGCCGGCACCGCGGACCTGCCGGTGGCGGAAGAAGCCGCGCTGACGGCGGAGCTGCTGGGCAGCCGCGCGGCCCGGCTCTACGACATCGGGGTCGCGGGCCTCCACCGGGTGCTCAGCGAGTTCGCCCTCCTACAGCGCGCGCGGGCGATCGTGGTGGTGGCCGGCATGGAAGGGGCGCTGGCCAGCGTCGTGGCGGGGCTGGCCCGCAGTCCGGTCGTGGCCGTCCCGACGAGCGTGGGATACGGCGCGCATTTCGCCGGGATCGCCCCGCTCCTGACGATGCTCAACAGCTGTGTCCCCGGCGTGGGCGTCGTGAACATCGACAACGGCTTCGGCGCCGGCTACCTGGCTCACTTGATTAATACCGCCGGCTGATGGGCCGGACACCGCGGGTCGTCCGTCGGA
>Ga0209399_10001387_pt1 | contig 12680 bp, 9 predicted proteins | sample OV2TP3_FD_184130 | JGI IMG/M metagenome (GOLD analysis project Ga0209399, IMG submission 184130) | Hot spring microbial communities from Beatty, Nevada to study Microbial Dark Matter (Phase II) - OV2 TP3 (SPAdes) (version 3) | ecosystem: Environmental > Aquatic > Thermal springs > Hot (42-90C) ... | reverse complement strand
TGAGCTGGTATTCGCCCTTTTCCACTTCCATCGCGCCGAACATATTCTCGCGGTAGAAATTCGTGTGCCCGCTGGTCTTCCACAAGTCCAGGCGCATCACGTGAGGAGTGAAAACCAGATCGTAGCCGCGGCGGAGCAACTCGTCGCGCAGCCAGTCTTCCATCAGCTTGCGCACGATGCCGCCCTTCGCGTGCCAGAAAATCAGCCCCGGCCCGGCCTCTTCCTGGATGCTGAAGAGCTCGAGCTCGGGCCCCAGCTTGCGATGGTCGCGGCGCTTGGCTTCTTCGAGCCTGTGCAGGTAGGCGTCGAGCTCCTCCTGCGTGTAGAAGCAGGCGCCGTAGATGCGCTGGAGCTGCGGATTGCCCTCCTGCCCCTTCCAGTAGGCGCCGGAGACGCTCATCAGCTTGAAGGCGCGGATGCGGCCGGTGGAAGGAATGTGCGGCCCGCGGCAGAAGTCGATGAACTTCCCGGTGGTGTAGAACGACACCATCGGCTCCTGCGCTTTTTCTTCCACCAGCTCGCACTTGAACGGCTGGTCGAGTTCGTTGTAGAGCTTCAGCGCTTCCGGCTTGGGCAGCACCTTGCGCTCGTTGGGGATGTCCTGCGCGGCCAGCTCGCGCATCTTGGCTTCGATTTTGGCCAGGTCGTCTTCGGTGAAGGGCTCCTCGCGCAAAAATTCGTAGAAGAAGCCGTAGTCAATCGGCGGGCCGATGCCCAGCTTCACGTTGGGGAAAAGTTCGAGCACGGCCGCGGCCAGAAGGTGCGCCGCGGAATGGCGGAAAACTTCCAGCGCCTCGGGGTCTTTGCGAGTGAGGAAGGCAAGCTGCGTATCGCTTTCGAGCGGACGGGAAAGCTCGACGAGCTCGGTCGAGTCCGACACCATCCCTGTAGGCCCCGCGACGGCGCCGCCCGCGCCCAACCGCACCCGCGCCACCAGCGCTTCTTTGGCCAGCTCCGGCGAGACGAGCCGCGCCACCTCGAGCGGCGTAGTGCCCCGCGGCACATCGTGCGACGACCCATCCGGCAATGTCACGCGTATCGTAGCCATCTTCGTAACGCCGGCCTTCCGGCCGGCTTTTCGGCTGTGGCGCAGGCCCTTAGGCCAGCGCATCTGCTGACCTAAAGGTCAGCGCTACAGCAGCGGAATTCCACAGCTTACTCGCCGCTGCGCGGCACGGTCAAGGCGCGCGCAGCGGCGAGGGGGAAGCGCGGAGGAATCAGAAGTAGCGGCGAAGGCCGGCGGAGAAGGAGTTGCGGCGGAAGGCGCCGCCGATGTTGATGTACTCGTAGGAGAAAACGAGGTGGAGCTCGCGGGAGAGGCGCAGGGTGTGCGAAGTGGCGGCGTAGCTGCTCATCCGCCGCGTGGAGAGCGGGCTGAAGCGCGTCTCGGCCTGCTGCACGCCCAGGCTGCCGCCCAAGAAATAACTCCAGCGGCGGTTCCAATCGCCGCCGAAGCCCACCTGCGCGGAGTGGTTGAAGAAGCGCGTGGGGCTGAAGTAGCCGCCCGTGTCGCGCGCAGGAGCGCCGGCCACAGGGAAACCGCCGAGATCGCGCTCGAAGCCGAAGTAGGTGAAGCCGTAGCCCAGCCGCAGAAAGCCGCGCTGTCCCACGCGGAAACTTTTCCCCGCGCCGAAGTCGAGGCCGATGCGGCGGTTGGTATCGGTGGCATCGGCGGTTGCGGCGCCGTGGGTGTAGCGCGCGGCGAAGTCCACCTTCTGCAGCGGGACGTAATATTGCATGCCGGTCTCCACCTGGTTGAGCCGCGCGCGGCCGGTGCGCACGCCGTTCGCTTCCACTCCCGTGACGGCCAGCACGGAATCGAGCAGCGGCACGCGCGAAAAGCCGAGATCCACGCGCAGGCGGTCGTTCACCCGCCAGCCGAGCATGGCCGAGCCGGTGTAGTCGGCGGGCCCGAAGCCGTACTCGGAGACGTAGAGCTGGCCGCGCAGGCGGAGGTGATCGCTGGCCTGGCCTTCCCAGGCGATGCCGGCGCGGTGTTCGCGGTGCGCGCCCGCGGCGTTGAAATAACGGGTGGGCTCGTAGCTGACCTCGGCGCGGGACCCGGCCCCGGCCGGGAAGCGCACGCGCGCGAACGGCCGGTCGAACTCGACGCGGCTGGTGAGCGGGTCGCCGGACTGGCGCATAAACGAGAAGCCGGTTTCGAGGTGCGGCCGGCGCCAGTCGTCAATGGCCTCGCGAAGCTCGAGCGCGTAAGGATTTTCCGGCTCGGCGTCGAGCAGGCTCGAGAGCGAAGCGCGCGCGCGGTCGTAGCGCCCCAGTCCGTAATCGGCGCTCGCCCGGGCGAGCAGCCAGCGCGAACGCTCCAGCGTATCGGCGTGCAGACGGCCGAGCCAGCGCCGCGCTTCCAGCGGCCGGCCGGACCAGGCCAATACTTCGCCCTTCCCCAGGATGGCCAGCGTTTCGTCCGGCGCTTCCAGCAGGACGCCGTTGTAGAGCCGCTCGGCGCGCGACAACTCGCCGCGCCAGCTCCGCAGCATCGCCAGGCGGACACGCGCGGCGCGGTTTTCGGGGTCGCGCGCCACCACCTCTTCGTATTCCTGCGCGGCCCTTTCGTGCGTGGCCGGCTCCCAGCTCAGCACTTCGGCGTAATTCATCCGCCATTCGAGATTTTCCGGCCGGGCTTCGACGAGTTTGGCGAAGTGGAGCAGCGCTTCCGGGCGGCTGGAGTCGCGCCAGCTCAGGATGCGCGCCAGCTCGAAGCGGCTGGCGTGGTCGCCGGGCAGAAGCTGGACCGTGCGGCGCAGCCATTGCGCGGCGTCGTCCAGCCGGCCGAGCTTGAGGTGCGCCTGCGCCAGGCCCTGCACGGCGCGGGCGTCGGCGGGATTTTCTTCCACCGCGGCGGTGAGCAGGCGCAGGGCGTCCGCGTAGTTGCCCCGCGCGAGTTCGGCCAGGCCGTTTTCCGTATTCTGCGCCTGCGCCGGCGGTGCGAGCAGCAGCGCCGCGGCAAGTATCGCGAGCGCGAGAGTCATTTTCACGCCCATACGGCCTCCTCGGCCACTTGCGCCTTTGCGGTGACGCGCAGCGCGATGCGGTAAAGCGCCGCGACCTCCGATGCCTGCCGGGCCGCGCGCATGACTTCGCCGGTCAGCTCTTCGGGCTCCGCGCCGCGGTGCAGCGTGAGCCGCAGCCGCGTCCCCTGCGGAATCTCGCAGTCGGTGAGGACGGCCAGGCCGGACTCCGACCAGTCGTCGGTGACGGCCAGGTTTTCCTTCCCCGCCGGGTATTCGAATTCCACCAGGAAGCTGTGCCGGAGCCGCTCGGCGCGCTGGCTGAACTGCGCGCGCAGCCGCCGCTCGAGCGCGGTGAAGAACTCCGGCGTGCGCGAGGGCTCGAGCTGCGCGGCCAGCCGCGGCATGGAGTGCTCCAGCAGGAGCATGGAGAGGTAGTCGCGGTCGGCGGCGGCAATCTGCTCGAAGCGCAGGCCGTAGCGCAGCAACTCCGCATCGCCCGGGCGCGGCGGAGTCTGCACGGCCACCACCGGGTACATCGTGCGGCCCGGCGCGTAGAGCGTCACCGCCAGCAGCGTGCCCGCGGGCAGCGCCGTGGAAGTTTGCAGCTGCATCCCCGCGGTGTTCAGGTCGGTGGCCACGCCGAAGCAGGTCTCGCCGTGCACCGTGAAGCGCACGGGAATCTGTTCCGGGAAGCGGAACTCGGAGCGGCGGTGCACCTTCTGGAGGGTGAAGCGCAGGATGCCCGCGGCGATGAAAAAGTTGAACCCGGCCCAGAGCATAGTGGTGACGTAAGCCAGATAGGGGAGCTGCAGGCCCGCCACCGCGTGATAAAGTCCGGCCACGATGCCGGCCAGGCTGGCCACGGCTACCGCGAGCTGCGGCGCCACCCCGGCGGCGCGTGTCCGCGCGCCCTGCACCTGCTTCCGGGTCACATGGAATTTGGCGTGCTTCCGGAAAATTCCGGTCACCGCCGCGGAGAGGAAGGAGTAGAACCGCAGCAGGTTGTACTGCTCGGTGAGCAGGAACTGTCCCCACCCGCCCGCATAGCCGCGGTAGGTCAGCAGGCTCAGCGCGAAGTAGGGCAGGAAGCGCGCGAAAAACTCCGGCCCGAACGCGCGAATCGGCAGCACCGCGGTGACCAGCGCAATCACCGGCGCCAGGTAGAAGACCAGCTTCTGCAAGCCCTCGAAGTAGGTGACCATGGAAGCGAAATAGTTGATGCGCTGCGGCAGCGTGAGCCCGCGCGTCCACAGCGGGTTCACCCGGCGCAGCACCTGCATCGCGCCGATGCCCCAGCGCCGCCGCTGCTTTTGGAAGCCTTCCGCTTCCGGCGCGGCCTGGCCGTAGGCCAGCGTCTGCGGGACGAAGAGCGACTCCCAACCCTTCTTGTGCAGGGCGATGGAAGTGTGCAGGTCTTCGGTGATGGTGCCGGTCTGGAAGCCGCCCACCGATTCCAGCGCCTTGCGCCGCAGCACCGCCGGCGAGCCGCAGTAAAACGCCGCGTTCCAGCGGTTCTTGCCGGTCTGAATGCGGTGGAAGAACAACGACTGGTCTTCCCACATCGTGCGCCGCTTCAGGTCCACGCGGTGCTGGATGGAGTCCAGGTTGTAAAAGGTCTGCGGCATCTGCACGAAGGCCAGCCAGGGGTTGTCTTCGAAGTAGCCCAGCGTGGCGTCCAGGAAATTCGCCAGCGGGATGTGGTCGGCGTCCAGCGTGACCACGAACTCTCCGTTCGTCCTGGGCAGCGCGTGATTCAGGTTGCCGGCCTTGGCGTCGCGGTTGTCGGGGCGGGTCAGATATTCGCAGCCCAGCTCCCGCGCCAGCGCTTCCACTTCGGGACGGCGCCCGTCGTCCAGCACCCAGGTGGTGTGCGGGTAGCGGATGCGGTTGCAGCCGATCAGCGTCTTGCGCAGCAGCTCCGGGTCTTCGTTGTAGGTGGCCACGTAGATGTCCACGCAGCGGCCCGGCTTCGGCGCGCGCGCCGGCTGGGGCGCCCGCGGCGACCACACCATGAATACGAACATCGCCAGCGTCACGAAGCTGAATACCTCGGCCGCGTACACGGCGATGGAAAAAGCCATGGCCTCCGGATTGAGCGTGGTAAGGCGCCAGCCCAGATACCAGATGCCCGTCGCGCCCGTCAGCAGCACCAGGAGTCTGGTTCTCAGTTGCGATGCGCTTTTGAATTTGTGTCCCATACTCATTCCCCTCAGAATCGTTTTGCCGAAGACTGCACAATGGCTTCCCACAAGCTGCAATTTCGGCGACGCAGTGAGTCTGAAGGGAAGGCGCGCGGCGACCAATGGAGCGAGGGTACTTTGCGAGTAGGACTTTGCCAGTTCCGCAGCGAAACAGCGCCCAGTTTCACTTTGAAACTGTGGGCCACTCTCTTAGGAAACGAAACCCAGCAACCCAGCAACACAGCAACACGGCAACATTACTCTTGGCGCGTGATAGATTCCGGCTGGCTATGGCCGAACTCGAATTCAGCATAGACATCGCCGCGCAGGCCGACCGCGTGTTCGTTTTCTTCATCCCGCAGCGGATGCCCTACTGGTACGGCGCGGAAATGGACGCGCAGTTCGAAATCGAAGGCGGGCGCGCGGAATTCCGCGTGGGTGACAAGGTGCACATCCGCGCGAGGCTGACGCGGCGCGAAGTCTCGCTGACCTGCGTAGTCACCGCCTACGAGCGCGGGCGGCTGCTCGAATGGCAGTTCCACGACGCGCACGGCGTCCGCGGGATGCAGCGCTGGGAGCTCGAGCCCACCGCGACGGGAACCATCGTGAAAATGTCCGACCACTTCAAACTGCCCGGGCGCTTTGGCTGGCTTGTCGAGTGGCTCATCACTCGCCGCGCCGCGGCCCTGCGCGGAAAGCACTGGCTGGCGCGCCTCAAGCAACTGGCAGAAGGAATTAGGAAATAGGGGAGAGGGGAGAGTGGAGGTGGTAGGTGACAGGTGGTAGGTGGTAGGGTGAAGAATTCCGAGCGGGGTTGGTGCTGCTTTGCCGCTGAGGGTCTTTATTCTTTCATTTTGAATTTTGCACTTTGCACGACGAATCCTTAGCTTCCCTACTCCCTAATCCCCACTCCCTGATTCTTATCTGCGTCCATCTGCGTTCATCTGCGGCTAAATTCTTCGCTCTGTCGCGCGGTGCCTCTGTGGCTAATCCTGCAGTTCCACCAGGCGGAATTCGCGCTGGCCGCGGCGCAGCACGAGAAATCGCCCGTGGAGGGCGTCGGCGGCCGAGACGGAGCCTTTCGCATCTGCAATGCGGCGGTTGTTCAGATACACTCCACCGCCTTCAATCAGCCGCCGCGCTTCGCCCTTGGAAGCTGCGAGGCCGGCCAGCACGCAGAAATCCACGACGCCCATCCCTTTCCCGGCAAGCTTTTCCCGGACGACGCGCGTGCTCGGCGCTTCCACGAAGACGTCGAGCAACTCTTCCGGTGAGAGCGCGCTGATTTCTTCGCCGAAGAGCGCCTTCGAGGCGCGCTCGGCGCGTTCGAGCGCGGTTTCGCCGTGCACCATCCGGGTGACGTCGCGCGCCAGACGCGTCTGCGCGGCGCGTTTTTCCGGTTCAGCCTTGAGCGCGGCTTCGAGCGCTTCGATTTCCGCGCGTTCGAGCCAGGTGAAAAAGCTCAGATAGGAGACCACGTCGCGGTCGTCGGTGTTGTACCAGAACTGATAGAAGCGGTAAGGCGAAGTGAGCGCCGGGTCGAGCCACACCGTGCCCGCTTCGGTCTTGCCGAACTTCGCGCCTGTGGCCGAAGTCACCAGCGGAAACACCAGCCCGTGCGCCTGCGCGCGCCGCAGCCGCTTGATGAGGTCCATCCCCGCGGTGATATTGCCCCACTGGTCACTGCCGCCCATCTGCAAGCGGCAGCCGTGCAGGTCGAAGAGCATCAGGTAATCGTAGGCTTGCAGCAGCATATAGCTGAACTCGGTGAAGGAAATTCCTTCCTCCTGGTCGAGGCGGCGCTTCACCGATTCTTTGTTCAGCATATAGTTCACGGTGAAAAATTTTCCCGCGTCGCGCAGGAACTCGAGCAGATGCAGCGGCGCGAGCCAGTCGGCGTTGTTCACCATCCGCGCGGCGTTTTCTTTGGCGCGGAAATCGAGAAAGGGCTCGAGCTGGCGGCGCAGCCCGGCGAGATTTTCTTCAATCTGCTCTTTGGTCAGCAGCGGGCGCTCTTCGGATTTGCCGCTGGGATCTCCGATCATCCCCGTGCCACCGCCCATCACCGCGATGGGACGGTGTCCGTGCCGTTGGAAGCGCGCCAGCGCCATCACCGGCAGCAAAGACCCCACGTGCAGGCTCGCCGCCGTGGGGTCGAAGCCGATGTAGGCGGTCAGACGCTCTTTGGCGGCCAGCTCTTCGAGGCCTTCGCTGGCCTCGTAGACCATCCCCCGCCACCGAAAATCTTCCAACAACGCCATACCCACTCCTATCGCATTGCGCGATTGTGTGATTGCGTGATTTTTTCTTCCAATCACACAATCACCCATTCGCTCAATCGTCCAATCTGATCACCCGCCGGCCTTCGATCCTGAATCGCCCGCTCAGCACCAGCCGCACGGCCTCGGTGTAGATGCGATGCTCCTCGCGCAGGATGCGCTCGGAGAGCGTCTCCGGCGTATCGGCGTCGCGCACCTCGACCACAGACTGGGCCACAATCGGCCCGGCGTCCAGGTTTTCGTCCACGAAATGCACCGTGCAGCCGCTGAACTTCACGCCGTGCTCGAGCGCCTGCCGCTGCGCCTCCAGGCCCGGAAACGCCGGCAGCAGCGAGGGATGAATGTTCAGGATGCGGTTGCGGAATTCGCTCACGAAAAAGGGCGAAAGCAAACGCATAAATCCTGCCAGGCAGACCAGGTCCGTCTGTTTTTCTTTGAGCGCGGCGGCGACCAGCCGGTCGTAGGCCTCGCGTTCGAGCCCTTTCGAGGGAATCACACGCGTCTCGATGCCGCGCGCGCGCGCCTTCTCGATTCCCGCGGCGCCTTCGCGGTTGCTCACCACAATGGCGATTTCTGCGTCAGGGATGCGCCCGGCGGCGACGGAATCCGCCAGGGCCTCGAAATTCGAGCCCCGCCCGGAGAGCAGCACTGCGATGCGCTTCTTCATCGGCGCACGAAATTAGCACATCGGGTGAAGAATTTGAAACCACGGATGAACGCAGATGGGAAAACTGGAAAAAAGCAGATAGAAAAGAGAAAATAGAAATTAGAAAAGAGGAAGAAGCTGCCGCGGCCGAAAACTCTTTTCTATTTTCTCTTTTCTAATTTCTATCCTCCTGGAGGTGGCGATGGCACAGCAACGCGAACTGCGCGAGCTGGTTTCCATCGGCCCGGCGATGCTGCGTGATTTCGAGCGGCTGGGCATCCGCAACATCCGCCAACTGGCGCGCGCCAACCCGGAGCGGCTCTACGAAAGGCTGTGCGACGTCACCGGCTGCGCGCAGGACGTCTGCGTCCTCGATACTTTCCGCGCCGCCGTGGCCCAGGCGCGCAACCCGCGGCTGCCTGCGGCGCAGCGGCAGTGGTGGTACTGGTCGCGCCAGCGGCTGAAAGGCGAAAATCGAAAATCGAAAAACGAAAAGCGGAAACCAGTGCGGTGACCTGGAGACGGCCGAGCGCTCACTGACCGTTGAGAGCCGCTTGCGCTTTTCGTTTTTCGATTTTCGCTTTTCGACTACGAGAGCAAGCGGCCGGTGAACACGACGCGGGGCTTGGCGGCGGTGCGCTGGATGCGGCCGATGCGGTAGAACTTCTCGCGGCGGCGTTTCAATTCCCCTTCGACTTTCTTGATCTGCTTCGGCGGGACCACGAGAATCATCCCTGCGCCGAGATTGAACGTGCGCAGCATCTCCTGCTGCTCGAGCTTGCCGATGCGCGCGAGATAGCGGAAGACGGGCAGCACGGGCCAGGAGCCCAGCTCGACCACAGCTTCGGTGCCGCGCGGGAGCACGCGCGGCAGATTGCCGGGGATGCCGCCGCCGGTGATGTGGGCCATCGCCGAAAGCCAGCCGCGCGCGACAATATTCTTCAGCATCGGCCAGTAGCAGCGGTGCGGCCGGAGCAGTTCGGCGCCGATTTTATTGCGCACGTCGGCGACGTAGTCGGAGGGCTTGCAGCGCGCCACTTCAAACACCAGCTTGCGCGCCAGCGAATAGCCGTTGGTGTGCAGTCCCGTCGAAGGCAATGCCAGCAGCACGTCGCCCGCGCGCACGGCGCGGCCGTCGAGAATCGCGCGGCGCTCCACACAGCCGAGGATGAAGCCGGCCAGGTCGTACTCCCCCGGCGCGTAGAAGCCGGGCATCTCCGCGGTTTCGCCGCCGAGCAGCGCAACGCCGGCCTGATGGCAGGCGCGGGCAATGCCCTCCACCACGCGTTCGACCACGTTGGGGTCGAGCCTGCCCATTGCCAGGTAGTCGAGAAAAACGAGCGGTGTGGCGCCGAGGGTGAGGATGTCGTTGACGCAGTGGTTGACGATGTCGGCGCCGACCGTGGAATGCACGCCCGCGGCGAAGGCCACCTTGAGCTTGGTGCCCACGCCGTCGGCGCTGGCTACGAGCACCGGCTCGCGCCAGCGTTTGCGGTCGAGCGCATACAGCCCGCCGAACGCGCCGATTCCGCCGATGACGCCGCGCGTCAGCGTGCGTCCGGCCAGCCGCCGGATGCGCTGCTTGGCCAGCTCCGCGCGCTGGATGTCCACGCCTGCGTCGGAATATTTCATCGGAGACCAGGAAATTAGAAATTAGAAAGCAGAAATCAGAAGCCGGAGACCCGGCTGCTAGAAAGTGGTGAACAGGCGGCTCCAGCGCACCAGGCGCGGGCGCACCACCGCGCCCAGGTAAGCGAACACGCGCTCGCGCACCTGGCCCGGCTGCCAGGCCGCCTCCGGCACGTCGAGCGACATATAAATAAAGACGGGCGTGCCGATGACGTTTTCCCGCGGCACGAAGCCCCAAAAGCGGCTGTCGTAGGAGTTGGCGCGGTTGTCTCCCATCACGAAGAAATGGTCCGCAGGCACCACCACCGGCCCGAAGCGCTCCCGCGGGCTGTGCGGCTCGCGCAGGTAGGGTTCAACGAGCGGCCGCCCGTCCACGCGCACGGTGCCCTCGCGGATTTCAATCCGCTCGCCCGGCAGGCCGATGACGCGCTTCACCAGGTCCGCGCCGCCCGGCTGGGCCACGCTGCGGAAGACAATCAGTTGCTGCCGCGCCGGCTCGCGCCACAGCTTCACGTGCAGGCCGGTGAAGGGCAGCTCGGCGTCGTAGCCGAAGCGGCTGACGATGAGGTGATCCCCGATGAGCAGCGTCTGCTCCATCGAGCCGGAAGGAATCACGCGCGCCTGCACCATCGTGCCGTGGATGAAAAGAAACGCGGCCAGCACCCAGGTCCAGGCCACCAGCTCCCGCACTACGCGCTTCCGCAGCGGCAATTCCGGTTTCTTCTTGGTTTCTTCTTTCATTTTCTCTCTGGCTACTGTTGACGCTGCGCGGCGGCTGCCCCCCGTTTGTCATTCTGAGGGCCGGTGCCTTGTACCGGCCCGAAGAATCTCACCCACGCGCGGTGGGCGTGCAGTCTCTACTGTTGACGCTGCGCGGCCACTTCGAGTTGCACGAGCTCGGTCGGATAGACTCCCGTATAGCAGGCAGTGCAGAAGCGGCGCTCGTTATCGCCCACGGCGCGGCGCATTCCGTCGAGCGAAAGGTAGCCCAGCGAATCGGCGCCGATGAAGTCGCGGATTTCTTCCACCGTATGCCGCGAGGCGATCAGCTCTTCGCGCGTGGGCGTATCCACGCCGTAGTAACACGGCGACACCGTGGGCGGGCAGGAGATGCGCAGGTGCACCTCGCGCGCGCCCGCTTCGCGCACCATACGCACGATTTTGCGGCTGGTGGTGCCGCGCACAATGGAGTCGTCCACCAGCACCACCCGCTGCCCTTCGAGCATCCCGCGCACCGGGTTCAGCTTCAGCTTCACGCCGAAATCGCGGATGGCCTGCACCGGCTCGATGAACGTGCGGCCGATATAGTGATTGCGGATGAGCGCCATCCGGAACGGGATGCCGGACTCGTGCGCGTAGCCGATGGCCGCGGGGACGCCCGAATCGGGCACGGGCACCACGATGTCGGCCGCGGCAGGGTGCTCGCGCGCCAGCAGGCGTCCGAGCATATCCCGGCTGGTGTTCACCGTGCGGCCGAAGACGGTGCTATCGGGCCGCGCGAAATAGACGTGCTCAAAAATGCAGTACTGGTGCGGCTTTTCCGGGGCGTAGCGCACCACGTCGAGCCCGCTGCGGGAGATGCGCAGCATCTCTCCGGGCTCGATCTCGCGGAGGTATTCGGCGTCGAGCAGGTCGAACGCGCAAGTTTCGCTGGCCACCATCCAGGCCTCGCCGCGGCGCGCCAGCGCCAGCGGGCGGAAGCCGCGCGGGTCGCGGACGGCGTAAAGCTCGTCGCGCGTGAGCAGCACAATCGAGTAGGCGCCCTCCACCTGGTTCAGCGCGTCGGCCATGGCCGCAGGGAGGTTGCGCGCGTTGCTCCGCGCCACGAGATGGACGATCACCTCGGTATCCGAAGTCGTCTGGAAGATCGAGCCGCGGTGCTCGAGGCGGCGGCGAAGCTCGCCCGCGTTGGTCAGGTTGCCGTTGTGGGCCAGCGCGAGTTTTCCTTTGTTGCAGTCAATCACGATGGGCTGCGCGTTCACCAGCGAGGTGTCGCCCGCCGTCGAGTAGCGCGTGTGGCCGATGGCTGCCGCACCAGGCAGCGCGGCGATGGCCTCGGGCGTGAAAATTTCCTCCACCAGGCCCATCCCTTTGTGCGCGCGCAACTCGGAGCCGTCGCCGGCCACGATGCCGGCGGATTCCTGCCCGCGATGCTGCAAGGCATAGAGACCCAGATAGGCGAACTTGGCCGCCTCCGCGTCGCCAAAGACGCCCATCACGCCGCAGTGGTCGTGGAAGCGGTCGTCATCGAGTTGGCGGAAACGGTTCATCGGATTTCGAGCGCGCGTTCGAGCGCGCGGGCCCAAAGATCGCGCAGCGAAGAGACGGAATCGGACACCACCGCAGCGCCATTCACCTGGATGCGGAATTCGCCGCGCGTGACCGTGCCCAATCGTTCGGCGCGGACCCCGTATTGTCTCGCAATCGCCTCGGCGCGGGCAATCCCGTCCGGCGCCACGCTGACCACGGCGCGCGCCCCGCGCTCGTGGAACAAAGTGACCTCGAGCGGAGCCTGGATGAAGGCCTCAAAAGGCGGCGACGCGCCCAGATGCGACAGAACAATCTCGGTGCCCATTGGTGTTTGCAATGGTGTGGCACGCGGTGTCCCCACAGCAGACAAATCCACGTCAACGCCCAAACACGATTGTATGGGCACAGAATCGCGCGCCCCGGCGGAGGCGAAGCAGCATTCCGCCAGCGCCACAACCAGGCCGCCGTCGCTCGCGTCGTGCGCCGAGCGGATGGCGCCTGCGGCAGCCAGGGCGACGAGCGTGTCAATCAACCGTTTCTCCGCGGCGAGGTCCATCGCCGGCGGCGCGCCCGCCACGATGCCGTGAATCCTTTTCGCATACTCGGACGACGAAAACTCGCGGCGGAGAGAGTCGATAGTTGATAGTTCATAGTCCATAGGCTCCCCGGGCGCCGGGTTCGCGCCGGCTATCGACTGTCGACTATCGACTATGGACTGCCCGTC
>Ga0209399_10001380_pt1 | contig 12719 bp, 8 predicted proteins | sample OV2TP3_FD_184130 | JGI IMG/M metagenome (GOLD analysis project Ga0209399, IMG submission 184130) | Hot spring microbial communities from Beatty, Nevada to study Microbial Dark Matter (Phase II) - OV2 TP3 (SPAdes) (version 3) | ecosystem: Environmental > Aquatic > Thermal springs > Hot (42-90C) ... | reverse complement strand
GGCAGCTATCCGCGAGTTTTTCTGCTACATTGCTGGCGTCAAAAACCGGGTCATCGCTCGCGTCGCCTGATCTCAATATTTCAACTTGGAGATATGTAATACCCTCAGACGATTCTGGAAAACGCTTTCCCGGTCGATTAGAATTCGAGCGTCTTCCAGCATGTCCAGATAGAGGCACCGGTTCTGGTCCGCTTCTTCTCGCGAGAGCACAAGCACGCTCAACGCAGGAGAAAGCCCTTGAGTCTCCAGGTTTTTCCAGCAGGACTCCTGTCTTAACCGGCGCAGAATCGGAAGCAGGGGTCGAAGTCGATCTCGATAGACAGGAGGGGCATCCTTTAACACCAGGAGCACATCCACATCGCTCTCCGGTCGGGCTTCTCCTCGCGCCACAGAGCCGTAGAGGATCAAGGAGACCACACGATCCCCTAAAGCCTCTTGAACCAGAGAGACAAAGCGGTCCAGCAGGGGTTCGTATGTCCGGTAAGTTATTGCCTGGTTCACGAGGGAAATCTCCTGGCGTAAAAAGCCCAGAATCAGGCGGTGTGACACAAGTGTGTACCGAAAGTTAGCAGGTCTAAGCCATAAAGTCAAGAAGGTCATCTGCCGTCTGCCCCTCGATACGGGGCTTGCGGCCCCTACTCGGGGTAGGCGGATAGACTTACCGCTTATCCCGAGTAGCCCCGCAGGGGCGTATCGAGGGATAGACACTCGTCACCCATCACCCGCCACTCGTCACCGTCTTCATCACTTCCTGCGTCGTCCTGAAATGAAGCTTGGCAACCTGGCGGAGTTCAGAGGACCCGTGCTTCGCCACAAAGGCGCGGGCGGCCTCGGTCACGGCGGAGGAGGCCCCCTTGGGGAGGGACATCCCGTAGCGCCCGGAGGCCTCCCCCATCCAGGCCAGGAACCGGGCGCGGGCCAGGACAGAGGCCGCGGCCACGGCGATGTGATCCTCCGCCCGGTGGCGCTGGATGAGGGTGAGTTTCCGGTCGGGAAAGGCGGCCCTGAGACGGGAGCGGATGAGTCGCTCATCCCCGAACTGGTCGGCGATGACCCGGTCGCAGGAGGTCTGTTTCAGGACATTCTCGATCACCCGCACGTGCGCCCAGGCCAGGAGGGCGTTCAGGTTCTTCCCCTCCCGCTTCATCTCCTCGTAGAGCCGGTTGTAGGCCTCCGGCGTCACCTCCACCTCGGCGAACCGCTTCGGGCCGCAGACCTCCCGGACCTTCGCGGCCAGGTCCGTCACGCGGCGGTCCGTCAGCCGCTTGCAGTCCATCACGCCCAGGCCGGAGAGCGTCCGGGCCGCCGGCTCATCCAGGCAGGCCCCGGCCACGACGAGGGGGCCCAGGTAGTCGCCCTTGCCCGACTCGTCCGTGCCCAGACAGGGCCACTCAGGGTTGAAGAGGGTGAGTTGATCCATCGCGGTGGGTTTACACCCTCACCTCCGCCTCAGCGCCCAGGAGGCCGCTGTTGGCGCCCAGAATGGGGTCCACCTCGTCGCGGATGAACTCGACCGCCTGCGACGGGGCGCGGCCCACGAATGTCCTCAGGTCGAGCGTCCGGTCGAGGTCCGCCCGCGTCACGCCGAAGGCGGGGTCCGCGGCGATCCGGTCGAGCAGGTCGTTGTCCCCCCCCTCCTCCTTGACGACCCGGCCCGCGGCCACGGCGTGCTGCCGGATGCGCTCGTGAAGGACCTGCCGGTCCCCCCCCCGCTTGACGGCCTCCATCAGGATGTTCTCGGTGGCCATGAACGGGAGCTCCAGGTCGATGTGGCGGCGGATCATTCTCGGGTGGACGACCAGGCCGCGCGCCACGTTGATCGCCAGGATGAGGATGGCGTCCGCGGCCAGGAACATCTCCGGGACGGCCAGGCGCTTGTTGGCCGAGTCGTCCAGGGTGCGCTCGAACCACTGCGTGGCCGCCGTCCAGACCGTGCTCTGCGCGAGCGAGGCGGCGTAGCGGGCCAGGGCGCAGATGCGCTCGGAGCGCATGGGGTTGCGCTTGTAGGCCATGGCCGAGGACCCGACCTGCTCCTCCTCGAACGGCTCCTCCACCTCCTTGAGGTGCTGGAGGAGGCGGAGGTCGTCCCCGAACTTGTGCCCGGACGCCGCGACCCCGGCCAGGACCCCGGCCACCTGCGCGTCCACCTTGCGCGGGGCGGTTTGGCCCGTGACGCCGTACGTCCGCTCGAACCCCATCTTCTCCGCCACCTTCCGGTCGAGGGCCTTCACCTTCTCCTCGTCCCCCTCAAACAGCTCCACGAAGCTCGCCTGCGTCCCCGTGGTCCCCTTGGAGCCCAACAGCCTGAGCGTCGCGAGCCGGTGCTCGACCTCCTGGTAATCGAGCAAAAAGTCCTGAAGCCAGAGCGTCGCCCGCTTCCCGACCGTGGTGGGCTGCGCGGCCTGGAAGTGGGTGAAACCAAGGGTCGCCAGGTCCTTGTGCGCCAGGGCGAAGGCCCTGAGTTCGGCCATCAGGGTGACGAGCTTCTTTTTCAGGATCAGCAGCCCGTCCCGCATCTGGATGAGGTCCGTGTTGTCCCCCACGTAGGCGCTCGTCGCGCCGAGGTGGATGATCGGCCTCGCCGTGGGGCACTGCACGCCATAGGCGTGGACGTGGGCCATCACGTCGTGCCGGATCTGCCGCTCGCGGGCGTCGGCCACCTCAAAGTTGACGTCGTCCTGAAACCGGCGCAGCTCGGCGATCTGCGCGTCCGTGATCGGCAGGCCCAGCTCCTGCTCCGCCTCGGCCAGGGCCACCCAGAGCCTGCGCCAGGTGGTGAACTTCTTCCGGTCTGAGAAGCAGGCGCTCATCTCCCGGCTGGCGTAGCGCCGGTTGAGCGGGTTCTGGTAGGTGTCTCGCTCGGAGGACATAAGACGTGGTTCGTGATTCGTGATTCGTGATTCGTGGTTCGAAGGTCTCTGTATTCCTGCTTTGCTAATCTAAACAATCCCGGCCTGAAATCAAGTCGATTCTTTCGGCGTCAGTCCGAGAATGGGATGTCGTGCCCCTCGCCGGGGAACCAGATCATGTCGACGAAGAAGGAGATGCCCGCGGCGAAGTAATAGCCGAGGATCAGGCCCAGGAAGAACGGCCTGGCCGTGCGGTAGAGCCGGATGCCGCCCAGCCGGAGGATCAGGGCCTTGGCGCCCCAGGCCAGGAAGAGGGGGAAGACGACATTGGTCACGGGGTAGGAGGCCCCTGCGGCGAGGCCGAGGGGGTGGAGCGGCCATCCCGGAAACCGGTAGCGCAGGGCGTAGAGGATCGCGGTGAAGGCAATGCCGACGAAGAAGAAGCCGATCTTCCTGTAGTCGGTCGTGACGGGGTTCCGGAGTCGCTCCACGGCGATGTTCCACGGCCAGCGGGACAACTCCCCGGAGAGCTGTCCGCCGTAGTTGAAGGCCCCGTCCCGGTAGCCCATGAAGATGATGAACCAGACGGACGCCGCCGTGCCTACGGCCATCGCGATGGCGAGAGGCCACAGGAACTGCCGCTTGCGGCCGGAGAGGGCGTCGAACAGCCTGGCTGAGTGCGCCAGGGCCGGCATGAGGGTCGTCTTCATGTCGCCGTACCAGCCGTAGGAAAGGCCGAGGGCGACCAGCGCAGAGGCCGGGATGGAGACGGTGCCGAGGGTGTAGAAGGTGAAGTGCTGGGCCACGATGGGGGCGCGGATGGTGATCAGCCCTGTCTCGGCGATGATCCGCGTGATCCCGATGTAGGTGATGAAGACCATCGCCGTGAAGATCAGGGCGACGGACAGGGACATGCCGGACTGGCAGTGCCAGGCCAGCATGTAGAGGGCGCTCAGGGAGAGGCCCAGGACCGCGGCGCGGTAGGACATCAGCTCGGCGGTGTCGTCCACAGTGGGATCGCCCCGAAGGGCCTTGCGCAGGACGCCCCGGAGGTGGTCGCGGGCCACATAGACCCCCCACAGGACGATGGCCGTGAACGCGCCGAGGCTCTGCCATCCCCCCGCGACGAAGGAGGTCCCGTAGAGGTCGGGGTCCGTGAGGGCGAACCCGACCCGGTTGAAGAGCCCCTCCTCCAGGACGGCCAGCAGATAGAAGAACCAGATGCTGAACCCGATGTCCAGCTTGATGAAGTAACCAAACCCGACGATGGGCCAGTAGAGATTCGTGTCGATGGGCGGAAACTCCTGGCCGAGGTGGATGGGGGCGAAGCGGCGCGGGATGGCCGGAAACACAGGGTTGAAGTAGGAAAGGATGTTCCAGAGGATTCCGAAGGCGGAGACCCCAAACCCGACCCAGAAGGCCGGGGACCCCATGAACGGGACGCCCCACAGACCTCGCCTGGGCCCCTCCAGCATCGACTCGGCCAGCTCCATCAGGGGATAGTCGAGGCGTTCGTGCTCGACCCAGGGCCTCCGGAGGAGGACCACGACGCAGAGGAAGGCGATGAAAGAGGCGACGACGAGGCTCATCCACCAGAACAGAGGCACGGCCCAGTCCCCCCAGGGGATGGTCTGACCCCTCGGCAGCCCCTCAAAATACCAGATGAGCGCGGGCCCCCGCGGCATCACGGCCCACCGCGGGAGATGCTCGTGGGTGTATTCGGCCCACTGGTTGGCAGGCTCGGCCAGGTAGTGGGGGACCGTGAAGATGGCGATGAGCTTGCTGAGGAAGTAGGTGGGGAGGGTGGAGGCGACCAGGCCCATGCAGAAGATGACCAGGAGCTCCCCCCGGGACATTCTAAGCGGGCGGGCCAGGAACACGACGATGAGCGTGAAGGGGAAGACGACGGCCAGGGAGAGGTGATTCTGGGCCAGACGGGTGGAGTGGAGGACCTGGCGAGAATAGAGCGCCCCCAGAACGGCTGCGACGACGATCCCCGTCCCGATGGCGAGGGATCGAAGGGTCAAGGCCGGGCGATCATCGCAGCCCACAGGCATCCTCTATTTCTATTATGTAGGGGCGGGTGAAACCCGCCCCTACGCTGATCTTGTGCCTGACCGCTTTCCTGAATCAGAACGTAATGCCGCCGGAGAGGATGTGGACCGCGTCGAAGAACTGCTTGTCGAAGTGTTTGAAGGCATAGTCCACCTTCACCCCCCGGCCCTGCGCCGTCTTGTACTGGAGGCCTGCCCCCGCCGAAAAGTCCTCCGTGTCGTGGTTCACCTTGTAGCCCGCCCGCAGGGAGAAACCGACGGCGCCTCTGGGGGGACGGTAGGTGTACTCGCTGCCGAGGTGGATGCGCTCGTCGAAGTCCACGGGGTTCGTGAAGTCGAACAGGAAGCTGAGGTAATGGGCCGTCGGCCGCCGGCCGGACAGGGACACGAGGTCCAGCAGGAACCCCACCCGGATGTTCCGGGGGAGCTCGAACCGCTCCCGCTGGTAGATCAGCTCCCCGCTGAAATTCTGGATGCTCATCGCCATGGCGGTGTTCCGGAAGCCCGTGTTGAAATGGGTCGAGAGGTCCACCGCCAGCGCGGTCTTCTTGTTCTGGACCTGCGTCCGCTGTCCCCCCCGGAAGACGTCCCCCATCCCCAGGTCCTCGTGGGCGAGCTTGGCCGTCCCGCCCACGCCGAACCGGTCCGTGATCTGGTAGGCGTAGGCGACCGTCACCGCATAGTGGGTCGTGGTGAACGTCCCCCTGTCTATAAACCCCTTGCTGGCGGGGTTGGGGTCCACCTCCGTCCGGTCGAACTTCCCCGGGTCCATCGTCACGAACCCGACGCCGAACGTCCCCCGGCCGGGCACGTTGACCGCGAACCCCCCGGCGTCATGTTTGATGTCCGCGATCCACTGCGTGTGGGCGAAGAACGCCTCCCGCCCGCGCAGGAAGGCCAGCGCCGCCGGGTTCCAGAAGAGGGAGGTGATGTCCCCCGCCACGCCCGTGAAGGCGTCCCCCATGCCCGCCGGCCGCGCCCCCACCGGGATGTCCAGGAACTTGAACCCCCCCTGCGCCGTGGTGATGAAAGTGGGGGCCAGCTCCTCGAAGTTCGGGACAATCGGCTCCCGATCCCGGGCGTCCGCCGGTGTCGCCGTCAGGGCCAGGAGGCAGACCATCGTCACAGATAATAGCCTTTTCACGTCTATGACCTCCTCATCATAAGCGATCAGCACTCAGCCGTCAGCGATCAGCTTTTTGTCATTCTTTTGCTGACCGCTGAAAGCTGACCGCTGACCGCCCTTTTCTTATCTGACCACGATGAACTTCACGATGTGGGAGCCCGGCACGCCGGGGTCGTGGCTCTGGATGTGGGCCAAATAGATGCCACTCACCAGGAACTGGTTGTTGTCCGAGACCATCAGCCGCCACTCCTCGTCCCCGGACCCCGACGTGTGTTCGATCTGATTCACCAGGTCGCCGGTGAGGGTGAAGATGCGGATGGTGGCCCTGGCCGGGAGGTTCACGAACAGGAGCTTGTGGGGCTGCCCCGGGAAGTTGAACCCCCCCGCGGTCGGGCTCTTCGGGTTGAGCTCCCCCCCCTCGATCTGGTAGGGGTTGGGCACGACCCGAACATCTGTGATGCTCCTGGCCGGGGACCGGAACGGGGAGACCCCGCCGCGCCCCCCCTCCGCCCGGGTGGCGTAATAGCTGCTCTCCAGCCCCTTGCTGTCCACGGCGGTCACCGCGTAGAAGTACTTCGCCCCCCGGCTGACGGTCTTGTCGGTGTAGCTGGTCCCGGTCGCCTCCGCCACCGCCTCTCTGGGCCGGGTCTCGAACCCCACCGTCCGGTAGATGCGGTACTTGGCCGCCCCCGTCGCCGCGGCCCAGGAGAGATCGTTCTGGTCGGGGCCGGACTTGATCGTGAACGCCGCGGGCCAGGGGGGCACGGGCGGGAGCTTGGGGGCCATCGACCCGGCGGCGACGCCGGCCTTCCAGACCTCCCGCGCCCGCCGCACGGAGGTCTGGAGAGAGTCCCGGCCGCTGTCGATGAAGGCGTCCTTGTCCGCCTTCGTGAAGGGCGTCCCAAGCTTGGCCGCCGGGAGGGTCCTGGCGATCCGGTCGTAGGCCGGGGCGAGCGCCCCCGTCGGGTCGGCGGGCAGTTCGTTTTTGGCCAGCCACTTCCCCCGGAGGTAGAACGCCCCGTAGACCTTGTTGGCGTCGATGGACGGCCCGTTCGCCCCGATCATCAGGACCACGTGAACGCTCTCGCCGGGCCCCACGTTCCAGGGCCCGAAGTTCAACGACGCCAGCCGCTCCATCGACCGCTGCTGCCGGCCCCCGTCCCACTTGCCGATGCGCTGCGCCCGCGTCGTGCCGGGCTGGACGTGGAAGTCGTGGGACAGGGCGTGGGGGGCGGACAGGACGTCCTTCCACTCCGGGGCGTCCACCCACCGCGCCGAGTGGGGCTGCTCGTCCGGGGCCGCGTCCAGCCAGTTCTGGGTCAACTGGTCCTTATTTTTGGTCGGGGTCCTGTCCACGTGGAGCGCCCCGAGCCCCCGGTAGGCCGAGTCCAGGAACTCGCCGGGGCTGACCAGCGCCTCCTGCACCTTGTCCAGGTCCGTCCCCGGGCCGGGCGCCGGGTCCCCCTGGTCGTCGTTGTCCGCCCGGTAGCCCTTGACCGTGACGTGGTCCCCGTCCCAGCTCATCAGGAGCTTCTCCTTGTCGTCGTAGTCGATCAGGTTGTCCCAGTTCCCCAGGTCCAGGCCCGCCGTGCTGAACCGGGTCTGCGTATTGACGCCTCCCCCTCCCCTCCCCCCGGCCTCCATCTTGACGTCGAAGACGGCGTAGAAGTCCTTGAGGGTCTGGCCGGAGAGCTGTGGGGAGACGGGCGCGGTCCGCTCCTTCTCGGGAAGCCGGCCCTCGTTCGTGAAGGTGTAGACCAGGATGTGGAAGTCGTCATAGCCGTCATTGGCGTAGGCGTAGCTCTGGGCCCTCACGGTCACGCCGATGGACTGCACGTAGACCGCCTCGATCATCTCGTCCGCCGTGAGCGTTGGCCGGACCTCGTCCCCCTGCTCCGGGAAGACCTTCCACTCCGTCCGGGGGATGTCCTGTCCGTCCACGGTGATCTTGGGGGGCTGGAGCCGGAAGAATTTCCGGGGCCGGCCGGTGGTGTGCGGGTTGATGTCCACGGTCTCCACGATGTTGTTCCCGTAGACCGTCCCATCCTCCGACACCCACTTGGGTTCGAGCTTCCCCGCCTCGCGGGGCCAGGCCGGGTAAGGGGTGGGGGCCTTCCAGTCGCTCACGGCCAGGATCGTCCCGAACCCCGCGAACATCCCATAGCGGATGTCCGGGTTCGTGCGGGTCTCGTTCAGGCCGCCGGGCCACCAGGCGTGGTCGCCGCTCTCCACCCACACGAACCCGTCCCCGGCCACGTTCCGCCAGAAGTCCCCCACCTGGTGCGTCCGGTTGGCCTCCCCCTGTCCAAAAGCCGGAGAGGTCAGGGCGACCAGGCCGAGGACGATGAAGATGATGACTTTTCGCATGGGAGATCCTCCAAATGGACCCAACCCCCCACCCCCCTTCCCCGCAGGGGAAGGGGGAGCAAGCTACTCTCTCCCCTCTCCCTGTGGGGGAGGGGCCGGGGGAGGGGTCTAATACGCAAACCGCAACCCGAAGAAGACCTGCCGGGGGGCGAGGTGCATCATGTAGGTCCGCCGGGGCATCACGCTCGGGTCCGAGAGGACCGTGCCCGGCTTCTTCCCTTTGAGAAGCCTCCCCCCCTCGACCTTCCAACCGAGGGCCTCCATGTACTTCTGGAAGTTCTGCGTTGTGTTCGTCCCCCGGTACTCGAACACCCGAGTCTGGTTGGTGTTGAAGTTCTTGAAGTTGAAGACGTTGATGGCCTCCAGGAAGAATGTGGGTCTGAACCCCCTGAGGTCGAAGGTCTTGGTGACCTGGAGGTCCCCCCGGTTCTCCGGCGTCCACTGCGCGTTGTCGATGTCCCGGAGGGACGGGTCGTTGGTGGGGTTGTAGTTGAACCAGGCCCCGGCCCGCCACTGGTAATAGAGGTCCAGCGTCCACCCGCTCAGGAGCGTCTTTCGCCTCCCCCCGTAGTCGAACGGGGTGTGGAAGTTCGCGTTGAGCTTGAACAGGGGCCTGGACTTGAACCTCGGGTTGGCCCCGCTCGGGTTCAGTTCGATGACCGTGGCGGACTGCACGCTGGAGGTGGCCACGTCCCGGATGTCGTCCCATCCCACCACCTTCCGGCGCTCCTCCCGGAACTCATAGCTGGCGAACCCGGTCAGGAACCGCCCGTAGTTCCGGTGGAGGCGCACCTCGAACCCCCGCACGTCCTTCACCTCGCCGTTGGTGGTCATAGGGGGGCTCCCTGCGTCGTTGGCGCCCCGGTAGTTGGCGTCCGCCCGCAGGTCCCCCTCCACCTCCTTGAAGTAGGCCGTCCCCGACGCGACCAGGACGTCTCCGAAGCTCCGCTCGTAGCCCAGCTCGTAAGAGACCGTGAGGGGCATCTTCACCCAGGGGTTGCCCAAGTTTTCCAGGGGCTCCCCGAACCCGCTCTGCGCCCGGTAGGCCAGGCGCGTGTCCGGGATCTGGTAGTAGTGCCCGTAGTTGAAGAAGAGCTTGCTGTCCGCCGTGATCGGGTGGGAGACGCCGAAGCGGGGACTGACCCTCCACTGCGTCGGGGGCTGCGCCTTCCGGGCCTGCGCCCAGAGGTATTCGGCGTCCCGCTCCAGCCACCGGGCGTTGTGAAGGTCGCCCGGCAGGTCGTAGTACTTGTCGGGGTGGTGGTAGTCCACCCGCACCCCGACGTTGGCGATCACCTGGTTGTACTCCATCTTGTCCTGCAGGTAGATCCCCCCGTAGAACGGCCACTTCACCCAGTAGCGGTGGTAGTCGGCGAACTGCGTGGACTTCTCGTAGGACGTGCGGTCGTTCTGGTAGCCCCGCACCTCCTTCAGATAAAAGTGATTCCACTGGAACCCACCCTTCACCTGGTGGTTGGGGGTGACCTGGCTGGTGACGTCTGCCGTGAACACGTCGTCCACGTTCCAGCTGAAGTCGAAGGACCGGCCGCCCCCGCCCCCCTGGAGGGCGTAGATGCCCAGGATGTCCCGCTTGGAGCCGCCCTCGTACTCCCACCCGTAGGGGGCCTCGTCGAGGACCACGGCCCCCCGCTTCTTGGCCTCGTCCCCCGCGGCCTTGCGGGCGTTCTCATCCCCCGCGATCGGCGTCCACTTCCCGTCCTTCTCCACGGCCACGTCCGGGAGGTGGCTCATGCCCCGGAAGGGCTCGGCGTCGTAGTCCACCACGCCGAACCGCCCGGTGATCTGGTAGAACGTCTTCGGGGAGAGGGTGTGCACCCAGGTGAAGCCCGCGCTGTAGCGCCGCGTCCACTCCGTGTTGCTGTTCGTGGTGTTCTGGAAGATGTTGTCCGTGCTGAAGCTCCCCGCCACCTGGAACGGGTCGCGGAAGAAGGTCCCCTCGAAGTTCCCGTCCTTGAACCCCACGGTGTAGCCGTAGAGGAGATTCAGCGTGAACTTGGTGTTCACCGTGGGGGTGAAGATGAGCTTGCCCGACGCCGTCCGGTCGTTGTAGGTCCGGCGCACGAACGGGAAGGCGTAGGCGGTCTGCTCCGCCCGGTAGGAGAGCAGGGCGGAGACCTTGTTGTTAATCAGGGGCCCGCCCACCGTGACGTCGTAGGCGTAGTCCGGGTCCTCCTTGTAGACGTTCATCGAGGTCGTCCGGCCCCCCTCCACGCTCCGGTGCTGCCAGTCCCAGATCCCCTTCGCCTGCTGGGCGGTCGTGATGGTCTGGTTCTCCACCGTCCGCTTCTTCGAGATCCAGGAGGTCCACCCCTCAAAGTCGGGCTTCCCGTCCCCGTCCCGGTCCTCCGAGGGCCCGGACGACTCGAAGCGCCCCACGTCCCAGTAGTTGTCCTTGCTGTAGACGTAGGGCCCGAAGTGCTTCCTGGCAGGAGGGCCGTAACGGGCGTCTGTGGAGATCGTCCATTTCTTGGGCTCCTGGGTCACGACATTCACGACCCCTGACCGGGCGAACCCGTACTCCGCCGTGAACCCCCCCAGCAGGATCTGCACCTCCTGCAGCGCGGTCTTGCTGAACGACGTGAAGGGCCGGAAGTTCCGGTTGTCGATCAGGGTCACGCCGTCCACCGAGAAGAGGATCTCCTGCTCGTCCCCCCCCCGGATGACCAGCCCCCACCCGTCCCGGTCCACCCCCGCCTGCGTGGCCAGGGCGTCCCGCAGCCGGGGGCCGGTGGGGACCTCCAGCGCGACCTTGGAGGGGATGATGGTCTGCGTGTAGGAGACGTCCTTCTCCACGGGCGGGCGCTCCGCCGTGACCACGACCTCCTTGAGCTCCAGGGCCTCCGGGGACAGCTCGAAGTTGAGCGTCACCGTCCGGTCGATCTGCACGAGCACGTCGGTCTTCCGCACGGCCGTGTAACCGACCGAGGACGCCTTCACGGTGTAGGCGCCGGGGCTCACCTGGAGGATAAAGTAGTCGCCGTTCGTGTTGGACACAGCGCCGAGCCTCGTCCCCTCGATGGCTATGTTGACCCCCGGCAGGGCCTCCCGCGTCTTGGCGTCGATCACACGGCCCGCGAGCTTTCCGACCGTAGTCTGGGCCGGAAGGTCGGCCGGCCAGACCAGCAGGGCGATGCCGGCGAGCCCGACACGCCAAAGTCGAAGCGGTATACGCATAGGTCTCCTCCTTTTTGTGAGACGTGAGATGTGAAACGTGAAACTGACCACTGACCACAAGACCACAAGACCACTGACCACAAGACCATAAGGCTATTGCATTGGTCCTGTGGTCCCGTGGTCCTGTTGTCCTGTGGTCTGCCGTCTGCCGTTTCAGGCCCTGGGCATGCGCTCCAGTCCGAGAAGCTGACGGCAGAGCGGCGAGCGGTCCTGCACGTATGCGGCAAACGCCCCGGTCGGGACACACGGGTCGTATTGCTTCATCCCGAAGTGCGTGTAGTTGTAGAGGAGCATCCGGCGGGCCTTTGTGCCGACGTTGTCCATCGCCGTATGCCAGATATTTCCGTTCCAGAGGACTACGGCGCCCGCTTTGCCCACCAGCCTGACGTGGTTCGGCATGTCGGTGAGGTCGTCGTATTGGGGCACCGTGTCTACATCGAGTTTATGGGTTCCAGGCGCCACGCTGAAGGGCGCTGTCTCCTCGTCGACGTCGTCTACAAAAAAGAAGACCTTGATCTTAAAGAAGGGAGTCTCACACGCCCGTATCCGCTCCCACGTCCTCCGATCCTCCTCGCTCCACTCCTCCGGGGGGTAAAACCAGGCCTTCGCGTCCTTATGCCACCGGGTGTGGGATTTAGTGCCTGCGGGCTTGACGTGCAGGGCGTTGTCGATCATCTGGATGTCGGGCCCCAGAAAGGCCTCGGCGATGGGGATAGTCCTGGGATGTTCCAGCAGGTCCAGGAAAACATCCCCGCGCGTGACAATCGGTTCAACCACGTGGGCTGTGGGACCGAGCCCATAGGGTTTAAAGGCCGGGCCTTCGGCGATCGTTCGTTGCCACTCCTCCCGGGTCTCCTCTTCAACGCGATAGAACGCCTCCTGGACGCGCGCGAGCTGGTCACCCTCAAGGGCATTTTCGACAATGAGGTAACCCTGTTTGTCGAAAAAGAGGCGCTGTTCGTCGGTCAATTGAACAGGCGTTCTCTTTGTGGATGCGGCCATAAAAAGCCCCTTTCTTTTCTTTGTGGCTAATTCACTACCGGACACTTTTTATAGGAAGTCCAACTTCAAGGTGGGGATGGACTTGCCCTCATTCAGGAAGTAGGAGAGGAGTCGAAGGCCGAGTTG
>Ga0209399_10001377_pt1 | contig 12724 bp, 11 predicted proteins | sample OV2TP3_FD_184130 | JGI IMG/M metagenome (GOLD analysis project Ga0209399, IMG submission 184130) | Hot spring microbial communities from Beatty, Nevada to study Microbial Dark Matter (Phase II) - OV2 TP3 (SPAdes) (version 3) | ecosystem: Environmental > Aquatic > Thermal springs > Hot (42-90C) ... | reverse complement strand
GCCGGTCTATTATCCGCCTCAGCCAGTCTATTATCCTCCTCCGCCCCCTCCTCGAGCTCCCCGTGACCCCTACGATGAGGGATACTCGTATGGCTACGGTCAGGGGGTCGAGCGAGGTCGCTCTGAACGGTATGAGCAGGGGAGACGACGGGGATACGAGGAAGGGTATGAGGATGCAAGAGCCGGACGGGCTTACTAGATAGTCAGGTAAAGGAGGATACCGATATGAAACTGATCGGCTTTTTGGTTTTGATGGCAGTGCTCCTGGCTCCTTCAGCCAGCTTCGCTAACGACTGGAGGCACTCTTATGGCCGTGACCATTACTCCTATGGGTATTACTCCTCCAGATATCACTACGGATATTATTATCCCAGATATCACTACCACAGACACCCTCGCTACAGACATCACCATAGGTATTACGACTACAGACCTTACTACTACCGACATTATGATTGGCGATACTATGACTAACTCCGCTAGGCTAAAAGCCCTCGAATGAACAAGGGAGATAAAGGGGTGAGGACAGTTTTCTTAGCGTTATTAGCTTTAAGTTTTCTTGCCCTTTACAGTAGTGCGGCCCAAGCCCACGATCTCCGCTATTCCTTTTACGGACCCCACTTCCAGCAACTCCAACCATATGACCCATATTATGAGCTGCATGTGATTCACTACCAGCTTTATCGGCAACAATTCTATCCCCATTACCCCTTCTATCCCGTCCAAGTCTTTGTTATCCGCGGGCACCCAAAGGCGTTCAAACCACATGAGAGGAAAAAGTGACCGCTCCGCTAACCCCAGACCAAAAGGCGATCCACTTCCTGAACCGTATCGGTTTTGGCCCGACTCCTGAGGAGATCGAGAAGGTTAAAAGCATGGGGATTCTTTCCTATTTAGAGGAGCAGCTCCAGCCGGACGGGATTCCTGATCCGGTCGTGGAAGAGAAACTGGCCCAGCTAAAAACGATCCGCCTAAGCAGCCAGGAACTCCTGGAGCTTTACCCGCCGCCAGCCCAGGTTAGGGCCAAAGGCATGGAATTTTCCCCGATGCAAGGGCCGCGTTACGTGATCTTCGAACTCCAACAGGCCAAGCTCCTCCGCGCTGTCTATAGCCAACGGCAACTCTACGAACTCATGGTCGATTTCTGGACCAATCACTTTAATGTCTTTGCCGGGAAGGGCGCAGATAGGTGGCTGGTCACGTCGTATGACCGCGACACGATCCGACCTCATGCCCTGGGACATTTCCGCGAGCTTCTTCTTGCTACGGCCCGCAGCCCGGCAATGCTCTTTTACCTCGATAACTGGCTGAGCGTGAGCCCGACCGAGGCCAGTAGGCAACTGCGGCCCAACGCCAAGCCAGGGGCAAGACAGGGACTCAACGAAAACTACGCCCGCGAGCTGATGGAGCTGCATACCTTGGGCGGGGATGGAGGCTATACGCAGAAAGATGTTGTGGAAGTCGCGCGTTGCTTTACCGGCTGGACTATTCGCCGGCCCAGAGGAGAGCCTGAATTCCTCTTCAATTCTCGCATGCACGATCCCCGAGAGAAGGTCGTTCTCGGAACGAGAATAGCCGCCGGCGGAGGGATGGAAGATGGCCTCAAAGCCATCGATCTCCTCGCCCGCCACCCTTCGACTGCCCGATTTATCGCGACTAAACTCGCTCGGCGCTTCGTGAGCGATGATCCCCCTGCCTCGCTCGTAACGCTAGTAGCAAAGGCTTTCCGCGAAAGCGACGGAGACATTAGGCAGGTGTTGCGTCCCATCTTTACATCCCCGGAGTTCTTCTCTCCCGAGGTCATTCAGGCCAAAGTCAAAAAGCCGGTGGAGTTCGTTGCCAGCGCTCTGCGCGCAGTTGGAGCCGAAACCAACGCCTCGCCGGCCCTTCTGCGTTATCTTGTCCGAATGGGAGAACCGCTCTTTCTGGCTCAGCCTCCCACCGGCTTCCCTGATGTCGGCTCCACGTGGATTAGCCCGAACATGCTGCTTGCGAGAATGAATTTTGCCATGGATCTAACGACCAATCGAATTCCGGGAACGAGGGTACGGCGCGAAGTGGACCCCCTCACTTTGGCATCGCCGGAATTTCAAAGGAGGTAAGATGCATTTCTCACGCCGGCTCTTTCTCAAGAACGCGGGGTTGGGTCTCTTGGCCCTGGGACTGCCTCCTTCCTTTCTTGTTCGCGCCGCAGAGGGAGAGAAGGGAAAGCGCGGTAAAATCCTGGTTGTAATCTTTCAGCGGGGCGGTATGGATGGTCTCAATGCAGTGATCCCGTTTAAGGATCGGACTTACTACTCCCTCCGTCCAAGCATAGCGATTCATGAGCCCGCTTCGGGAGAAGAGAAAGCCATTGATCTCGATGGCTTCTATGGCATTCATCCGGCCTTGGTCCCTCTCAAGCCACTATTCGACAAAGGTCATCTTGCCGTCATCCACGCTACTGGCTCGCCTGACAACACGCGCTCCCATTTCGACGCGCAGGACTATATGGAACTCGGCACGCCGGGCGTCAAAAGCACACCGGACGGCTGGTTGAATCGCTTTGTCACGGAAAAGGGAAAGGATCAAAATCCATTTCAAGCCGTAGCTTTGACCCGGCGGCTGCCGCGCATCTTGTCCGGTAAAGGAGCGGCGCTGACGATGACCTCGATAGAAGAGTTTGGCCTGCGCGATTCGCTCCTGGCCCCTGCACTTCAAAGACTCTATGCAAATATAAGTGATCCTCTGCTGCGACAAGGCGGAGAAAACCTCTTCGAGGCCATGAGGATCTTGAGAACTGTGGAATCGAGGTTGCCTCCGACGGTAATGGACGGCTATCCCAACGGTCGATTCGGAGGAAATCTTAAAGAGATCAGCCGGCTGATTAAGGCCAATATTGGTCTGGAGATCGCCTTTGCAGAGATCGAAGGCTGGGACACGCACGTCAACGAGGGAGGGGCCAAAGGCCAGATGGCCAATCGCCTCAAAGATTTGGCCGATGGTCTTGCTGCCTTTTACCGGGACCTGGGGGATCAAATGGATGACGTCGTTCTCCTCACTCTCTCCGAGTTCGGCCGCACGGCCCGGGAGAACGGCAACCGCGGAACGGACCACGGCCACGCTAACGTAATGTTTGTCATGGGTGGTAAGATAAAAGGCGGCAAGGTCTACGGTCGCTGGCCCGGGTTGGAACCGGAACTCCTCCACGAAGGCCGCGACCTCGCCCTCACGACCGATTTCCGCGCTGTGTGCGGGGAAGTCCTCTCACACCACATGGGTCTGAGGGAGCTAACTCAAGTCTTTCCCGGATACAAATTTCCCCCTCCCCAGCTCGGCCTTATCGCTTAAGGCGGGCCATCTTGGCCTAACGGAATGCCGGCGAAGGTCTGCTGCGGTCGTCTTCCTGGCCCCGATATTGAAGCTCATAAAGCCGGGAGTAAAGCCCCTGGCGTGATAGTAGCTCCTGGTGATTTCCCTCCTCCCAGATTTCCCCCCTGTGAATGACCAAGATGCGGTCCACGTTTTTAATTGTAGAAAGCCGATGGGCAATGATGATGGCCGTGCGCTCTCTTAGAAGCTCCTTAAGAGCCTCTTGGATCAACATCTCTGTTTCCGTATCCACTGAGCTTGTAGCCTCATCTAGTATGAGAATTTTCGGATCGAAGGCCAAGGCGCGAGCAAAAGAGAGGAGCTGCCTTTGACCCTGCGAAAGCGTGGATCCCCTTTCCTGAACCTCTTCTCGGTAGCGCATCGGCAGCCTCTCAATGAAGGGGGCTATGTGGACCCGCCGGGCAGCCTCGATCATCTTCTCTCCCCTAATCCGCCGGTCCCCAAGCGTAATATTGGTCGCGATATCTCCTGAAAACAGGAACACATCCTGAAGGACAAGACCGAGGTGGCGGCGCAGTTCCTGCTTGTTCCACTGGCGGATATCAACCCCGTCCACAAGGATCTGTCCGTGGTCGATCTCGTAGAACCGGCAGAGCGCGGAGATAATGGAAGTCTTCCCCGCTCCGGTAGCTCCAACCAAGGCAACCTTTTCTCCCGACTGAACGCCGAAGGAGATGCCTCTGAGCACGGGCTCGCCGGGGTTATAGGAAAGCCACACGTCCTTGAACTCAACCGCCCCTCGAAGTTCTGCCGGATGTTTTGGTCTTTCAGGATTTCTTATCACTGGCTGGGTATCCAAAAGGCTAAAGATCCGCTCCGACGACGCCATCGCTGCCTGCATGATATTATATTTTTCCGCCAGATCTCGGATCGGATGATACATCCGCTGGATGTATTGAATAAAAGCGACCACAACCCCCGCTTCGAGAGCGCTTTCTAAGATGAGGCCTCCTCCGTACCAGAGAGCGAGCCCGATGGTTAGAGCACTGAAAACCTCAATGAGGGGGAAGAAAAGGGCGTTGTAGCGGATGCTGCGAAGCAAAAGGTTCCGATAATCCGTGTTGATCTTCCGAAATTTCCCGTATGTCTTCTCCTCCTGGCCGAACGCCTGGATCGTGCCGATCCCTGCGATGTTCTCCTGCAATGTGGCGTTAAGCCTTGCGAGGAGCAACCGGCTCTCCCGGTAGACCTCCCTTGCCCGGCGGCGATAGAATTTACTTATGTAGAGGATCAATGGGAATGCTGACAGAGTCACCAATGCGAGTTTCCAGTTCAGAAGCAGCATCGCTCCCGCGATGCCGAAAACGATGCAGGCATCCCCCAGCAGACCGATCACGCCCGTACTAAAAAGCTCGTTAAGGGTCTCTACGTCGTGGATGGTCCGGGTCATGAGGCGACCGACCGGATTGCGATCGAAGTAGGCGAGGTCCTGCCTCTGCAAATGAGAGAAAATCTCGACCCTGAGGTCGTGCATCGCTCGCTGGCCGGTGTATTCCGTCGTGTAGGTCTGAGCAAACAGAAAGATAAACCCGAGAAGAACGCTGGCAAGGTAGATGACGACCATGAAGTTAAGACCGCTCACATCTCCGGTGGCGATGTATCGGTCGATTGCGACCTTCGTTACGTATGGCCCTAAGAGCTGCGTGCCTGTATAGAGGGCTAGGAAAACAGCCGAGAGTCCCAGCAGCTTCCAGTAAGGCCGCAGATACCTAAGCATTCGCCCTACAAGGCGCGCGTCATAGGCCTTGCCTAAGATCTCATCTTCGTGCTGAATCACCTCGTTCATCCGCGGTCCTCGGTTCGCTTGGCTTGTTCGACTTCACGAACCAGCTTCTGTCTCTCATAGAGATGGTAGTAAGCTCCTTTGCGGATAATGAGTTCTTCGTGCGTGCCGTGCTCGATGATCTCTCCGTCCCGCATGTACACGATCAGGTCAGCACGCTGGACCGTCGAGACCCGGTGCGATATCAGCAGTGTCGTCCTCTTTCTTATGAAGCCGGCCAACCGGCTCAGAATAGCCTCCTCGGTCTCCGTGTCTACGCTGGAAAAGGCATCATCAAGGATGAGGATAGCCGGGTCCTTGATGATGGCGCGCGCCAAGGCGGTGCACTGCCTCTGCCCACCCGAGAAGCGCACCCCGCGCTCACCTAGAACGGTGTCAAATCCCAGGGCCAGGCGTTGAAGCGTCGGTAGGAGCTGGGCCATTTGAGCCGACTCCTCCAGGGCCCTCCCATTTTCGCTTTTTGTGTCCTCGCAGCCGAAGAGAATGTTTTCCCGCACTGTCCCCGAAAAGAGAAAGATGTCCTGTGAGACAAACCCGATCGCCTCTCTGAGGATCCTTCGAGGGAGCTTCTTGATATCGACTCCGTCGATGAACACTGTCCCGTCTGGAGGCTCGAACAGCCTCGGCAGGAAATTAACGAGCGTGCTCTTCCCCGAGCCTGTCTCTCCGACCATGCCGCAGGTGGTGCCTGCAGGAATCGCGAGTGAAACTTTCTTCAAGGCAAAACCGTGCCCTCCATAGGCGAAGCTTAGATTGCGAAACTCAATGGTCCCCTGGATTGGCTCGACTGGTGCCATGGCCCCGCCCTGGCGGTATGGGGGCGCTATCGGGGTATCCAGGATCTCGATAATGCGGCTTAGAGCGGCGGTCCCCCTTTGGTACTGGTTAACGACATGCCCCACCGCCATCAGGGGCCAAGTCAACATGCCCAAGTAGCCGTTAAAGGCAACAAATTCTCCCAGAGTCATGGTTCCCTGAAGCACCTTGCGCCCTCCGAGCCAAAGTACAACCGCCGCAGCAATTCCGGCTAAGACTCGCATGAGCGGCCAGAAAACTCCCCAGAGAGTCGCCAACCAGAGATTTTTCCGCATATAGTCGGAGCTGACTGCGGCAAAGCCTTCAATCTGATTTTCTTCCTGGGCATACGCTTGCACCACCCTGATGCCGGAAAGGTTTTGCTGGACGCAAGCGCTGAGGCCGCTCAATTGCTCCTGGACTTCGCGCGACCAGCGGAAGATCTGGCTGCCGAACAGCCGGACCACAATCGGAATGAGTGGCAGCACCAGCAGGGACCAGAACGTGAGCCACGGATCGATGATGAGCATGAAGCTCAGGCTAAAGGAGATCACCACGGCGGCATCAACGACGGCCAGAGAGCCAAATCCCAGGAGTTCACGGACCGCTTGGACATCGTTCGTCAGTCGCGACATGAGGTCGCCGGTCTTACTGCGCTGAAAATGCGATAGAGGAAGCTGTTGCAGATGGCGAAAGACCGTATCTCTCAGGTCCGACTCGGAGCGCCGCGAAAAGCCGTGGATGTTCACCCGCCAGAGATAGCGAAAGAGTCCCTGGAGCACCGCGGATCCAAGGATGAGGAGAGGATATTTAAGCAACGAGGAATGCTGAGCTTGCACGATCCCATCAATCCCCCCCTTGATGAGCCAGGGGATGGCCATCCCCATGAGATCGGTCGCTACAAGCGCGATCATTCCGGAGACCAGAAGGTAACGGTAGCGAACGATCAAAAACTTGACGCGAGAATAATAACGGCGAATGGGAGTTTCCTAAGTTTGTGCCCGACCTCGTTAGGCAACTGAGCCGGAAGTGGCCTGCCTCGGGCAAACTTTGACCAACTCCGCCCATCTTCCTTCCATGAGATCAGCCATAATTGTTTCTAGATTGGAGATGGAGACGCGAATCTGTTCCATAGAATCACGGTCTCGGATGGTCACTTTCTCATCCCCGGGTGTCTTGCCGTCGCCGACCGTCTGAACATCCACAGTAATACAAAAAGGCGTCCCGATCTCGTCCTGCCGACGGTAGAGCCGGCCGATGGAGGCCGTGTCGTCATAGACGGCCACCCAGCGCTTCTTAAGATCAGCACAGATGTTGTTTGCCGTCTCAACAATCTCGGATCTCTTTTTCAGAAGCGGAAGAACTGCAATCTTGACCGGAGCCAACTCGCGATGAAGCCTCAGCACGACGCGCCTTTCCCCTCTCACCTCTTCCTCGTGGTGGGCATCGATGAGAAAGGCCAGGGTTGAGCGATCGACTCCACCGGAAGGCTCGATGACGTACGGCACGAGCTTCTGCTTGGTCTCCTCATCGAAATATTCGAGCGACTTGCCGCTGAACGTCGAGTGCTGTTTTAGGTCATAGTCCGTGCGATTCGCGATCCCTTCGAGTTCGCTCCATCCCATCGGGAACAGGTACTCGATGTCCACGCACCTCTTGGCATAGAAGGCGAGCTCATCCTTGGTATGCTCGCGCAGCCGGATGTTCTCCTTCCGCATGCCGTATTTTTGATACCAGGCGAAGCGTTCGTCGATCCATCTCTGATGCCATTCTTCATCGGTCCCCGGTATGACAAAGTACTCGATCTCCATCTGCTCGAATTCTCGGGTCCGGAACGTGAAGTTGCCCGGGGTGATCTCGTTGCGAAACGCCTTGCCGATCTGCGCAATGCCGAAGGGTAGTTTCTTCCGCGAAGCCTGAAGGACGTTATCGAAATTGACGAAGATCCCCTGCGCGGTCTCGGGCCTAAGGTAGGTCTTGGTGGCAGTCAACTCCACAGGACCGAGCTTAATCTCAACCATGAGGCTGGCTGGTTTTGGCGCAGATAATTTAACGCCCCCGCAGTTCGGACAGAGAACTCCCAGAGAGTTACCGGCGTGCACCAGCGCTCTCAAAAATGTATGGAAGTTCGAATCCTCCGGCCCCTTAAACGGGTATCGCGTCGGAGACTCTATAGACGGCTTCGGATCTTTAAGAGGAAAGTTTGGCGCCAGCTTTTTCCCTTCGCCCTGGGCCCAATTCGCAACTGCGGACCACTCGTTCTTCCTAGCAGCAGGCCCTTCGAGAGTTTTCCGTAGCGCTCGAAACCATCTGGAATTCCAGACCGCTTCATAGATTTGATCCGCCCGGTAATGTCGGTCGCAATCCAGGCAACCCGTGAACGGATCTGAAAAACTCGCCACATGCCCGCTCGCCTCCCAGACTTTGGGGTGCATCGAGATCGCTGCGTCGAGACCGACCATATCGTCTCGTAGCTGCACATTGTCGCGCCACCAGAGTTGCTTGACGTTGTTCTTAAACTCCACTCCCAGCGGCCCGTAGTCCCAGGCGGACCCAAGACCTCCATAGATCTCGCTCGACTGGAAAATAAACCCGCGCCGCTTACACAGCGAAACGACGGTCTCCATGTCTACCATAAGGAGACTCCTACCCCACCTCGTAAGGTCATCGCCGCGTTAACCCTTCCTCAACTCTTCCTTTTCAACCAAGCGTCCGGAGGCATACTTATGCAACAGACTAGAAATTAGCGTCTGGTAGGGCAATCCCTCCTCCAGTGCGCGCTTTTGAATTGCCTCGAGGTCCTGCGCCGAAATCCGGATGTTGATGCGCCTACCTTTCTTGAACGTTGCCTCGGCATATTTCTGGTAGCGAGTGCGCTCGGCTTCCAATCTGCGAACCGACTTCCACCCACCCCGCTCTACCGATTTGAGAAGCTCTCTTTCTTCTCGATCCAGCTTAGCCATCTTTCCTCTCCCTCCGTAGATATCGTCTCGTCGCCTTGCGACTTGGGATAATTGTTTTTAGGATAACTTCACTTTCTGTTTCAGTAAAAGGGACAAGATAGACGTAATCTTCCACTTTAACCACAAATATACGCTGCCCCCGGTATTTCTCCTGGTTGGGGTTTTCCAAGATATCCAGCAGATCTCCACGCTCGATATGAAACAAAATTTCTTCAAACGAAATTCCGCGCTCCGCCCTCAGCCTGTCGTTTTTTTCCGCGTCCCACGCGAAAAACTTCACATTGTGTATTAGAGCACAATGTGTGCCTTATGGCAACGGGTACGGCAGCGGTAGCTTGTTTGGTAACCCTAACGGCAGGGCTGTTAGCGGACTAAATTGTGGATGGTTTCATGGTGATAGACAAGCTTGCTGTTAAATTGAAAAAAAACAGGGAATCAATGCGTCCGACGCGAAGATCTCTCCATGTCCTCGCTTGTGCACTCTTCACACCAGTATTCCCGTGTCCTTGTTCCACCTCTAATCGAATAGGCATCCTCGCTGAGGGAGATAATTGTACCGCATTTCGAGCACTTGGTCGGCTCATAGGACGGAGGATTTGGCAGCTTTTCAAAATTGTACTCATTCGTCCCATACCAGACGTACATCTCTGTCTCAAAAGCTCTGCAATCGGGACAGTCTTTCCAATCGCCTGTGTGCTCCTCTGTATGATGATACCCACAAAGCGTGTAACGGCGATGGTTCCGGCTACAACTGTTGCGTGCGTATGAGAAGAGCACGTATTTGTGTTCATCATCGCATATCCAATTCCCACAGCATTCGGTCTTTATCAGCTTCCTCGTCTTGCCGCACAGACCACATCTCGGTCTCTCAGCTCCTTTTCCGCCTCCACGCTTTTTTGTTCTTGTCACAGTACCCTTCATACCTGTCACAATCTACCTAAGTCGCGGAGTCACCGCCCGCCGCCAAGCCCATGGCCCTGCCTCGCCTTGCCCTTCTTACGATGGCTTGAAATTACTGTGGATTTTGTCACGACCTCCGATCACTCCTCGACGTCTATCGCCTATTTTCTTTGTGCCGGTAAATACTCGGGGAATCGTCAACGCTGGCATCGAGCCAATGTACCTACTTCACAATCCCAACACGTCCTGCATGCTGTAGAGACCGTTTTTCTGTTTCACAAGCCACTGGGCAGCGCGGATAGCGCCGCGGGCGAAGGTTTCACGGCTCTGCACGCGGTGAATGAATTCGATCCTCTCGCCCGGGCCTCCGAAGATCACAGTGTGCTCGCCAACGATATCTCCGGCACGAACCGACAGAAGGCCGATTTCCTTCTTCTGTCTCTCACCGACTATACCCTTGCGGCCGCAGACTCCGACCTCATCCAAGTCCCTCCCAAGGGCCCGGGCGATAACCCGGCCGATTGCGAGCGCGGTTCCGCTCGGCGCATCTTTCTTAGCGCGGTGGTGCGCTTCGACAATCTCGACATCATAATCCTCTCCCAAGGCCACAGCCACTTTCCCCAAAAGACTTAAGAGAAGGTTCACACCGGCGCTCATGTTGGGAGCGACCAGGGTTGGAGTCCGCCGGGAGAGCTTTCTGATCTCCCCGGACTGCCCCCCGGTGAAACCCGTTGTCCCGATGACAATCGGAACTTTTTTCTCAGCCGCGATTCTGAGGTATCCCAGGGAAGCTGCCGGGTGGGTAAAATCGATGACGGCGACGCCGCCCTTTAAAAATGGCTCAATCCGGTCGCTTACCTGGATTCCCAACCTTCCCAATCCAACCACCTCACCTGCGTCCTTACCAAGCCTGGAACTTCGGGGCCGATCAACGGCGCCAACGAGCCTTACGCTGGAGATTTGCTGGCTCACCCGCACCACCGTGCCGCCCATCCTCCCACCTACCCCGCAGACGACCAGACCCAGCACCGCTCGCCTCAGATGAGACCAAAATCGGCCATCGCTTGCCTGAGCTTCTTGAGATTCCCTTCGGACATCGGGGTCAAAGGAAGGCGCAGATCGCCCTTACACTTGCCCATGAGAGATAGGGCGGTCTTGACCGGGATGGGATTGGTCTCGATGAAGACCGCTCGTATCAAAGGAATAAGTTTAAACTGGAGCTTTCTGCCCTTTTCCAAATCTCCCTTCAAACAAGCCTCGGTCAGCTCGGACATTTCTTTCGGGACAATGTTCGCCACCGTAGAAACGACTCCTCTGCCACCCAAAGCCATAAGCGAGAAGGTGAGAGAATCTTCGCCGGAATAAACCGCGCAATGACCACCAGAAAGACGGAGCACGTCTATGGCTTGATCCACAGAACCGGTTGCCTCTTTAACGCCAGCAATATTTTTTATTTCGGAAAGCCGGGCCAAGGTTTCCGGCTCGATCTTGGACCCTGTCCGGGCGGGAATGTTATAGACAATCAGAGGAATGCGAACTACTGAGGCAACCTTCTTGTAATGCTGGTAGATCCCTTCCTGCGTAGGCCTGTTGTAGTAAGGCGAGATCAGAAGCGCGCCGTCCGCGCCGGATTCCTCTGCTCCGCGGGTGAGCTCGATGGCCTCATCCGTCGAATTGGACCCGGTCCCCGCAATGACCGGGACCCTTTTCTTAACAAGCTTAACGACCTTCTCAATAACTTCGTGATGCTCTTTGTGGCTCAGGGTGGCTGACTCCCCTGTAGTCCCGCAGGGAACAATACCGTGGGTTCCGCTCCTGACATGGAACTCCACCAACCCTTCGAGACTTTCCCAATCCACCTTGCCTTCTTTGAACGGCGTAACCAGGGCCACCATAGAACCACTAAACATTGCCTTACCTCCCTATCCCGATCGGACTGCCTAAACGACTAAACGGTTCAAGCGGTCTAAATCCTTCAAATTTTCACGGTCCCTTGAAACACTTCTTCGGCCCCGCCTGTCATGTAGACGCGATTGTCTGCCCGCCATTCGATCAATAGATCGCCGCCACGAAGATGGACGACGACCTCTCTATCGTTTTTTCCGACAAGCGCACCAGCCACAGCCGCCGCGCAAGCGCCCGTGCCGCAGGCCCAGGTCTCGCCAGCACCCCGCTCCCAGACCCGCATCCGGATCTCTTGCCGGCTAATCACCTTGACAAACTCGGTGTTCACCCGGCTGGGGAAAAAAGGATGGTGCTCGAAGCGCGGGCCTATCCTCCGAAGGTCTAGGCTGTCGGGATCGTCGAGGTAAACCACGCAGTGGGGATTTCCCATGGAGAGGCAGGAGATATGATAGGTCCTCCCATCCACTTCTAACGGATAGTTAAGGATCTTGCCATCGGCATTCACGGGAATCTCTCTGCCTTCAAGGATGGGTTCTCCCATATCAACCTCGACTTGATCTCCTACGAGCCGTGGCCGAATGATTCCAGCGAGAGTCTCGACGGCCAACTCTTTCTTGCCTGTCAAGCCGTGATCGTGGACATACTTGGCAAAACAGCGGATGCCGTTCCCGCACATCTCTACCTGCCCGCCATCGGCATTGTAGATCTCCATCCTAAAGTCGGCGATCTTTGAGGGATGGACCGTCAAGAGCTGGTCGGCACCGATCCCAAACCGGCGATCACAGAGCTGCTTGGCTAATTTGCCGAGATCCTTGATTTCTCCCTTAAGGCAATCGAGAAAGATGAAATCATTGCCGCAGCCGTGCATCTTGGTAAAAGGAAGCTCCACTTCTCTTTCACCTACAACGAGAATCCAGAATCCAGGAGACAGAATCGAGAATGTGACCGAGACCAGAGGCGAGAAGTAACTTCCGGACGCTGGATTCCCTTTTTGTCGATTCTCTCC
>Ga0209399_10001369_pt1 | contig 12748 bp, 13 predicted proteins | sample OV2TP3_FD_184130 | JGI IMG/M metagenome (GOLD analysis project Ga0209399, IMG submission 184130) | Hot spring microbial communities from Beatty, Nevada to study Microbial Dark Matter (Phase II) - OV2 TP3 (SPAdes) (version 3) | ecosystem: Environmental > Aquatic > Thermal springs > Hot (42-90C) ... | reverse complement strand
ACCAGCTGCAATGACAACAGTTTAAAGGGAACAACTCCCTTATATTTTTTCTTTTTCTGATTTAATTTTTATTAATGCAAACTAATCTTTTCCTTATATTTAGGGTTAAGCTCAATTGCTTTCTTAAAAGAACTGTATGCTTTATCTTTAGCAGATATACTGTCAAAAACTAAGCCAAGGTTGAAATATGTGTTTGCGCTCTTTGGATTCAAGTTTAAAGCAGTAATGAACTCTTTTATAGCCATTTCTGGTTGGCTTAATTTAGAATAAGCTATGCCAAGATTGTTATGCGCAGAATAGTCAGAAGGGCTAAGAGCCACTGCTTGCAGTAACGCAGCCTTTGCTTCATCAAGCTTATTAAGCTTTAGATAGCATGCTCCAAGGTTAAGCCATGACTTATAATATTTGTCATTCAATTCAATTGATTTTTTGAATAATTCAATTGCTTTCTCGTAATCTCTGCTTTCTTGCGCCTGTATGCCAAGCTGGGAATAGGAATGAAAATCATTTTTCTGGATAATCTTAAGCTCACCAAGCTTTTGATATAGATCTTTCTTGAACTCACTTTTCCCTGTCTTCAGCCTGCCAAAATGGTGTATCGGGAAGCTTGCATCTTTAACATTGCCTAATCTGTGTATTGAATCGCCTATTGTTTCGTGCACAACCCCATCAAACTTTATAGCTTTATTATTTCTGAATAATCTTATAAGCCTTGTAGTGAACCATCCTCCTGCGCTTTTACTTTCTTCATATTCGTCATCTTTTGATGAAACCCAGCCAGCTGCTGTTGAGTCATTTATGTATGTTCTTATAGTAAAATAATATCCAACGCATTCGTTGTCTTCTAATAAATCCTTTAATTTATCCAAATCTTCTTCTGCTATTGTTTCATCAGCATCAAGCACAAGAATCCAGTCCTTTGTGGCGTGATTCAAGCTTTCATTCCTTGCTGCGCTGAAGTCATCAGTCCATTTGAAGTCAAAAATTTTAAGCTCTAAAAATCTGCCTTCAGAAGCGAATTTTTTGCAAATGCCTTCCGCTGTTTCTTTAGTTCTATCTGTGCTGCCAGTGTCCACAATAATTATTTCATCAACAATGTCTTTAACAGAATTCAGGCAATTGGCTATGTTTTCTTCCTCGTTCTTTACAAGCATGCATAAAGAGATTGTTGGCATTTCAATTTTATTTGAATTTTAATTCAATAGCTCCCCTAAAAATATATTATGCTTTGTCCTTTTGATCTTTAATCTTACTTTAGAGCCTTCTTCTTTGTAGCAATTAGGCACAGAAATAAGCCTATTTTCTGCAACTGCAAGCTTTTCATTGCCTATTCTTCCTGGCAGGACTATCTCTGCGCTCACAGCCTGGCCCTTCCTAAATGGCTTTGGCAGTTCTGGCAGCTCTTCAACATTAAATGCCCTTTTATCAAAAATAAGCTTGATATTATGATCATTTTCCAATTCTCTCATTTTCCTGTAAAATTCTTCCATTGGTACGCTATCCACAGGATTTCTTCCAAACTTGTAGTTAAGCATGTTCTGTATGCCAATTGGAGGGCAATTTTTGCCAGCCCCAATTTCTTCAGCAAATTTCGCAAGTTTTGGCAGCTCTCCATCATTATAGCCGGGCATCCATACAGGCGCAATTATTAAATCCATCTTTGTTGGGATGTACCTTGCAATATCCAAAACCTTGTTTAGGCTATAAGGGTAGCCCGCTAGCTGTCGGGCTTTTTCAGGATCTAATGCGTTAAGGGACAGATTAATTCGTGTTAAGCCAGCTTCAGCAAGCTCATCTATGAGTTGTCTGCTTAATAATGTGCCATTTGTGTCAATTGAGCTGGTTTTAACGCGTTTTATTGACATGATGCCCCTTACCAACTCAACCATATCGGCGTATAAAGTAGGCTCGCCTTGCGCATTAATGTGGGCATCAATGCCGGCATTTTTAGAATATTGAGCCTTGAACTCAACAATCTTCCTGAATTCGTCAACAAGATAGTCTTTCTCGACTACAAAATCGGCTTTTCTTCTTGAGTAGGGGCCTTCATCAACTGAGCAAAAAATGCAGCTTATATTGCAGCTTGTGATAGGCTTAACCTCAATTATATTAGTTCCCCTGTCTATCAGCCCAAAATAGTTTGTCCCGATAAGCGGAATTCCTGAAGAACTATGAATGTATATTGTCTTTTTGTTATTAACCTTATTTTTTAAGTTTTTGAATGAGCTAAACAGCAGAAATTCAATTTTTTTCCTTGCGCTCCTTTCAGATATATTCTTAAAAAGAATTGAATTTCTGCGGATTTCAAAAGGAGCTATTTTTTTGAGGCTGCTCTCTTCCATATCACAATAAAACAGCCTAAGAAAATTAACTCTTATCCTGCCATTATCTTTTTCAAATGTTAAGTCTTTAAAGAGCAGCTCTGCCATGGTATGCAGCGGGGTATCCAATTTTAAAAAGGTATCTGAAAGAATATCAGCTTCACTGAAAATTTTTTTTGGTCTTGGAGCTAAACACATACACCTTTTAGTTAATTATTTAAACAATTAATCATTATTCTATAAAGGGTGGAAAATGATGCAAGAAATTGTTATTACTTATGAGACTCTGTTTGAGCTTTTACAGCGGGAGAAGGAGCGCAATGATCTGCAAAAGCTTGAGCCTGCTTTCTTTACAGACACTATAAGCTATATTAAAGAGAAAAAGAAAATTCTTATGGCAAGGAGCGATTCGCCATTTGCTTCTGAAGAAAAGAAAAAAACCGAAAGGCAGCTTGAAAATATATATAAGATTCTAAAGGAGCTATACGAGAGAAGGGAAAAAAAAATAATAAATTTAGCGCTTGACAAAAGCAGGACACAATCCCATCTTATAGACACCAGCGCCTTATTGAAGGAAGAAAAAGTTGTTTTTGACGCCCTTACAAATATACTTAACACATACAGGGATGCAATACTGTATAGCGTGCTTAATGAAAAAGTTCCGTTTATGCAGATAACTGAAGACAAAAAATTAAAAGATGACTTTAGATTAAAAGATGACTTTAAGCCAGCATCAGAGCTAAAAAGGACTACAAAGCTTGTCAGGTTTTTATGCCACATTCCAAAATTTGTGGGGACGGAGCTTGAAGAATACGGGCCTTTTGAAGAGGAGGATATAGCAAACCTGCCGATTGAGATAGCAGATGTGCTTATAGGAAAGGGAAAGGTTGAGGAGATAAAGGAAGAGTGATTGCTTAATAATCAGGTATAACCAAATTTACATAGCAACCTTTTTAAATAATTTAACACTTCCCTGCCGGATATGAAACTATGAAACTCCCAAAAACAGTCAAAAGATACTGCCCTTATTGTAAAAAGCATACCGAGCATAATATTTCTGTGACAAAGAAAAGGAATCCAAGCAGCCTTACTTATGGCTCCAAGATCAGGGCAAGAAGAAGGGGCCAGGCCCGGGGCAAGGGCAATAGGGGAAGATACTCAAAGCCTGCAATAAGCAAGTTCAAAATGACCGGCAAAAAGTCCACAAAGAAGACCGATTTGAGATATGAATGCAAGCTCTGCAAGAAAATGCATGTGCAAAGGCAGGGTTTCAGGGCAAAAAAATTGGAATTTAAGTAAAAAATTGGAATTTAAGTAAAAAATTGGAATTTAAGTAAAAAATTGGAATTTAAGTAAAAAATTGGAATTTAAGTAAAACTTCCTCATTGATTATCCACATTTATACACCAAATAATCCCCTTCCATCTTATCATGAAATTGGCTCAGGAATCCGCAATTTTTATCCAAAAATGACCTTACTTCCTTAAAGTAAGAAATTCCCTGCTTATTTCTTATTATAAACAGGATATCTTTTCCTTTTAAATCATTTAAAGCTTTATTCAAATCTTTCATTCCAGTGATAAAGACCTGGTTGTTTGTATCAACAAGCTCCAATGCTATTTTCTTATTTGTCAGCAGGGCCAGCAATGGCACAACTGAGTCATCGCCAAAAAGCAGCGTATCATTGCCCGAGCTGGACTCTATAAATTCCATCAGGCCATCTTTTCTTTCAAATCCTTTAAAGCCGATTTTTTCCAAAAATAGGATATTTGCTGTCAAGTCCCATACAAAAATCACTAATAAAATGATCAGAATTGTACGCTTCCATTTTTTGGATAAATTAATTTTGTTATAAAGATTGGCTATGCTGTGCCCTCCGATGATTGCCAAAAACGGGAATGCGATAATAAAATAAAACCCAAAAATTTTTTTTAATGCCAATAAAAAAAGCAGGTGAGCGGCTGCGACTAATGCAAAAGCGCCAGCCTGCCTTTTCCCTTTGACAAAAATCAATAATGCAGCGGACAAAAACAAGAGCCAGTTTAATTTCAAAGTATCAGCATACTCCCTGAAATTTTCCCCGCTGTCAGAGCTCTTTAGCAAATGAAACTTATAGACGGGAATAAGGTAAGAATCTTTGTGCAATGCAATAAAAATCCCATTTGTTACGAGAAAAACAAGCGAGAATGCGCACAATAGCTTTAAAAATCCTTTTTCCTTTGCAAATAAGAATACTATCAAAATAATTAATATCGGAACCAGGCTTAAAAGCCTTGTTATACCCGCAAGTCCAAAAAATATGCCAGCAATGAGATATTTATTCCTAATCCATAAAAAATAAGCTCCAGCAGTCAAAAACATTACTGCAGGCATTATTCCAAATGAAAAAACAGAATTAAACATTATGCTGTAGCTGAATAAAAACAATGCAGATGATATTAAAGCTGAGGCATTGCCAAATTTTTCTTTTGTTATTTTGAAGACAAATAATGCAGATGCCAAAGCCGAGAGCAATGGAATAAGCTTTAGGGCTATAATATTAAACCCCAAGATCTTGTAGATAAGCGCTATTAGGTAAATGTGCAGGGGCGGATGCGCATAAAAAAAGTCCCTGTAAGGGGATTTTCCTTCGCTTACCAGCCTGCCCATATAATAATAGGCATTCTCGTCGCCGGGCTGCGGCGTTGCCAGCCCCTTTAGAGCGACAATAACAAATATGGCTATAAAAGCAAGGAATATTGCATAAGCCAGTTTTTCCCTGTCTTTTGGCATGTTTTGAAGCAAAAGAGATAACCAATGGCGAGAACTTAACTTTTCATCTATCTCTTTTTAACTTTCCATCTACCCTTTTTTCATCTGCCCTTCTTCACAACCTCATGCCCGCCAAACTCATTCCTTAAAGCGGCAATAACCTTGCCTGCAAAAGTGGGTCTTTTTCTTGACTTGAGCCTTAATTTTAGCGCTAATTTTACGCTTTCAAAAGGCACTTTGAATTCTTCTGCTGTATTCACAGCCCATTGCCCTGTTTCTCCGCCCCCGACAATGCCCTCTATCCTGCCCAGCTTAGGGTCTTTTCTAAACGCGTTTTCCGCCAATTCAACAAGCCATGATCTTATAACAGAGCCGTTCTTCCATGTTTCTGAAATCTTCCTCAGGTCAAGGTTTTTGTAATGCCCTTGTCTCAACAGCTCAAAGCCGTCCCCATAAGCCTGCAGCAATACATATTCTATCCCATTATGCGCCATTTTTACAAAATGCCCTGCGCCAGCGCTTCCAACATAAGCATAGCCGTTTTTTGCAGAAACAGCCTTGCATATCGGCTCTATCTTTTTGAAAATTTTTTTCTCTCCGCCGATAGTCAGGCAAGCGCCATATCTTGCCCCCTTCAATCCGCCGCTTGTTCCAATATCTACAAAATTTATTCCTTTATTTTTGAGGTAATTGTATCTCCTGATGGAATCCTTATAGAAAGAATTGCCGCCGTCAATTAATATATCATCTTTTTTCAGGCAAGGCAGCAATTCCCTTATGACTGCATCAACTGGCTTGCCTGCTGTAACCATAATCCATATTATTTTTTGCTCAGGCAATCTGCTTATTAGCTCCTTAACAGAAAAAGCAGTTTCAATACCGTGTCTTTTTATTTCCCTCAAAGGCCCAGGGCTTCTGTTATAGGCAGTAACACCAACTTTCTTAGAATGAAGGTTTAACACTATGTTGAATCCCATCCTTCCCAAGCCGATAAAGCCGAGCTTCATTTTGGTTTATGCGCAAATTATGATTTTTCACTTTAAAGCTTTTTTCACTTTAAAGCTTGCTTGTTAATTTTTAAATGTTTTTATAACTATATTTGCTTTGTTTTGGATTTTTTCTTTACTTTAATATTTTTCACAGCATCCTCAGCATCCTCTCCACATCCTCAACCTTATGCGCAGGAAAGTTTGCAATCCTTATATGAATATCCTTAAACTCTCCATATCCGGAGCTTACTGCAAATCCATTTTCCAGCAGTTTATCAATTATTTGTTTAGAGCCATTTGGCGTTTTTATTACAAGAGTTGTCTTTGAGCGCCAATCATTGTTTTGGACAAGGGGCTTAAGCTCGCTATGCGAGTCAAAAAAATCGTAAAAGAGCTTTGCCTTTTGTTCTGTATCATTTCTTATTTTTTCCAATCCTATGCTTATCATGTCATCGCACACCCTGCCTAAAAGATGGACAGTAAGGGCATTGGGTGTTTCCGGAGTCTGGCCCTTATTGATGCTGCTCAATAAAGAAGGAAAGCTGTGATAGCTTCCTATATTTAGCCCTTTATCATTGAGAAGCAGGGATTTTTTCACCATCTTATCATTAACTATAAGCGCCCCTAATCCAGCCGGCAGGCCAAATCCTTTTTGAACAGACAAAAATGAGCAGTCAACTAAAGAGTAATCCACATCAATATAAGGCGCAGATGAGACTATGTCCATAGCAATAAACTTTTCCGAGTTTGCTCTTTTAATCCTGTAAATGTCTTCCATGTCAATAGCAGTTCCTGCGCTTGTCTCATTTTGTGTAAAGCAGAGCAGTTCTGAGTTTTGAGGAATTTGAATTTTTGAAAGATCAAACCCATATCCAAATGGGGCTTCAGTTTTTTCCGGGGCTTTCTTTAATTGCTGAGCTATGCTAAAAAATTTGCCTGAAAATGCTCCATTGACAAAATGGAAGCTGCGCTTTTCAACACAATTTTCAATAATTCTCTCCATTGCTTCAGTTGCAGAGCTTATAAAAAATACGTAAAAATCTTCCGGCACATTAAGTAGTTTCTTCAAAGAAGAGACAGTATGCTCAACTATCTGCGCAAACTCCCTGCCGCGATGATTGATGGAGCAAATATTATTCTCTAGGGCTTCCCTGATGTAAGAGCTAACATTAGGAAAAAGCTCGCTTGGCCCGACTGTGAAGAATGTTTTTTTCATTTGTAATTTAATGCCTGAAAAAGATTTTCATTTATAATCAACCAAAACAGCTCTAACTGGAGAGGCATCTCCCTTCCTTATCTTCAAAGGGAATCCATAAAAAAAATATTTTCCTTCTTTTACCTTGCTTAGCTCAAGCCCTTCAAATATGATAATGCCCTCTTTCAATAATATCTTATGAGTTTCATGGCCTGGCTGGCTTCTTTCAATGCCCAATGAATCAATGCCCACTGCCTTTATTTTTTTTGAAGCAAGATACTCTGCTCCGCTTTTTTCAAGGTAAGTGAAGTCAAAATCAAAATCTTTGTCTAATTTATTTCTTGTCTTCAGCAAAACAATGTCATTTTTTTGGATTTTTTTATGTTTAAAATTATTTTTGGTTATGCAATCTTTTACTTTAGTAAAATCCAGCACAACAGCCTTTCCTATAAATTTGTCCAGGCTTATTTTTTCTATTGTCCTGCCTTTTTCCAGAAAATGATAAGGCGCATCAACATGAGAGCCGGTATGCGCATCTATCTCAAGCCGTGATTCATTCGCGCCCTCTTTTAGGGTTCTTACAGTGATAAGCTTAGGTTTTTTATCTGGATTATTCTTATAAACAGCCATATCTTCTGATATTTCCGGTGATAGGTCGTAAAGTTTCATTTTCATTTCCCCAATAAATCCGCGTAAGAGGGCTTTTTCGGCTCAACCCACTTCCTGCCATCTTTCTCTATCAGCTTAAACGCCTCAATAGGGCCCCAGCTTCCGGCACTATACTTAAATGGCTCAACATTACTAAATGCTGATGTTAAGGCATCAAAAATGCGCCATGAGTTCTCTACTTCATCCCAGCTTGTGAATAAGGTATGATCGCCTGCCATAACATCATTAAGCAGCCTTTCATAATCCTCAGGGCTATTGAGCCCGAATTTGCATTCATGGCAAAAATCCATATTTACATTGTCTATAATGATCCTATTGCCAGGGACTTTGGCATTGAACTCCAATGTTATGCCTTCATAAGGCTGGACTCTTATTATCAGCATATTCTTATGAGGGTTCAGATCTTTGAATAGCATGGATTTTGCATCTTTGTATACAATTACAATTTCTGTTGCCCTCTCTTTAAGCCTTTTTCCGGTGCGTAAATAGAAAGGAACTCCTTCCCACATTTTGCTGTCAATTTCCAGCTTTAATGCAGTAAATGTCTCTGTTTTAGAATCTTTTATTACCTCATCCTCTTCAGTGTAAGAAACAGCTTTCCCGCCATGGATTAGCCCGCTTGTATATTGCCCGATAACTGCATTTTTTTTCACATTGTTTTTGGCAAGCTTCAGGACAGATTTCAGGACCTTGACTTTTTCTTTTCGCAGGGCATCTGCGCTCAGGCCTTTTGGCGATTCCATAGCGGCTAATGTAAGCAATTGCATCATATGGTTCTGCATAACATCCCTTATTGCGCCTGTTTTGTCGTAATATTCTCCCCTTCCCTCAACACCGAGGGTTTCCGCAACCGTTATCTGAACATGGTCAATATGCTCTTTGCTCCATAATGGCTCATAAATATTGTTTGCAAATCTCAGGACAATGAGATTTTGCACAAGCTCTTTTGCCATGTAGTGGTCTATCCTGTATATCTGCCTTTCATCAAAAACTTTTGTTATAGCGCTATTCAGCTTCTGAGCGGATTTTAAGTCATGCCCGAATGGCTTTTCAAAAATAACCCTGTTATATGCTGTGTTTTTATTTTCCTTCCCATTTTCATTCTCAGCGAGATTTACAGCTTTAAGATTATTTACGATGATGCTAAAAAAAGAGGATGGGACTGCTAAATAGAATATTCTTTCACAGTTTGCGCATTTTTCCCCGCAAATGCCTTCAATGGATTCCCTGAGCGCTTTATAATCAGAAGGGTTTGGCATATCCAGCTGCTTATAGCTAATTCTTGAAACGAGCTTTTTAAGCGCTTCATCATTTATTTTTCTTTTTGAGGAATTCTTTATGGACTCAGCAGATGATAGCCTGAACTGCTCATTGCCCTTTTCTTTTCTTCCGATTCCGAGTATCTTAAAGCTTTCTTTAAGCCGCTTTTCCTGCTCAAGATAATATAAGGCAGGGAGTAATTTCCTATTTGCAAGATCGCCAGTTGCTCCAAATATTGCTAATATGCAGGGGTTTTCTTTCATTTCGGCATAAAACAGCATAAAAAAAATATAAATATTCAGCAAACTTTATTAATTTATTGTAATTTTCTGCTATATTATGGAATATAAAATTATGAGCTACAAAAAAATATTAAGCTACCTATATGGCCTGGATAGCCCTAATATAAAGCTGGGGCTGAAAAATATGCAAAATTTGCTTGATAGGATAGGCAACCCTGAAAAAGGATTGAAGTGCATTCATGTTGCCGGAACTAATGGCAAAGGCAGTGTATGCTCAATGATTTCCTATGCTTTAATGGAAGCAGGCTATAAGGTTGGGCTATACACAAGCCCGCATTTGAAAAATTTTAATGAGAGAATAAGGCTCAATGGCCATCTCATAACAGACAAAGAAATTACTGAGTATTTTCTTAAAATTAAGCCCTATGTAACTAGCCAGAGCTTTTTCGAGATAACAACTGCAATGGCTTTTCTGTATTTTAAGGAAAAAAATGCGGATTATGCCGTATTGGAGACTGGATTGGGGGGAAGACTGGATGCAACTAATGTAGTTATCCCTTTAATATCCATTATCACAAATATTGGGCTTGAGCACACAAGCATATTAGGGAATACAATTGAAAAGATAGCATTTGAAAAATCCGGGATAATAAAAGAAAATGTTCCTATTGTTACAGGGGCAAAAGGCAAAGCCCTGAAAGCCATCAAAAAAATTGCCAAACGAAAAAATGCATCTTTCTTCTTAGCTAAAAAATATAAAAATATGAAATTTAATTATTTAAATGGAGAATTCCAGCAGGAAAATAAGGATGTTGCGCTGACAGCAATAGGCATTTTAAAAAAACATCGCGAAATTAAAATAAATAAAGATCAGGCAATAAGCGGTATCAAAAAAACGCAATGGCCTGCAAGACTGCAGTTCGTCTCCAAAAATGTGCTGATAGATTGCGCGCATAATCCAGCCGGGTTTGAAGCTTTAAAGAATGAGGCAACAGCAATAAAAAATAAAAATAAAATTAAGGGCTTTATTTTTGTTGTAGGGATTCAGGCTGATAAAGATGTTAAAGCCATGCTTAAAAAAATAAATCCATTAATTTCAAAAATAATTTTCACAAAATCAAAAAATGAAAAGGCAGCTGAGCCTAAAGACTTATTGGTAATGTTTAATGAAATCAATAAAAATAAGTCTATCAAGGCAAAATTGATTAACGATCCGAAAAAAGCGCTGAATTACGCTAAAAAAATTGCTGGCAGAAATGATTTGGTAGTTGTTGCCGGCTCTATTTATATGGTTGGGGAGATTGTTTGATGGCGATAATTTAAAGGCAGGGGCTTGTGAAACGAAAGTGATGAAGATGCGCGAAATGAATTAATTATAAAAATTAATTATAGAATAGTTAAATCTATATTAGTATATTAGTATACAAAAAAGAAACATTTAAATACAACCTAAAACAATAAATCCAAAATGCAATACCAAAACCCCGCCCTAAAGATTGCTTCATCCTACGTAAACAAATATCCAAAGTTCCTGCTATTGTTTATTACATTTTTAATTGCTTACCTGTTATTTAATGGCAGAACAAATCCAAAATTTCACCTGTTTGTGGTTTCGCTTCGATTTCTTGGCACCTTCTTAACAGGAATACTTTTTGTTTATGGATTTACAGCAGCTCCTGCAACTGCAATTTTCCTGATCCTGGCACAAAGCCAAAACATTTACTTAGCCAGCTTTATTGGCGGATTTGGAGCCTTAATAGGGGACTTATTTATTTTTAGTTTCATAAGGCACTCTTTTAAAGATGAAGTTAAAAAATTATCCAGAGAAAAAATAATTGTATACGCTAAGCATAAAACCCCGAGCTTCCTCAAAAGATACCTCTTGCCGGTGGTTGCAGGATTCATTATCGCATCGCCTTTGCCTGATGAGATTGGAGTTACCATGATTGCCGCTTCAAAATCTATATCAGCCAAACTATTTTCTGTGATGTGTTATGTGTTAAATACAGCGGGCATTTTTGTTATATTGGTGATTGGAGGCAGCATGTGAAAATTGATTGGAATCTTTACATCCAGTTTCTGAAAGACTTTTTTGTGGACAGGCAATTTTTGGTTTTGTTAAGCTCAACCATAGTTTTGTTTTTGGCAATTTTTATCATGTGGTATTTTTACCATAAGCAGCTGACGAGGAAGAATTTATTTGAGATTCCAAAAATAGATTCTAATAGCAAGCTTGTAAGCTTCATTAACAGGCTTGTTTACTTTTCCAAGTACTTAATCATTTTCCCCGTATATTCATTTATTTGGTTTCTTATCTTCTCTTTTCTTTTAGTGATGATAGCAAAGGCAAGGCCAATAGGGGAAATTATGTTTTTTGGGATAGTTATTGTTTCAGTTACAAGAATAGCTGCCTATGTAAGCCCAAAATTGGCAGAAGACATGGCAAAATTATTGCCTTGGGCATTGATAATAGTTTTTTTAACAGACCCCACATCAATCACTATCAAAAGCATTCATATCTCCTTTAATAATTTTGTGCAGGAGCTTCCAAATGTTGCAAAATATCTTATTTTCATAGCATTTGTTGAATGGAGTTTAAGGATTGGCAACTGGATGATTGGCTCTGATAAGAAAAAAGATAGTTAGAAGTTCTAGCTTTGTTAAAGTTTAAGAAAAATCAAAAAATTTAAATAGTTGTTATCAAATATTATCATATATTATCAAAATCAGAGGTTTTAAAAATGCTCCAAAAAAACCATTAAAAATAAGCCTCTTGCCTTCCCCAGCAGCCAATATAACTATTAAAGGCATCATTTTAAAAATATTCTACAACTCCTCCAAAATCCCCTTATAGCTTTCGCTGTTTTTTATCTTCAAAATCAATTCCTTATCAGGCTCTTTCGGCTGTGTCATTTCTTCAGGCGATAAGAGCTTATCCAAATCTTTTTCCTCAATTAATCTATATCTTAAAATTATCTCCTTTATTGGCTTGTTTTCCTTTAAGGCTTCCTTAACAATTTTTGATGTGACCTGGTAGCCAATGTAAGGGTTTAATGCAGTTGAAATTGCAGTGCTTTTATCAAGCAATTCCCTGCATCTTTCTTCATCAGCTTTTATGCCATCAATGCAAAACTCCCTGAACATCTTTAAGGTATTTATCAATAGCTGAATTGACTGCAAAATATTGTAAGCAATTACAGGGCACATTACATTTAGCTCAAGAATGCTGTATTGCGCCGCTAACTCAACTGTCTTGTCTTTGCCCATAACATCAAGCCCAACCATGATTACGCATTCTGGAATGCTTGGGTTTATTTTGCC
>Ga0209399_10001368_pt1 | contig 12750 bp, 13 predicted proteins | sample OV2TP3_FD_184130 | JGI IMG/M metagenome (GOLD analysis project Ga0209399, IMG submission 184130) | Hot spring microbial communities from Beatty, Nevada to study Microbial Dark Matter (Phase II) - OV2 TP3 (SPAdes) (version 3) | ecosystem: Environmental > Aquatic > Thermal springs > Hot (42-90C) ... | reverse complement strand
CACAGTTGAGGCAGGCCCTCGCAATGCGGTAGCTCGCCGAAGGACCGGACTTCCGATAAACGCAGGATAGTGGGGATCGTCTCACTCAAGTCTATGTCTGCTGGCGGCTTGGTTGGGTTGTTGAAGACCAAACCCAGGATCGTCACGCCTCGGTTTCGGAGGCAGTCCAGCGTCAGAAGGGTTTGGTTGATGCTCCCCAGACCCGAGCGGGCGACGACGAGGGCCGGCAGTTCCATCCGGACGATGAGGTCGGCAATGAAGTGCAGGTTGGTCAACGGGACCATGACGCCGCCGATGCCTTCGACGAGGACAATGTTGTGCTGGGCGGAGAGAGCCTGATACGCGTGGATGATGCGTTCCATATCAATGGGAACGCCGGTGGGAGCGGCGGCGACGAGGGGAGATGCGGCGATCTGAAAGCGGTAAGGGGAAACGAGCGTTGGAGAATCGCCGACGCCGGTCACCGAGGCCAACCATTCAGGATCGGAGCGCCCGGCCTTGCTTACGGCTAACCCCGTGACGATGGGCTTCATGACGCCAACATCCACGCTCTGGGCTTGAAATGCCGTTGCCATGGTGGCGGTGACGATGGTCTTGCCGACATCCGTATCGGTACCAGTGATGAAAAGGCCGCGCTTTTTCTGGATTGGACGATTCACAAGGGGGCAATTCTGCTGTCGAGGTTAAATACCTGGCCGGAGACGTCCGGCATGGCTGCAAGGGACACGACGAATTTGGCAACGTGGTCCAGCGTCGTCCCGTGGCCCAAGGCAGGCCCGAAAGGGGCGGGGGCCGGGTCATCCCGATCTTGCCCCCACGCTGCGGGCGTAATTCAGCGGTAGAATGCCAGCTTCCCAAGCTGGACGTCGTGGGTTCGAGTCCCATCGCCCGCTCCATTCGAACTTCCGCCTGCCCTCGCCGCGCCGGAGGGCTGCCTCCCGAATGGTGGCCGGATGCCGAACGCCCCTCGTCCGCCCCAATGCGCCGGGGACGCGCTGGCGGTGGACCTCCACCTCCACTCGAACGCCTCGGACGGCTGCGACCCGCCCCGGAGGGTCGTCGAGCGGGCCCGGGCCGCGGGCCTCCGGGCCATCTCCTTGACCGACCACGACACCCTCGGGGGGCTCGCCGAGGCGCGGGCCGAGGCGGCGCGCCTGGGCCTCGAGTTCATCGACGGGGTCGAGCTCTCCTCCGCGCACGAGGGCCGCCTGGTCCACATCCTCGGCCACTTCATCCGGCCCGACGCGCCCGCCCTCCTCGGGCAGATCGCCCGCTACCGGAGGCAGCGCATCCTGCGGATGGATCGGATGCTCGGCCGGCTCCGGGAGGCGGGGATTCCCATCGATCCGGAGGATTTCTTGCGCCTCTACGGCGGGGCCCCGAGCCTCGGGCGGGGCCAGCTGGGCGCCTACCTGGTCGAGCGGGGTTTCGTGCGCACGCGCGAGGAGGCCTTCGAGCGCTTCATCGGGGAGGAGGGCCCGGCCTTTGTCCCCTGGGAGATGATCTCCCCGGCCGAGGCCGTCCGGCTCATCGTGGAGGCGGAGGGAGCCGCCACGTTCGCCCATCCCGCCTTGAGCGGAGCCGACGAGATCCTGCCCGGGCTGGTCTCCGCCGGCTTGGCCGGCATCGAGGTGGACCACCCCTCCCAGGACGATGCGGCCCGCAGGCGCTACCGCGAATTGGCCTCCCGCCACGGGCTCCTGTGCATGGGGGGCTCCGACTGCCACGGCGCCCGGCCCGGGCCCGAGCGCCTGGGGCGGCACAACCAGCCCATGCGCCTCCTCGCCCGGCTGCGCGAGCGCAGCCGGGCGGCGCGCTAGGCGGGAGGACCCCATGGCGCTTCGGGATCAGTTCATCCGGCGCTGGCGGCTCCTGCGCTCCTTCGAGGGGGGAGGGAGCTTTGGGGCCGAGGAGCTGCTGGAGCGCCTCGCCCGGGAGGAGGATCCGGAGGAGAGGCGCACCTGGAGCCTCCGGACCCTCCAGCGGGACCTCTCCCACCTCATCAAGGCGGGGTTTCCCCTGGAGGGGGTGCGGAGGGGCCGCAAGATGCGGTATCGTCTCTCGGAGGCCTATCTGGCCTCGGTGCCGGAGCCCTTCCGGGCCTCGGAATGGGCGGCCCTCTACTACGCCCTATCCACGCTCCGGGAGGCGCCCGGCAGTCCGCTCAAGGAGGAGCCGCTGGGGCCGAGCGTGGGCGGGGTTTTCTCCCGGCTGCGCGAGATCGTGCCGGCGGCCCTCAGGGCCTACGCCGAGGGCGTCGAGCCGCGCTACGCCGGCGTGGTCGGGGCCCTCAGGGAGCAGGGCCGGATCCGCCGGGTGGGGGAGGCCCTCGCCGAAGCCATCCGGGAGAGGCGCCCGGTCCGCCTCCTGGCGGCGCGCCCCGGGGAGATGCGCCGGCGCTGGTACCGGGTGGACCCCTATCTGCTGGAGTACCGCGGCGGGGGCTATCATCTCCTGGGGCGGGAGGGCGAGCGCGGCGCCTTGGGGGTGTGGCATCTCCAAGGCGTCGAGTCCGTGCGCGTCGGGAGGGGCGCCTTCCAGCTCCCGCTCGGCCTCAATCTGGAGGCCGCCCTGGCCGAGCGGCTCCGCCAGGCGCGGGGCGCCGGATGGAGCGTTCGGATGCGCTTCCGCAAGGGGGCCGACCCGGAGGGGATCGCTTCTTTCCTCGATGAGGCCTTCGGGCCCGCCCGGGTGGCCCGGCGGAGCGGGCCGGGGGGGTCGGAGGTCGTCGTCCAGGCGAGCGACCTTTGGGGGCTGCGCCGGTGGCTCCTGGCCTTTGGGCCGGAGGCGGAGGTGGTCTCCCCGCAGGAGCTGCGCCTGGCGGTGGCCCAGGATTTGGAGAACGCGCTCAAGAGATACCGATAGGGCGGAGGGGCGCGGGCCGGCGGCTCCTGGCCGGCCGGGCGCGCCTCCGAGGGAGGGGCCGCAAATGCGTTTGCGGAAGGACATGATCGAGCGCATCTCGGCCAAGATCGTGGAGCGGCTGCTCCGCCGCGAGATGATCGAGCCCAGCGTCGACCCGGAGGCGCTGGGCGCGAGGCTCGCCCGCGTCATCGAGGCGGACCTCCTGGTCGAGGACCGCCTCAACGAGGAGGTGAAGAGCATCCTCCGCGAGTACCAGGACGAGATGGACAAGAGCAACGTGGACTACAGCCGGCTCTTCACCTTGGTGAAGACGAAGCTCGCCCGGGAGCGCAACCTGGTCCTCTAGGGCGGGGGGCCTTCCCCTCGTGGGGGGCCGGAGGAGGGAGGGGGCGGCGATGAGACTCAGCCGCGAGAAGATCAACCACCTGACCACCCTCATCGTGAAGGACATGGAGGGCAGCGAGGAGGTCACCTTCCTCGCCGACGCCCAGGAGATTCGCACGAACGTCCTGCGCGCGATCACCAACGAGTTGCTGATCGACGACGAGATCGACGAAGAGGTCCGGCGCATCCTCAGCACCTACTCCAGCAGCCGCCTCATCGAGGGCAGCCGCGACTGGGAGATCCTCTACAACAAGCACTACGAGCAGGAAACCCGGCGCCGCGGCCTCTAGGCGGGAGGGGGGAGCGTGCTGCGCGTGGGGCTCACGGGGGGGATCGCCAGCGGCAAGAGCACGGTGAGCCGCATGCTCATCCTCCGGGGCATCCCCGTCATCGACGCCGACCTGATCGGCCGCGAGCTGGTGGCGCCGGGCTCGGAGTCCCTCCGGGCCGTCGTCGCGGCGATGGGCGAGGAGGTGCTCACCCCGGAGGGGGGCCTCGACCGCGCCCGGCTGGGGGAGATGATCTTCTCCGACCCCTCGAAGCGGCGGCGCCTGGAGGAGATCCTCCACCCCCGGATCATCGCCGAGCAGGACCGCCGGCTGGACGCCCTGGCGGCCCGGGGGGGGGTGCCGGTGGCCGTGGTGGACGCGGCCCTCATGATCGAGTCCGGGGGGTGGCGGCGCTTCGACCTCCTGGTGGTGGTGGACTGCGGGGAGGCCGAGCAAATCGCCCGCCTGAGGAGCCGGAACGGGCTGGATGAGGCGGCCGCCCTGGCCCGGGTGAGGGCCCAAATGCCCCTCTCCGAGAAGGTGAAATTGGCCGATCGGGTCATCGACACCCGGGGCAGCCTGGAGGAGACCGAGGCCCAGGTGGAGGCCTTGGTGGCCTGGCTCCTGGAGCGCAGCAATGCAAATTCTCCGAAAAAGGATTGACAAAATCCCCCGGAGCCGCTAAATTGTTAATCGGTTCGGTCGGACTTCCCCAAATCACCTGTCGCCCACATTTCCGAACGCAACCGATGGTTTTGCGGTTTCCGAGCCGCATTGGGGCCGAGTGGGAGAGAGCCCACACAGGCATGCTGGAATGGATGCCCCGCCTGCATCGTTAGGTGCCAAATAGACGGCCGCACACTTCTCCGCGCGAATTTGCCAAATCGCTCGCCCAAAATACCCCGAAGGTTTCGTCGAGAGACGCGAAGACGCAGAGGACAAGGAAAAGCTTAACGGACGCCGCCTGACACAACCGAAGTGGAACGTTTCCGCGAAGGAACCCACGCAACCTCGAATCTCGCCGCTTGAGGCCATCGGAGTGGCCTCCCCGCGGAGGGCGTGGCGATGGGAGCGCTCTTCTGAGCGCCCTCCCGTGCCCCGGACGGCGAGGAGATTCCCACCGCAAAAAGGGAGAAGGAAGGAATGGCGATCGCCACCAGGAACCGGGATGTCAACTTAGCTGAACTCAAACGCAAGACCATCGTCGAGTTGAACAGGATTCTGAAGGACCTCAACGTCGAGGGGACGGGCGGCCTGCGCAAGCAGGATCTCATCTACAAGATCCTCGAGGCGCAGACCGAGAAGGAGCGCGACGGGGGGATCATCACCGGCGAGGGGGTCCTCGAGATCCTCCCCGACGGGTTCGGCTTCCTCCGCTCGCCGGCCTACAACTACCTCCCCGGCCCCGACGACATCTACGTCTCGCCCAGCCAGATCCGCCGCTTCGACCTCCGCACGGGCGACACCATCAGCGGCGAGATCCGCCAGCCGAAGGAGGGGGAGCGCTACTTCGCCCTCTTGAAGGTCGAGCTGATCAACTTCGAGCCGCCCGAGGCGAGCAAGGACAAGGTCCTCTTCGACAACCTGACCCCCCTCTACCCCGACCGCCGCATCGGGCTGGAGATCCCGGCCGGGGACGTCAGCACGCGCATCATGGACCTGATGACCCCGATCGGCTTCGGCCAGCGCGGGCTCATCGTCGCCGCCCCCCGCACCGGGAAGACGATGATGCTCCAGGCCATCGCCAAGAGCATCGCGACGAACCACCCGGACGTCCACCTCATCGTGCTCCTCATCGACGAGCGGCCCGAGGAGGTGACGGACATGGAGCGCTCCGTCCGCGGCGAGGTGATAAGCTCCACCTTCGACGAGCCGGCCTCGCGGCACGTCCAGGTGGCCGACATGGTGATCGAGAAGGCCAAGCGCCTCATCGAGCACAAGAAGGATGTCGTCATCCTCCTCGACTCCATCACCCGCCTCGCCCGGGCCCACAACACCATCATCTCGCCCAGCGGGAAAGTGCTCTCGGGCGGCGTGGACTCCAACGCCCTCCAGCGGCCCAAGCGCTTCTTCGGCGCCGCGCGCAACATCGAGGAGGGCGGCAGCCTCACCATCCTCGCCACCGCCCTCGTCGAGACCGGAAGCCGCATGGACGACGTGATCTTCGAGGAGTTCAAGGGCACCGGCAACATGGAGGTGCACCTCGACCGCAAGCTCTCCGACAAGCGCGTCTTCCCCTCCATCGACATCAACAAGTCGGGCACCCGCAAGGAGGAGCTCCTCCTCTCCCCGGCCGAGCTCAACCGGGTGTGGGTGCTCCGCAAGGTGCTCCAGCCCCTCGGGGTGGTCGACTCGATGGAGCTTCTGCTGGAGAAGATCCAGGAGACCAAGACCAACGAGGCGTTCCTGGCCTCGATGAACAACTAGCCCCTCCCCTCTCTCCCGGCCCTCCACGCGGCGGCCCTAACCCCCCGCGGGGAGGGTTCTTTTTCCTGGCGGGGGCTCCTCCCGCGCGGTGGACAACGGGGGGGGAGTTTCGATATAAATGCGCCTCCTTTGCGGTGGGCCTGGCCCCCGCGCGGGGGCGGGGCGTGGGCCCTGCGCCCCGCCTTTTTGCGGCATGGAGCGGAGCCGATGAAGACCGGAATCCACCCCGAGCTGTTTGAGGCCAAGGTCACGTGCAGCGGCTGCGGCACCACGTTCACCACCCTCTCGACGCGCCGCGAGATCCGGGTGGAGGTGTGCTCCCGGTGCCACCCCTTCTTCACCGGCCAGCAGGCCCGGATCGTGGACACCGAGGGCCGCGTCGAGAAGTTCGTGAAGAAGTTCGAGGGGCGCGAGACGCGCGTCTCCAAGCGCAAGCGCAAGCAGGAGGTGGCCCAGGCCGAGCGGACCGCCCGGGCGGAGCGCGAGAGCCAGCTCGTCGCCCAGAGGGCCGCCGAGGAGAAAACCCGCCGGGAGGAGGCCCGCCGCAAGCGCGCCGAGGAGCGGGCCGCCCGCCAGGCTGCCAAGGAGAAGGAGAAGGCGGCCGCCGCGGCCTCTGCCGGGGAGGCCGGAGCATCCGGGAAGGCGGAGCGAGCCTGAGGGACCCTCCCGCCTGAGGCGCCACTGGAGCCCTGGCCGGCGGCGGCGCACCCCTTCCCGCGCCCGCCGGAGGTGGAGCCTCTTACGTCATGTTCGAAAAAGTCGAGCAAATCCTCGAAAAGCACAAAAGGCTCGAAGAGCGCCTCTCCGATCCGGCGGTGATCAAGGACCGCAAGCGGTTCGAGCAGGCGGCCCGCGAGCACAAAGAGCTCTCCCAGATCGTCCAGGCCTACGAGGAGTGGCGCCGCCTCAAGAAGGCCCTCGACGAGGCCCGCTCCCTCCTCGAGGAGGCCGACCCCGGCATGCGCGAGCTGGCCCAGGCCGAGGTCGAGGAGAAGGCGCCCCGCCTCGCCGAGGCGGAGCGGCGGCTCCGCCAGCTTCTTCTCCCCAAGGACCCCAACGACGAGAAAAACGTCATCCTCGAGGTCCGCGCCGGCACCGGGGGGGAGGAGGCCGCCCTCTTCGCGGCCGAGCTCTACCGGATGTACGCCCGCTACGCGGAGATGCAGGGCTGGGGGGTCGAGGAGCTCTCCCGGAGCGGGAGCGGCCTGGGCGGGATCAAGGAGGTCTCGGCCCTCATCAAGGGCGCGGGCGCCTACAGCCGGCTCCGCTACGAGAGCGGCACCCACCGGGTCCAGCGGGTCCCCCTCACCGAGGCCCAGGGCCGCATCCACACCTCGGCGGCCACCGTGGCCGTGCTCCCCGAGGCCGATGAGGTCGAGGTGGACATCGACGAGAAGGACCTGCGCATCGACGTCTACCGCTCCTCGGGGCCGGGGGGCCAGCACGTCAACACGACGGACTCGGCGGTGCGCATCACCCACCTGCCGACCGGCCTGGTGGTCACCTGCCAGGACGAGAAGAGCCAGCACAAGAACCGCGCCAAGGCCATGAAGATCCTCTCGGCCCACCTTCTCGACCTGGAGATCCGCAAGCAGATGGCCGAGCGCTCCGCCCAGCGGAAGAGCCTGATCGGAACGGGCGACCGCAGCGAGCGGATCCGCACCTACAACTTCCCCCAGGACCGCGTGACCGACCACCGCATCGGCCTCACCCTCCACAACCTCCCCGCGTTCCTGGCCGGGGAGATCGACGAGATGGTCAGGCGGGTGATCGAGAGCCGCGAGGCCGAGCGCTTGGCCGAGCTCGAAGAGGCCGAATCGGAGATCCCCGCCAGATGAGCAGGCCGTCCCCGACCGGCGCGCGCCGGCCCCCCGCGACGGCGGGGGAGGCGGCGGCGCGCTTGAGGCGGCGTTTCGCCGCCGCCGGCGTCGAGAGCCCCGCGAGCGACGCCAAGGCGCTCCTCTGCTGGGCCCTCGCCTGGGAGCGCGCCCGGCTGCACGCCCACCCCGAGGCGCCCGTCCCGGAGGAGGCCTCCGCCCGGCTCGAGGAGGCGGCCCGCCGCCGGGAGGGGCGGGAGCCCCTGGCCTACATCCTCGGGGAGCGGGAGTTCTGGTCGCTCCCCTTCCGGGTGGGGCCCGGCGTCCTGATCCCGCGCCCGGAGACCGAGCTCCTCGTCGAGCGGGCCGCCGCCCTCCTGGGCGGGCGAGGGCCGGTCCGCGTGCTCGACCTGGGGGCGGGCTGCGCGGCGGTGGCGGTGGCCCTCGCCCGCGAGCTTCCGGGCTGCCGCGTCACGGCCACGGACGTGAGCGAGCGGGCTCTCGCCCTCGCGCGCGAGAACGCCCGCCTGAACGGGGTCGAGGACCGGGTGGAGTTCCTCCGGGCGGATCTCTTCGAGGGCCTGCCGGCGGGGGAGCGGTTTGAGGCCGTCGTTTCCAATCCTCCCTACGTCTGCTCGGCCGCCATCGGGGGGCTCATGCCCGAGGTGGCCCGCCACGAGCCGCGCGAGGCCTTGGACGGCGGGCCGGACGGCATGCGCCTCCTGCGCGCGATCGTCCAGGGGGCCCCCGCCCGCCTTTGGCCCCGGGGGATTCTCCTCTTGGAGATGGCGCCGGAGCAGGCGCCCGGCTGCGCCGAGGAGTTGCGGCGGACGGGGGCGTTCGGCGAGCCCCTCCTCCGGCGCGACCTCGCCGGCCGGGAGCGGGTGCTCGAGGCCGTGAAGGCGTAGCGGGTGGATCAGTTTCGCATCCGGGGGGGCGAGCCCCTCCGCGGAGAGGTCGAGGCCAGCGGGTCGAAGAACGCCACCCTCCCCCTCCTCGCGGCGGCCCTCCTGGCGGAGGCGCCCTGCCGCCTCGGGCGGGTGGCCGCCCTCAAGGACACGGCCACCCTCCTCGAGCTCCTCGAGGGCTTTGGCGTCCGCTGCGAGAAGACGGGGCCCCGCGAGATTCGCCTGGATGCCTCGTGCGCCCGCCCGGGGACGGCCCCCTACGAGCTCGTGCGGACCATGCGGGCCTCGGTCCTCGTCCTGGGCCCGCTCCTCGCCCGCTTCGGCCGGGCGCGGGTGTCCCTGCCCGGGGGGTGCGCCATCGGCGCCCGGCCCATTGACCAGCACCTGAAGGGCCTCGAGGCCCTGGGAGCCAAGATCGAGCTGGACGCCGGCTACATCGAGGCCCGGGCCAAGCGGCTCAGGGGAGCGCGGATCTCGTTCGACCTCGTCACGGTCACGGGGACGAAGAACCTCATGATGGCCGCCGCCCTCGCCGAGGGCACGACCGTCCTCGAGAACGCCGCCCGCGAGCCGGAGGTGGTCGCCCTGGCGGAGGTGCTCAACCAGATGGGCGCGCGCGTCCGCGGGGCGGGGACGCCCGTCGTCGAGGTGGAGGGGGTCGAGCGGCTCGGGGGCTTCGACGCCGACGCCCCCCCCGACCGCATCGAGGTGGGCACCTTCCTGATCGCGGGGGCCATCACGCGGGGGGATGTGACGGTGCGCCGGTGCGTCCCCGGGCACGTGGACGCCCTCATCCTCCGGCTGCGCGAGGCGGGGCTCCGGGTCGCCGAGGGAGGCGACTGGGTGCGGGTTCGGGCGGAGGGCCCCATCCGGCCGGTCAGCCTGAAGACCGCGCCCTACCCCGGCTTCCCGACCGACCTTCAGGCGCAGTTCCTGGCCCTGATGGCCCTGGCGGAGGGCTCCTGCGCCGTGACGGAGACGATCTTTGAGAACCGCTTCATGCATGCCGCCGAGCTCTCCCGCATGGGGGCCCGCATCAACCTCGACGGGCGGACGGCCCACGTCGAGGGGGTCAAGGCCCTGAAGGGAGCCGTCGTGATGGCCACCGACCTGCGCGCCAGCGCCTCGCTCGTCCTGGCCGGCCTGGCGGCCCGGGGGGAGACCGTCGTGCGCCGGGTCTACCACCTCGACCGGGGCTACGAGCGGCTCGAGGAGCGCCTCCGCGCGCTGGGCGCCGACATCGAGCGGGTGGCGGAATGAGGGGGCCCGGGCGCCCGGCCTGGGGCCTCGCGATCGCGCTCCCCAAGGGGCGCATCTTCGGCGAGGCGGTCGAGCGCCTGCTCCGGGCCGGGCTCCTCTCGAAGCCGGTCTCGGAGAACGCCCGCCGCCTCATCCACGAGGACCGCGGCACGGGCCTGCGCGTCCTCATCCTGCGCAACTACGACGTCCCCACCTACGTCGAGCGCGGGGCGGCGGACCTGGGGGTCATCGGCCGCGACGTCCTCCTCGAGCAGGAGCGGGACGTCTACGAGCCCCTGGACCTCGGCTTCGCCCCCTGCCGCCTCATGGTGGCCGCCCCGGAGGGGATGGCGTGGGAGGAGCTCAGGCGCCGGATGGGGCTGCGGGTGGCCACGAAGTTCCCCAACATCACGGCCCGCTTCTTCGCCGCCCAGGGCGTCCAGGCCCAGGTGATCCGCCTCTTCGGCAACGTCGAGATCGCCCCCGCCTCGGGGGTGGCGGACGTCATCGTGGACCTGGTGGACACGGGCGGGACGCTCCGCGCGAACGGCCTGGTGCCCGTGCGAGAGATCTTCAACGCCACCGCGCGCCTCATCGTGAACCGGGCGAGCCTCAAGACCCAGCACGACCAGGTGAGCCGCTTCATGGCGCGCCTCAGGAAGGTCTGCCCAACGCCGCGCGGCGCCCGCCGGAGGGACAAGCGGTGAGGCGCATCCGGTGGGGCGCCGCGGGCGCCGAGGCAGCGCTGGAGGCCCTCGCCGCGGCGGGCGGGGGCGCCCTCGCGGCGGCGGAGGAGGCGGTGCGCCCCATCGTCGAGGCGGTGCGCGCCGAGGGGGATGCGGCGCTCCTGCGCTACACCCGGGAGCTCGACGGCGTCTCCCTCGAGGCCGGGCGGCTGGCCGTTCCCCCGGAGGAGATGGAGGAAGCCCTCCGGGCGCTCCCCGCTCCGCTCCGCGACGCCCTCGCCCTCGCGGCCGAGCGCATCGGCGCCTTTCACGAAGCCCAGCGCCCCTCCCCGGTGGTGACCGCCCCCGGCCCGGGCGAGCGGCTGGCGCTTCGCCCCATCCCCCTCAGGCGGGTGGGCCTCTACGTTCCCGGCGGCCGGGCGGCCTACCCCTCCACGGTCCTCATGGGCGCCCTCCCGGCCCGCGCGGCGGGGGTGGCGGAGATCGCGCTCTGCACCCCGCCTGGGAAGGATGGAAGGATCCCCGGGGCCGTCCTGGCGGCGGCGCGCCTGGCCGGGGTGGGCCGGGTGTTCCGCTGCGGGGGGGCGCAGGCGGTGGCCGCCATGGCCTTCGGCACCGCGACCCTCCCCCGGGTGGACAAGATCGTCGGTCCCGGGAACGTCTACGTCTCGGCCGCCAAGCGCCTCGTGCGGGGCGCCGTCGAGGTGGACAAGGACGCGGGCCCGAGCGAGGTGGTGGTGCTCCTCTCGGAGGCGCGCTGGGCCGCCTGGGCGGCGGCCGACCTCCTGGCCCAGGCCGAGCACGACCCCGGGGCCATGGCAGTGGGCGTCGCCGTGGGGGCGGAGGTAGCCGACGCCCTGGAGGGCGAGGTCCGGGCCCAGCTCGCTCGGGAGCCCCGGCGCGAGGCGATCGAGGGGACCCTCGCCCGGCGCGGGGCCCTCGTCGAAGCCCGGAGCCGGGAGGAGGCGCTCGCGGTGGCCGAGCGCCTCGCCCCCGAGCACCTGGAGATCCTCTGGGAGGGGGCCGAGGCGGCGGCCGGGCGGGTGCGCAACGCGGGGGCGATCTTCTGCGGGCCCTGGAGCCCGGCCCCCCTGGGGGACTACCTCGCCGGGACGAACCACGTCCTCCCCACGGGGGGCGCGGCGCGCTACGCCTCCCCCCTGGGGGTACTCGACTTCCTCAAGTGGTCGAGCGAGGTGAGTCTGGACGCCCCGGCGGCGGCCCGCCTCGCGGGCCCGGCCGCGGCGCTGGCCGAGTTGGAGGGCCTCCCCGCCCACGCGCGCGCCCTCAGGCTGCGCCTCCCGCCCTCGTAAGGGCCGGCGCCCGCTCCCTGGCACGGGCGGCGGGGATGGATCATAATGGCCGCCGCGGGAGGCGCGGGCCTCCCCGCGGAGAGGACGCTTGAAGGAGAGATCGCCTTGGCGGCGAAGCGAGCGGGCCGGCGGGCCGAGGTGCGCCGCAAGACCTCCGAGACGGACTTCGCCCTCACCCTGGACCTCGACGGCGGGGGCCGGGGGGAGGCCAAAACGGGGGTCGGGTTCTTCGACCACATGCTGGCCCAAATCGCCCGCCACGGCCTCCTCGACCTCAAGGTGCGGGGGAGGGGCGACCTCGGGGTGGACGGCCACCACACGGCCGAGGACGTGGGCATCCTCCTGGGCCAGGCGCTGGCCAAGGCTCTGGGCGACCGGGCGGGGATCGCCCGCTTCGCCGACGCGCGCGTGCCCATGATGGACGCCCTGGTTCACGTGGCCCTCGACGCCGGGGGCCGGGGCAACCTCGTCTTCCGGGGCACCTTCCCCGAGACCCGGGTGGGGGACTTCGAGACGGCCCTCGTGCGCGAGTTCTTCTGGTCGCTGGCCACCCACGCCGGGGTGGACCTCCACATCGAGGTCCTCTACGGCGAGAACGCCCACCACATGGTGGAGGCCGTCTTCAAGGGCTTCGGCCGGGCGCTCCGCGCCGCGGCGGCGCGCGACCCCCGGGAGGGGGGGGTGCCCAGCACCAAGGGGATGCTCTAGCAGCCAGCAGGCGAGCCCGGGAGGAGGAAGGTGGGACGCCCCATCGTCGTCGTGGACTACGGGATGGGCAACGTGCGGAGCGTCGCCAACGCCCTCGCCCGCGTCGGGGCGGGCGCCCTCCTCACCGCGGACCC
>Ga0209399_10001364_pt1 | contig 12763 bp, 6 predicted proteins | sample OV2TP3_FD_184130 | JGI IMG/M metagenome (GOLD analysis project Ga0209399, IMG submission 184130) | Hot spring microbial communities from Beatty, Nevada to study Microbial Dark Matter (Phase II) - OV2 TP3 (SPAdes) (version 3) | ecosystem: Environmental > Aquatic > Thermal springs > Hot (42-90C) ... | reverse complement strand
GGCCAGCGACCAAGCCTACGATCAGTATTGCGGCGCCGTCAGCCAGGCTACCGCCGTCGACGTCGCCGCGGCGGCGGAAGCGTTCGCGGTGCTGGCTGCCGACCCGGCGCTGCGCCGGCGCATGGGCGAATCGGGGCGCAAACGGGCGCGCCAGGCATTCGACTGGCGAGTGGTGGTGCGACAGTACCAGGACCTGTGGCGGGACCTGGAAAACGTCCGCAACCGCGACAAGGCGATCGCGCCACTGGCGGCGTGGCGGCCGGCGGCGCCTCTGCGCGACGATCCGTTCTCGCTCTACGCGGCGCATCCGACCCATACCCTCGACGGCAAAACTTTGGTGGCGCTGGCCGCGGACCGCGACGGCAACGGCAAGGACAACTGGGCGAAACGGCTGCAGACGGTCGGCCGCCAGCGCATGAACGTGTTCGCCGCGCAGATTTTCCTTGGCGACGACGAGCAGCGGAAAATCCTTGCCTGGCTCGCCGACCACGGCCCGGCGCAGGTGCTGGCGCTCGCCGAACTGTTGCCCGAGGAGCGCCGCTACCGGCTGGCGCGCACGCTGGCGTGGCTGGCGAAGATGGGGATCGTCAGGCTGCAATCGTCCAAGGGCGGACGCGGCAAGTCGGTCGGCCTCGGCGCCAAGGCGTCGGGCAAGCCGACCGAATGGGCGTTGGTCGAGCAGGGCATCGCGGCGCGGCGCCGCGGCGCGCTCGGCGAGGCGCAGGCGCTGTTCGAGCGCGCGTTGGCGGCAGAGCCCGACGACGCGGTGGCGCGCACCCAGGTCGGCGAGTTGGCAGCGTTTGCCGGCAGGTTCGGCGAAGCCAAGGAGAGCTTCGAGAAAGCGCTCGCCTCGTCGTCCAGCTACCAGCCGGCGCAGCGCAATCTCGGCAAGCTGTTGTTCGTCGAGGGCGACTATGGGGCAGCGCGGGCGGCGTTGACCAGGGCCGCCGACCTGACCCCGGGCGACCTCGAGACCCGTTATCTGCTCGGCATCGCCTGCCGCTATGCCGGCCGCGCCGAGGAGGCGGTGGGGCATCTCGAGGCGGCGACCGATCGGGACAAGGACGCCGGCGGTGGCGACGCGCTGGCGCAACTCGGGCTTGCCCTGAAGAGCCTGGGGCGGACCGACGCGGCGGCCGAGAAGTTCCAGGCGGCGCTGGCGCGCCAGCCGGGCAACGTCGTCGCCGCGACCGCGTTGTCGACCATGAAGGCGGCGGAGCGCGGCCGCCGAAAGCTCGGGAAAGGCGGCAAGCGCATCGCCCTCTACGTCCACGCCAAGTTCCACGCGTCGCTGCTGCAGCCGCTGTTCGAGGCGTTCCAGGACCGCCACTGGCCGGCGATCTCCGCCGACGCCCGCGACGCGGCGGAGTTCGACCCGGCGGTGACGGTGATCTGCGATGCGCCGGTGCCGCGCCTCGCGGCGATGATGCCGAAGGCGGCGACGGTCAACATCCGCCACACCCTGGCGAGCCGGAACTTCTACGGCCGCCACGTCCGCCACGCCGACTACGTATGCGTGCCGGGAGCGATGATGCGCGACCGGCTGGTCGCCGCCGGCGCCATTCCCGAAAGCCGCGTCTGGGTGACCGGCTACGCCGGCAACGACCCGCTGTTCCGGGGCGAGCGCCTGCCGCTGCCGTTCAAGCTGCCGCGCGGCCGCAAGACGGTGCTCTATGCGCCGACCCATTACCTGGCGTTCTCATCGGCGGCGATGGTCGGCGCCAATGCGGCTGCGCTGGTCGCCGGCGACCGCGACGACGTGACGGTGATCGTCAAGCCGCACCCGTCCACCTGCGAGCTGAGACCGGACTGGATGGCGGCGTGGGCGCGCGCCGCCGAGGCCGATGCGCGGTTGCGTTTGGTGTCCGATCCGGCCGCCGACGTAGCGCCGCTGCTGATGGCCGCCGACGTCCTGGTGTCCGACGCCGCCGGCGTGATCTTCCAGTACCTTGCCCTCGACCGCCCGATCGTGCTGATCGCCAACCCGGCGGCGGCGAGCGACCAGGCGCGCTACGACCCCGAGGCCATCGAGTGGCGCTGGCGCGACGTCGGCGAGGAGGTGACGGAGGTGAAAAAGCTGGCGGCGGCGGTGAGCCGGGCGCTGGCCGACCCGGAGGCCGGGTCCGGGCGGCGGGCGGAATACCGCGAGGCGCTATTCGACGATCTCACCGACGGCCGCGCCGGCGAGCGCATCGTCGAGAAGGTATCCGCGCTGTAGCCCGCTGCCCGCCAAGCCCTCGGGAGCGATAATTTCCCGTATTTTGTGACTAACGGCCCATTTACCCGCTATATGTTGCGTTGTATCATCCGCTCGACCTTGGGCGCCAAGGCGGGCCACAGGCGGGGCTAGAGGCATGGCCACAGGCAAAGGCAAGGGACCCGCGGCCGGCAGCACGCCCGCCGGCGAGCCGGCAGAGGAATCGCTCGACACCAGCGCCATCGAGCCGCGGCCACCCGCGCCCGCAAACGCCGCCGACCAGGCACCGGTGGAATTTGACCGCTGGGCGCCGCCGCCGCATCTCCGCTATCACGTCCACGCCATTGGGGGCATCGTCGCCAGCGTCGCATGGCTGTGGGCAGTCGCCCACTACGTCGAGACGGCGCTAGGCTGGAGCAACCTGGCGGAGCTGCTGCCGCACGAGGTCGGCGGGCTGGCCGCCGGCGCGTTCACACCGCTGGCGCTGATGTGGATGGTGATCGCGTTGTGGGAGCGCGGACAGAACCTTCGCCGCGAGACCGAGAGTCTGCGCTGGCACATGCGGCGCATGATCTACCCGTCCGACAAGGCGCAGACACGGGTGCGCGAGATCACCGAGGCGTTGCAGCGGCAGGCCCGCGACCTGATGCGGGCGTCGGAGGAGGCGGCCAAGCGCGGCGAGGTGACAAGCGGCCTGATCCAGCAGCGGGCGATCGAGCTGTCGCAGGTATCCGAAGACGCGGACCTGCGCGCTCACGCCATCGCCGACGCGCTGCGCCGTCAGACCGTCGATCTGCAGACGGTCTCCGAGCGCGCCGCCGAGCGGGCGCGCGAGGCCGGAGATATCCTCAACCAGCGCACCCGCGACTTGGCGGTGTCCGCCGACCGGGCGTCGGCGCGCAGCGAGGACTTGGCGGAGACACTGCATCGCCGCGTCGGCGAGCTGACGGCGGCCGCCGACAACGCCGCCGTGCAGGCGCATGAATCGGCAGACGCACTGAAGGCGCGCACTGAGCATTTGGGCGTGGTGTCGGTCGAGGCCGCGACCCGCACCGATCATGCGGCGGACGCCCTCGACCAGCGCATCGAGCGGCTGGGCAGCGCCGCCGAAAAAGCGGTTGCGGTGATCCGCACCGGCGCCGACAGCCTGCAAGGCCACGTTCGCGACATGGGCCAGCAGGTGGAACGCGCCTCGGGCCAGGCCGATACCATGCGTGAGACGCTACGCCGCCAGACCGAGGACCTTTCCAACGTTTCCGATCTAGTCCACGCCCGCACCTCGGAAATCGAGATCAACCTCGCCAACCAGTCGACGGCGGTCGCCGACTCCTCGCAGAAAGTCACCGCGCATCTACGCGAAATGGCCGACACCTTAAAGGACCACGCCAAGCAGCTGACGGCAACGGCGGAGCAAGTGACGGGCCGCGTACGCAATACCGGCGACGCATTCCGTCAACAGGTACGCGACATGGTCGAGCTCGCCGGCCAGACGGCGGCCGGCACCGAAACGGTCGGCGACCGGCTGCGTCGCAATTCCAGCGAGTTGTCGCAGATCGCGGAAACGGTGATGACCAAAGTCGACCAGGTCGGCGACCGACTGCGGGCGCGGTCCGTCGACATCATCGACGCCGCCAAAGGAGCGTTGGACCAGATCGGCGTCGTCGGCAATGTGCTCAACGAACGTGCCGACACGCTGGCCAAGATCGCCAACCAGAGCGTGCTGCGCATCGGTGCTGCCGGCGACGCCCTTCGCCAGCGGTCGGGCGAGATGACGGTCGCGTCGGAGAAGGCGGGAGCGCAGATCAGCAGCCTCGCCGACGGGTTGCAGCAGAGCTCGGCCGCCCTCAGTCGCGCCGCCGACAGCGGCGTCGCCGACGTCACCGCCGCCCGCCAGACCCTCAACCAGGTCACCGCCGAGGTCGGCGCAGCGTCGGAGAGCGCGATGGGAGTCGTCGACGGCTTGCGCGGCCACCTTGACGCGATTTCCGGCGCTTCGGAGACGGCCACCCAGCGCCTGCAGGAGCTCGGCACCACCATTCACGATCGCGCCCAGGCGCTGACCGTGGCCTCGGCCAAGGCGCAAAGCGAGGCCGAGGCTATTGCCCAGCTGTGGGAGGAGCGGGCTCGACGGCTGGTTCAGGTGTCCGCCCGAGCCGCCCGTATGATGCTGAATGCCGGCCGCATCATGGGCCAACGGTCCGGGGATCTCGATACCGCTGGCGAGCGCGCCGAGCTGCGCCTGCAGGCGGTCGGCGAGAACATGCAGCGGCAATTGGCGGCGCTGGTGCAGACGTCCGACAGCGCCGACGCCAAGATCCGCGCCATCGGCGACCTGCTGCTCAGGGGCGCCGAAACGCTGTCCCAGACAAGCACCAAAGCGGTCGCCGACGTCGATTCGGTCGGCCACAGCTTCAACGATCGCTCCCGCGACCTGGCCGGCGCCACCGACCGGGCGGCGCAACTGCTGTCTCTGGTCAGCGAGGCGATGCGCCGACAGGGCGAAGACCTGACGCGGATGTCGGTACAGGCGTCCGAGCAAATGGATAGCGTCTCGACGGCCCTGAAGGAGCGTTCCCGCGAGCTGCAACAGGTAAGCACCGAGACGACGCTTTGGCTGAGGGAAGCCGACCGCGACTTGCAGGAGAAGACCGAGCGGTTGAGCAAGGTGTCCGACCTGGCGGTGATGCGCGTCGCCAACGTCACCGGCTCGCTGAAAGACGGTTCCGACGAACTGACCCGCGTTTCGGAAGCCGCGGCCGGCAACATCACGACCGTCAGCCAATCGATGCGCGAGCACGTCCTGAACGCGACCAGCGCGTCGGAGCGCGCCGCGTCCAACCTGGCCGGCATCGCGTCGGCCCTGCAGACGCATGTCGGCGGACTCAACGAGTCCCTCGACCGCGCACGCACCCGCTTCAACGACGTCAGCCAGTTGCTTCGCCGCAATTCGCAGGAATTGACCACCACTTATAATTCCGTCTCCTCCCACGTGCAGGCGTTCTCCGATGCCCTGCATCAGCAGGCGCTCGGACTGACCAACGCCTCCGACGCGGCCTCCGCCAACCTCGGCCGGGTCGGCGAGACGCTGCAGGCACGGGCCCAGGAGGTGACGGCGAGCGCCGATCAGGCGGCGAAGCGCGTCGTAGAGGTTGCCGATACCCTGCACCGTCATGGTCGCGACGTCACCGCGGTTTCGGATGGCGCCGCTCAGCACATGGACGGCTTGGGCGACGAGCTGCGCAGGCAGTACGAGCAATTGAATGCGATGGCGGCGCAGGCGGCGGCGAGTCTCCGCGACGCTGGCCAGGACCTGCGCAATCGGCTGCAGGAACTCGACACGATCCACCGCAAGTCGTCGGGTCGGGTCGAGGAAACTGCCGACAACCTCAGCCATCAGTCGGAAATGCTGCGCGCCGCCGCCGAGGAGGCGGTGACGCGGCTGGCCCGGGTCGGCGAGTCGCTGACCCAGCGCTCGGCGGAAGCCACGGTCGCCTCCGATATCAACGCCGCGAAACTCAACAAGGTGATGGAGGCATTCGGCGAGCTGACCGAAAGCGCCGGCACAGAGGCGGCCAAGGCGACGACGACGCTGGAACAGGCAACCGACACATTGCGTCAGCAGTTGCAAACCATCGCCGGCTCCTACCACCAGGTGGAACAGGGGATCGAGGCGCTGAGCCGGGCGTTCCGCCGCCGCACCGGTGAGTTGGCCGGCGTCACCGAACAGGCGCTCGGCAAGGTGGCGGCGTGGGACCAGAAGGTGCGGGCACACGCGGATGCGCTGACGCGCTCGACCTCGGTGGTGGCGCAACGGGCCGGCCAGGTGACGCAATCCCTCGAATACCAGACCGCCGAGATCCGCCAGGCCTCGAACGAGGCCAGCGCGCTCCTGGAGGCGCTGAAGTCGCGAAAGAAGGAAGCCGCGCTCGAAGACTTCGTGCACCAGTCGAGCTTCATTGCCGAGCGCCTGCAGTCGATCGCCGTCGATATGAACCGGGTCCTCGAGACCACCATCTCCGAGGACGAGTGGCGGCGCTTCAACCGCGGCGAAAAGAACATCTTCGTGCGCAAGATGCTGGGCTTCCGCGAGAAGGCACGGCTCAACGCCATCCGCGAGAAGTACCAGCAAGACGGCCAGTTCCGCGAATACGTGACCCGCTACTTCTCCGAGTTCGAAACCCTGCTCGAGGAAGCCAGGAAACGCGACCAGGAGGGCCTGCTCAAGAACACCTTCCTGTCGTCGGACGTGGGCAAGGTCTACATGCTGCTCGCCGGTGCGCTCGGGCGCGACATCCAGGCGCCCACCACCTAGGCGCCGTCCCGCCGCCGCTCGGACCAGGTCCTCGCCGGCCTGTCTTTGGTCGCATCGGCGCTGTATAAGGCGGCGGGGAGATTGCCGTGATCGAATCCCGCATGCCCGCCATCGCCGTTCCGTCCGACCACGACCGGATCATCGCCGCATGGCTGTTCGCCGTCGCCGTTATGGTGTTCGCGATGATCGTGCTCGGCGGCGTCACCCGGCTGACCCAATCGGGGCTGTCGATCACCGAATGGTGGCCGATCAGCGGCTGGGTGCCGCCGCTGGACGACGCGGCTTGGCAGGAGGTGTTCGGCCTCTATCGGGAGTCGCCGGAGTACCTGAAGCTGAATTTCGGCATGACGCTCGCCGAATACAAAACCATCTTCTGGCTCGAATACACGCATCGATTGTGGGGACGGATCATCGGCGTCGCCTTCTTTGTGCCGATGGTTGTGCTGCTGGCCAAAGGATGGGTGAAACGGCCGCTGGCGCTGCGCCTGGTCGGGCTGTTCGTCTTCGGCGCCGCGCAGGGAGCGCTCGGCTGGTACATGGTGATGAGCGGCCTGGTCGAAAATCCGTACGTCAGCCAATACCGGCTGGCGGCGCATCTGGCGCTGGGCGTGGCGATCTTCGCGGCGTTGTTGTGGGTGGCGCTCGACTTGGTGAGGCCCGGCGATGCCGTTGGCGTCACTGCGGTGCGAGGCCTGGCGCGGGGTGCGCTGTCGTTGGTCGGCTTGGTGGTCGTCACCCAAGTTTCCGGCGCTTTCGTCGCCGGTCTCGACGCCGGCCTGGCCTACAATACCTTCCCGCTGATGGATGGCCAATGGCTGCCGGCGGAGATGTTGGCCATGCGGCCGCTGCACGTGAATTTCTTCGAGAACATCGCCACCGTGCAATTCGACCATCGCCTGCTGGCGATGACCGTGTTGGTGGCCACCGCCTGGATTTGGTGGCAGGCACGGCAGGCGCCGCTGAACCGGGAGCAACGGCTGGCGATCAACCTGACGGCATTGGTGGCGGTGGTACAGGTGGGGCTCGGTATCGCCACACTCTTGCTGGTGGTGCCGGTACCCCTGGCGGCTTTGCATCAAGCGGGTGCCGTCGCCCTGTTGGGCGCCGGGGTATGGACCGTGCACGCGCTTTTGCGGGGCTGACCCGGCCCGCGCCGGGCCCCGGAGATTGTCGGAAATTCGCCGTCGAGCGGGTTTCGGCGGCGGGACGGAATCGGCTAAGATGGCCGCAACGGCCTGACGGGGCATGAAGAAACACCGAGACAGGGACAAGCGACAATGAGCGACAACAAGTTCCGGTTGGTCACGCGCAGCGATTTCGACGGCTTGGTGTGTGCCGTGCTGTTGAAGGAGTTGGACATGATCAACGACATCAAATTCGTCCACCCCAAGGACATGCAGGACGGCACGATCAAGATCTCCGACAACGACATCACCACCAACCTTCCATACGTGAAAGGCGTGTACCTCGCATTCGACCACCATGCCAGCGAGGCGATCCGCGTCGAGGACGAGCCGGACAATCACATCATCGACCCGGGCGCGCCCTCCGCGGCGCGCGTCGTCTACGAATACTACGGCGGCAAGGAAAAGTTCACCAACGTCACCGACGAGATGATGGCGGCCGTCGACAAGGCCGATTCCGCCCAATACAGCGTCGACGAGATCCTGAAGCCCAAGGGCTGGGTACTGTTGAACTACTTGATGGACGCGCGCACCGGCCTCGGGCGTTTCCGCGAGTTCAGGGTTTCCAATTACAACCTGATGATGCAGCTTATCGATGCCTGCCGCGACCACTCGGTGGACGAAATCCTGGCGCTCCCCGACGTCAGGGAGCGGGTGAAACTCTACATGGAGCAGCAGGACAAGTTCACGGACCAGATCAAGCGTTGCGCCAAGGTGCACCACAACTTGGCGGTGCTTGACTTGCGGGGCGAGAAGACCATATACGCCGGCAACCGATTCGTGATCTACGCGCTGTTCCCGAAGACCAACATCTCGATCCACGTGCTGTGGGGGCTGAACAAGCAGAACACGGTGCTCGCGACCGGCAAGTCGATCGTCAATCGCACGTCGGGGACGAACATCGGTGAGTTGATGCTGAAGTACGGTGGCGGCGGGCACGAAAACGCCGGCACCTGTCAGGTTGCCAACGATCGGGCGGACAAGGTACTGGGCGAACTGATCAAGAAGATCACCACCGACGGGTAAGCCAGCGTTAACCCATCCGAGAGAATCCTAGCCGTTGTCGACGCGCCATTCGCGCCGCTATTGAAAGACCACAGACGATGAGATCGAGCAGTTTCCCGCGCGCCGCAGGCTGGCTGACGGCCCTGGTGCTGGCGCTGGCGTCGGCGGTGACGGCCTGCGGCAGCGGCCAGACGGCGATCAATCGTGTCATCAGCGTGCTCACCAACGACGAGACGCCGCTGCCGGCCGACGCCCTGAAGCAACTCGAACGATTCGACACCGTGTTCAAGGCGTATTCCTCCCAGCCCGACGACAAGGACCGCCTCAGGTATTTCGAGTTCGCTTTCCGCCGCGTCCGCGCCGGCTATGTCCACGACGTATCCGACGCCACCCTGATCGACGCCGCCATCAAGGGCGTGCGCGACACCAAGGCGCCGCCCGGCTCGCTGGCACCGAAGAAGGTGGTGGAATCGGCGCTCGAGACCATGGTGGCGTCGTTGGATCCGCATTCCAGCTACCTGAATGCCGACGAATTCCGTGAGAGCTTCGTCCAGACCTCGGGCGAATTCGGCGGCCTCGGCATAGAGATCACCATGGAAGACGGTATGGTCAAGGTGATCGCGCCAATCGAAGACACGCCCGCCGAGCGCGCCGGGCTGAAGACCGGCGACCTGATCATCGGCGTCAACGGCGAGGTGATCCAGGGCAAGACCCTGGTGCAGGCGGTGAAAACCATGCGCGGCCGACCGGGCACAGACATCACGCTGACCATCCGCCGCGCCGGCAGGGCGGATTTCACGGTCACCATGACGCGGGCGATCGTCAAGATCCGCGCCGTGCGCTGGCGCGTCGAGGACAACATCGGCTACATCCGCGTCACCCGCTTCACCGAGAAGGTCGAGTCGGGCGTCGCCGAGGCCGTGCATGGCATCCGCGCCGCCGTCGGCGGCCGGCCGGCCGGCCTCGTGCTCGATTTGCGCAACAACCCAGGCGGTCTTTTGGACCAGTCGCTGGCGCTCGCCGATGCGTTCCTCGACGACGGCGAGATCGTCTCCATCCGCGGCCGCAACCGCAGCCAGGACCGTTCCTACAAGGCGGACTCCGGCGACTTTGCGCGCGGCGTGCCGATGGTGGTGCTGATCAATGGCGGCTCCGCCTCGGCCTCCGAGATCGTCGCCAGCGCGCTCCAGAAGCATCGCCGCGCCACGGTGTTGGGGATGCGCTCGTTCGGCAAGGGTTCGGTGCAGACGATCGTGCCGATGCCGGTGGAGGGCGGCCTCAGGTTGACGACGGCGCTCTATTACGCGCCCGACGGACACACCATTCAGGCCCGCGGCGTCGAGCCGGACATCGTATTGACGCCGGCAAAGGAGCCCACTAACGCCCGCCGCGAAGCCGACCTGCCCGGCGCGCTGCCACCCGAGGCCAAGGACGCTGCCCGCGCCGAGTCGCGGCCGACGGTGCCAGAGGAGGCGTGCCCGCCGGCCAGCGACAAGGACGACAAGGCGCTCGGTTGCGCCCTGGCCTATCTCACCGCCGGCTCGGCAACCAATTTCATGGCGACGATCAAGGTGCGGCCGCAGATCTGATGTCGTCAGCGGTCGAGGGCAACCGCCCGCTGCACGTACTCGACCAGGGCGTCGAGGCTCTCCGCGATCGTCAACCTCCACGTATCAATGTTGAGGTCCGGCGCCACCGGCTCCTCGTAGGGCGCCGAAACGACGGTGAAGTCCTTGATCTCGCCGCGCCGGGCTTTGGCGTAGAGGCCTTTCGGATCGCGGTTCTCGCACGCGTTGATATCTGCCGACAGGTGAATTTCGTGGAAAAGCTCCGGCGCCACTGCCCGCGCTCGGTCGCGGTCGGCGCGGTAGGGCGAGATGAAGGCCGAGATGAACGCCGAGATGACGATCACGCAGGCGCGCGCGAATACGCCGGCGGCCTGGCCGACGCGGCGGATGTTCTCGGCGCGGTCGGCGGGCGAGAAGCTGAGGTCGGCGGACAGCTCGTGGCGGATGTTGTCGCCGTCGAGCACGTCGGAAACCGCAACCGGTCTCGGTGCTCTCGGCCGGGTGCGACGTCTCGAGGGCCCGCACACGGAGGAAAACTATCTGACCCAGGAAATGGGGTTTCGGGTTGCCCGCAAGCACGCCACCAAATTGCGTCGCATCGCCGCCGTCGGCGGCTTCGTGTTGCCAATGGCACTCAGCTTGGCGTCGGCGATGTCGGCGAATGCCGTCGGGGCGGCAGCGGCGGTGTCGGCGGCAGTGATGGCGACGCTCGGCGTCGGCGTCGAGCGCTGGCTGTTTTTCGCCGAGGCGCGGCACACCTTCAGCCTCTATTACGGCTCCGGAAGGGCGTGATCGGGGAGGCCGCAAAGTGCGGCCAAGTGATGCCCGGAAACCGGCGGCAGCCTTGTCTGGAGGGGCCCGCTGTCCAAAGGAATTTAAGCCGACATTCTGCATATTGTCGGACCTTTTCCAGAACCGCTTGACTTTCGGGTCGTCTGCCACTATGGTGCGCTCCAGAAGAAAAACGATAACGCATGGCGACTCATGTCGGGCGCAAGCAGGTTGCGGCGCCCTATGAGGTTGATAAAATGGCTGAATTCGCCGATTCGGCCGTCGGTACGAATGAGACCCCCGCCGCCGGGCATCATGTGGATGCAACGGAAGGTGGGAGTGTTTCTCTGCCGGACGGTTTCTCGCTTTCCAGCGCAAATTTCGAGGCTCAAGGCTCCGACCTGGTGTTGACCAGCACCGATGGCGCGCAGGTCACGGTCGGCGGTTTCTTCTCGCAGGCCAATCCGCCCGAGCTCGTCGGATCAGACGGCGCCCAGATCAGCGGCGACGTGGCGACGCAGTTGGCGGGCGCACCGGCTGACGGACAATCGATTTCCGCCGGCACCGACGGCCACGCGATGGTGGCCCAGAATCCATCGGTGATCACCGGCACCGACGGCGAGCCGATCGGCAACGTCGAAAACCTGTCGGGCACGGTGTTCGCTGTGCGCACCGACGGCACGCGGGTCGAACTGAAGGTCGGCGACCCGGTGTTCCAAGGCGACATCGTCGAATCCAGCGGCGATGGTTCCGTCGGCGTCCTGCTCGCCGACGAGACCACGTTCTCGATGGGCAACAACGGCCGCATCGTGCTCGACGAAATGATCTACGACCCGGCGACTCAGACCGGCTCGGTCGGGCTCTCCGTGATGCAAGGCGTGTTCACGTTCGTGTCCGGTCAGGTCGCCAAGACCGACCCCGACGCCATGACTCTCGATACGCCGGTGGCGACCATCGGCATCCGCGGTACCCAGGTGGGCTTGGACCTGCCTCAGGGCAAGGACATGAAAGTGGTGCTGATGGAGGAGCGGGACGGCTTCGTCGGCGAAGTCGTGATCGCCAACTCCGGCGGCGTGCAGGTGATGAACGGCGCCAACCAGTCGACCAGCGTCGCCAGCTTTGACGCCAAGCCGACCGCCGTCCGCGTCCTCAACGTCAACGAACTGGTGCAGTCGTTCGGTCAAGCGCTGCGTCAGCTGCCGAAGATCCACGGCAACCAGAACGACTTCGGCCTGCAAGAGCGCGAAGGCACGCAGCACCAGGAACAGAAGGGCGATGCCAAGGGCAAGGAAAAGGCCCTCGACCAGGAAGTAAAGAAGATCGATCAGGACGCCAAGGCGGCCGAGGAGGCGCAGAAGCTGCAGACCGACGCCGGCAAGGAGAAGAAGGGCGAGGAAAAGACCGCGGACGCCAAGAAAGGCGACGAGGAGAAGGCGGCGGCCGATAAGGCGGCCGCGGAAGCGGCGGCGGCGGCGGCCAAGGCGGCCGAAGAAGCCGCCAAGGCGGCGGCCAAGGCGGCGGCCGATGCGGCGGAAGCGGCGGCGACCCTGATCGCATCGGGGCAGATTATCTTCTGGTTTCAGGGTCGCATGGAGTATGGGCCGCGGGCGCTGGGGGCGCGGAGCGTGCTGGCGGACCCGCGGCGGCGGGAGATGCACGACATCTTGAGTCGGAAGATGCGGCGGACGGAGTTCATGCCGTTTGCGCCGGTGCTGCCGGTGGAGCG
>Ga0209399_10001363_pt1 | contig 12781 bp, 9 predicted proteins | sample OV2TP3_FD_184130 | JGI IMG/M metagenome (GOLD analysis project Ga0209399, IMG submission 184130) | Hot spring microbial communities from Beatty, Nevada to study Microbial Dark Matter (Phase II) - OV2 TP3 (SPAdes) (version 3) | ecosystem: Environmental > Aquatic > Thermal springs > Hot (42-90C) ... | reverse complement strand
GTATAATATAGATGGCATAGTTATCAGCGTAAATAGTAATGCTTTATTCGATAAACTGGGTGTTGCGGGTAAAAGCCCCAGAGGAATTCGCGCTTTTAAGTTCGCGCCAAAGCAAGCGACGACTATTATAGAAGATATAAAAATTCACGTGGGGCGGACCGGCGCGCTGACCCCAATCGCGCAACTTCGGCCGGTTGAGATTAGCGGTGTTACTATTAGCCGCGCAACTCTTCACAATCAGGATGAAATAGATCGCCTTGATGTAAGGATTGGCGACACCGTGATAGTCGGCAGGGCCGGGGATGTTATACCGGATATCATAGAAGTAGTAAAAGAATTACGCGCTGGCCGCGAAAAAAAATTTAAGATGCCGTTAAATTGTCCCGTATGCGGAAAAAAATTGGTAAAGATGGCCGAAGATGTTATAGTTCGCTGTATTAGCAAGAGTTGTCCGGCGCGGTCGCGTGAATATTTATATTTTTTTGCTTCGAAAAAGGCATTTAATATTGAGGGACTTGGACCTAAAATTATTGATCAACTCGTTGAGAGTGAACTTGTTTGTTTCCCCCCGGATCTATTTGATTTGAAAGAAAGAGATCTAGTGCCGCTTGAGAGATTTCAAGAAAAATCTGCCGGAAATATAATATCAAGTATTCAACGAAGCAAAAAAATATCTTTAGAAAAATTTATATATGCCCTGGGAATAAGGCATGTGGGCGAGGAAACCGCGATTGATTTGGCTCAATATTTCGGGAGTATTAATAATATAAAAAAAGCAAGCGTTGAGGATTTCAAAAATATACCGGATATCGGCGAAATCGTAGCAAAAGAAATATACGATTGGTTTAAAAGTAAATCTAATATAGATTTCATTGATAGACTTTTAAGCAAGGGTATTATTATAAGCAAACCTCAAAAACAAGGTGTTAGGCTTAGGGGTAAGACATTTGTATTTACCGGAACACTTGAAAAATTAACCCGGCAGGAAGGGGAACGGAAAGTACGAATGTTTGGAGGCAACGCGTCGAGTTCCGTATCCAGTGAAACCGACTACGTTGTCTCGGGAGAAAATCCGGGATCTAAATATGATAAGGCAAAGAAGCTCGGTATTAAAATTTTGTCCGAAGAAAAATTTTTAAGAATGATTAGTAGCTGATTTTGCTGTAAAAGTATCCACCAATCCGTCATTGCGAGGAGCGAGCCGCAGCGAGCGACGCGGCAATCTTTCGGCTTATAGATTGCTTCGTCCTCCTCCGACTATAGTCGGAGGAGTCCTCGCAATGACAAATAGAGATAGGTGTAGATATGGATACTTTTATACCAAAGTAGCAATTAGTTGATATATTGTGTATGGCTGAAAAATTATCAAAAGAACAAGTGGAGCATATCGCGGACTTGGCGAGGATCGGTTTGCGGGAAGAAGAAAAAATAAAATTCCAGGAAGATTTGGGGTCTGTTTTGGATTATGTAGATAAACTCCAGCAAGTTGACGTTTCCGGAGTTGATCCCATCTCCAATATCAGCGGCTCCGAAAATCAAACGCGCGAAGACGAAAACGGTTCAAGTAAGATATTAGCGGAAAATCTGTTCAACATGGCGCATGATACTAAAGATGGTTATGTCAAAGTAGAACAGGTATTAACAAAAAAGAGGTCATCTGTGAACTCTTTTTCGTAGCGAAATTTCTCAATTTTGAGCGAGGCGATGACGGACGACGAAGGCGTATATGAGAATATACGACAAGGAGAACGGACGAAGCCATAGCCAAAAGTGAGAAATTGCAGTAGAAAGAAGAGTTTACAGATGACCTCAATACAACATGACCATCGGAATAGACATTAGATCGTTATCCGGCGGGGCTTATACTGGAGTGGGAGAATACACAAGAAGTTTACTACGCCACATTATAGGCGTGGACAAAAGCGTGCAATTTAAGCTCTTTTTTAATGCGCATGATTCTAAACCCGAACTTGATTTCCTGGATGGGGCGGAGAACATAAAGCCTTATTTTTTTAATTACCCAAATAAATACTTCAGCGCGACAACGCGCTTTTTAAATACGCCAAAAATAGACCGCATGATAGGCGGGTGCGATGTATTTTTTAGTCCTCATTTTATTTCAACCCCGGTAACTTCAAGCTGCAGGAAAGTAATTACTTTCCATGACCTTTCGTTCGAACGTTATCCGGAGTTTTTTGACAATATTAGAAAGATTTGGCATTTTTCAAATAATCCCAAAAAACAAGCAAAAGCGGCGCATAGTTTAATAGCAGTATCCGAATCCACGGCATACGATTTATTTGATATTTACGGCATAGATCCTAAAAAAATTTCAATAGTGTATTCAGGAATTAATGAAAAATTTTTAAGACATCAAGCGCAAGAAGAGCTAGAGCATATAAAAAACAAATATAATCTGCCGGATCGGTTTATTCTTTCGCTGTCAACAATAGAGCCTCGAAAGAACGTATTAGGCACGATAAAAGCGTTTGAATTATTTAAATGTGCGGGGTCCAACCCCCCACATAAGCTTGTTATTGCCGGAAAACCGGGCTGGCTTTATAAGGAGACATTTTTCGAGATTAAAAATTCAGAATACAAAAAAGACATAGTATATATCGGCTTTATAGATGACGCGGATAAGCCCGCGCTTTATAAACTTGCGGATCTTTTTGTGTATCCAAGCATATACGAGGGTTTTGGTTTCCCGCCGCTTGAAGCCATGGCATCCGGAACTCCGGTGATAACTTCCGCGTGCTCATCTTTGCCCGAAGTAGTTGAAGATGCGGCGCTTCTTGTTGATCCATTTAAGATTTCTGATATCGCCTGGATGATGAAGGAAGTGATTAACGATAAAGAACTCGCAGGTTCATTACGCGTCAGGGGCCTCGCCCAAGCCAAAAAATTTAGTTGGCAAAAATGCGCGAAGGAGACATTACATATTTTAACTTCAGCAACATAATCACAAGTATACAAAAATTTAACGATCGTTAAAATTTTGTATACTTAGATAAAATAAACCCCCGTCCATATTTAGGCGGGGGCATTGTTATATTAGAGGGTATGCACAGATGCTGCGCGATAGCGCTTGCTGCAAGGCAAGGCAAAAAAATAAATAGCGATATTACTATTGCGTTGGCGGGATTTTCCGAAAGTAAGTTTCCGCCCATTGGGCAAGCAAGCCACTGATTCAGGTGGCTTTTTATTTTAATCTATCCCTCAAAACTGAACGCTTTCAATATATGCTATAATTGATTTATGAAAAGAAGGAGGGAAAACTCCGGAGGTTTTAGCGTAGAATCTATAAAGTCTCCGCATGTTTTGGATTTACGGCCGGATACCATAAAGATTAAATCAAAAGTTGGCAAGGTAAAGAGATCAATTAAGACTGCTCGCAATCTCAATTCCACTACGGAACCGCCATTATCAAAAGATTCGCTTTTCAAAGAGCTGGAAATTATTGAAAATAGAGACGCTATTCTTGCGACGCGTTTCAATATACCTCAAGAGTTAGTATTTAAGGAGCCAAATTTCAAGCCACAGCTTATCGCGAAGAAGAATGTTGCAGTTTCGCAAAAAGACTCAATGCTTGAAAACTTTGCGCAAAGAGTTGCAAATAAAGCGAGTACTTCTTTACGCCACCGAGGTCAATCTATCGATGGGGGGAGTAGACGCCCAGCGCCCTCGATTCGTAATTTTGCTATCGCCGCGGGCGCAATCGCGTTTTTGATTTTTGGAATTTTTTTTGCGCAGAAAGGTTTAGCCTTAAAAAACAAGGGGATCGATAGAGGCATTGAGGCATACGAAAGTTTTCTTGCCGCGGAAAAATCCTTGAGTCTGATGGATTTTAATTCAGCCGAGAAAGATTTTTTTAAGGCATACGAGAATCTTGCTTCCGCCGAAGAATCCCTAAAAGATATAGGGAGTATTACGATATCTATTGCTAAAAATATTCCCTTCGAAACTAAAGTAGAGTCGAGCATCGCACTTTTAAAAGCTTCAAAACATGTCGCAAGATCGGGTGAAATTTTAAGCTCCGCCTTCAGCCTTCTTCCATTAGATGATGCAATATCTCCGGCGGCGTATATTGGCGTGCTTATTGGCGAGAAAGACAATAAGCAAGCTGGCTATCTCATAGATGTTTTTCGTTTATTCCATGAAAAATTAGAGTTTGCAAAAGAAGAACTAGCCCAGGCAAATTACTATATAAAAGACGTGGTTCCGAACGATTTCCCACAAGAATTTCAGAAAAGCATTAGTAGTTTAAGTCAGAAGATCCCTATACTTTTAAACATTATTGAAATCACGAAAGAGTACGCGAATATTTCTGCGATTTTACTTGGGGGTGAGAAGCCAATGAGATATTTGGTTCTTTTCCAAAACTCAAGCGAACTTCGCCCAACCGGCGGATTTATAGGAACATACGCGATATTAGAAGTATCAAACGGAAAATTACAGGATTTGTATATTGATGGAATTTATGAAGCAGACGGCCAGCTTACAGTAAATGTTATTCCTCCGGAGCCGTTTCAGCATATAGCGACTTCGTGGTCGACTCACGATGCCAACTGGTTTTTGGACTTTCCAACTTCGGCTGAGAAAATCAGCTGGTTTTACGAAAAGACCGGGGGCGGAGAGGTAGACGGCGTAATCACGTTAAACATAGAGTTAATAGAAAAATTGCTCGCGGTAACAGGTAGCATACCTATTGACGAATATGACCTTGTGCTAAACGCGGAGAACTTTCGAGACGAAATTCAGTACGAGGTAGAAGTGGCGTTTGATAAGGGGCTCAACCGTCCCAAAAAAATTATTTCTGATTTTACTCCCATTTTCCTCGAGCGGCTTTCTCGGGCCGCGGTCGATAAGAATAAAGAAATATTTTCTGTGATCACGGATTCGCTTGAACAAAAGTATGTTATGTTTTATTTCAGGAATCCTGAAGTTCAAGAGTTTTTCGAAAATCAGGTCTGGAGCGGCAGTGTTAAGGAAACGACAGAAGATTATTTGGCCGTTGCGCATTCTAATATCGGCGGATACAAAACAGATAAGTTTATGGAGGACGAAATAAAATACAGCGTTGAAATTGAAGATGATGGTTCTCTTATTAGCACTGTTAAAATAAGTAGGACTCATAACGGAGGAGGCAGTAAATACTGGTGGTATAACCGCGATAACATTGATTATGTAAAAATATATGTTCCGGAGGGGTCTCGTATTATTGATTCTTCCGGTGGCGCGCGCAGAAAAGTTAAAAATCTCGTTGATTATAGCGTCTTGAATTTTGATACCGATCCTCATGTATTAAGCATGGAATCTTCTATGGAACATAGTGGGCCAGTAGACGTATTTAAGGAGACAGGCAAGACCGTTTTTGCTACATGGCTCACAACAAATCCCAAAAATACCACGGAATTTAGCATAAGCTACGAGCTGCCGTTCAAAATAAATTTTAATAATAATACCGCAAAGTATAGCCTGTACATGCAGAAACAGCCGGGGACTAAGGTTGCGGTTAATGTCGGATTAACAAAACCGGATAATTGGGAATCTGTGTGGCAGAATGATTTCGAAGAATCTTTTACCCTGGACACGGACAAGGTATTGGGCTATATACTTAAAAAGTAGTTATGGACTTTTTTTACGCTCGATCAAAAACTATATCGTCAGCGGCATTGTTGCTCGCGGGCGCGGCGCTCACAAGCCGCGTTTTAGGTTTAGTAAGAGATAGAATTTTGGCAGGAAAATTTGGCGCGGGGGATGAGCTGGACATTTATTTTGCCGCATTTCGCGTACCGGACTTTTTATATAATATAGTTATCGCGGGAGCCATATCGTCGGCATTTATTCCGGTATTTATTTCGATATACGCGAAAAACAAAAAAGAAGCATGGCGGACCGCGAATAATTTTTTAAATATTAGCATCGCGACTCTCTTTGCCGTCGGTGTCCTGTTGGTTCTTTTAGCTCCGTTTTTAATTAGATTTGTTGCGCCTGGATTTGACGAGCCAAAGATGGCTACCACGGTTGCAATGACAAGGATTATGTTTTTGAGTCCTTTGTTTTTGGGTTTGAGCGCGATTTTAGGAGCCATCCTTAATTCGTTCAGGCGTTTTTTTATATACGCGCTTGCCCCCGTGTTTTATAATTTAGGGATTATTTTTGGCGCCGTAGTTTTAGTTGATAGTATGGGGGTTTATGGGTTGGCCCTGGGAGTTGTTATCGGATCATTTTTACATTTTATAATCCAGGTCCCGTCTACTTTTTTTTCTGGTTTTACATGGCAAAGAATCTTCGATTTTGGAGATAAACATTTTCAAAAGATTTTTTTTCTAATGGTTCCCCGCGCCCTTGGCCTTGTTATGTTCCAGATCAATTTGTGGGTTATCACGGCAATTGCTTCCGTACTGCCTTCCGGCTCAATATCAATTTTCAATCTTGCCAATCACCTTCAATTTTTGCCTATAGGTATTATAGGGTATTCGTTCGCTACTGCCGCGATGCCAACTTTCGCGAAATCCGTATCCCGCGAAAAGGACAAGCTGTTTTGCGTTCAATTTACAAAAACCGTCCGTATGGTTTTGTTTTTTGTTGTGCCTATGAGTGTTTTAATGTTTGTGCTTCGCGCCCATATAGTGAGGCTAATTTTTGGCAGCGGCGAGTTTAGCTGGGACGATACTCGACTTACCGCGGCGGTGCTTGGAATTTTTTGTTTTGGAATTTTTGCGCATAGCTTAATTCCTCTGCTTTCTAAGGCGTTTTACGCGATGCAGAACACAAAGACCCCCGTTTTTATAAACAGCGCGGGATTTCTTATAAATATTGCCCTTTCCATGTTTTTTGTTTTTGCTTTATTTAAAAATAGTAGCGTGGTCCTGTTTGTTTCAGATTTTTTGGATATGGAAGGCATCGAAAATATCGCGCTTCTAGGACTACCCCTTGCCTTTTCTGTCGCCGGTGTTATAAACCTCGCTATTCTTTTTCTGGCGCTTAAAAAAAATATGGGGGGATTTGGGGGAGTTTCGATTTATCTTACGAGTGCGAAGATACTCGGCGCAAGCCTAGGAGCGGGGCTTGCCGCATACGGCATACTTTTTCTTGTTGAACCTCTCTTTTATACCGACACAGCTCTAGGGCTTTTATTCCAGGCGGGAATCGCGGCAACTATTGGAGCGCTGGCATACATATTGATAATGGCTATTTTTAGGTCCCAAGAACTAGCGTCGATACATTTTATTGATAATTTTTGATATTACAGTATAATAAAACTATGACTTGGGATTACACAAAAACTGAATACGAGAAACAGGCAAAAGCGGATCCTGTTTGGCATCTTGAGAGGATAATAAATCACGGATTTGGAAAAGAGAAAATAGACCCAAAGTTATTAGAGAAATATCTGGATAAACTAAAAATCCCCGAAGACCGCAGGGCTTTTTTAGAATTACTTCTATGGAACAAAGCATTCTAACCCCATCTCAAAAGAAGTTAATATCCATAATCGCAAGCGAGCCAAAACTCGCGAAATTTTATCTTGCCGGCGGCACCGCTCTTTCAGAATATTATCTCAAGCACAGGTTTTCCGAAGATTTGGATTTTTTCAGTCCCGATATGCCCGATACTCTATTTTTGCAGGAATTCACCCAGGATATAAAAAAAGAGTTTAGGGCGGATAAAGTGGAGTTTTCAAAAATACACGACCGCAGAGAGTTTCTTTTTATAATAGGAACCGAAGAGCTTAAGGTGGAATTTGTATGGTATCAATTCAAGCAACTGGACAAAATGATTATAAGAGATGGAATGCGCGTTGACAGCTTTCGCGATATTTCCGCAAATAAACTAATGGCAATGATTGAGAGATTTGAACCCAAGGATTTCGTGGATTTATTCTTCATTCTGCAGAAAAATAAACTTGAAGATATACGCAAGGACGCGCAAACAAAGTTTGGAATAGAAATTGAAGACATATTTCTTGGAGGCGAACTCGCGAAAGCTCGCAGGATAGAAGCTCTTCCGCGGATGATAACGCCTCTTTCCATAGAGGAACTGAAAGCATTTTTTACAAAAATAGCCAAAGAGCTCGAGCCCAGAGTTTTTGGATATTAACTGACAGATGACAGAAAGCAATATTCGTAACTTTTGTATAATCTCGCATATTGATCACGGAAAATCTACTCTAGCTGATAGATTTCTAGAGATAACTGGAACCATAGAGAAACGCAAAATGCGGGAGCAATTTTTGGATTCAATGGATATTGAAAGAGAGCGCGGCATAACCATAAAAATGCAGCCCGTGAGGATGCTCTGGCATCCAGCACAGAACCGACCCTCCTTCGCCCTGCAGGGCTTCGGAAGGGCACAGCACGGAACTATGCACGGGACAGACTCGGAAGTATATATATTAAACCTGATTGACACTCCGGGACACGTAGATTTTTCTTATGAGGTATCGCGCGCTCTTGCCGCGGTTGAGGGGGCTATATTGTTAGTGGATGCCACAAAGGGCGTGCAGGCGCAGACTCTCGCAAATTTAAAAATTGCCATCGCGCAGAAATTAACTATCATCCCCGCGGTAAACAAAATAGATTTGCCGCAAGCGCGAATAGAAGAAACCGAGCAAGAGCTTGAAGACTTGCTCCTATCTATGGATTACGCGCCCGATAAGATTTTTAGAATATCCGGAAAGACAGGAGAGGGAGTAGAAGAACTGCTCGGAGCGGTTATCGAAAAAGTGCATCCGCCTGGCTTTGGGGGAGAGTCTCTGCGCGCTCTAATTTTCGATTCCGTTTATGATTCTTATAAGGGAGTGATAGCGTATGTTCGCGTTAAAGATGGCAAATTATCCAAAGACGATAAAATATTATTCATGGCTGCCGGAATGGAAAGCTCTATAAAAGAGCTTGGATATTGTTCGCCGGCTCTTACTCCCGCGAATAGTCTTGAAGAAGGCGAGATAGGCTATATCGCAACGGGTCTTAAAGAAACGGAAGGAGTTAAAATAGGTGATACGATAACAGTATCAAGTATCAAGTATCCTGCCTCGCTGGCAGGCGGGCAAGTATCAAGTGAACTAGAACCTCTGGCTGGATACAAAGAACCCCAACCCCTCGTGTTCGCAAGTGTTTTTCCCGCCGAGGGCGATGAGTTTGATGCGTTAAAAGATGCGATTTTTCAGCTTAAACTAAACGATGCGTCTTTATTTTTTGAGCCGGATTATTCAGAGGCGCTGGGGCGCGGCATAAAATTCGGATTCTTGGGAATGCTGCATATGGAAATTACGCTAGAGCGGCTGCGCCGTGAATTTGATATAGAGACAACAGTAACTACGCCTTCTGTTGAGTATAAAATTGAAAATAAAAAAGGAGAAGAAATATTAATTCACACCCCGTCTAAATTTCCGGACCCTGCCTATATAGAAAAAACATTTGAGCCGTATGTTTCTCTCGAAATTTTAACTCCAACTCAATACTTATCTGGAGTTATGGCTCTTCTTAAAAATATACGCGGCGAGTATCAAGAAACTGAAAATTTAGGAAAAGATCTTTTGAAAGTGAGATACCAGGCGCCTCTTTCAGAAATAATCACGGATTTTTTCGATAAGTTAAAAAGCGTGTCCAAAGGATTCGCATCTTTGGTGTATGAACCCATTGGCATGCGCGAAGCAGATGTCGTGAAAATGGATATAGTTCTCGCAGGAGAGGGGGTTGAGGCGCTATCGAGAATAGTTCCAAGAGACAGAGCGTACGAAGATGGTAAAAAATTAGTGGAGAAAATAAAAGACACAATTCCGGCAGAACAGTTTTCTGTTGCCATACAAGCAGTTGTCGGGGGTCGCGTTATTGCCAGAGAAACAAGGGGCGCGATGAAAAAAGATGTTACCGGCTATCTCTACGGCGGCGATTATACAAGAAAACGAAAGCTTTTGGAAAAACAAAAAAAGGGCAAGAAGCGCCTGCGTTCGCACGGCAGAGTGCATTTAGATTCAGAGATGTTTATGAAATTGTTTAAAGAATAAAGCGAATAAGAGATAACAAAAAGCTTCGGTTAAATCCGAAGCTTTAGCGTTGTTTCCTTAAAAATTTTTTTCCTTAAATTTTTCTATTTCCGCCAGAGCCATTCTGTCCGCTATTTTTTCAGGGGGAGTGTTAGTTTGCTTTGACTCCTGGAATATTTGTGTAAGCAGAGGGCCAATTCGCTTGGCTAGTTCGGTCGCTTCGCCGTGGTTATATCCAAACGGCTGAAGTTCCATTGCCACATTTATGGCGCCACCGGCATTTATCACATAGTCGGGGGCGTATAAAATGTCTCTCTCATAAAGCATCTCTCCGTGGCGCGGCTCAAGTAACTGGTTATTCGCGGACCCCGCTACTATTTTGCATTTTAATCTTGGAATGGTTTGGTCATTGATTATGCCGCCAATCGCACACGGGATAAATACGTCGCATTCCATGTCATAAATATCATCAGAGTTTTCGGGTTGTATGAGCTTAATCTCGGGATACATTAGTCGTACTTTATTGATCTGGGATTCTTCCCTGTCTGTAACAGTAATTCTGGAAGCGTTTCCTCGCACAGTAAGGTGTTTCAATATTTCCATGCCGACATTTCCCGCTCCTTGTACGAGAAATGTCCGGTTCCACATCCAGTCTGTGCCAAGCACAAATTTAAGGCAGGATCTCATCCCTTCAAAAACGCCAAGTGCTGTTACGGGCGCGGGATTTCCGCTTCCTATGCGGCCGCCTCGGTAATGGCTTTCGTGAATTCCAGTGATAAATCTGGTTTTATCCAGCATTATCTCAACATCATCTACCGACATATTCATGTCTTCGCCGCCGATGTATTTGCCTCCCAGGTCATTTATGGCTTCGGCGGCGGCGTAAAGAAGTTCGCGGGTTTTATCTTTCTTCTTGGCCCATATTACGGCCTTTCCGCCACCATGGCTTAGTTTACCGTGGCTTAGGCGATATATAATCGCGTTCTTGAAAGTCATGCCCCTTGCCAAGCGCTTGGCGTCTGTTACGGCTTCCTCTTCAGAGCCATAGTCGTATAGGCGGATTCCGCCCAGCGCGGCGCCTAAAGTAAGGTCATCTAAAACTATGATCATTCTAAGTCCGGCATCCGGATTTTGGACAAAATACAATCTGGAACCTTCGCCATCAAAGATACCCATTTACTCCTCCTTTTTACTGTTGTATATTTAAAGAAAAGGAACAACTAGAAATGCGACAAGACTGAAAGCAATCATAAAGATCATAACCGTCCAGACAATCTTTGCGATTTTTTTAACCTTTTTTGATCCCATAATTTACGTATAGTCCGATAAACATCCTATGTCAAGGAGACATAATGTAAAATTTGCTATAAATGTTCTCGCGTCCAGGGGATCTCTTTTGGTGCTTGGGTTATTAACGATATGGCTCGGATGGTCGGCGGCAAAAGAGGCGTACAAGAAATATCAAGTGAAAAAAGAAATAGATAAACTTAGCCAGGAAATTTTGAATCTTGAACAAAAGAACAGCAATCTTGTTTCGTTGATAGATTCGTTTCAGGATCCCGATGTTGTCGAACTTGAAGCGAAAAGGAGGCTTAATTTAAAGAAACAAGGCGAGGAGGTCGCGGTAATTTTGCGCGACAAAAACGATGAGCCGCAAAATATAGTTCAGCAAGATGAAATTGATTCTTTCGAGGCGAAACTAATCGAGCAAGATGCTTCCCAGTCTAATGTTTTGAAGTGGTGGAGGTATATCACAGGCTATTAGATTATGGTTACGAAGGCGGGTATCGTATAACGGTATTATATGACCTTCCCAAGGTCGAGACAGGGGTTCGACTCCCCTTACCCGCTTTGAATGGACTCTTTATTTTAGATATAATTAGAGTTCTTCTTTTTTTTCTCCGACAAATTTTCTCCACTCCTCAATAAAATTAATAAAGCTTTGGAAAGGCGCCTCAAAGACAAGATTTGTAAGAAGAATGAAGATATTGAATTTATAAAATTTTCCGGCAAGGGCTTTTCCGAAAATCACAATTGGAATAGACAGCACATCAATTAGGAATCCTCCCACTCCCTCCTTTCTTGTCCCCACGGTTAATTCATACGACCATTGTTTGATGCGCATACCTGAAAAAATGATAAGCGATAAGAAAGCAATAAACACGACGATACCTAAGAAACTCAAATGAAAAAGCGTCAAGATAAATATAACTATCGAAAAAATAATTCCCAATATTAAGATCTGAACACCGAGAAGAAGCAATGATGTAACTAACTTTCTCTTTCTTGCGTGAAGTTTTATCGGTTGAAAATCGAAAGTTTCGCTAATAATACTTCCTATTTGATTGACCAGCGTTTCAAGATTTTTTTTCTTCGGAAGACGAATACTCGCGACGATAAAAAACATTAAAAGAGGGAGGAGCAGAATACTTATAAAAAAAGAATACGTGAGAGCTTGCTTCATAATGAGAAGTTCAAACGGAATTTCAAGGCTAAGCGCTATTAGTATCTTGCTTAAAAATATCGACACTACAGACCCAAAACCTGCGCGCCGGAGTTTTGTCTTAAGAACATTGAAGCGCTTCTCGTAAGCCCTTTTTATTTCCTGTGTCAGAAGTGCGCTATCGGCTGTAAGCACTATAAGCTTTGAAGGATCATTGTTTGTGATGTCGGAGATTATTTGAAAAACAACCGTAAATTGACGAGTAACGTTCCGAAGGTGTTTCAATGCCGTATGCTCAATAATTTCATCGAGGTTCGTCCTCACCTCTTCTATTTTTTCCGCCG
>Ga0209399_10001362_pt1 | contig 12783 bp, 11 predicted proteins | sample OV2TP3_FD_184130 | JGI IMG/M metagenome (GOLD analysis project Ga0209399, IMG submission 184130) | Hot spring microbial communities from Beatty, Nevada to study Microbial Dark Matter (Phase II) - OV2 TP3 (SPAdes) (version 3) | ecosystem: Environmental > Aquatic > Thermal springs > Hot (42-90C) ... | reverse complement strand
GATCGGCCCGGACGACATCGAGCGGATCATCAAGGGCAGGTGAGAGGTGTGAGGTGAGAGGTTAAAGGTTACAAGGGAACGGGTGAGGGAGATTTCTGATCGGACGCGCCCCGCCAAGCAGGACGGGGCGCATTGCCATGCGGAAAATCCTTAGGTGTAAACTCATTCCACCTCCGAGGTGGAGGTGGAGGTGGACCTCCGAGGTGGAGGTGGACGGTTCTTCAGTTCTGCCGTAGGCAGATGCAGCAACTGACGATCATCTTGATCATGCTGTTGAGCACCCTGGGGCGCGCCGCGGCGGACCCGTCCCCACAGGCGTGGGAGGTCGCGAAGAGCGACCACTTCGTCGTCTACTTCCATGACGCTCCGCCCCGATACCTTGACCAACTGATCGCCAGGGCCGAGCGCCATTACGATCAGATCACGACGCAGCTCGGCTTTACCCGCTTCGACGGGTTCTGGACGTGGGAGGAGCGCGCCAAGATCTACCTCTACCGTGACCGGGACGAATACCAGCGGATGACCCATCAACCCGGGTGGTCTGAGGCGGGCGCGAACGTGGTGGAGCGGGAGCTCCATACCTACGTCGAGATGGAGGACTTTTTGGAGCTGGTCCTCCCCCATGAGCTGGGGCACATCATCTTTCGCGAGTTCATCGGCTCTCAGCGGGCCCTGCCGCTGTGGCTCGACGAGGGGATCGCGTGCTTCCTGGAAGAGGGGCGAAAATCCGCGCGGCTGACGGCGGCCAAGGCGCTCGTAGGCTCGGAGCGGTTCATCCCGCTTGAGCGGCTCTGCGCGCTGAGGAAGGAGCAGTTGGTCGAGCCCGAGGTGTTCTACGCGGAAGCGGCCAGCCTCATCGAGTTTCTCTTCCAGCGGCATGGACAGGAGCGGTTCGTCGACTTCTGCCGTCGCTTGCGGGATCGGCAAGACTGGCAGGATGCGCTCAAGAGCGTGTACGGCTTTCGCAGTCTCTCGGAGATGAACGAGCAGTGGGTGGAGTTCCTCAAAAGGTGAAAGGTAAAAGGTGAAAGGTGAAAGGTAAAAGGTGATAGGGGAAGTTCTACCCTTTACCCTTTAACCTTTGACCTTTAACCTTTTACCTTGATGTGGTGATGGATGAGACCAACGTGTTGATCATCGAGGACGACCAGCAGGCCAGCCGGTTTCTCGAAGAGACGCTCAAGCAGGCCGGCTACAAGGTGTGGGTCGTCGATCAGCCGAAACGCGGCCTGGAGCTGGCCCAACAGGCGCGCGTGGCGGCCATCGTGACGGAGCTGCGCAGCGCCGGCATGAACGGCGTGGAGTTCGCCAAGGCGATGCTCAGGGTCTCGCCGGAGACCAACGTCGTGGTGGCCACGGCCTCCACTTTCATCAGCTCAGCGGTGGAGGCGATGGAGGCGGGCGCCTACGGCTACGTCACCAAGCCGTTCAACGCCGCCGAGGTTCGGATCGTCGTGCAGCGGGCGGTGGAGCGCTTCAATTTGTTATCCTCCCATACGGAGAAACGGCAGTTCGCCGAGCTGTCGGTGAAGGATGGCCTCACGGGGGTCTATAACCACCGGTATTTCAAGATGTGCCTGGCCAACAAGCTGGCGACGGCCAAATCCACTCCTGCGCGCTTTTCACTGTTGCTCATCGACCTGGATGATTTCAAGAAGTACAACGATACGAATGGTCACCTGGGCGGCGATGAGCTGTTGCGCAAGGTGTCGCAGGTGCTCCAGGGCGCGGTGCGCCAGGGCGATCTGGTGTTTCGATACGGCGGCGAGGAGTTCGTGGCGCTCTTGGACCGGGCCGGCAAAGGGGATGCGTCGCTCGTCGCGGATCGGATCCGAACGCTGACGGAGCTCTACACCCCCTCGACGGTGAGCATCGGGGTGAGCACCTTCCCGGGGGATGGCGCCGATGCGGAGGCGCTGATCGCCAAAGCGGACGCCGCCCTCTACCAGGCCAAGGGCGGAGGCAAGAACCGGGTGTGTCTGGCGTAACTACAGGTGAGAGGTGAAAGGTTAAAGGTAAAAGGGGAAAGGGCGCAGATGAAAGAGGTGAAGGGAGTTGAGGATTTGGAGGTGTACAGGAAGCTCGTTGAGTTGCACCTGGGGATGCATGAGCTCTCCTTGACCTTTCCGAAGTTTGAGCTGTATGAGCTGGGTTCGCAGATTCGACGTTCTTCGAACTCTATCCCGGCGAACCTCGCCGAGGGCTGGAGTAACCGACACCTGAATGTCTATCTTGAGGGAGTCAATCGAGCGCAAGGCGAACTCCAAGAAACGCGCCACCACCTCTACGTCGCATTTCGAAAGGGGTACCTGAACGAACCCAGCTATACGGGTTTTAAAGCACGCTATGATGAATGCGGGAAGATGCTGAAGGGTCTCGAGCGCGCCCTTGACTCCAAACGCCGATGACTTCCCTTTCCCCTTTCACCTTTGACCTTTCACCTTGAAAGAGCGGATGATGAGTCAGCAAATGCAGATCCCGAGCCTGGAGATCAAAGAGATCGGGACCGTGCGGGAGATCAAGCACGGGATCGTGAGGGTGCACGGGCTGCCGTCGTGCCTGTACGGCCAGGTGGTGGAGCTTGGCGACGGCGTCAAGGGCATGGTGATCGGCTTCGATCCTTCCGCCGTGTCCGTCATGGTGCTGGGGGACGATCGGCGGCTCCACGTGGGGGACACCGTTTCCAGCCAGTCGGAGCTTGTGTCGGTCCCCGTCGGGGAGGCGTTCGTCGGGCGGGTCGTGAACTGCCTGGGCGAGCCGCTGGACGGGCGGGAGCCGATTCAGGCGGGGGAGCTGTGTCCCGTGTTTCGGGAGGGCGCGAGCGTCATGGAACGGGAGCCGCTGAGCGAGCCCTTCCTCACCGGCGCGAAGATGGTGGACCTCGTCATCCCGATCGGCAAGGGGCAGCGGGAGCTGATTCTCGGCGATCGCCAGACCGGCAAGACCAGCCTGGCGCTGGACGCGATTCTGAATCAGCGGGGGCAGGACCTCATCTGCATCTACTGCTGGATCGGCGGGAGCCTCACGGCCTTCAAGAAGATCCTCCACCTCCTCACGCAGGCGGGGGCCCTGTCATCCACCGTCGCGGTCTGCGCGTTCGCGGATCATTCGCCCGCTGAGCAGTACCTCTGCCCGTATACCGCCGCGGCGCTGGGCGAGTACTTCATGGCGCGCGGGCGGGACGTCGTGGTGGTGTTCGACGATCTGACGAAGCACGCCTGGGCGTATCGCCAGCTCTCGCTGCTGATGGAGCGCGCGCCGGGCCGGGAGGCCTACCCCGGCGACATCTTCTACGTGCACTCCCAACTGATGGAGCGGGCCGGCAGGCTGAAGGCGGACCTCGGAGGCGGCACCATGACCTTCTTCCCGATCGCCGAGACGCTGCAGGGCGACTTCACCGGCTACATCCAGTCCAACCTGGTGTCGATGACGGACGGGCAGATCTACCTCAACGCCTCGCTCTTCCGCGAGGGGTTCAAGCCCGCCATCGACCTGGGGCTGTCGGTGTCGAGGATCGGGGGCAAGGTCCAGTGCCCCGCCATCCGCGAGTTGAGCGAAGGCCTGCGCCTGGTGTATGCTCAGTATCGGGACCTGTTGCGCATGACGCGGCTGCGCACCCGGCTCTCGGAGGAGACGATGGCCCAGCTCAGGCGCGGGGAGGTGTTGCGGGAGCTGTTCGTCCAGGAGGCGGCCAAGCCGGTCGCGCTCGTGGAGATCATCCTGCTGTTCTACGCGTTCAAGCGGAAGATCCTCGAAGCCCTGCCGGGGGAAGATCTCCGGCGCTTTCTGCGGGAGTTCTTCGCGTTCTGCGGCCAGCGTCACGCCGCCATGGTGGAGCGGCTCGCGCGGGAGCAGACCTTGACCCAGGACGTCACGCGGGAGCTGGATCAGGCGATCGTCAGCTATTTCCGAACCATCAAAGAAAGGTGAAAGGTTAAGGGTCAAAGGTTAAAGGGTCCCCTTTTACCCATCACCTTTCACCTTTAACCTGGTGTGAGAGATGATTCCTCTGGCGCAGTTGAAGCAGAACCTGGAGTTCAACAAGAGCCTCGGCGGGATCGTCGACGTCCTGAAGGTGAGCGCGGCGGTCCAGTTACGGCGCCTGCAGGGCGGGGTCCACGGCTATCAGCCGTTTGCTCAGCAGTTGAGGGAGGCGGCGCGCCTGCTGGACGTGCGGGGCATCGAGCATCCCTTCGTGGCCGCCCGCCAAGACCTGCCCTCGTGCACGGTGGTCATCACCTCTGATGAGGGCTTTGCAGGGGAGCTGAACACCCTGCTGGTCAACGCGGCGCTGGACACGCGGGACGCCGCCCGGAGCGACCAGTTGGTGGTGCTGGGCGAGCGAGGGGCCTGTGCGCTGGAAGAGCTGAACGAATCGTTCGTCGCCTTTCCCGGTGTGCCGGAAGAGCTCAATGCGGCGCACGTCGCCGCGCTGAAGCGATACCTGGTGGAGGGCTCTCTCGCCGGGCGCTTCGGGCGGGTCGTGGTCGTCTACGCCAAGTTCGTGAGCATGACGTCCCAACATATCGAGGAAGAGCAGGTGCTGCCGAGCCGAGCGCTGTTTGAGGCGGCACGTCCCGCGCGCCCGGCACACCCGTGCTTCGTGGAACCATCCATGGAGCAGGTGCTCGAGGGGCTGGTGAGCCTGTGGCTCGATGTGACCCTCTCGACGCTGTTCATCTCTAGCAAGCTCGCGGAATTCGCGGCGCGGGTGATGCACCTTGAGGGCAGCGATCAGGAGCTCTCGCGGATGCAGCACCAACTGGGGCTGCAGTACGTGAAGCATCGGCATGCCCTGGTCGACACCTCGATTCGGGAAATCTCCACCGCGAGGCTCAAGAGCACATCACAGAGCGTCGATAGTGCAGAGGATCCAGAAGGCAGTAGGCAGAAGGCGGAAAGCGGAAGGCGGAAGAATGGCTGAGAAGATGGGAAAGGTCATTGCGGTCTACGGCCCGGTGATCGACGTCGAGTTCGACGGGCCGGCCACGCCCCCGGGGCTCTATGAGGTCGTCTCGCTGAAGACGGCCGACGGCAGGCCCCTCGTGGTGGAGGTGGTCGAGCATCGAGGCCGGACGGTGTGCCGGTGCATCGCGCTCGGGCCGACGTACGGCCTGCAACGCCATGCCCCGGCGACGGCCCTCAACACCACCCTCCGGATTCCGGAGGCCCAGCACCTGTACGGGCGGGTCATCAACGTCCTCGGGCAGCCCATCGACGGCAAGGGGCCAGGGGCCGCGCCGCCGACGCTGTCCATCCGCGGCATGGGCCAGTCGAGCAACGGCGTGGCGCTGCAGGAGGAGGGGGGCCTCCACTTCGACATCATGGAGACCGGCATCAAGATGATCGATCTGCTGTTTCCGCTCCTCACAGGCTCCAAGACGGGCCTCCTGGGCGGGGCGGCCCTCGGCAAGAGCCTCCTGATGCTGGAGATCATTCACAACATCATCCGCCGGGAGCGCGGCGTGTGCGTCTTTGCGGGGGTGGGGGAACGGACGAGAGAGGGCAATGAGCTGTATCATGAGTTCGTGCGGACCAACCTCCTGGAGCGCTCGGTGCTGGTGTTCGGCCAGATGAACGAGTCGCCGGGGGCGCGGTTCGAGACCGCCCACGTCGGGGTGACCCTCGCCGAATCGCTGCAGGACGCCGGGCAGGACGTCCTGTTGTTCGTGGATAACGTGTTTCGGTTTGCCCAGGCCGGCAGCGAGCTCTCCGCCCTGCTCGGCCGGATCCCGTCGGAGACCGGCTACCAGCCGACCTTGACGAGCGAGATCAGCCAGTTCCACGAGCGGATCCGCTCGCGCGCCGGGAGGAGCATCACCGCGATCGAGGCGGTCTACGTGCCGGCGGATGACCTGACCGATCCGGCGGTGGTGGCGATCTTCGCGCACCTGGATTCCATCCTGGTGCTGTCGCGCCAGCACGTGCAGCGGGGCCTCTATCCGGCGATCAATCCGCTCGAGTCGTCGTCCGGGGCGCTGAGCCCGCAGGTGATCGGCAAGCGGCACTTCGAGGTCGCCCAGGAGGTGTTGCGGCACCTGCAGAAGCACGATGAGCTGCAGCGGATCGTGGCGATCATCGGCAAGGAGGAGCTGTCACGGGCCGAGCGGATCATCTATGACCGCGCGCGCAAGCTGCAATATTTTTTGTCGCAGCCGTTCTTCACCGCTGAGCTGCACAGCGGGCGCAAGGGCTGTTACGTGCCGTTGGAGGAGACGCTGGGCGGATGCGAGCGGATCATGGCGGGCTCGTGTGATGCGCTGCCGGATGAGCGGCTGTACATGCGAGGAGAACTACCCACGTCAGGTGAGAAAGGTGAGAGGTGAGAGGAAACAGGAGCGGCAGATGGCGAGAAAACGAATCGGCGAGTTGCTCGTGGACAAAGGGCTGATGACGCGGGAGCAGGTGGAGACCGCGCTCAAGGAGAGCCAGCGCCGCGGCGAGCTCATCGGCAAAACGATGATCCGCCTGGGGCTGGTGAGCGGCGAGCAGTTGTTGCAGGTGCTGGCCGAGCAGCTCGGGATCGCCTTTTATCCCAATCTCGGACAGCTCCTGGTGAGCAAAGGATTGGCAAGCCCTCAGCAGATGGAGGCCGCCCTGCGCGAGAGCCAGCGCCGGGGCGAGATTCTCGGCAAGACCATCCTGCGGATGGGGGTGGTGGCCGAGGAGCAGTTCCTCCAGGTGCTCGCCGAGCAACTCGGGATCACCTTCGCCCCCAGCCTGAAAGAGGTCCAGGTGGCCGACCAGCTCATCAAGGTCGTGCCGGCCCGGTTCGTCCTGCACTACAAGTTCATGCCGCTGGAGCTCAAAGGCACCGTCATGAAGGTGGCGGTCTCCGATCCGATGGCCGTCTGGGTCACGGAGGATCTGCGGTTGAACCTGGGCTATGACATCGAGCGGGTCCTCGCGCCGGAGAAGGAGATCCAGGCGGCGATCCGCCGCTATTACGGGGTCGGTTCGGAGACCGTCGAGCAGATCCTCACGCGGGACGTGGCGGGGCGGGAGGCGAGGGAGGCGCAGGATCTGGCCAAGGTCGAGGAGATCGAAGACGTCACCCGCTCCGCCGACGACGCCTCCGTGATCAAGCTGGTCAACCAGCTCCTGTCGGAAGCCGTGACGTCGCGGGCCTCGGACGTCCACATCGAGCCGTTCCGCGAGCGGGTGCGCGTGCGCTACCGCATCGACGGGATCCTGTATGATATGCACATGCCGGATGAGATGCGCTACCTCCATTCGGCCATTGTCTCGCGCATCAAGATCGTCTCGAAGCTCAACGTCGTGGAGCGGCGCCTGCCTCAGGACGGGCGCGCCATCATCAAGATTCAGGAGCAGCAGGTCGATCTGCGCATCTCGATCATCCCGGGTCTGTACGGGGAGAACGTCGTGATCCGGATCCTGCCGGTTGAGCTGCTGCTCACGCTGGAAGATCTGGGGTTCTTGCCCTCCGAGCTGAAGATGCTGCAGGCGCTGATGCAGCAGCCTCACGGGGTGGTGTTCGTCACCGGCCCCACCGGCAGCGGGAAAACCACGACCCTGTACGCGTGCCTGAGCGTGCTGAACAAGGAGGCGGTCAAGGTCGTCACGATCGAGGACCCGATCGAGTACGAACTGGGTGGGATCATGCAGTTCCAGGTGAAGCCGGAGATCGGCCTGACGTTCGCGGCGGCCCTGCGCAGCATCCTCCGCCATGACCCGGATATCGTCATGGTGGGCGAGGTGCGGGACCTGGAGACCGCGGAGCTGGCGATCCGCACCGCCCTCACGGGCCACCTGATCTTCTCGACCCTGCACACGAACGACGCGGCCAGCGGCGCGACCCGCCTGTTGAACATCGGCATCGAACCGTACCTCATCGCCTCCTCGGTGAACGCCTTCATCTCCCAGCGCCTGGTGCGGGTCATCTGTCCCGAGTGCAAGACCGAGCGCCAGGACAGGGACCTCCTGCCGGAGCCGTTCCGGCACGCGGCGGTCTCCTACGGGAAAGGGTGCGATGCGTGCAAGTCGATCGGCTATCGGGGGCGGACGGCGATCCACGAAATCATCCTGCTGGCGCCGGAGATCCAGGAGCTGATCCTCAACAAGGCCTCGGCGGCGCAGATCAGGCAGCGGGCGAAGGCGCTGGGCTTCCGCACGCTGTTCGACGCCGGCGTCGAGAAAGTCCATATGGGGATCACCACGCCCGAGGAAGTGTTGCGCGTGACCGAGCCGGAAGCGCTGGTGAGCGCGCAACCCGTGAGTTAACAGTGGACAGTGATGGCGCAATTTGCCTACACCGCGAAGAAAGGCCTCACGGAAACGCTGGAAGGCGTGATCGAGGCCGAGAGCCAGGAGGCGGCGGTCCACCGCCTCGTGGAGCAGGGGCTCTACCCCATTCAGCTTGAAGCGCGCTCCGGGGCCGTCCCCCGGGCGGCCGCCGCCGAGCCGCTCCCCGCGCAACGCTCCGTCCTGCCTCGCGTGGTCCGGGTCGGCTCCAAGGAACTCCTGCTCTTCACGCAGAAGCTGGCGACCCTCCTGCGCGCGCAGATCGATCTGCTGGCGGCTATCCGGATTCTGCACGACCAGGCTCCTGCCGGGACGTTCAAGGCGCTGCTGCTGAACATCTACCAGGCGACCAAAGAGGGCCAGACGTTTTCGGAGTCGCTCGCGCGGTTTCCCACGGTGTTTGCCTCCCTCTTCGTCAGCATCGTCAAGGCGGGCGAAGCCACGGGCAAGCTCGACGTCGCCCTGGGGCAGTTGGCGGACTCCTTGGCGCGCGATGAAGCGCTGAAGACGAAGGTGAAGGCGGCCCTGGCGTATCCGATCCTCCTGCTGGCGGTGGGGCTGGGGAGCATCGCGATCCTGATCAATTTCGTGGTCCCCAAGCTGGAGCACCTCTTCCTCGATCTGGGACATGAGCTGCCGTTCATGACGCGGCTGATCCTGCACCTGAGCCACCTCTCCCAAAAGAGCTCGCTCTGGGTCGCGCTCGGAGCGGGGGCGGCGCTGACCGTCGTCATCTGGCGGCGGGGAGGCGCCGACTTGGCCCGGCTGGCGGCTGAGGCGCTGCGCAGGCTGCCGGTGTTCAGCCGGCTCGCCGGCAACCAGGAGATGCTCCAGTTCGCCAGCTCCCTGAGCCTCCTGTTGCGCAGCGGCGTGCCCGCGCTGCGCTCCCTGCAGTTGGTCGCGCCGAGCCTGGGCGATCCCCGGCTGCGCCGGCAGATGAGCCGCGTGTGCGAGCAGGTCGCCGTAGGGGAGCGCCTCTCCTCCAGCCTGCAAACACATGCCGCACTGCCCCTGTTTTTTGTTAAGATGATTGCCATCGGGGAGGAGTCGGGACGGCTCGATGAGGTGTTGGGGGAGATCGCCCGCGCGTACCTTCAGCAGATCGAGGCGGACATCACCGTGATCAGCTCCCTCATCGAGCCGGTCATGATCCTGGGGTTGGGGGGCGTGCTGGGGACCATCGTCCTGTCCATCCTGCTGCCGATCTTCCAGGTCACCCAGTCCGTCAGGTAACCTCAGGTGAAAGGCCAGATTCAGGTGAAAGGTGACAACAAGGTGATAGGTGAAAGGGGATAGGTGAAAGGGGACCTCTCCCTTTTACCTTTGACCTTTACCCTATCACCTGTTGTGCGTGGGATGAGGCCTCCGGTTGCCGTTGAGATCAGCGAGCGCTGGCTGAAGGTCGTCGTCGCCAAGCCGGCCACCCGTCCGCCCCGCCTCCTCGCCTGCGTCGTCAAGCCGATCGCCGGCTTCAGCGACGGACAGATCACCCAGACGGTCCAGCAGGTTGTTCGCGAGCTGAAGCTGAAGGCGAGACCCGTCACGGTGAGTTTCCCCCGCTGCCTCGTGACGCTGCGGAACCTCCACCTCCCCTCGCAGGATCCCCGCGAGATCGCCCAGATGATCGACCTGAACGTCACCCGCATGGTCCCCTACCGGAAGGAGGAGGTCGTCTCAAGCTATCGGCTCCTGGGAGCCGATGACATCGGCTACACCAAGGTGATGCTGGCGATCGTCCACCGGGATCTCGTCAAGCGGCAGGCCGGCATCCTGGAGTCTGCGGGCCTCTCGATCGAGCGCATCCTGCTCAGCTCACATGGGGTCTGGCAGTGGGCGGCTGCGCGCCACAAGTCGGAGATGACCGCGCAGGAGCTGTTCCTGCTGGTGGATGCGGATGCGACGTTCCTCGACTGCATCATCTGCTCCCGCGAGCAGGCGCTCTTCAGCCGCAGCATCGCCCTCCAGGCCGATCAACCGGCCCGCGAGGAGGGGATGAGCAAGCTCATCGGGGAGGTGAGCCAGTCGTTGGAGGTGTTTCAGAGCGAAGAGACCAATAAGCGGCCCATCAAGGCGTTTCTCTCAGGGGCCGCCGGGAGCCTCGAGCCGCTCAAGCAGGCGATCGGCCGGGACCTCAAGCTGCCGGTCGTCAGCGTGAGCCCCCCGTCGATCCTGCCCCCCAAAGGCAAGGGGGCCCGCCCTGCAGAGCCGCCTCCCACCGTGTCCCTGACGGCGGTCGCTGAGCTGGCGACCGATCAGGGCGAGCAGCTCATGTCGTTCGTGCTGCCGGAGATGCAGATCAAGCAGTCGCTCAGGCAAAAGACGCGCGAGCTCGTGCTCCTCGGGAGCCTCAGCGCCTCCCTCGTCACGCTCCTCATCGGCATCGGTATGAGCCGAGTGTATCGCCATCAGGCCTACCTGAGCCAGCTCCAGGCCCGGAACGCGGCGATCACGCAAGAAATCGGCGAGCTCGTCACGCAGTCCAAGCGTCTCGAGCTGATCAAAGAGTCGCTTCGGCTTCGGGGGTTGCCGCTCCGCTACCTGGCGGAGCTGCAGCAGCTCGTCCCCCAGGACATTGCGCTTGAGTTCGTGAGCGTGGATGAGCGCCAGCGGGGCGTCATCCGCGGGCAGGCGCTCCAGTTATCGCACGTCTTTGCGTTCATTTCGACGCTGGAGCAATCGGCCTCCGTGGAGCACGTCGAGACCAAGTACACGCGCCGCAAGCGCTCGCGCGACAAGGACACCACGGAGTTCGAGCTGGCGCTGCAATATCGTCCATGAACTGCGACGGAACGGTGAAAGGTCAAGATACCAGGTGAAAGGTAAAAGGTGAAGGGTAAAAGGGTCCCTTTTACCTTTAACCTTTCACCTTTAACCTTAGTGATGTGATGAAAGGCAAGGCGAGGGAGAAACTCTTGTGGGGCGTGATGGGGGCCTTGGCCGTTGCTTTTCTGGGCGAGCGGTTTCTGCTGTCGGGCGTGCGCACCAGACACCGGACGCTGCGCCAGCAGATTACGGCGGAAGAGGTCACGCTCAGAACGAGCATTGGGATGCAGAAGCGCAAGGCCGCGATCCTCAGCGATCAGAAGAAGTACGCCGGCTACTTCCTTGCTCCGGCCGATGACCGGGAGCGGATCGCGGCGTTCCTGCAGGAGACCGAGCGCATCGCCCAGGAGTCCGGGGCCGCCATCGTCGATCTCATCCCGGACAATCAGCCCTCGAAGGCGGCCGGCCGGACGACGTATGCGGCGCAGCTCAAGGTTGAAGCGAGCATGGCGCAATTCTTGACGCTGCTCCATCACCTGCAGGACAGCCGCTTCCTGATCAAGGTCGACCGGTTCTCCCTCACGCCGAAAGATGAGCAGGCCAGCTCGCTGCGGGTCGACACGACCCTCAGCCTCGTGGTTCCCTAGCCTTCAAGGTGAAAGGTCAGATGCAGGTGAAAGGTGATAGGTCAAAGGTGAAAGGGAACCTCGCTCCCTTTACCTTTAACCTTTCACCTTTAACCTTTCACCTGACGGGGGGATTGACACTGGTTGAGCTGATGGTGGCCTCCTCGATCCTGGCGATCGGCCTGGTCATGGTGGGGCGCGGGCTGCTCGCGGCATCGGCGACGCTCGACTCGGTGGAAGATCGGCTGGAAGCGATCCGGTTCCTTGACGCCAAATTGGCACAGTTGCGGCAGGAGGCGGAGAGCCAAGGCGGTGTCGGGGCCCCCGAGAGGCGCAGCGGCGCCATCGCGTTGCGCCATCGACAGGCCGCCTGGACCCTCGACATCGTGCCTCTGGAGCCTGAGACGGCCGGCCCCGAGACTCAAGAGCCCCCGATCAGGCTCGCCAGCGCGCACTTCAGGCTGTCGTGGCAGGAGGGTCGGAGAACGCAGGATGCGGTGTTGGCGACGTATCTCGATTACAAACCATCAGATGCAGATGAAGGGTTAGAGGCAGGTGAAAGGTCAGATGCAGGTGAAAGGTGAAAGGTTAAAGGTGAAAGGGAACCTCGCTCCCTTTACCTTTAACCTTTCACCTTTAACCTCACACCTCACACCTCACACCTCGCACCTGATACGAGGCTTCACGCTGGTGGAGATGCTGGTGGTGACCGTCCTGGTCGGGATCTTGGGGACCGGGATGGCCTCCAGCTTTCTCTCCGGCATGCGGCTGTGGGGGCGGGCCCAGCAGCGGGATGCGGCGCACACCGACGCGTTGTGGACCCTGGAGGTCATGGCGACGGAATTGCGCCAGAGCGTCAACGTCCCCCTGGTGGCGTTTGAGGGGAGCGCGCATGAGATCATCTTTCCTGCCGTGGTCAACGACGGGCTGGTGAAGGTCGTCTACCGTTATGAGGCGTCGGAGCGGCGGCTCCAGCGAGAGCAGACGGACATGAAGGATCTGCTCGAAGAGCCGTTGGAGGCTCCCCGTCAGGACCGCACGCTCTGCTCACGGCTCGATGAGGTGCTGATCGAGTTCGGCACGCCGCCGAAGGAGATGGACGAAACAGGGTATGAGTGGGTTGATGAATGGG